>Ga0154775_1010_pt1 | contig 20424 bp, 19 predicted proteins | sample Rifle2008BG16ft_FD_105783 | JGI IMG/M metagenome (GOLD analysis project Ga0154775, IMG submission 105783) | Chloroflexi bacterium RBG_16_58_14 | reverse complement strand
CGATCTCTGGCAGGAACAACCCGCTGTCGCAAGCGCCTGTGTTCACCTTAAAGCCTGGAAAGACTTCTTCGCTGGCGGCAGCGCCGCCGAGGAGGCCGCGCGCTTCTAAAACAAGCACCTTCAGCCTGGCTTTTGCCAGGTAAGCGGCAGCCACCAGGCCGTTGTGCCCTCCACCGATGACGATGGCATCGTAGTCCATCTTCGTTTTGGCCATTGCCCCTGCCCTTATGCCTTCCAATCTCTCAGGATCTCCAGCGCGGCCAGCCGGCCCGACGCCCCCAGGATGCCTCCCCCAGGATGTGTGGCTGACCCGCACTGGTAGTAGTTCCGGACGGGGGTGCGGTAGCGGGCGAACCCGGCGGCAGGCCGCAGGAAGAACAGCTGCGACAGGCTGAGCTCGCCCTGGAAAATGTTGCCCTGGGTCAGGCCGATGGACTGCTCGATATCCAGCGGGGTGAGCACCTGGCGGTGCAGGATGATCTGCTTCAGGTTGGGGATGTATTCGCAGAGGGTATCGACCACCGTATCGCCAAAGGCTTCGCGCTGTGTTTCCCAGCTCCCTTCTTTAAGCTCATAGGGCGCGTATTGCACGAAGCAAGACATCACGTGCTTGCCCGGTGGGGCCATATCCGGGTCGATCATCGACGGGATGATGACGTCGATGTAAGGCCGGCGGGAAAAGCGGCCATACTTGGCGTCGTCATACGCCCGTTCGATGTAATCCACGCTCGGGCTGATCGAGATAGCGCCGGCCAGGTGCCGGCCTGTGCCAGGCAGGCAAGCCAGCTGCGGGGCGGCATCCAGCGCCAGGTTCACCTTCCCAGAGGAGCCGCGATAGGCGTACCTGCGCACGCCCTGCACGAAATCGTCGGGTAGCTGGGAGGGATCGAGCAGGTTCAGGAAAGTGTTTTGGGGATCCAGGCTGGAGATGACCAGGTCTGATGTGATCTCGTCCCCGTTTTGGAGCACCACACCGCGGGCTGTACGCCCTTTGAGCAGCACCCGGGAGACCGGCGCCTGGGTGCGAATCTCGACGCCGAGCGATCCGGCTGCGCTGGCCAGCGCCTGGGCAATACCGCCCGTCCCCCCCTTGGAAAACCCCCAGGCCCGAAAAGCGCCATCGATCTCGCCCATGTAGTGGTGGAGCAGCACGTAGGCCGTGCCTGGCGAGCGGGGGCCCAGGAAGGTGCCGATGATCCCGCTGGCTGACAGGGTGCCCATCAGCGGTTCCGACTCAAACCAGCGGGCGACGAAATCGGCTGAGCTCATGGTCATCAAGCGCACCAGGGTGTGCAGTTGGGCCGGCTCCAGCTTCAGGTAATCTCGCCCCAGGCGTAGCAAGCGGGCGAGCTCGAACGGGTTCAGGCTGGCAGGATCGGGTGGCACCATGCCCAGGATCGGCTTGACCGCCTTAGCCATGAAATACATGGCATGGCTGTAATCTTCGTAAGCGTCGGCATCGCGCGGCGAGAAGCGGGCAATATTGCGCATGCTCTGGTAATGGTCGCCATCCCGGTACAGGTAGTTGCCATCTGGCAGGGGAGTCAGGGTGCTCTCCAGCGGGAGAATGGTCAGGCCATGGCGAGTCAGCTCCAGCTCGCGGATCACTTCCGGGCGCATCAGGCTGACCACATAGGAGAACACGCTGTACTTGAATCCGGGGTAAACCTCTTCAGTGACGCTTGCCCCGCCCACCAGGTGGCGCCGCTCCAGCACCAGCACCTTCTTGCCGGCCCGCGCCAGGTAGGCGGCGTTGATCAGGCCGTTGTGCCCCGCTCCAATCACGATGGCATCGAATTTACCCGGCATCGCTCAGGCTCTCTTTCTCGCAGGATTGTAAAACGGCAGCTTGACGACAGTAGCCTCCGCCCTCAAGCGGACATATTCCACGGTGAACTCCACCTGGAGTGCTCGTCCGGGTCCTGCATACCGGCTTTCGAGCGTGCCGATAGCGATGTATTTCTTCAAGATCGGCGAGAAAGTGTGGCTGGTCGCCTGGCCGGTGTGAAACTCATCGTTATAGATGGGCACAGCGGAGCGGGAGGCGCGCCCGGTCAGCTGCGGCGCCAGGCCTACCCGGGCGTACAGGGCTTCCAGCGACTGCCAGTCCACCTCCAGGCCGACGAGCTTCCATTTCGAGCCCGCCTTTTTCTCAGCCGCAAGCGCCTTCCGCCCGATAAAATCACCTTTTTCAAGATCGACCGCCCACCCCATGCCGATCTCGTAGGGCGAGGATTTTTGTGCTTCGATATAGGATTTGCGCGCGGAGATATAGTCCACTTGAAGCATGATCAGGCCGGCTTCGATGCGGGCGATGTCCAACGCCACGATGCCCGCCGGAGAGATGCCGTACCCCTGGCCCGCTTCCATCAGCATATCCCACAGCGCTTCGGCATACTGAGGCGCCACCCATAGTTCGTATCCCAGGTCCCCGGTGTACCCGGTGCGGGAGACGGTCACCGGGATGCGACCGACATGCCCGTGCGCCAGCCGATAATACTGCAGGGGCGAGAGGTACATGCCGCTGAAGATCTTCTCCAAGATCGGGCGGGAGTTCGGTCCCTGCAGGGCCAGCGCGGCCAGCTCAGTGGTCACGTCCGCCACCTGGCAGTCCAGGCCGAAGCAGCAATCCTGGAACCAGGCCAGGTTGGGCTCTGCGGCGGTGATGCGAAAAGCGCTCTCAGAAAGGTGGGATACCGTACCGTCATCGATCACCTTGCCCTGGTCATCGCACCACGGCGTGTAAATCACCTGGTCCACTTTGCAGCGGCGGATGTCGCGGGTGATGATGCGGTTGACCGCGCCTTCTGCCTGGGGCCCGATAATTTCATATTTATAAAGTGGCGTGACATCGATCAGCGCGGCTGAGTTGCGGATGGCGTAATATTCGCGCTCGTGGCCTGGCTCGTACAGCCCGGCGGCGAGATAACCAGCCCAATTGCGCCATTCGTGGCTCTCGCACAGCACGCTGGTGCGCGCGTGAAAAGGGGAGGGGATGGGCATCGGCATTTGCTCCAGGGGCGTTGGATTTGGGGAATTATACTGTAAGCCAGCACGCCTGCCCATCGAATATAGCGGAGTGTTAAGTGGACTTCTTGCCAGTCCTATGGGGTGCGAGTATACTTTTCACCAGCGAACCCGATTCTGGTTGGAATCTCGCTGGCGCGGGTGATTGAGCCAACATGTCGAAACACATCCTGATCGTTGACGACGATGCGCTGATGCGGCGCAGCTTGGCCTTTAACCTGGAGCATGCTGGCTACCGGGCGAGTACTGCCGCCACTGCCGAGGACGCCCTGGCTTTCGCCCGGCGTGATCCACCCGGCCTGGTGCTGTTGGATATCGGCCTGCCAGGCATGGACGGCCTGGATGCCCTGCGGCACTTTAAAGAGCAAGCCGGTATCCCGGTCATCTTTGTCACCGCCCGCCGCCGCGAGCTGGACGAGGTCCTCGGCTTGGAGCTGGGCGCCGACGATTACATCACCAAACCGTTTGACGTGGATGTGCTCTTAGCGCACATCAAGGCGGTCTTGCGCCGCTCGGAGCGGCAGGCCCAGTTGGCTGAGAAACCCTACCCCCTGCAGGTGGGAGAGTTAGCCATCGACCCCCGTGCGCATGTGGTTAGCGTTGCCGGTCGCCCAGTGGACCTCTCGCCACGCGAGTTTGATTTGCTGCACACGCTGGCCCTGCAGCCTAACCGCGTGTTTTCCGTGGCTGAGCTGTTGGCTAACGTTTGGGGGGCGGAGTTTGTGGGACAACCCCAGGTCGTCTATGTTCACATGCGCTGGTTGCGGGAGAAAATCGAGTCTGATCCCAACCAGCCGCGAACCCTGCTCACCGTGCGCGGTGTAGGATATAAACTGGTGTCGCCCTGATGAAGCTGGATTCCCTGCGTAATCGCCTGGTCCTGAGCCATATCGTACCGATGCTGATCATGATCCCACTCGTGGGGATCGCTTTAGTGTATTTATTGGAGACGCAGGTGTTGCTGCCGCAACTGGCGGCAAAGCTGGTAGGGGATGCCCGCCTGCTGAACGAGATCACCCGGTCGGAATATGAGTTGTGGGGAAATCCATACTTCTTTCAATTGATGCTTTCTCGGGTACAGCTCGATCCGGATGTACGGGTGATGTTTCTGACGCCGGATGGGAGCCTGTTGTACTCCAGCGATCCGCAGGATGCTGACCGGCTGGGAGAACGGTTGGGCCCCGCTGGCCTCTCCCGTGCCCAGCAGGGTCAAGAAGCGGTGATGACCAACTATTCTATTCTGCGTTTGAATAACGTCTTGATCGATGTCCTCTCGCCGGTTATCGATTCCAGGCAGGAGCTGGTGGGGATTGTGCGCGTCACCTACCAGATCGCCTCCCTGTACGAGCTGCTCTCCCAGTTCCGCAACCTGATCGCGATCGTCCTGGTGCTCGGCTTACTGATCGGGGCGGTAATTGGCTCCTTGCTGGCGGTCACCATTGGCCGCCCGGTGCAGCGCGTGACACGGGCTATTTATGACGTGGCCAGCGGCGTGAGCACGGAATTGCTGCCCGAGGATGGCCCGCAGGAGATGCGCCACCTGTCGCGGGCGGTTAATCACCTGGTTGGGCGGCTCACCAGTCTGGAGCAGGCTCGCCGGCGGCTGCTGGCCAACCTGGTCCACGAGCTGGGCCGGCCCCTCGGTGCGCTACGCTCGGCAATTCATGCCCTTTCCATCGGTGCTGGGGGCGACCCGCAACTGGTGAGCGAGCTGGCTTTGGGGATGGATGAGGAGACCGCCCGCCTGCAGCAGGTGCTGGAAGATTTAGCCCATTTACATGACCAGGTGTTGGGGACCCTGGAGATGAACCTGGCGCCGGTTGCCTTGGGCGAATGGCTGCCCCGTTTGCTGATCCCCTGGCAGGAGGCTGCCCTGGAGAAGCGCCTGGAATGGCAGGTGCAAATCCCGGCCGACCTACCCACCATCCAGGCGGATGCAGCCCGCCTGGCTCAGGTTGTTGGCAACCTGGCCAGCAACGCCATCAAGTTCACGCCGCCGGGCAAGTCTGTAACTGTGTCAGCCGGGGTAGAAGGCGAGATGGCCTGGATCAAAGTGAGCGATACCGGACCGGGTATCCCTCTCGAAGAGCAAGGCAAAATATTCACCCCCTTCTATCGCGGCGATCAGGGCAGGCGGATCAAGCAAGGGATGGGCCTGGGATTGAGCATTGCCCGCGACCTGGCCATTGCCCACGGTGGGCGTCTGGAAGTAGAGAGCGCTCCGGGGCAGGGCAGCCAGTTTATCGCCTGGATACCTCTGCAGAATCCTGGTTCAACCTGAGAACGAGGATGGGGGCAGGGCTTTCACAAAATCGAAATTCCTCGGCTATCCCATCCCCTGCTCCCGCTCCCAGGCGGGTGACAAAGAGAAATTTGGGGTGTTTGCGGGCGGCAAAGCCGCCCGCAAACACCCCAAGCCCCTACTTTATGAAAACCGTGACAATGGGGGTCAGGTTCTGCTCTTCCGCTGTGGCGCATTGCCGCTACGAGGCGTGAGTAGAGTTTGGAAAGGATTATTTGTGACAAAAGTCACTTACGCTACCGGCTGATCGTGATAGGATTTAGCCAGGTTAATCTTGGATTAGAATGTTCCTGGTCGGGCTAACCCTGGAGCAATTCTTGGGAAAGCTGCTCACACCTCTGGGGCTAAGCAAAAAGCTCGTATCTGAGCGGAGCGAAGGATCTACCCCTGAACCACGGGGGGCTAGATTCTTCGGTCGCGAAGTTTATCTTGAGGTAGCGAAGGGCTCCCTCAGAAAACTAATTAGGTGAACTCGTGAGAACTGCGCTCATCGTTGGACTCGTCGCGCTGCTCATCGTTGTCGGGGTGGGGATGTACGTCACGGATTTCACCGCATATCTTGGCAACAACCCAACGACTTGCAACAACTGTCACGTGATGGATGCAGTCTATGAGTCCTGGTACCATGGCGGGCATAAACAGTGGGCCAACTGCAGCGATTGCCATACGCCTCACGCCTTGATCCCGAAATATATCGTCAAAGCCAGGTCAGGGTACCATCACGTGACGGCGTTCATATTTGGGGATATCCCCAACGCGATCCGGGCGAAAGAATCATCCCGAGAGGTCGTCCAAGAGAATTGTGTGCGTTGCCACGAGGAGACGGTTTCTGCGATTATGGATGGTGCTATGGCGTTCGATCGCTATTGTTTTGAGTGTCACCGCAGCGTGGCCCATGGAGAGCGAGGCGTCTCGCTGCTGCCTTACCAACACACCGAGGAGAATAAGTGATGAAACGATCCAATGGTATGATCATCTTAATCGGGATCATCGTCGTTTTGGCGGCGTCCCTGGTGGTCCTCCTGGTGTATGTTAACAACCAGCAGCCAGCCACGCGGGGGATAGCGCCGATCACCCAGGTTGAGGAGATGGAGCCGGATTCGTCCAAGTGGGGGATAAACTTCCCGAACCAGTATTCCACATTTAAGCTCACGGAGACCAACAATACGCGCACCACTGTCGGGGGTTCCGAGCCATACTCCAGGCTGGAAGAAGACCCGCGACTGGTGACCCTGTTTGGCGGGTATCCTTTCAGCAAGGATTACAACGAAGACCGCGGCCACCTGAACAGCCTGACGGATGTTGAAGCCACCCTGCGGGTGAACGAGAAAACCGCTGGCACCTGCTACTCCTGCAAGAGCGCTGATAATCCCCGTCTGTGGGCAGATATGGGCATGGCGGAGTTCGATAAGACCCTGTTCAAGGACCTGGGCGAGCAGATCAGCCATGAGATCGGCTGCGCCAACTGCCATGAGGCCAACACCATGCGCTTGAAAGTCACCAACCCGGCTTTAGAAGAGGCGCTGGAGGCGCAGGGTAAGGATTGGCGCACCTTCACCCGCCAGGAGATGCGCACGGTGGTCTGCGCCAACTGCCACGTGGAATACTACTTTGCTGGCGACGGCAAATACCTGACCTTCCCCTGGGAGGGTGGGACGCGCATCGAAGATATCGCTGGATATTACCAGGAGCTGGGCTTTAAGGATTGGGACCACCCTCAATCTGGGGCGGCAATGATCAAGATGCAGCATCCCGAATACGAGCTCTTCACGGCAGACAGCACGCATTACAAAGCCGGCGTGGCCTGCGCGGATTGCCACATGCCCTACACGCGGGATGGCGCGGCCAAGTTCTCGACACACGATGTTAAGAGCCCCCTGCTGAACGCCGAGACGGCCTGCGGCGCCTGCCACACGGATGTCGGCTACGTAACCGGGCGGGTGGCAACCATTCAGAAGCAGGTGAACGATACCCTGCTAGCCACCGAGGACGCCCTGGTGGAAGCCATCCAGGCCATCGAGGCGGCCTCGAAGGTAAGCACGGCCAGCGCCGACCTGCTCGGCGAAGCACGCAACCTGCACCGTGAAGCGCAGCTCCGTTGGGATTTCATCGCCGCGGAGAACAGCATGGGCTTCCACAACCCCGAGGAAGCGCTGCGCATCCTGGCAAGCGCCACGGATATGGCGCGCCAGGCGCAGCTCAAAGCCGTCCAGGCGGCTGGCTCGGTAGGTATCCTCCAGACCAGCAGCCAGTAACGCCGGGCGGGGCATCCGCCGCCGCTTGCCCGGCAATTGGTTTCCATATAGCGAGTATTGGATCATGCACCGCGGTGCGGGTTAGAAATGCCCGCACCGCGTTTTATTAATACTGAAGCATTCAGGGCGCAGAATGCCGGTCTGTCCCCGGAGACCAATATCTGTTAAAATACCCCCACAAGTTTCCAGAAAGGTGGTTTTATGCCGGTACGAGCACGATATACGGCCGATGAGGTCGATATTAATGATTCCAGGTTCTTCGTCAATCGCGAGCTGAGCCTGCTGGAATTTCAAAGGCGCGTCTTGGAAGAAGCCAAGGATGAAACGACGCCGCTCCTCGAGCGGGTGAAGTTCCTCGCTATAATCGGCTCAAACCTGGATGAGCTTTTCATGGTGCGTGTCTCCGGGCTGCGGCGGCAGCTCAGCGCCGGGGTGGTGGACCTGCCTCCGGGTGGGATGACGCCTGCCGAACAACTGGCGGCAATCCGCAAAATGGCGCAGCAGCTGATGGTGCAAGCCAGGGAATGCCTGCATTCGCAGGTGCTCCCCCTCCTGGATGCCGCCGGTATTCATATTTTGAGCTATAGCCAGGTCGATGAGAAGCAAAAGGAAAGCGTCGATAAATATTTCGCTGAAGTGATCTTTCCGGTGCTGACGCCGCTGGCGTTTGACCCGGGACACCCCTTCCCACACATATCAAACCTGAGTATGAACCTGGCTATCTTGATTCGGGATAAAGATGGCGAGGAACATTTTGCCCGGGTGAAGGTTCCTGATACCCTGCCCCGTTTCGTGCCTATCAAGCGTTCTTCTGGCGGGACGCGCAAGGACGGCACGGTTCCCCACCACCATTATTTTGTCTACCTGGAACAGGTAATTACCGCTCATCTCAGCAAGCTGTTTCCTGGGATGCAAGTTGTTGAGGCTCACCCGTTTCGGGTGACGCGGGATGCAGATTTGGAAATCCAGGAGCTCGAAGCAGCCGATTTGCTGGAGACCATGGAGCAGAATGTCCGCCAGCGGCGCTTTGGATCGGTGGTGCGCGTCACGGTCAGCGATAACACGCCGGCGCATATCCGGGATATCTTGATTGAAAACCTGGAAGTGGAACGGCACGATGTCTATCTGGTCCCCGCTCCCCTGGGGCTGAGCGATCTGATGCAGTTATACAATGTCGATCGCTATGATTTGAAAGATAGTCATTACGTGCCCGCCCTGCCAGATGTGCTCAAGCCAGATTCTTACGATGGCAACCTGTTCGCTGCCATCCGCAAGGAAGATATCCTCCTTCATCACCCGTATGATTCGTTTGTCCCAGTGGTGGATTTCCTCCAGTCGGCAGCCCGGGACCCCGATGTTTTAGCCATTAAGCAGACGCTATACCGGGTGGGGCGGAATCCACCTGTGGTGCAAACCCTGTTAGAGGCCGTGGAAAACGGCAAGCAAGTGGCGGTGCTGGTAGAGCTGAAAGCCCGCTTTGATGAAGAGAGCAACATCGGTTGGGCCAGGAAGCTGGAAAGCGCCGGGGTGCACGTCGTCTATGGATTGCTCGGCTTGAAGACCCACTCGAAGATCGCCCTCGTCGTGCGCCGGGAAGGTGAGGGCATTCGCCGCTACATTCACCTGGGCACGGGTAACTACAACGCGGTGACTGCCCAATTGTATGAAGACCTGGGCATGTTTACCTGTGACGAGCAAATCGGCGCAGATGCCACTGACTTGTTGAACTACTTAACCGGTTACTCGAACAAGAAAGACTATCTCAAGTTGCTGGTAGCCCCGATCAACTTGCGGGAACGGCTGGTATCGCTGATCCAACGAGAGATCGAACTCGCCCAAAAAGGGGAGAAAGCTCACCTGATCTTCAAGATGAACGCCCTGGTGGATAAGCCGATCATCCAGCTCCTCTACCAGGCATCCCAGGCGGGTGTCAAGATAGACCTGCTGGCGCGCGGCATCTGCTGCCTGCGCCCCGGTATTAAAGGGATCAGTGAGAATATACAGGTGATCAGCATCGTGGGACGCTTCCTGGAGCATAGCCGGATCTACTATTTCTACAATGCCGGGAAGGAAGAGGTCTACCTGGGCAGCGCAGATTTGATGCCGCGCAACATCAACCGCCGGGTAGAAGTGTTGTTCCCTGTGCAGGATGCGCGCATGGTGCGTTACCTGCGCGATGAAGTCCTGGCGACCTACCTGGCCGATAATGTCAAGGCTCGCCGCATGCTGCCCGATGGAAGCTATGAGCGTGTGCAGCCAGGGGCGAAAGATCGCCCGGTCAACAGCCAAATCCACTTTCTCAACTTGCACCAGCGTGGTCAGAAAGGATAACCTGTGACGGAGCCATTCTTACAACTCGAAGAGAGACAACAACTTGAAGAATTGCTGGCACTGCAGGAGGCGCAGGCGTACCATCGCCGCGCCCAGATCATTCTGCTCTATGATGAGGGCTACCCCACGCGCCAAGTTGCCCAGGCCGTGGGGCTATCGCGCGGCCGCTCTCGCTACTGGCGCCACCGTTTTCAGCTAGATCGGATGGCCATGTTTGCCAGAGCCTACCCAGATTCCAGCAAGGGCGGGGATGCTGCTGCCCCTTCGCCTATGCCGGCCGAGGAGTCTGCGGAGATTGCTGCGGATGACATTCAATCAACGGCGGCGCCGGGGTTGATTTCCGCTGAGCTGAAGCTGAAGGCCCCTGGGGTGCTGCCGGATGATACGCTTGCGGAAGCCGGGCGCAAGGTGCTCCGCTTTCACTTCTCTCAGATGCTTCGCCACGAGGCCGGCACCCAACTGGGGGAGGACATTGAAGAGCTGCACGACATGCGGGTTGCCACGCGCCGCATGCGCGCTGCATTCGAGGTGTTTGAAGGGGCGTTTACTCAAAAGGCGATCAAGTCTCAATTGAAGGGGTTAAGGGCCGCCGGACGGGCTTTAGGACGCGTGCGCGACCTGGATGTGTTCATGGAGAAGGCCTACCACTATGCGGACACGCTTCCCGAAGAGCGCCGTCCAGGCTTACAGCCGCTCTTGCAGGCCTGGATGAACGCCAGGCAGGAAGCCCGCAGCGTGATGGTGAAATATTTAGACAGCGGAGCTTACCAGAACTTCAAGGGACGCTTCGACGGTTTTGTGAACACACCAGGCGTGGGCGTGCGCTCGCAAAAAAATCCCCTCCCCACGCCACACCTGGTGCGCGATGTGGCGCCGGCGCTGATCTACGAGCGCCTTGCTTCGGTGCGCGCTTTCGACTCGGTTCTGAGTACGGCTACCCTGGAACAATTCCACGCTTTGCGCATCGAGTTCAAAAAGCTGCGCTACACCCTTGAGTTTTTTCGCGAAGTTTTGGGGTCTGAAGCCGGCGCAGTGATCGAGGAGATCAAGGCCATGCAGGACCACCTGGGTGATCTGAACGATGCCCAGGTAGCCACCCAGATTTTGCGAGATTTTCTTCAGGAGTGGGATACACAGCAGGCAGCGCTACCCGTTGTCGAGCGCACAGCGCCTGCACCAGTGCTCGATTACCTTTCAGTTCGTTACGCGGAGCGCCAGGACCTGGAGCACTCTTTTCGCCAGGCCTGGGAGCATTTCAACCAACCCGCGCTGCGCCAGAACCTAGCCCAGGCGGTATCGGTTCTCTAGACTCGCTGCCATTCCCTTAATCCCGCCTATGGGTAACTCGCCTGGGGTTGTCTAGGAAAGGTTATTTTTCTATTTTCTGCAATCGCGTTTTCTGAAGGATTGTGTCCAGGTCATAGCCCTGCTCGATCATCTGGACAAAGGCTTCGGGAAGGCCGCGCGCCCGCAAGGCGGCAACTGCCCGGCTCACGTCATACTCCAGGCGGAAGTGCTGTATGTTAAAGACTCCCCCTTCCACCTCCAGGAGGGCATAGCAGGAGCGAGGGTCGCCATCGTCGGGGCGGCCAACGCTGCCGGTGTTGATGAAGACAACGCGCTCAACGGCGCGGACGAACGGGCGGTGAGAATGCCCGCAGATGATGATCTCCGCCTCTGCCATGCGCGCCAGCTCACGCAAGCGTTCCTCAGGCGTGTCTGGAAGCAGGTGTTCTTCGTTGGAGGCCGGGCTGCCGTGCGTGATCAAGACGCGGCGCCCAGCCAGCTCCAGGCGGCGTTCTTCCGGCAGCGCGCTTAAGTAGCGCCGGTTCTCTTTTGAAAGGTTGTTATACGCCCATTGAAAGGCGAGATATTTCTCGGGGAGCTTGTTTTTGCGCCACTTCTTCCCTTTAGCTGGAAAACGCAGCACTTTGATATCGTAGTTGCCCAGAATGCTCAACGCGCCCTCATCGCGCAGCCGCTGTACGACTTCATTGGGAAACGCTCCGTAACCCAAAAAATCGCCAATGTTCCAAATTGCGGTGACCCCCTGGATATGGGCGTGCGCCAGCACCGCCTCCAGAGCGGGCAGGTTGGCGTGCACGTCGCCCAGCAGGGCGATCTTTGGCTCTGGCTCTGGCATGGAGATCAGGAGGAGGGATGCGGGGTCCGATCGAGCAACACGCGGTCGGTGCCGCGATCGATCTCCCAGGGATAGACAATGTAGGCGTCTGTGCTGGCGGCGTAATAGTCCGGTCGGGCGGCGTCAAAAAGGTTGCGGTAAGGGTTGAAGTGCAGCACGCAGGTGTGGGGGAACCCTCCTGCGGCGGAGATGCGGTTCTTGACCGCGGTGATGGTACGCCCCGATCCCCAGACATCGTCGACCACCAGGACCGTCCTGCCGCGCAGCAGGTGGTCATCTGGGAACTGGATGAATTCGGGCCAGACAAACAGGCTGGCTCTTTGCATCTCGAGTTTCGCCGGGAAATTTACCGCCGCGGTGAGGATATGTACCAGACCCGTTGCCTCTGCCAGCAAACCCCCTGGGATGATCCCACCGCGGGTGATGATCACCATGGCTTCAAAATCCTGCTCGAATTGAGGAAGCAGGTGGTCGATCAAGCGATCGACATCTTCCCAGGTTAGCAGTTCGTTCCTACTTTGCATACAGTTCTCCCTCGAAAAAGTGCGAGAATTTGCCCAATTATAGCAAAGAAGGGGGATTAACCTCTACCCGCCAATCACCCAGCGAGCGGCCGCGCAGCAGAGAAAGGGGGTCTGGCCCGCGCAAGACGATCTGCCAGCGGGATACCCCCCCGAGGCGAGAGAAGAAGCACGGCACCGGCCCGATGAGCTCCGTTGCCCGGCGATCCTCTTCTTCAATCCAGTTACGGATTTGGGAGGCCAGCTTTTCAGCGGTTAACTGTGTACGATTAGCGTCACTGTCCCTGTATTCCAGCCGCACCAGGTTCGTAAACGGAGGATATTTCAACTGGCGTCGGAACTCCAGCTCCTGCCGGTAAAAATCACGGTAGTTATGCCTGGCTGCGGCCTGGATGACATAGCTTTCCGGCTGAAAGGTTTGCAGCACCACCTGGCCGGCCAGTGGGCTGCGCCCGGCACGACCGGCTACCTGGGTGAGAACCTGGAAGGTGCGCTCTGCGGCGCGATAATCCGGCAAGTTCAGCCCCACGTCTGCCAACACCGCCCCCACCAGCGTCACCAACGGCAGGTCAAGCCCTTTGGCCAGCATCTGTGTGCCGATGAGCACGTCTGCCCGGTGGGCGATGAAGTGCCCCAGGATGATTTCGTGGGCGCCTTTCTTGCGAGTGGTGTCGTAATCCCAGCGCAAAGTGCGCGCTTGCGGGAATAGCGACTGGACTTCCGCCTGCACTTTTTCTGTGCCGGTTCCGTATTGGCGGATGCGCCGGCTGCCACACCGGGGGCATGTTTTCACCATTTTTCTCGTGTAACCACAGAAATGGCAGTTGAGCTGCTCCGCTGGGCTGTGGAAGGTGAGCGGTGTGTCGCAGCGCGGGCATTTCAGTGCGTAGCCGCAATCGCGGCAGAATATGTAGGTAGCAGTGCCGCGCCGGTTCAGGAACAGGATGGCTTGCTGGTTGAGCGCCAACACCTCTCTCAGCGCGCTTTGCAACGCACGGCTGAAGATTGAAAGGTTGCCTTCTTTTAGCTCCTGGCGCATATCGACCACCGCAACTGGAGGCAGCTCGATGGTCTCAGCCTGCTCTTCATAGGGTCGGTAGCGTGAGACCTGCCCTAGCTGGTCCACCAGGGTTTTTACCGTCTGGCGGTGCGCCAGAATGCGGGCTGGCAGGCGCAGGTAGCGCCATTTGCCCTGAGCAGCCTGGTATGTGCTGGTGACATCTGGTGTCGCCGAACCGAGCAGGCACAAACCGCGGGCCAGACGGGCGTAGGCAACGGCAGCGTCCACGGCGTTGTAAAAAGGCGGCTCGCTCTGGTAATACGAATCGTCGTGGCATTCATCCAGTACCACCAACCCTAAATTGGGGAAGGGGGTGAAAAGAGCGCTACGCGGCCCGATGACAACGCTTAACTGCCCGTCACGCGCCCGCCGCCAGGTGTCATAGCGTTCTCCGGCGGAGAGCTGGGAGTGCACCAATCCCACCTGGCCTGGAAAGCGAGCAGTAAAGCGCGCTACCGTCTGAGGGGTCAGGGCGATCTCCGGCACCAGCACGATGGCTTGCTTGGCCTCCCGCAGGGCAGCTTCCACCGCGCGCAGGTAGATCTCGGTCTTACCCGATCCCGTCACACCGTGGAGCAGATAGGGCTGGATGGCCCCTCCACGGCCAGCTTCAAGGAGGCCTTTCTCGATCTCGAGCCAGCAGGCCAGCTGGTCTTTTGTCAGGGGAGGCGGCTCGCTGATTACGGTGGTATACCCCTGTAGCGGGTCGCGCCATACCTGGCTTTCTCCCAAAACAACTAATCCCAGCTCTGCCAGCCGCTTTAGGTCAGAGAGGTTTCCCCCGCTCTCGGCGTAAAGCCAGGACACGTCGACCGCTCCCGGCTCGCGCAGCAAATAGCGAAGCATTGCCTGACGCCTTTCCAGGGCGGGTGAGCCTTTCCTGGCCAGGTCGGGCAAGGCTTTTTCTGCTTCCTGCGGTGAACAGGCAAGCTGGGCGATGCGTACATGCTTGGGCCTCACCACCGGAGGAGGCAGGACGGATTGTGCAGCGAGCAGGCCGCGCTGCACCAGGGAGCGGGCTGCAGGCCGCCAATTCCGCCTTGGCATCGCCTGGTCGATCTGCCGCCCGCGCAGCGCCCCACCGCGCTTCTCGAGCAAAGTCATCAACCGCAATTGAGCCTCACTGAGGGGGTGTAAGGTGGCGGCTGCCTGGCTGCGGCTGACCCTATACAGCGTGTCCCCACGTTGCCCCAATCCCGGAGGGAGCATCAGCTCAATGCAAGCTGCCAGAGGTGTGGCTGTGCTCTGGGCCAAATGCTGCGCCAGTTGGATTTGAAGAGGTGTGATAACTGCCAGGGGATCAAGCAGGGAAAAGACGGCCTTCGTTTCGGTGACTGCCGGCGCATCCACGAAACGCAAGACCACCCCCTGGACGCGCTGTGGTCCAAAGGGCACTTCGACCAGATGCCCGATTTCAACCTGCCCTTCCAGCTCCGGAGGCAGATGGTAGTGAAAAGCTTCTGCCATTTGCGGCACGTTGACAGCGATCTCCAGGTAAATCGGCATGTGGGGTCTGTTGAAAAAGCGGCAAGCTTATTGGCTGGGATTATCATTCAGCGGGCGGAGAGAGAGTTGAGCAATGCGCATCCCATCCAGGTTTTCCACCCGCAATTGCACTCCATCGCTTTCCACTACATCCCCAGCGCGGGGGATGCGTCCCAGTTTGCCCAGCACATAGCCGGCGATGGTATCGTAGTCTGGGTCTTGCAAGTCCAGCTTCAGGTGCTGGTTGACTTCCTCGATCAGAGTCAGCCCATCGATCAAGATCAGGCCGTCCGGCATGGTCTGGATTTCTGGCGTGATGCTGTCGAAAGGATCGCTCACCTCCCCCACGATCTCTTCTAGCAGGTCCTCCAGGGTTACCAGGCCGGCGGTGCCTCCGAATTCATCCAGCACAATCGCAATGTGCTGGCGGTTGTCGCGAAACTGCTGGAGAAGCGAGTTAACCGAGATCGTTTCCGGGACAAAGATCGGCTCGCGGGCCAGCGTACGCGCCGTACAGCTCTCGCAATCCGGCGATTGTAGAGCGCGGATCAGGTCTTTCACATGGACGATGCCCAAGATCTGATCCGGGCTGTCTTCGTAGACGGGGAACTTGGTATAGGTGGATTGGGAAGTGAGCTGGATGATCTCTTGCAGCGGGGTATCGGCTTCCACGGCGAGGATCTCTGTGCGGGGAATCATCACCTGGCGCACGACTAGCGAGCCCAGGTCGAAGATGGCATCCAGCATCTCACGCTCCGGCGTGCGAATCACACCACCCTCCTCCGATTCGGACAGGATTTGCTTGATCTCCTCCACGGTGTAGACGGTGAGGTGTTCCCCGACCATGCGCAGCCCAATCAGCGAGAGGACCTGCCGCGTAGCCCAGTCCAGTATGTCTACGAACCATTTGAAGACCACGCTGAAGATGCGCATGGGCCGGGCGGCTAGCAGGGCGAACCTCTCCGGATCGTGCAGCGTGGCCACTTTGGGCACCTGCTCGCCGAACACGACATGCAGGCTGGTGACAATGACCAGGGACAGGAACAGGGGTAGAGCGGCCATCAGTGGGACCAGGCGTTGCAGATAAGCTGGCAGCGCCAGGTTTTCGAAGAGCGGCGCCAGCAATGCCTCAAAGGTGTTCTCACCCACTGCGCCGAGCGCCAGGCTGACCAGGGTGATGCCCAGTTGAGATGCGGCGATCAGGCGGTCCCGCGCGGCGGGGTTTTCGAGCCAGGTCTTGACAATCGCGGCGGAGTGAACGCCGGATTCGGCCAACACCTCGATCCGGGTGCGCCGTGAAGCCACTGCGGCGAACTCTACGCTGACGAAGAAGGCATTCAACATTACCAGTAACAGGATGAGGAGAAAACTCCAGACTAGCATATCTCATACACCAGGCGCATCTGAGCAACCAGGAAAATCACGCAGGATCTTTACCTTCCTTTTTGATAAATACCGCCGCAGCGTAGCCGACCACCTGGGTGAAATCACCGGTTACATTGCCGGAGGTGGCGTAGTGCAGCACGCGCCCCTGGTTGGCCCCCAGCTCCCTGACTGCCCACAGCACGGCTGCCAGGGCGCCCCGCCCGCAGGCGAAACCTTTCCCTTCTTCCTCTGCCTGCAACACGCCTTCAGGGTCTAGCGCTGCTACACGGCGCAGCACTTCGGCGTCCAGGGTCTCGGCAATCTGCTGCGGGTAGAAGTGGGAGAGGTCGGTGCTGGCTACCAACACTGCCTTTCTTCCCCGGAGCACCCTGGCCAGGCACTCCCCGAGGGCGCGCGTCACGCGCAGGCTGACATCACGCACCATCACCGGCAGGAGACGAAACTCGTTGTGGAGGGCGCGCTGTAGAAAAGGCAGCTCGATCTCCAAGGAGTGCTCGGGGTCGCTTTTAATCGGAGTCAGGCCAAAACCTAACTCACGCTGCAGGCAGCCATGCAGGGCGGTGATCGCCGGGTTATCCACGGGGATGGGGCCAAGCGGGGTGGAGTAGGCCTGGTGGGCAGTGGTCAGCAATGGATACGAGGTGGAGTAGTGCATCGGCGAGAGCACTGCCACCAGCTCAGGCTGCAGGTGGCGCAAGGCGGCAAAGGCATAACCCGCCACCGGTCCGGAGTAGCGATGCCCGGCATGCGGCGTCATAATGCCGACCAGCTCACCCTCCAGTTCGAGCGGGCTGGCTGCATTGAGATAACCGTCCACACTGCTTGCCAGGCGGTGTGGATCGGCTGGGTACCATTGGCCGGCGATTGGCGAGGGGCGCAGATCATACACCGAGTCCATAGCTCACCTCCTGCGGGATGAACTCTGGTTTGATTTTAGCATAAAGTTATCTCGCTGGATCGGGGACTTGGATTGCTGGCCGCTACAGCGAGGCGTGGCCGCCTGGAATATGATATACTTTTGGTTCATTGTATATGCTGGGTGAAATCCATGCGGACTATACTCCATCCGGGTGAAACTGGCTCATCTCCCCGTCGTCTCACCGGCGGGGTCATTCATTTTTAGGAGGATATGAAATGTTAATGCGCATCAATTTAGTCTACTGCACGGTTTGACACTACACCGAGCGAGCCGTCAGTGTGATGGCCGAGTTGCTGCGGGAGTTTGAGCCGGAGATCGATGCGATCACCCTGATCCCATCCGACGGGGGACGCTTCGAAGTGAGCGTTAACGACCGGCTGATTTATTCAAAGCTGGAGACGCACCGCCATGTAGAACCCGGTGAGGTGGCAGGGTTGGTGCGCGAACTTCTCAGGGAGGGGGGCTAATGGCCCAACTGTTGACCAAGAAACGCGGCCGGGTCTTTTCAGGAGCGCGGCCCACCGGGAAGCAACACCTGGGGAATTACCTGGGTGCAATTCAGAACTACGTTGCCTTGCAGGACGAGTACGAGTGTGTTTACTGTATCGTCGATCTGCACGCGCTGACAACGGTTGAAGACACGATCAACCTGCGCCAGAATACTTACGACATGACGCTGGATTTCCTGGCCGCGGGCATCCGGCCAGATGAATCGATCGTTTTTATCCAGTCGCATGTCCCCCAGGTTACCGAGCTGCATGCCATCCTATCCATGATCACTCCGCTGGGTAAGCTCACCGACCTGCCCACATTCAAGGAGAAAGCGCGCCAACAGCCGCATAACGTGAACTACGGCCTGGTGGGTTATCCGGTGCTGATGACGGCGGATATCGTCTTGTATAAAGCGAATGTTGTACCGGTGGGCATTGACCAGGCGCCGCACCTGGAGTTTGCTCGCGAAGTGGTGCGCTCTTTCAATTATCGCTACAACACGCAAGTGCTCATCGAGCCCCAGATGAAAACCACCGAGGTGCCCAAGGTGCTGGGCATCGACGGCAAGGAGAAAATGAGCAAAAGCCTGAACAACCACATCGAGCTGGCTGCCACACGGGAGGAGACAAACCGGCGGGTGATGGAGATGGTCACCGACCCGGCGCGCATCCGCCGCAGCGATCCGGGCGACCCGGATGTGTGCAACGTTTTCAGCATGCACAAGGTGTTCTCCTCGCCGGAGGAGGTGGCGATGGTCAATGTCGAGTGCCGCCGGGCGGGGATCGGGTGCGTGGATTGTAAGAAGATCTTTGCTAATAACTTAAATACTCGCCTGGAACCGTTCCGGAGGCGCCGGGCTGAGTTGTCGAATGATCCCCACTACGTAGACGACGTGCTCGACGATGGCGCCAACCGCGCCCGGGCGATCGCCGAGAAAACCATGGCAGAAGTGCGCCAGGCTGTGGGTCTGCCCTGACAGTAAAGAAGCAGGGTGAGCCATGCGGGTGGTGCTGCAACGAGTATCACACGGCAGGGTGAGTGCAGGCGAACGTACCCTTGCCGAGATCGGCACTGGGCTGGTCCTCCTGCTTGGTATTGGCCCAGAGGATGGGGAGGAGCAGGCGCGTTACCTGGTGGAGAAGATCGCCAACCTGCGCATTTTCGAGGATGCTGAAGGCAAGATGAACCGCTCGCTGCTGGATACCGGCGGGCAGGTGATCGTGGTCTCGCAGTTCACCCTGTACGCCGACACGCGCAAGGGACGCCGCCCGTCCTTTGCCGATGCGGCGCCACCGGAGACCGCCAGCTTGCTGGTGGAGCGTTTCGCCAGACTCCTGCGTGAATTGGGGGTGCCCACCCAGACGGGTGAGTTCGGCGCTCACATGCTGGTGGAAATTGCCAACGACGGCCCGGTGACCATTTGGATGGAGCGCTGAGTGCAATTGCACTGCGCTCAATCTGCAAACTTAAACCCTCCCTGCCACAAAACAGAATCGAGCTGAACGGCGGCTGCTCCTGCCTGGAGCAGGGCAGCAACGTGCTCTGGGCGGTAGACCCCGCCAGCGGCGATGACGGCTATTCCGCTCTGCACTAACCTCTGCACAACAGCCAGCGCAAGCGGGAATACTGCCGGGCCATACAACCGGCCCTGGACGAAGCCGCCGCTGGGGAGAGGCAGCATGCCGCGCGGCGGCGCCAGGCTTATCGCCGCCAAACCGGCGGCGGTGATATGCGGAACCAGGCTACTTGCGCCGTCCATCGGCAGGCGCAACACTACCGGCAGCTCTCCGCGGGCGGCCTGGGCGAATGCGGATGCGATTTGGCCATCTGCGTTCAATGGCAGGCTGATCTCTACGCCAGCGATGCCATCCACCGAATCCAGGCGTTGCACCATCTGAGCTGCTTCCTGAGGCGATTGGGGCAGCAGGTGAACGATCACCGGAATAGGAGAGCGCCTCCAGCGCGCTGCATGGCGGCGGATGGTGGTTTTCAATCCAGGGTTGGGATAACCGGTGTGCAGCAAAAAACCGCCCGGAAAGGCCAGGTAGCGCGCCCCGCGGGCAGGCGAGCGCTCAGCCAGGCTGATCGGGTTGGTGATAAATGCCCCCAGGTGGAAAAAATCCATCCCACTGCGCGCCTCGGGTGCGAAACCCAAACTGCCGGCTGCGTTCATCAGGGGTTTCGACAAGCTCAGGTCAGTCTTCATCGCATGATTATTTCTTCCAAATTGAATACAGGGCCGTCCCTGCAGGCCAGCTTCCAGCCGCGGTGCCCCGGGACGGCGCACGCACCACACTCCGCGATACCACCGCAGGGGATGGGGGTCATCAGCAGCGCCTGCGCCGGGCAGGGCAGCTGGTCGACGGTGCCCAGCCCCAGCTGCTGGCGCAGCTCTGGTAAGGCTTGCAGGTTCAGATCGATGGCAATGAAGTCCGCCCAGGAGAGCGCCTCGGCTAGGGCAGCCAGCGGTTGTATTTCCAGCGCCGCTGGAAGCCCCGTCAAT
>Ga0154775_1103_pt2 | contig 20756 bp, 19 predicted proteins | sample Rifle2008BG16ft_FD_105783 | JGI IMG/M metagenome (GOLD analysis project Ga0154775, IMG submission 105783) | Chloroflexi bacterium RBG_16_58_14 | reverse complement strand
TCTGCGTAGCCTGTGGATGAAAAAGGTATACGCTTAATGGTGCTTCATTATTCGATTTCAAAGGATATCTTTGCCAAATTTCCCACTTACTGCCGCGGGGTGGTGATCGCCCGAGATGTGACCAATGGGAAATCGCCGGAGGAGCTGGTCTCTGCGCTGCGCCTGGCCGAAGCCTCCCTCGGCGAGCGGTTGAGCGCAGAGACGCTCACCAGCCACCCGCAGATCGAATCCTGGCGGGAGGCTTATCGCTCCGCCGGCATCAAGCCCAGCGATTTCCGTCCCTCGGTGGAGGCGCTGGCACGCCGCGTGCTGAAGAAAGACCTGCTGCCCTTGATCAGCACGCTGGTCGACCTGGGAACCCTGATGTCGATCCAGTATCTGCTGCCCATCGGCGCACATGCCCTGGATTTTGTCAAGCAGGACATTGCGCTGCGCATGGCGACGGGCGAGGAAATCTTCGAGCCGTTTGGCTCTGATACAATCGAACACCCCAACCCCGGCGAGATTGTCTTCGTCGAGGGGAATACGGTGCTGACCCGGCGCTGGACCTGGCGGCAAGCCAAGCATACGCTGGTGGTGCCGGAGACAAAGTACGTGGAAGTCAATGTGGACGGATTGCCACCCGTCACCCGTGAGGAAGTGGATCGGATTTGCCAGCAAGTTGCCGCTCAGGTGCAGAAATACTGCGGCGGTTCTATTCACTATGACATTTTGAGTCAGGAAAACCCGCGTATCTCGCTGGATTGACCCTGATAGCCGGCCTTTGGTAGGGGCGCAAAATTTTGTGTCTATAGCGTTGGGTGCATGTCAGTTTTGGGGCGCGGAATGTGAGAAAATAAGGCTGTCGAACCACGAGAGAGGAGGCAGGCAAAATGGAGAGCAAAGCAGAGAAACGCGCCCGGCTACTGGCCAAAGCAGCGCAAGCGGTAGATGAATATCTGGAATGGGAAGAGAAGAATCTGCGGCCGGATTTGACGCAAATCGAAGATAGGGCCTTGCAATTGCGCAAGGAGTTTGGGCAAGAAATAGCGCAGGTAGCGATTGAAAGTCAGGTTGAGCGAACGCCAGCGCCTGGGCCGACATGCGCCAAGTGCAGGAAAGAAATGCGTTACAAGGGCAAGAAAAGGACGCGAGTGGAGAGCCGGACAGGCGAATTGGATGTCGAGCGAGGGTATTACTACTGTCCGAAGTGCAAGGAGAGGCTTTTTCCCCCTGGATCGACAACTGAAGTTGAATGACAAGAACTGGAGCGAGGGGGTAGCCCGGCTGGCGGTGAAGTATAGTGCCAAATTGACGTTTGCAGAGGCAAGGGAAGCGTTGTGGGAATTGGCCCAGATCGAGATTTCCGAAAACAGCGTCTGGCGGTTGACACAGCACTGGGGAGAAGCGCTGAAGGCGGTGGAAGCGCAAGAAGATGAGCGGGCGAATGGGATAATTGAGAGCCAGGCCACGGGCAAGGCGGAGACAAAAACGGATGTACGTCTGGGAGCTTCGATGGATGGGACGATGATCTATATTCGAGGGGAAGCCTGGAAGGAATTGAAAGTAGGCTGTTTTTTTGAAGTCGAACAAGCACCGACCCTGGACCCTGAGACGCTGGATTGGGTTGATCTGGCCCATGCACGCAAGATCACCTTTGTCAGTCATTTAGGTGGACCGGAGCCCTTCGGGAAGAAAATGTGGACGGAGTCTAAACGACGCCGTTGGCATCATGCGATCGATACCCAAGTAGTGGGAGATGGAGCGACCTGGATTTGGAACCTGGTCGCAGATTACTTTTATGATGCCCATCAAGTGGTGGATTGGTATCATGCTACCGAGCATCTGGCAACCGCAGCTCACCTGGCTTTCGGCGAAGGCACGCCCGAAGCAAACCGCTGGTTCAAACAGCAAGAAACGCCTCTATTTCAAGGGCATGCCGATCAAATTGCTCAAACTATTCTAACCCTGGCCAATCAACTTCCGGATGCCCAAGAGAAATTGCAGGAACAGGCTGGTTACTTTATCCATTATCACCATCGAATGCAATACATGGATTTACGTTCCGATGGTTGGGTGATTGGCAGCGGTATGGTTGAAAGCGGCGGGGGCCGTTTCAAAGATCGTTTCGCTCAGGCTGGGATGCGTTGGAGCCGCATCGGCGCTGAACGTTTGCTCCCTGTTCGTTCTGCATTCATGAGCGGGCGCTTTGATGAACGCTGGCGTTCTGCCTACAACTCGCCCCCAAATTGACATGCACCCCCTACCTCTGCATTCTTTGACAAAACCCCTCCCCTGCGGTATAATTCTAATGTTATTCGTAGGCCGGCTGGCGCTTCAGTGTTTGAACTGGACGATACCAATGAGAATTACACTGTGGATTTCTTCCTGAAGTGATTATTCTTGAGCCCTGTTAAGCTCGGCTGTGTCCGCGAATGCAGCCGAGCGTTTGTTTTAATAAATTGCCCTTTGCCCCTATCGTTACGCCGGAGAAATCGCACCCAGAAGGAGGTGAGAAGTAATGACATCAGTCAATTTGCGCCCGAATGAGTCGCAGGATCAACTGCTCAAGCGTTTCCGCAAGAAAGTCGCCAAGAGCGGCATTTTGAGCACCGTCCGCCGCAAGCGTTGGTTTGTTTCGAAGAGTGAACTGCGCCGTATACAAAAGAAAAAGGCTATCCGCCGTTTTAAGCGGAAGCAGCGTGAAATGGAATAAATCACCTCAATCTCATAGGGGCTTGGGGCTGTGACCACACCCGTTGCCAGGGTTGGTCTTGGAGGAGTGCATGGCTAAAGAAGAAGATAAGATAACCGTGGAGGGAACGGTAATTGAAGCCCTACCCGCGACGCAGTTCAAAGTGCGTCTCGAGACCGGGCATGAAGTGCTTGCCTATCTCTCTGGTAAGATGCGCAAATACTACATCCGCATCCTGCTTGGCGATAGTGTGCGCGTGGAGATGTCACCTTATGACCTGACCCGCGGTCGGATCGTTTATCGCCACAAGAAAGCACCAACTGTAGTATTCGAAGAAGCATAAGTACAGCCTGCACCTGCCTTTTCTTCATTCGACGCGAGAATCAAGCGAGGCGTGATAGGGTTATCCTGTCACGCCTCGCTTTCGTTATCCAGGGGTCAGGTTTTACACGAAATCAGGATTGAACGAGCTGAGCACCTTCATATAATTTGCTCGTTCGAAGGCGGCAGGTTCAGCCACCGCACCCTGACTCATGCTGCCTTTCATCTGCGTCACCGACTCATACTCGTGCTCGGTCATCCAGGCTTCCATATCCGCCAGGATCTGGCTGATCACCGGTATGCCACGCTTGAGCACAGCGCTGGTAGTCATCGCCACGCTGGCACCCGCCATGAGGGCTTTGATAGCGTCTTCGGCGGTGTGCACACCGCTGGTCAGCGCCAGGTCTGCCTTGATCTTGCCATACAAGACGGCAATCCAGCGCAGCGGCAGGCGCAGCTCATTTGAGCTGCTCAAGACCAGGTGCGGCACAACTTCCAACAGTTCCAGGTCGAAATCGGGCTGGTAGAAGCGGTTGAAGAGCACCAGACCATCCGCGCCTGCATCCACCAGGCGACTGGCAAAGTGGGGCAGCGCGGTGAAGTACGGACTGAGCTTGACCGCAAGCGGCAGCTTGATCTCTTTGCGCAGGTCGCTTACCAGGCGGACGTAATTGTCTTCCAGCTCGGTCGCGGTCAGGTTGAAGTCGGTCGGCAGGTAATACGTGTTCAGCTCCAGAGCGTCAGCCCCGGCGTCTTCGATCTTCTTGCCGTAGTGGATCCAGCCGCCGGTGGATACGCCGTTCAAGCTGCCGATGACCGGAATCTTTACAGCATTTTTTACCTTACGTACGTGCTCAACATACACTTCTGGTGAGAGCGTATATTTGCCCGTATCGGGGAAGTAGCTCAGCGCCTCGGCAAAACTCTCTGTGCCGCGGTTGAGAAAATGATCCAGCTCCAGGCTCTCGTGGATGATCTGCTCTTCGAACAGTGAGTACATGACGACTGCTGATGCACCAGCCGCTTCTAACTGCACCACGTTCTCTACCTTCTCAGACAGCGGGGAAGGCGAGGCGACAATGGGGTTCTTCAGGTTCAGGCCAAGATATTTAGTGGTCAGGTCTACCATGATCATCTCTCCTATTGCTCGTTGTTCTCACTGCCATTGTAGTGCATGGCAGCCATCTGTTTGTAATATTCCCAGCGTGAGCGCACGTCCTTCTGCGCCAGCTTGAGCAGGTCTTCGGCGCGCTGTTCATCGCTCTGGACGAGCATGCGGTAGCGGGTCTCGTTGTAAATGTACTGGTCGAGTGGTATCGAGGGCTCCTTTGAGTCGATCGTCAGCGGGTTCTTGCCTTCAGCGATCGAGTTAGGGTTATAGCGGTAGAGCGGCCAGAAGCCCGACTGCACTGCCAGCTTTTGCTGCTCCAGACCCTTGCGCATATCGATGCCGTGGGCGATGCAGTGGCTGTAGGCGATGATCAGGGAAGGGCCATCATAGGCGTCTGCTTCGAGGAAGGCGTTCAGAGTCTGCTGGTCGCTGGCGCCCATGGCTACCCGGGCTACATATACGTAGCCGTATGCCATGGCGATCAGCCCCAGGTCTTTCTTGGGCAGGCCTTTGCCTTGCGCGGCAAACTTGGCGACTGCGGCGCGCGGCGTCGATTTCGAAGCCTGTCCGCCGGTATTGGAGTATACCTCGGTATCCAAGACAAGCACATTCACGTTGCGGCCCGCTGCCAGGACGTGATCCAGACCGCCGTAGCCGATATCATACGCCCAGCCGTCGCCGCCCACGATCCACACACTCTTTTTCACCAATTTATCGGCGAGTGAAGCCAGGTCACGAGCCAGCGGTTTTTTGGAGGTCTGCAAGCGCTGCTTGAGCAGGGCTACCCGCTCGCGCTGCGCTTTGATGCCGGCCTCATTGCTCTGGTCGGCGGTCAGCAAGTCATTGACCAGGTCGCCGCCCAGCAGGTTGTTTAACTGCGGCAGGACCTCGCGGGCATATTCGCCCTGCTTGTCCAGCGTCAGGCGCATGCCCAGGCCAAATTCGGCATTGTCTTCGAAGAGTGAGTTCGACCAGGCAGGGCCGCGGCCTTCTTTGTTGACCGACCAGGGAGTGGTGGGTAGGTTGCCGCCATAGATCGACGAGCAACCGGTAGCGTTGGCTACCATAGCACGGTCGCCGAAGAGCTGGGAGAGCAGCTTGACGTAAGGGGTTTCGCCACATCCAGAACAAGCGCCGGAGAACTCGAACAGAGGTTCCAAGAGTTGAATATTTTTCAATGTCCGCAGGCTGAGTTGTGAGCGGTCCATTACCGGAAGATCCTGGAAGAACTCCCAGTTTGTGCGCTCCTGTTCGCGGATCGGCGGCTGGTCGGCCATATTGAGCGCTTTGCGTCCTACCTGGGTCTTGTCTTTGGCCGGGCAGACTTCCACGCACAGGGCGCATCCGGTGCAGTCCTCGGGGGCAACCTGGATGGTGTAGAGCGTGTTGGGCAGCTCTTTCCAACTGGCAGGCTTAGACTTGAAGGTCTCGGGGGCCTTAACCATGAGAGCAGAATCGTAAACCTTGGCGCGGATCACAGCATGCGGGCAGACATAGACACATTTACCGCACTGGATGCACAGGTCTGGCTCCCAGACGGGTATCTCGAGGGCAATGTTGCGTTTTTCCCACTGTGTGGTTCCGGAGGGATAGGTGCCGTCGACCGGCATGGCGCTTACCGGGATCATGTCGCCTTCGAGCGAAATCATCTTACCCAGGACGTTGCGGACGAATTCGGGTGCTTCGGCGGGCACGGCAGGCCGGCGGGTCTGTGTGCTGTTGACTTTGCCGGGTTTCACTTCGTGCAGGTGCTCCAACGTTGCGTCGACGGCCTCAAAGTTCATCTTGATGACGGCCTCGCCGCGCTTGGTGTAGGTCTTCTCGATGCTTTTCTTGATCTGGTAAATGGCCTCGTCGGCAGGCAGGACGCCCGAAATCGCAAAGAAGGAGGTCTGCATGATGGTGTTGACACGGGAACCCATGCCGGTTGCCTTGGCTACTTCATAAGCGTTGATGTTGTAGAAACGCAGCTGCTTGTCAATGATACCCTGTTGCACCTCTTGCGGCAGATTGTCCCACACTTCGTCTGCATTATAAATACTGTTGAGCAGGAACACGCCACCGGGCATGGCATACTTGAGCACGTCGAAGCGCTCCAAGAAGCTGAACTGGTGGCAGGCAACGAACTGCGCCTGGGAGACCAGGTAGGGAGCGCGGATCGGCTTGGGGCCGAAGCGCAGGTGTGAGATGGTATTGCCGCCGGATTTCTTCGAGTCATATACGAAGTAACCCTGGGCGTAGTAATCGGTTTCCTCGCCAATGATCTTGATCGAGTTTTTGTTAGCGCCGACTGTGCCATCCGCGCCCAGTCCCCAGAACACGCAGCGTCGGGTTTCGGGAGCTTCGATGCTGAAGAGTGGGTCGAAATCCAGGCTGGTGTGAGTGACATCGTCGATGATGCCCACAGTGAAATGGTTCTTCGGCTTAGGCTTGAGCATTTCATCGAAAACAGCCTTGACCATGGCCGGGGTAAATTCTTTGGAGGAGAGGCCATAGCGCCCGCCAATCACTTTGATTTGCTGGCGCCCGCCCTCTGCCAGGGCATTGACCACGTCCAGGTAGAGCGGCTCGCCGGCGGAACCAGGTTCCTTGGTGCGGTCGAGCACAGCGATCCTCTTTACCGTGGAGGGGATGGCCTTCAGTAAAGCCTCATTGGAGAAGGGCCGGTACAGGCGCACCTTGATCACGCCTACTTTTTCGCCCTTGCCTGCCAGGAAATCAGCCGTCTCGCCCGCCGTCTCTGCGCTGGAGCACATCAGAACGATGACGTTTTCCGCATCAGGTGCGCCAGTGTATTCGAACAGCTTGTACGAGCGTCCGGTCAGCTTGGCAAACTTGTCCATCGCCTTCTGCACTATCCCGGGGCAGGCGGCATAGAAGCTGTTGACCGTCTCGCGACCCTGGAAGTAAACGTCCGGGTTCTGGGCGGTGCCGCGGATGAAGGGGTGCTCGGGTGACAGGGCGCGGGCACGGTGTGCCTGCACCAGCTCGTCACTGACCATGGCGCGGATTTGCTCGTCGCTCAGCAGCTCGATCTTGTTCACCTCGGAAGATGTTCGGAAACCGTCGAAGAAGTGTATGAAGGGGATGCGTGATTCCAGCGTTGCCGCCGTGGCGATCAGGGCAAAGTCGTGCGCTTCCTGCACCGAGTTGGATGCCAGCATGCCAAAACCCGTCTGGCGGCAAGCCATTACGTCCGAGTGATCGCCGAAGATCGAGAGCGCCTGGGCTGCGATTGAGCGTGCCGAGACGTGGAAAACCGTGGAAGTCAGCTCGCCAGCGATCTTGTACATGTTAGGGATCATCAGCAGCAGGCCCTGCGAGGCGGTAAAGGTAGTGGTCAGGGCGCCAGCCTGCAGCGCGCCATGCACGGCGCCAGCCGCGCCGCCCTCCGACTGCATTTCCATCACCAGCGGCACCGTGCCCCACAGGTTAGGTTGCTTCTTGGCGGTCCACTCATCGGCAAACTCGCCCATCGTCGAGGAGGGTGTGATCGGGTAAATGGCGATCACCTCAGTTGTCTTGTGTGCAACGTAGGCGGTCGCCTCGTTGCCGTCGAGATTAACCATCTGTTTTGTCATTTTTTCGCTACTCCATCTTGGTTTGGCGCGCCGGTGGCGCGTAAAGATATCGGGAAATAACCAAGAGATTAGTTTAGTCGGACTCTGTCAATCTATATAGTTATTTATGGCATGAAAATTAGATGTCCCCTGTCATGTTTGACAGACAGGCCCTCAATACAGCACTGGTGTTCGGATTTGTGCTATACTTATTTCATGGTTGAAAACCCGCACATCTGGCATACTTGGGCAAGGAACTTGCATCGCTGGGGGGTGGAAGAAGGGGCGGCGACGCTGCTGGATGCCGCTGGGCCGCTCACCATGCTGCTGGCTCAGTTCGTTTATATCAGCCAGCCTTTGCTAGGCAGGTTGGTTTCACCCGAGTCGATGGACGCGCTGACGAATATGCTCGAAGAACCTGCTCAGACGAAAGCTTTTGTCGAAATATTACGGGAGGCGTCATAACGTGAGTGCATTGCTCGATGCCTATGGCAACATCCTGGGCTTGCTGCTTGCGCTGCTCTGCCTGGGGCTGATCATCCTGTTCGTCGCCACCGGGCGCAACAAACCAGGCCGAAATTTGCGCGAAATCCCTGCTTTCCAGCGCTTCCGCCGGGAGGTGGGCCTGGCAGTTGAGTCGGGCAAGCGCCTGCACATTTCCCTCGGTCACGGCGGAATTAATGAAATACCTGCCGGTTCGGCCTTGGTCGGTCTGACCATGCTCGACCGCTGTGCCCGCGCCGCCTCGATCAGCGACCGCCCGCCCGTAGCCACCTCCGGCGACCCGCTGCTGGCGATCCTCAGCCAGGACACCCTGCGCGGCACCTACCACGATCTGAACGCTGAGAGGCTGTATGATCCTTCCAGCGGGCGCTTGAGCGGCCTTACCCCGCTGTCGTTCACTGCTGGGGCCATCCCAGTCATCCACGACGAACAAATATCTGCTAACATCCTTGCCGGGCATTTTGGCGGCGAGGTTGCTCTGCTTACCGAGGCTGGTGAGCGCAGCGGCAGCCTGACCGTCGGGGGCAGCGATAACATCACCGCCCAGGCAGTCTTATATGCTTCAGCGCAGGAGCCCTTGATCGGTGAAGAATTGTATGCCGGGGGGGCGTACCTGGGGGCTGGTTCCATCCACGCTGCCAGCTTGCGTATGCAGGATATCCTGCGCTGGTTGCTGATCGCCCTGATCCTGATCGGCGCGCTGTTCAAGCTGTTCACCGGAGGTGGTTGATGAAGACCATCTTCTCCTTGATCAATGTAGTGATCGCCATCGCCGCCGGCGCGCTGGTGTTTCTCGGCTATGTCTTCCCCGACCTGCTGGGTGGCATGCGGGCGATCTTGCTGCAGTGGGCGATCATCCTGGCAGCCTTTGCCTTGCTGGTCGGCATTCTAAACCTCATGCAAGCCCACTGGCGTAAGGTGACCACAAAACAGCCCAAGGCAGTTTATAGCCTCGTCGTGCTGGCTTCCCTGGTCGCCACCCTGCTGGTGACTGCCCTCAGCGGTCCGGCAGGCAAATGGTCCTTGTGGATTTACAACAACTTACAAGTACCTATTGAGATCAGCCTGCTGGCGGTCCTGGCAATCGTGCTGGCATACGCTGCAGCGCGCCTGATGCGCCGCCGCATGACCTGGTATACGGGTATGTTCCTGGTGACGGTATTACTGGTATTATTAAGCACTGCGCCGCTTTACCTGATCGGTGAAGTGTCGCTGCTCAATTCGCTCCACTCCTTGATTGTTGACATCCTGGCAGTTGCCGGGGCGCGCGGCCTGCTCCTGGGCGTGGCCCTCGGCACGATCGCGGCTGGCTTGCGTGTGTTGATGGGCGCTGACCGCCCTTATGGGGGTTAAGCCATGACAGACATCCTTTGCCCTGTTTGTGGAAAACCGAACCCCCCTGAAGCAGAAACCTGCCAGTTCTGCCAGGCGCCGCTTAAGACTTCTGCCTTCACCCCTGATTTTGACGAAGAATCAGACCTGCCGGATTGGCTGCGCAGCCTTAACGCTGACCAGAATGCTTTCCCGGTCACCAGCCCTGCTGAGGAACCGTCTAATGTTCCCGATTGGCTGAGCAGCATTGGTGGTGAAACCAAAGAAAAAGAACAGCCGCCCTCAGAAGCCCCTGCCGAGCCTGCTCAGGAACAGCCAGACTGGCTGACAGATTTGACCAAGGATCAGCCTGTTGAGCCTCTGTCTGCTGATCTGCCGGTTTGGCTCTCCGAACAAGCGCCTGCTCCCGCCACACCTTTATCTGACGAAAAGCAGGATTGGACTGACGGCTGGACGTCTGGTGAACAGGCAGCTGAACAGCAGGCTGAAGGTGAACCCTCGCCCAGTGTTCCAGCCTTTACATTTGATGCGTTCGAAGAGCCGGAAAAGCCAACCGCCTCCGAGAGTGAGTCGGGAGATATGGAAGGTCCGCTCTCCACTCTGCCAGATTGGGTCGCAGATGTTACTGCCGAAGAGTCGGAAGCTGAAGGCGGCGAAGACGAGGCGGCTTTGGCGCCGGCCCAGCTCCCAAGCTGGTTGGAAGCCATGCGTCCCGCGGAATCGGACCAGCCTTCCACCCCAACCGAAGATTTGTCTGGCGCTTCGGCTGAGAGCAGTGGGCCGTTGATCGGTCTACGCGGTGTACTCTCGGCGGAACCAATAAACATCCGCATGCGCCGTGCCGCAGCCTACTCGCTCAAACTGCGCGTGACGGATGAGCAGAAACAGCGCGTTGCCTTGCTGGAGCAGCTGCTGGCTGACGAGCCCAAACCCAAAGCCTTGCCTGCTGCCCCGGTTATCACCGCACAGTACGTTTTCCGCCTGTTGATCGCCCTGGCTTTACTCCTGCCTGTGATATGGGCGGTGGCGAGCAACGGGCGCCTGACGCCTCTGCCCGATGCATCTGCCAGGCCTGGCGTAATGGCGATGTACAACCTGGTCGAACGTCTGCCGGCTGATGCACCTGTGCTGGTGGCGTTTGATTATGAAGCCGGATATTCGGGTGAGATGGATGCGGCGGCCTCCGCGGTGCTCGAACATCTGCTGGGGCGCGGCGCATCCCTGGCGCTGGTCTCCACCTCCGCCACCGGCCCCGCTCTGGCAGAACGCTTTATGGCTAACCTCAACCAACAGCCTGAGCGCGTGAATAATCCTTATACCAATTACGCCAACCTCGGCTATATTCCCGGCGGCAGCATTGGCCTGTACAGCCTGGCGAAATCTCCACGTCAATCCTTGCCGTATGACCTGCAGGGAGTGGATGTCTGGGCATCTGGGCCTTTGAGCAGCGTGAATGGGATAGCGGACTTCAGCCTGGTGCTCGTCCTGGTCAGCGATCCGGAAACCGCCCGCGCCTGGGTCGAGCAGGTTGGTCCGACCCTCCGGCAAGATGGTGCGGTCCTGGCAATGGTTGCCAGTGCCCAAACCGCCCCGCTGGTTCAGCCCTATTTTAGCGGAAATCCACGCCAGGTCGAGGCCTTGATATCTGGTCTGGCAGGCGGGGGAGCGTACGAGAACGCTTCAGCTTCCAATGGTCCGGCGCGCCGGGTCTGGGATGCCTACAGTCTGGGGCTGGTGGTCTCGGTGTTCGTCATCCTGGTCGGTACGGCGCTGGATGTGACCTACAAGGCGCTGCTGCCCGGCAAGAAGGGTAAGTAGGAGCAGGAAAAGATGCAGACTGGGCTTGCTGATATCTTCGGATTGATTATTGGCTTCTTGCTCACCTTGATGGTTCTTAGCTACATCATCGGTGATAACTTCCTGTTCCGTCTAGCGATGGCAATCTTTGTGGGCGTGGCTTCAGGCTATGCCGCTGTTCTGGTGATCTACAATGTGCTTTGGTACCAGTTGATCGTCCCGTTGCTGACCAACCCAACAGCAAACCTGGCACTGACGATTCCCTCGGCTTTGCTGGGCATCTGGCTGCTGACCAAAGGCTCCAGCCGTCTGGCGCGTTTTGGGAATCCGGTGCTGGCCTTCCTGGTGGGTGTCGGCGCAGCCACCGCCGTTGGTGGGGCGATTTTTGGTACGATTCTCCCGCAGTTCAACGCCTCGACTAATTTGCTCAATTTGCAATATGCCTCCCCTGATGGAGCGGGCCTGGTGAGCTGGTTCATCAAAGGCCTGGTGATCCTGGTTGGTACGCTGGTGACCCTGGCATATTTCCACTTTGGCGTGCGCTCGCAAGGGGAGGGCAGCCTGCCCCAGCGCCATCCGCTGATTGAGAACTTCCTGGCGCCCGCTGGCCAGGCCTTCATTGCAGTCACCTTTGGCGTCTTGTTTGCCGGGGTGTATGCTGCGGCGCTCGGTGCACTGATCGACCGGGTGCGCTTTGTGTTGGATATTATTTTACGTTTCTTATAGCTTGATGACCACTGAACCGGACTGTTATGACCACTTCGCTTGTAGACGCTGAATCATTGCTAGCCCTCGAGATTGGCTCGGTGACCACCCGGGCTGTGTTGTTCGATGTGGTTGAGGGACGCTATCGCTATTTGGGAGCAGGCTCTGCTCCCACTACAGCGGGCGCACCCTTCCATAACATCATTGACGGTGTGCGCAATGCCCTCAACCAGCTTCAGGAGGTTTCCGGACGCACCTTCATCGGGGCAGATGGGCAGTTGATGATCCCAGCCCGTCCAGATGGCACCGGTGTGGATGCCTGCGTAGCCTCCCTGTCCGTCGGGCCTCCACTGAAGGTGCTGGCAGTCGGCCTGCTCGAGGATGTCTCTACTGAAAGCGCCCAAAACCTGGCTACCACGACTTATGCTCATGTGATCGAGACGATGAGCTTGAATGACCGGCGTAAGACCACGGCGCGCCTGGATAACATCCTGCGTTTGCGCCCAGATTTGATCATCGTCGCCGGCGGTATCGAAAAGGGCGCTTCGCAATCGGTGCTTTCGATCTTGGAGTCCGTGGGGCTGGCTTGCGGAGTGCTGCCCAAGGAGCAGCGTCCGGAAGTTCTTTTTGCAGGCAACTCGGCACTGGTCAAGGATGTCCAACAGACATTGGGCACGCTGGCTTCCTTGCAGATTGCGCCCAATGTCCGCCCAACTTTGGACATTGAACAGCTCACCCCTGCCCAACCTGCCCTCGCCCAAGTCTTCCGCCATGTGCGTGCCCGGCAGATCCGCGGCGTGCAGGAGGTCGATCTTTGGACAGGTCGCAAGCTGATGCCTTCTGCCATGGCCTTTGGGCGCACGATTCGTTATGTCAGTATGGAATTCCCCAAGAAAGGTGTGCTGGGCGTGGATGTGGGCGCCTCGGCAACCACAATTGCCTCCGCTTTTGCCGGCGACCTGATCCTGAGCGTTCAGTCCAGGCTTGGCCTGGGCGAGAATCTGCCCGGCATCTTAAGCCTTTGCAGTCCTGATGATATTCTGCGCTGGCTGCCGATCGAGCTCTCGGCGGACAAACTGCGTGATTACATCTACAATAAATCGCTCTATCCAGCCAGCATCCCCATTACGGAAGAAGAACTGCTGATTGAACAGGCCCTGGCGACACAGGCGATGTACCTTGCCGTTCGCCAGGCGCGCAAGAGCTATCCTTCATCTGTACATGCGCCGCTTCCTGGTTTGCTGCCCTCTTTTGAGCCGATCATTGCCACCGGCAGTGTGCTGACCCAGGCGCCCAAGCGTGGGCAGGCGTTGCTCACCCTGCTCAATGCCCTGCAGCCGACTGGGGTGACCACGATCGCTCTCGACCGCAACAATCTAGCAGCGATGTTGGGGGCAGCCTCGGGTAAAAACCAGTACCTGGTGGTCCAGTCGCTGGATGCCACTAACTTCTATAACCTCGCCACGGTCATTTCTCCGGTGGGGCAGGCGAACCCTGGTACCCCAGTGCTGCATGTACGCATGACCCTTCCTGGCGGGCATGAGACGTCACGAGAAGTGAAATTTGGCGCCCTGGAAGTACTGGAACTGCCCATGGGGCAAACGGCCACGCTTCGATTGCAGCCATTGCACCGCTTTGATGTCGGCATGGGTGGTCCCGGGGTGGGCGGCAACGCCGTTGTGACTGGCGGTGAGTGCGGCGTCATCATCGATGCCCGCGGCCGCCCGATCCGATTGAATCAGGAGCCGCCAATGCGTATGGAGCAGATCAAGAAATGGCGTGCGGTGCTCCGTGCCTGAGGAAGTTGGTATTAATCTTGCAATGCTTTCTTATAAGCGTAATTGAGATGAGGTAGACGAGAACAGAATGAATGTACAGGCAGCCATCACGCATATCCTTCCTTTAGCCACGATCCGCCGCGAGCGCCTTCTGCCCGTGCCGGGGCGGGTAGTGGCACGCCGCGGTCAGCACATCACTCCCACCGATGTGGTCGCAGAGGCAATCCTCGATCCAGAGCACCTCTTGCTGGACATCGGGCGCGGCCTGGGCTTGTCTGCCCGGGAGGCTGATAAATACATGGCGGTCAAGGGTGGTGATCAGGTCGGTGAAGGTGACGTGCTGGCAGGGCCGGTAGGTGTAGCGCGTCGTGTAGTGCGCTCTCCCCATGATGGTACGGTGGTGGTTGCGGGTGAAGGACAGCTGCTCCTTCGGCTCGACAAACCTCCTTTCGAACTTAAAGCCGCCTACCAGGGTGAGGTGGTAGACCTGATTGCCGACCGTGGTGTGATCATTGAGACGAAAGGCGCACTGATCCAGGGCGTGTGGGGCAATGGACGTTCCAGCTATGGTCTGCTCAACGTGCTGGCCCAAGCTCCAGATGAAACGCTCTCGGTTGGGCGGCTGGATGTCAGCCTGCGCGGTTCGGTCGTATTAGCCGGGTATTGTGATAACGAGGCTGTCTTCCAGGCTGGCACCGATCTGCCCTTACGTGGCCTGATCCTCGCCAGTATGAACGCCCGACTGATCCCCGCTGCCAGCAAGGTGGAATATCCGGTGATCGTTATCGAAGGCTTTGGAAAAATTCCAATGAATTCTGCGGCTTTCAAGCTTTTCTCGAGCAGCGGGCGCCGCGATGTGACCATCAACGCCGAAAACTGGAACCGATACCTCGGGACTCGGCCTGAAGTTATCATGGCTGTGCCAGAGTCCACCCAGGCGGAACTGCCGGACAATACCGATGTGATCGTCGCCGGTAAACATGTGCGAGTAGTCAGCCCTCCTTACCAGGGCAAACTGGCGACAGTGGTCTCTGTCTCCAGCACCCTGTCTATCCTGCCCAGTGGAGTAACTGCCGCTGCGGCCAGCATCCGTTTTGAGGATGGTGAAACTGCACTGGTACCCCTGGCAAACCTTGACTTGATTGGCTGATCCGAACCGGGAGGAATGTTTAACCTTCCTAGATTAGGTAATTGTTGACAAATACGCTATAATTATCTTCAAAGAGGAGAGAGTGCTATGGCCTTTACAGATATGGACGAGTCGAATGATGAGATCGGTGAACAACCGCCAGAAGGAGATGAAGGCGGCAGTAACCGTACCTTTATCATAATTGCTGCGGTCCTGGGCGGGATCACCCTGCTTGCGCTTTTGTGTACTGCAATCTATGCCTTTGTCTACCTGCCGCGCGCGCGTGCAGATCGGCAGAACGCCGCTGCCACCGCCTATGCTCAGGAGACGATGCTGGCTTATGAGTCCACGCAGGCCGCATTGCCTCCCACAGCGACCAACACCAAGCAGCCTGAAGCTGTGAAGGCTACCCCCACTCCAGTGCTTGCCGAGGAAGAGGCGGTCAATACTGCCACGCCAACCATTAACTCTGTACAAGCCACGCAAGATGCATTGGATACGGTTGTTGCTGCCGCACAGACCCAAAATCCCACCGCTACGAAATTGCCAACCAGCGGTTTTGCCGACGACGTCGGCGCGCCGGGTCTCCTGGCGATGGCTGTCATCCTAGTGGTGGTGATCTTCCTGGTGCGCCGGCTGCGCACATCCTAAGATTTCCTGGCTTAAATCAACGAGCGAAGGCCGCCCAGATTATCGGCGGTCTCCGCTCGTTATCATTTAATCACCACACTATGCGGCGCGCAGCGCCACTTCCTCCCCGAACCCTAACAAAGCCTGCACCATTCCTGCCGACCGTCCTTCAGCATATACTCGCAGGACCGGCTCTGTACCTGATGGTCGGATCAGCAGCCAGGAGCCATCGTCGATCAGGTATTTGACCCCGTCGATGGTGGAAATGCCGCCAACTTTTTCGCCGCCTATGGAGGTTGGCGCTTCTTCCACCAGGATGCGGCTCATTTCAGCTTTAGAGACAGGATGACTAAGGCGCAGGTCGGTGCGCTGGTAGAACGCTGGACCGACATCTTTCAAAAGCCCCTCCACCAGGTCGTAGAGCGAGGCGCCTGAGGTTGCCACGATTTCCAGCAGCAGCAAGCCCATGATAATGCCGTCGCCTTCAGGGATGTGACCTCGGAAGGAGATGCCGCCCGATTCTTCTCCGCCAATCAGCACATCTTCTTTAAGCATATAATCGGCGATATGGTTGAACCCTACCGGGGTTTCGTACATGGGCAGCCCGTAGCTTTCCGCCAGGCGGTCGATCATGCGGGTCGTCGAGACCGTGCGCACGACAGGACCGCGCCAGCCGCGCTTTTCTACCAGATAGCGCAGGGCCAATGCCATGATTTTGTGCGGGTCTACGAAATTGCCGCGTCCGTCCATAGCCCCGATGCGGTCGGCATCCCCGTCAGTTGCCAGCCCAAAGTCGCCCATGCCGGTGCTGACTGCACCTGCCAGCGCGCCCAGGTAGCGCCCGATAGGCTCCGGGTGGACACCGCCAAAGCCCGGGTTCATCTCGCCGCGAATTTCTGCCACCTCTGTGCCTGTGCCTCCCAGGATGCTTTTGATCACACCCCGCCCCGATCCAAACATTGAATCGACCACCACGCGCTGCGGGTTATCCGCGATTGCATCGAAGTTGATCAACTTACGCAAGTGTTCGAAATAGGCGATCAGTGGGTTGAAGCGCTGGATCAAGCCAGCCTGGCGCGCCTGGTCGAAATCCATCTGGTTCGGGCCGCGGCCGCGCTCCTCATTATCATTCAGGTATACCTCAACTCGCCGGCACTGCTCGGTCAGCGCCGATCCGCCATAAGCTGCCTTCAGCTTGATCCCGTTATAGCGCGGCGCATTATGCGAGGCGGTGATCATAACCCCCCCGACTGCTCCCAGCTGACGCACGGCAAACGAGATTGCCGGGGTGGGGGCGTCTGACTGTGCCAGGTATACGGTGTAACCATTGCCTGCCAGAACGCGCGCTACGTCCATTGCGTAGCGGTCGGAAAGAAAGCGCGTGTCATATCCCACGACCATCTTGTTGACATCCGCGTTGTCAGGCACCGGGGTGCCGTTGTTCCAATGATCCGAGTGTGCTGCGTCGGCAATTGCCTGTGAGACCAGGCGAAGGTTGTGAAATGTGAATGTATCCGAGATTACAGCTCGCCAGCCGTCGGTTCCAAAGTGAATAGGCATCCAGTTACTCCTTAGAATGGTTGAAGCGCGGGTTATTCTATCACAAGAATCATGCTAGAATTAAAGAATGGTGAAAGACTCCCAGGAACTGCTCTTGCTCTTAAAAAGCCTGCGCCTGTTTGCCGGATTGGACGATGCGCAGATTGAGCTGGTCGCCGCGGTGGCAGAAGTGGTAGAACTGGCGGAGGGGCAGTCCTTGTCCTTACCGCCTGACCGTGATTATCCCTTTTACTTGATCAAAGAGGGGAAAGTACGCCAAATACGCCAGCTCAGCAACGGGAAGATCGAGCTGCGTTCTTTGAAGAGAGATGATTTCTTCGGCGCCGAGATCCTTCTGGTGGGTGGGCGGCGCAATTATCGGATTGAGGCTCTCCAAAAGACCACCTTGTTGATGATTGAGTCGGCCCAATTCGCTCTGCTGCTGCGCGGCATACCCACCTTGCGCAATAACGTGCGCGAACAGCTTCTCCTCAACCGCCTGCTCCGCCGCAAGATCTTCAACTTTCTGGGTGAAGATGAGTCGGTCTACCTGATCGTGCGCCAGCATCCGGCCTTTCTGTTCGTTTCGCTCATCAGGCCGATCATCATTGCCTGGTTTGGTGTTTTGATCTTCGTGTTTTCTACATTGATTGGCGCCTCCTCATTACGCCTGGTTGTGGGTTGGATTGCCTTAGGATTCGGGATCGTGGCAGCGCTCTGGGCGCTCTGGGTTGTTCTGGATTGGCTCAACGACTATTACATCATCACAGACCGGCGGGTGATCAACCTGAACCGTATCATCTTGCTCTACGAGAGCCGGCGGGAAGCCCCCTTGACGGCGGTCAAGTCCGAAGAGGTGAAGACTTCTTTCCTGGGGCGCATGTTGGGCTTTGGGGATGTGATCACCTATGCCTTTATGGGTCAGGTGGTCTTCCGCGGCATCGCCGACCCGCGTGCTGTGCGGGAGATTATCGAAGGGCTGCGTAAGCTCACTGCCCTCAGCTTGATGGAGGCAGACCGCCAGACGATGGAAAGCCTCATCCGCCGTAAGATTGACCCCCCGCCAGAGCCTCCACCATCCCCTCCTGAAACCGTCCCTATCCAGCGCAGGAGAGCCAGGCGTCTACAGCAGGCTGTCCCCTTCCGTCTGCGCTTCCGCCAGCTCTTCCAGACCTACAAAGATGAAGGCGGCGTGATCACATATCGCAAGCATATCCTTATCTTGGTGAAGAAGACCTGGATACCCGGCCTGTTCATCGCTTTCATCCTGGCAGCATCAATTTATGTGTTCATCCAAAACACGATTGGCGACTGGACCTATCCGCCATTCCTGATTCTGAGCTTAATGACCTTCACAATCCTGATACCCTTTACGGTTTGGTGGCTGTACCAGTATGTGGACTGGAGCAATGATATCTATCAGATCACCGATGAGAAGATCATCGATAGCGAGAAGAAACCACTGGGAACCGAGATCACCAAGTCTGCCCCGCTTGAAAATATCCTCAGCCTGGATTATGAGCTGATCGGCTTCTGGGGCAGGTTATTCAATCTGGGCAATGTGATCATTAACACCGGCACCGACAAGCTCATCTGGCTGACGATCACCGACCCAGGGCGTGCCCAGCGCGAGATCTTCAACCACATGTTCGAGCAGCGCCGCCGCAAGCAGCTTAATGATGCCCGGAATGAGTGGGACCAGGTATCCGACTGGCTGGCAGCTTATCATCGCCAGGCCGAGGACTTGCGCCGTACCCAGAATCAGCCGCCAATCTGATCGAGATCGAGTAAAATAGCCCCTCAGGAGTTTTATTTACTGTTATGTCTATTCGAGAAATTGTTTCCTTACCCCAACCTGTCTTACGCCGCAAGGCGCGAAAAGTTACCGATTTTGGGTCTGAACTGCAAACGCTGATTGATGATATGGTCGAGACCATGCGCCAGGCGCCCGGCGTTGGGCTGGCCGCCCCGCAGGTCTCCGAATCGACGCGTGTGATCGTTGTAGAATTCCACGGAAATGAAGACGATGAGGAGTCGCCGCTTAAGCTCTATATGGTTGTCAATCCAGAGATCACGCGTAAATCCACCGAAACGCTGCTGGGTACCGAGGGCTGCCTTTCCGTCCCGGGTATTCTGGGCGATGTGGAACGCGCCGAAGCTGTCACAGTCAAAGGATTAAATCGTCACGGCCAACCGTTCACCATTAAGGCCAAAGGCTGGATGGCGCGCATCTTCCAGCATGAGATTGACCACCTGGATGGAATCTTGTTTGTCGACCGGGCCGAGAAGGTCTGGAAGCCCGAATTGAAAGAGGGGGAGAAGCTCCCTGATAATGTCTGATCCTTGTCCATGCAGTTAACCCATCTCTCACTGACGAATTACCGCAATTTCTCCCGCCTGGACCTGGATGTGCCCGGCGGGACGCTCTTGTTAGTGGGGGCTAACGCGCAGGGCAAGACCAGCCTGCTCGAAGCAATCTATTTCCTGGCAACCCTCACTTCCTTCCATGCCAGCAGCGACCGGCAGCTGATCAACTTCCTGGAGGGGCGTAACCCACTGGCTGTGGCGCGCATCGTAGCAGATTTCACGCGCCGTTCGGGCAGCCATCGCCTGGAAGTACGCATTATCCAAGAGAACGAGCCAGGTAATGGTCCGCGGGCGCGCAAGGAAGTACTGCTGGATGGGCTGAAACGCAAGAGCAGTGAGGTGATTGGGCAGTTCAACGCGGTTTTATTCCTGCCCCAGATGCTGGCGGTGGTCGATGGCGCTCCCGAGGAGCGCCGCCGCTACCTCAACCTGGCGCTGGCACAGGTCATCGCTCACTATGCCGATGCGCTGTCGGATTACACCCGTGCGTTGACTCAGCGCAACGCACTGCTCAAACAGCTTTTCGAGCGCCAGGGCGACCCGGCTCAGCTTGATTACTGGGACGAGCAGCTTGCCGCCTCTGGCGCGCAGGTCATCCACGCCCGCATTCGCGCTATCCAGGAATTAGAGCGCCTGGCAGCTCGCACCCACCTCGAGTTGACGCACGGCGAAGAAGTCCTGCGCCTGAACTACCAGCCCGCTTATGATCCGCTCCAATCCTCCAATGCTAAGACTAACGGCAAATCCAATGGCAAGTCTAATGGACAGGGGGAGCCTTTGCGCCAGTTGGGTCTGCTGTTGGATACACCGGTCGATCGCAGTACCTGCAGCCTGGAAAGCATCCGGCGTGGCTTTCGCGAAGCGCTGACCTGCCTACGCTCCGAGGAAATCGCCCGCGGCATGACGACCATTGGCCCGCACCGCGATGAGCTGCGCTTCCAGACCAATGGCATCGATCTGGGTATCTATGGCTCGCGCGGCCAGGTGCGGACAGCCATGTTGGCGCTCAAAATTGCTGAAATGAGCTGGATGAAGGATAAAACTGGCGATTGGCCTGTTTTGCTTTTGGATGAGGTACTGGCAGAATTGGACACCCTCCGCCGCCGCGACCTGCTCGAGCGCCTGACTCAGTCGGAACAGGCTCTGCTGACCACCACTGACCTCGACTTGTTCGCCCCCGAGTTCGTCCAGTGCGCCAGCCTGTGGAACGTGCACAGCGGACGGGTCGATAAGCGCTGACTCGTCCACTCGTTTTCCCCATATCTAAAAATATTTATTGTAATGGTTTCTTGGCTGGCACGCCTACCCT
>Ga0154775_1067_pt2 | contig 20846 bp, 19 predicted proteins | sample Rifle2008BG16ft_FD_105783 | JGI IMG/M metagenome (GOLD analysis project Ga0154775, IMG submission 105783) | Chloroflexi bacterium RBG_16_58_14 | reverse complement strand
GGCAGCGTCGGTTTCCAGGGTTTTAAGCGTCTCATCACTGCGATATTGGTACCAGGGAACAGCCATATCTTCTCTCTATTTTTGTCGCTGCCCGGCATCGCCGGGCAGACAGGATAGCTGAATTTTATCCTAAAATCTCGAATGAGATGCGTCGCAGAGGGAGATTTGGTAGAATGAAGGTGAATGGAAATCAAATAAGGCGATGAGAGAACCTCAGCCATGAAAAAAAACCTGGCATTTGTCTTGGGAGGCGGGGGAGGGCGCGGCGCGTTACAGGCAGGCGCCCTGCGCGCCCTGTTTGAAGCGGGGCTAACCCCGGATATGCTGGTGGGCACCTCCGCCGGCGCGGTCAATGCAGCCTACCTGGCCATGCGCGGCCTGAGCCTGGATGGGATTGCCGCCTTAGAAAAAGCGTGGCTCGAAGCTGCACGCCTAAACCTGTTCCCAGCGAACTTTTTATGGCTCACCGTACGCACGCTCTTCAACCGGCCGACTCCGGTTGTAGCGCACCGCTTGCAAGAATTTTTCCTCTCCAATGGCTTATCCCCGGAGATGCGCTTTGCAGATATCCAGGGAGTCCGGCTGTACCTGGTGGCTGCCGACCTGAACAGCGGGAAGACCGTCGTGTTTGGGAGGGACCCGGAGGAATCTGTGCTGGAGGGTTTGCTGGCCTCTACAGCGTTACCCCCGTGGGTATCTCCCATCGCCAAACCGAAGCAGCTCCTGATGGACGGCGGTGCAACCAGCACGCTGCCTATCGAGCCGGCATTGGCCCAGGGAGCAACGGAGATCATTGCCCTGGACCTGCAAGATTCCCGCATGGTCCCTACCGAGGCGCAAGGCTTCGGCCATTTCATGGCGCGGGTGATCAACGTCGTTGAAAACCGGCAGAAGGAGCTGGAGCTGGCGCTGGCCGAGGCGCACGGTGTGCGAGTGCGGCTGGTCCATCTGCAAGCGCAGGATCCCATTCCGCTGTGGGACTTCACCCACTCCGCCGAACTGATCGCAAGCGGCTACCAGCAGATGTGGAGAGAGATGGATAGCTGGCCGGCCGACCATCGCCCTCCGTGGTTGGCGTGGTTTAGCCACAAGCTTGGGAGAAATTCCAAAGCGGCCATGAAAAGCCGCTCGTACTGAGTGGGACACGCAAACACGATGGATAAAACAAAAAAAGTGCTCATCCTGGGCGGGTATGGGAACGCTGGAAGGCTGATCGCTCAATTGCTCTTGGAGCAGACGGATGTGCAACTGGTGTTAGCCGGGCGCAACCTGGTCAAAGCTCAGCAACTGGCAAGGGAGCTGAACACCCGCTTCGACGACCAACGGGTCACAGCCCTGGCGGTGGATGCTTCCAACCCGGACAGCCTGGACCGGGCGCTGCCATTGGCCGACCTGGTGGTGGTGGCAAGCAGTACCAGCCAATATACCTCCCTGGTTGCCCAGACAGCCCTGGCGCAGCGGGTAGATTACCTGGATGTGCTGTATTCCACAACCAAGCTGGCTACCTTGCAATCCCTATCCGAGCAGATCCTCGCGTCAGGCTGCTGTTTCATCACCGATGGCGGCTTCCACCCCGGCCTGCCGGCGGCGATGGTACGCTACGCGGCGCGGCAGCTAGACCGCCTCAGCACTGCGAACGTGGGCAGCGTGATCAAAGTCGATTGGGCAGGGCTGGAGGTGGGCAATGAAACCGTCGAAGAGCTGCTGAGCGAATTTATGAGCTTTAAATCGCTGGTTTACCGGAATGGGAGCTGGCAGGATGCAGGCATGGCTGCCATGCTGAACCCTTTGCGCATGGATTTCGGAAGAGAATTCGGCCGCCAGTACTGCGTGGCGATGTTCCTGGAAGAGATGCGCTCCCTGCCGCAGCTCTACCCAGGCCTCGAACAGGCTGGTTTCTACGTCGGCGGCTTTAACTGGTTCGTCGATTGGATCACCACCCCCCTGGCGCTGGCTGCCCTCAAGATCTGGCCCGAGAAGATGCTCCAACCCATGGCGCGCTGGATGCGCTGGAGCTTGAACAACTTCTCGAAGCCGCCCTACGGGACTCTCTTGAAAGCTGAGCTGTCAGGCACCTGCAGGGAGAGGCCACACCGGGTGGAGCTCAGCCTGTACCATCCAGATGGATATGCCTTGACCGCCATCCCGGTGGTCGCCTGCCTGCTGCAATACCTGGACGGATCGATCCGGCGCCCAGGTTTATGGTTCCAGGCGCATATCGTGGCGCCAGAGCGGATGATGAAAGACATGCAGCGCATGGGGGTGGTAATCGCAGAGCAGATTTCCCCGGAAGATTAAGGACAATCCGGTAAGTGGATTAACCCTGGTAGCTGGGAAGTCAACCCTGCGGTGGTATCTCTACTGCGCGCCGGGAGGCTAACTGGTGGTCGATGGCTTCCATTAGATAGGCGCCAAATAGCAGGATCCAGGCGCTCAGGAAAACCCAGGTGAGAAATGCGATGATAGCTCCCAGCGAGCCGTAGACCAGGTCGTACTTCGCCAACCCGCTATTCAAATACCAGGCGAAGCCTGAGGTAGCGACTTGCCATGCCAGGCTGGCTGCTAGGGCGGCTATGAATGCCGCCCAGCCGTTGACGCGCCTGACGGGTATCACTGCGTACAGCAGCCAGATGATGAACAAGCGCAGGAAATATGGCAACAGGCTGGCGTAGGCATTTTGCAGCAGTGCACTTAACTGAGGGTAATATTCTGGCTGGAAGATGTCCGAGAACAGTGATAGGTCGAGCAAAGTAGCTGCAAAAAACAGGAATAACAAGACTATCACGGTCCCGACGACCATCGCAATGGCTACCAGACGCCTCTTGACAACATTGCGGCGCCCCACAGTTTTCACAGCCCGATCCAGATTTAATACCAGGGTATTGAACATGCTGGAAGCCGACCACAAGAAGCCAACCAGGGCGACCAGGTTAAAGGCGCCGCGCGCTTCGAGAACTTGTTCAACTTCCTGGACGATCGACCCGGTGGCAATGGGCAGATTTTGGGTTAATTCGGTCAGCTTTTGGATCACCACTTCGGTATCGACGAAGAAGCTGATTGCGGTGACGGTGAAAATCAGCAGGGGGAACAGAGAGAAGATGGTGTAGTAGGAGATACTGGCGGCCGCTTCTGCAGCCCGGTTCTCGTCGAAGCGCTCCAGCGACCGCTTAATGATCGCAATCGGGTTGCCGGTCATGGAATCCAGGCGGTTAATCATCTGCCGCGCTTTCTCTAAATCCATCTTCACATCCTCCGGGTCACATGACTTCAAACCGCTCGACGATAAAAGTGAAGATCGTCGCCCCACCAACGGTCACCGGGATGGGTGCGGACATCTCACCTGGGAAACCCGCCGGGAGGGCGGTCAGATACTCGACGCGCTTGCGACAACTGCGCTGCAGCGCCTGTACGATGCTCGCTTCTTGCCCGGCAGAAAGGCCGACAAGCAAGGTCGCATTCCGCCTGCTCAGAGCCGCCCCTGAGCTGGGAAGCTGCGTAACCGTAATGCCGACCTTGGTGAGTGCATTCACCGCGTTTTCCACGTCCTGCTCCTGGATCATGGCACAGATCAAACGATCTACGTTCTGTTTATTCACTCGCAGGCTACCCAGTAAATCTGACCAACCGCCGTGTGGCATAACCAGAGCGGCGTCGATCTCTGAGACAAGCTGGCGATATGTGTCTTCGGTGATCACATTGTCCCTCATCAGGCTGGAAATGGCGCTGCGTTGGGCGCGGTAGTACTCCCGGCGAGCTGTATCCAGCTCTTCCGCCTCCACGCTCGGATCGTCGATGATCACCTCTCGCACCGCGTTTTGCAGGCTGCGCAGCCTTTCATCGAGCACAGGCGAGAGGCGCTTCCAGGTATGGTCGGAAAGCATGCCCTGTTTTCGCCGGTGCTGCAGGTGTTCGAATCCGGCGCGGCTGATGACGGCGCGGGCGTGGCGGTGCTCATATTCATCCTGTTGCACCGTGCGGCGCTCGATGATCCCCAAACGGCGGACGAGCGGTTTCATGGTAAGCCCTTGCACGATAAGGGTGAAGAGCACCACTCCGAAAGTCATCACCCGGAGCTGGTTGCTGGTTGATGCAAGCTGCCCTGGCAGACTCAATACCAAAGCCAATGAGATCGCCCCGCGCAGACCTCCCCAATACAGCACATGCTGCCACTTCAGGGGTATCTCCCGCTCCAGTCGTGACAGGCCATAAATGCTGATCAGCCGGGCGACCAGCACCGCGGCGATAGCCCACAGGATAAACTGCCAGTATCCGAACAACGCGGGAAGATCAACCTGCAATCCGATCAGCAGGAAGATAAAAGTGTTTGCCAAAAAAGCAGCATATTCCCAAAAATTGATGACCACGATGCGCGTGGTAGGAGACATTCCCCGAGGACCGATATTCCCATTCACCAATCCCGCCGCTACCACCGCCAGCACACCGCTAAAACCCAGCGCTTCTGCTACCAGGTAAGAGCCGAATGCCAAAACACTGGTCAGGGTAGTCTCAATCAGATAGTCATCAATGCGCATGATCAAACCCGAAACCAGGCTTCCCAGCAAAAGCCCGACGACCAGGCCGCCCCCGGCTACCAGAACAAAATCAGTCAAACCAATGGAAAAATTGAAAGAAGCCACACCTGCCAGCGCCATGGCGAGCACCAGCTCAAATACCACGATGGCCGTGCCATCGTTGAACAGGCTTTCCCCTTCTAAGAGAACTCGCAGCCGCTTTGGCACGCCCATCTTGCGAAATAAAGCCACAACGGATATGGGGTCGGTCGCCGAGACAATCGCGCCGAAGACCAGAGCTATTGGCAGAGCTAACCCGGTGCCGAGCGACACGATCCCGCCCACTACCAGGGTGGTCAAGATCACACCCGGGATAGCCAGGACAAGGATCGGTATCCAGTTTTTTCGCAGGTCATTGATATTTAGATGGAACGCCGCCTCGAAAATGAGCGGCGGAACCAGTAGCGCCAGGATCAGCGTTGAAGAGACGTTGATGACAATCGTGCCGCGCAAGGTCAGCAACAAGCCGATGAGCACTAAACCGATGGTATACGGAACGCGCAACCGGTTGGCAACGATCCCCACAACCACCGCCACAACCAGCATCAGGATGATAATCTCCTCTATGAAGATGAATTCCTCGGATTGGCTCTCTGAAACAGCCTGAATTTCACCCTGAGCAGAGGTTAAGGGAGTGGAGATCGCCAGCAGATCCTTCTGAGGGATAAACCTTTGCTGGAGGGATTCCTGACTCTGAACTGTGCAGGCTGACAGAAGGATAGTCAGGCTCACACTGAGTACTGCAATGGCCAGCACGCCAACAGGCAGGCGGTAATCAGTCCTCATGCACGGTCCCTGGAACAGGCAGGGTATAGCCGCCATCGACGACGATGGTCTGGCCGCGGATCATGCTGGCAGCCGGTGTGCACAAGAAACCGACTACTCCAGCCACGTCTTCGGGGGTGACAAGCCGCCCCGCGGGGCAAAGAGCGATCGCCCGTTTGAGGATATGCTCATCGCTGCGGACGGCGTCAAAATGGCGCAGGGCGCCGGTCAGGACAACGCCCGGTGAGACCGCATTAACCACAATATTCAGCGGCGATAACTCGACTGCCAGGTAACGCGTCACCGCCTCGAGCGCCGCCTTGCTGGCTCCAACCACGACATACTCCGGCATGACGCGACTCGATCCGGGGCTGGAGATGCTGACAATACTGCCACCCCCGCGCGCCTCCATCAAGGGAGCTGCGCGCTGCGCAGCGAAAAGCAGGGAGCGGGCGTTGATGTTCATTGTCCAATCCCAGCCTTTCTGTTTCTGCTCCATCACCGGCCGGTTGTAACCCGAAGCAGCATTACAGATGAGGAAGTCCAACCCGCCGAGAGCGTCCTTGACCTGCGTAAATAGCCGCTCCAGGTCATCCAGCTCCCCCACGTTTGCCCGCACGACCAGCGACTGCCTGCCAAGACCCTGGATCTCGGCTGATACGGCTTCGGCAGGCTCCCGGTTACGAAAATAATTGATCACTACGTCAGCGCCATGGCGGGCGAAGTAGACGGCGATAGCCCGCCCAATGCCGCGGCCAGAGCCTGTCACCACAGCGATTTTGCCCTCAAACAGGTTTGTGGAGGTCATGCTCTCCAATGGCATTCAACCGAGTTATGGGCGGGTAAAAGGCAATTCCACTACAGTGGCCGAGATGCCATCTCCTTTACCATCCCCTCCAATGATAACATCTGTTCCAGGCAAGTGGCCGGGTCTTTTTATCACGCCCAGAGCGATCAGCCCGTAGCGAGATGAATGCACTGCGCTGGTGACCACACCGGCTGGTCGCTGCTGGCTCCAAATGCGCTGGCCTGGCGTTACAGGAGCCTGCAAGCGAAGCCCAACCAGGCTTTGGGTGACCTTATCATAAGTGATCTGCCGGGCGATCACCTCCTGCCCGGTAAAGCAGCCTTTATCACCAGAGACGGCTGAGGCCAGGCCTGTTTCCAGCGGCGTATAATCTTCGGTTAGCTCGGACCCGGCGGCAGGCAGGCCGGCCTCCACGCGCAGGATTTCAAACTCCTGTGCAGAAAGCTGCTTTACCCCGCTGTTCAACAGGGCAGCCAGCAGGGTTTCGCTCCCCTCAACTGGCAACAGCAAGCGGAATCCAACCCCCGATAAACCGCGTTGCCCAATGGCCCTGACGGTCAGGCTACCGACCTGAAAGGACTGGCACTCATCTGTATTGGGTGGTTCCTGGCAACCCAGCCTTTGCAAGGTTTGTCCGGCGGTAGGGCCATCCAGGTCGATATGGACATACGCCTGGCTGGCATCCACCAGCGTCACCTTATCCATGAAGAAGATGCGGTTTTTCAGGAAACGCGCCGTGTTCGCAGCATGTCCGGGCAGGGTGATCACCCCAACCGAATCCTGGCCGATCTGGACCAGACGCAACACGTCCAGGATGCGCGCGCCGGCATTGACCAACACGGTGCGTATGGTCTGGGTAGGAGTGAGCAGGGCGACGTCATTGGTGGTCTGCCGTTGCAGGAATGCCAGGCGATCCTGTCCTTCAAGCAGCAAAAATCCAGTCTCAGCCTGCGGGAAGAAGACTGTGCCGAGACTGGCGGCGTCGTAGGCGGAAAGATCAGATGTGTCACTCATCCTGAAACGAACGTGACTCACCCCCTCGATGATATCGGGATGAGTCACGCATCCATCAACGATGACCCCAGGTTAAACTGCCATGGGGATAGGAGTGCCGCTGTTCTTGGGAATTGGCGGCGGGAAAATGCTTTCAAACTCTTCGCGAGAGACCGTCTCAACTTCCAACAGCCGCGCTGCGACTGCGTCCAGCCGATCGCGATATTGCAGCAGGATATCCTGTGCTTTTTGGTGGGCGTCACCCACCAGCCGGCGGACTTCCTCATCGATCTGCTCTGCCACGGCTTCGGAGTAATCCCGCTGTTCAGAGATCTCACGGCCCAGGAAAATCAGCTCCTCTTTCTGACCATAGACCATCGGGCCGAGCGAGTCGCTCATCCCCAAGCGGGTTACCATGGCGCGAGCCATACGAGTGACGCGCTCCAGATCGTTAGAAGCACCGGAAGTAATGTCGTCAAAGATCAGCTCTTCGGCTGCGCGACCGCCCAGCAAGCCGATCATATCGGCGATGAGCTTCTTGCGCGGCATCAGAGTGCGATCTTCTTCGGGCAGGGCAAGCGTATAACCGCCCGCCATACCCCGGGCGATGATTGATACCTTGTGTACCGGATCAGCCTCGGGGACAGCGTTCATCACCACTGCATGGCCTGCCTCGTGGTAAGCCACAATGCGTTTTTCTTCTTCGCTGATCAGGCGGCTCTTGCGCTCTGGCCCTGCGATGACACGCTCGATGGCTTCTTCCATTTCGGATTGGCCGATCAGTTTCTTATTGCGGCGGGCAGCCAGTATGGCAGCCTCGTTGACCAGGTTTTCCAAGTCAGCGCCGACAAAGCCTGGGGTTGAACGGGCCAGGACGCCCAGATCAACCTGTGGGTCCAGCGGCTTACCCTTGACATGCACGTTGAGGATGGCTTCACGCCCACGCATGTCGGGGCGATCCAGAACGACGCGACGGTCAAAACGTCCGGGGCGCAGCAATGCCGGGTCGAGAATATCCGGGCGATTGGTGGCGGCAACGATAATCACATTGGTATCTGTGTCAAAACCATCCATCTCAACCAGCATCTGGTTGAGGGTCTGCTCACGCTCGTCATGGCTGCCACCCAGGCCGGCGCCGCGCTGCCGCCCTACGGCATCGATCTCGTCTACGAAAACGATACAGGGTGAATGGCGTTTGGCCTGGTCGAACAGGTCTCGCACGCGGCTGGCGCCTACACCCACGAACATCTCGACGAACTCAGAACCAGAGATGGAGAAGAAAGGCACACCCGCTTCGCCGGATACCGCTTTGGCGAGCAAGGTCTTGCCCGTGCCAGGCGGGCCAACCAGCAACACACCTTTCGGGATGCGCGCTCCCAGCGAGATGAATTTCTCCGGCTCTCGCAGAAACTCAACGACCTCTTCCAGTTCTTCTTTCGCCTCTTCAACCCCAGCCACATCGTCGAAAGTCACCGTGGGCTGGTCACCGGTAAACATGCGGGCGCGAGACTTGCCGAAAGAGAGGGCGGCGTTGTTGCTGCCCTGCGCTTGCCGGAAGACGAACCAAAACACGCCCGCCAGGATCACGAACGGCAAGATGTAACCAAGCGCTGTGGCAATGCCCAACCAGGCGCTCGGAGGCTTGATTTCAATCTTGATCCGCTCCGGGCTGAGCTCTTCACTGGTCACACCCAGGGAGATTAATTGCTCCACAAGCGTGGCGCCGGTTTCTTTGTGTGAGGCTTTTTCTTCCCCATTCGTGTAAACCACCCGCAGGCGGTCCTCGTCTTCGATGATGCGCTCAACGATCCCACTATGGATATCAGCAGCCACTTTATTGATCGGCAGCACCTCCTGGGTCGTTGCACTCTGTTGGAAGTTATACACCACCATCACAATGATGATGATGAACAGCAGCAAGTAAATAATAGTAGAACGGTTACGAGCCGGATTCACTTAAACCTCCACAACTATTAAAAAACCACATTTTCGCATTTTCATTATACCAACCTGTTGTCCTGACTGGTAGGCACAAATGATGAAAACTGGTTTTTCTAACACCTCTCTAACAAATCTAGAATCGACCCCGTGCGCGGGTCAAAACCTATCTCACTCGTAGGCCATGATCAACGAACGTGGCTGCCCCAGATCAGGCTCTCGAGGTAGCGCACCGCACGACGAATATAGGAACGGATCTTGGCCCAGATGCGGTAGCTGACCGGACGCCCTCGCCGGCGCGCCGGGAACGGACCGCTCCACAGGACTACCGCCGCTCCCCAGGTAAGCCCGGCGCCAAAGCCAACAAACACAACCTTATCGCCCGGCTTCATACGACCTTCCTGGATGGCTTCGCAGGTGGCGATCGGGATCGAGGCGGTTGAGGTATTGCCATAACGGTCGACGTTCATCACAACCCGCTCCATCGGTATCTCCAATCCACGCGCCGCGGCCTCGATGATGCGCTGGTTTGCCTGGTGAGGAATTACCAGACTGATGTCATCCATTGTCAATCCAGCTTTTTCCACCGCTTCATGCGTCGCCTGGGACATGACCCGTGTGGCGAAGCGATAAACCTCTCGCCCATTCATGTGGATATAGTGAAGACCTTCTGCCACGGTTGCGGCGCTGGTGGGCATGCGGCTGCCACCGGCAGGTACGGAAAGTGAATCGCTGCCTGAGCCATCCGAGCGCATCACTGCCGAAAGCACCCCACCGGGTTCCTCGCTGGTCTGCAAGACAAATGCACCGGCGCCATCCCCGAAAAGAATACACGTATTACGGTCCTTCCAGTTCACCAACCGCGAAAGCGTCTCAGACCCAATCACCAGGGCATTCCGCACTGCGCCGCTGCGGATGGACTGGGTAGCGATGTTCACAGCAAAGATAAACCCAGAGCAGGCCGCGGAGAGATCAAAGGCGCCAGCTTTTATGGCGCCGATCCGGTCTTGCACCAGACAGGCCGTAGCCGGGAAGAGGTGCTCCGGTGAGGAGGTGGAGACGATGATCAGCTCAAGTTTTACCGGATTCAGATTGGCCACCGCCAGGGCTTGTAAGGCGGCCTCGGTCGCCAGGCTGGCGGTGGTCTCATGGGGACCTGCAATGTACCGCTGGCGAATCCCGGTACGCTCAACGATCCAGGCATCATTGGTATCCACAATCTTTGCCAGATCGTCATTGGTAAGCACTTTTTCGGGTAAACACATCCCCCATCCGGTGATGTGGGCGTAAGGACTCATGTATTTTTCTCCGACCGGGCGGGAATGGTCCCCTGACCATTCAGGCGGCTTAAGATAATGGTGGCGTTGTGACCACCAAAACCAAATGAGTTCGACATGACATGCCTGAAATTGCCAGCGCGGGCGGTATTTGGCACGTAATCCAGATCGCATTCTGGATCGGGGGTTTCGTAATTAATCGTGGGATGCATCCTGCCATCCAGCAATGTCATGACAGACACGATTGCCTCCAGGGCGCCAGAAGCTCCAAGAAGATGGCCTGTCATGGACTTGGTCGATGAGACCGGGACCTGGTAAGCATGTTCTCCGAAGACCGTTTTGATGGCGGCAGTCTCGCTCTTATCGTTCAAGGGCGTGCTGGTGCCATGCGCGTTGATATAGTCGATGTCTGTGATTCCCAACCCGGCATCTTCCAAAGCCAGGCGGACACACCGGGCAGCGCCTGCCCCGCTCTCTGCCGGAGCGGAAATGTGGTAGGCGTCATTCGTCGTTCCATACCCGCTCACTTCTGCCAGGATATTCGCATTGCGCTGCATCGCATGCTCTAAAGACTCGAGCACCAGGATCGCTGCACCTTCACCCATGACAAATCCATCTCGGTTCAGGTCAAACGGGCGAGAGGCGCGTTCCGGATCATCGTTCCGAGCGGTGAGAGCGGTCATGTTGCCTAAGCCTGCCATGGCAATCGGCACAATGGCAGCTTCGGTACCCCCCGCCAGGACTACGTCGGCGTGGCCGCGGCGGATGATCTCCGTAGCCTCTCCGATAGCGTTGGTACCTGTTGCGCAGGCGGTGACGACCGCCATGTTCGGGCCACGCACCCCAAACTGGATGGCAACCATGCCAGCGCTGGTATCGGGTATCATCATCGGCACCAGGAATGGGCTCACCCGGCTCGGACCACGCTCGATCAGCACATGGATTTGTTCAAGCAGAGTATGGATCCCACCAATGCCAGAGCCGATAACCACTCCAACGCTGTCCCGGTTTGAGTCATTAATCTCAAGACCCGCGTTCTCAATAGCCTGGGATGTCCCTGCTAAAGCAAACTGAGCGAATCGATCCATGCGCCGCGCTTCGCGGCTGCCGAACAAAGCCGCCGGGTCGAAATCTTTCACTTCAGCGGCAACCTTGCTCTTGAATTCGGTCGTGTCGTAATGGGTTATCAAGCCTACGCCCGATTTACCTGCGAGTAGATTGCGCCACATCGTTGTGACATCATTGCCGAGGGGGCTGATACAGCCCATGCCCGTGACGACTACGCGCTTTCTCACATCTGCCTCCTTGGCTGCTCTGGTGAATGCGAACCTGTCGTTGGATAATTACAGCCTGGGATAGCTATGCTCTATCCATCAAGACCGGGCGACTCTGTTTTTTTTAACTGCGCAAGACAGGTCACGACGCGAGGGATTTTACCAGAATTTGCACCAAAAATATATGATTTTAGGACTTACGCAGCTGGAAGATGGATGGGGGTGTTTGGGCGGGCTGGATCAGCTCGTACGCCTGGCGGATGTGTAGCCGGTCGTGGCCAGCAATAAAACTCACCAACTCCTGCAGGTTGGTTGGACCAAAGATCGCATGGCGCGCCGGGCGGGTCCATTCATCGCCGGTGAGCTTCCCCAGCAGCTCCAGCAGCTTCATCCGGTTCCAGGAAAAGGAATGGAGAGCTTCCGGGCCATTCTGCAGGAGATAAGCCCGCTCTTCCGCCCAGAGATCGGTATCGATCCCCGGCAAGAATGGGTTATTGCCGCCGTAAACCTTATGCAGGCGAGGCAGGTTGACATCTGCATCTGCATCACGCAGGTGACAAACAACCTCGGTCAGACACCAACCGCCGCTTTCCGGCTGAGCGCTCCAGGCAACAGCGGGCAGGCCAGCCAGCATACTGTTTAGAGCGGCGGGGGTGGCGCGCAGAATCGCAAGCATCGCGCTGGGGTCGTTAAAATCCGGCTGAAGCTCATCGAGAGGCAACGAATCCAACCAGGGGAAGAAATCCTCCAGGCCTCCCTCACCAGTTGCCCCACTCACCTCTTCCACGGCTTCAGAACCATCCTGGTGAATCCAGTAGCTGGGCAGGCCCACCGCTTGAGCAGTACGAATATCCATCTTGAGATCGTCGCCCAGCATCACCACCGGTCCCACAGGCCAACCCATCTGCGCCAGCAATTCTGCCAGGAACGCCGGGTTAGGCTTGGCAAAATGGAACGTTTCGAAAGAGGGGATGACGGCGAAGGGGTGCTTTTCGGGGGTGAAGCCGGCCCAAGATATCCGCTGCAAGATGGCTGTGCGCGGGAAGAGAGGGGCGGTGGCAATAGCCACCCGGTAACCCCTGGAAAATGCCTGCTCGACAAGCTTCACTGCCTCGGGACGCGGTCGGGTCACAGACTTGAGCGTGGGGAAAACATCGGCATAGAACTCTTGTAAAGCCTGGTCAATCACCCGCTGGTTATGTCCGAAGAGCCGGTAAAAAATGGGGAAAAATACTTCTTGCAGCGTGCACTCCGGGCTCTGGTTGAGCACCATTTGCCGCGTGCCGGTTATCAGTGTTTCAACCAAGCGAGCCGGATCAGCATAAGGCGCCAGGTGAGAGGAGATGGCTTGCAGATAGGCGGGCAGAAAATCCGCCATCGAGTTATCCAGCAGGGTGTCATCCAAGTCAAGGAGCAGGGTAAGGCTCACAAATCATCTCCATCAACCAGTTTTACGTTCAGGAACTCTGGCGGCAAGAGATGGCACTCACCGCAGCCAACCTTTGCATCAAACCTGGAACGGTGAGTTTTATTGCAATAGGTCTGTATCTGGACCTGCTCTTTGGTGAAGGGAAAAGGTCGCGCCAGGCGTGGTAGAAGCGCCAGATGGGTGCAAGCGTTTGCCAGCAGGATATCCGGCACCGGGCACGTGGCGCATAAACTGGGTTTCCAATTGAGCGGGGGAGAGGCCTCGTTCAACAGGCGACATTCCTCGTGATCCCTCCCGCGATAATAATCACCGTAGAAATAGCGGCATTCCTTGCCAGCGGGTGTGCGCATAGGGGGTGTCGCTTCCTGTAATCGACCGGTCAGACGCGGGTCACGTAATTGCCGGTGCGGGTATCCACCCGGATGGTGTCCCCCGCTTCAACAAAGTTCGGCACACTCACCTGGATACCGGTTTCGGTGGTCACTTTTTTCGTCACGCCGGTTGCGGTATCCCCACGCACCGCGATGTCAGCCTGGGTTACCAGTAGATCTACTGACGTGGGCAGCTCAACATCCAACGGTTCACCCTGGTAGAAAGTAAGCTTGACCTCGAGGTTCTCCTTTAAGTAATCGGCCGCATCACCAAGGATATCCCGAGAGACCGCTGGCTGTTCATACGTGTCCAGATCCATGAAGTGGTACAGGTCACCATCGGTATAAAGATACTGTACGCTATGGTAATCCAAGCGCACATCCTGCACGCGATCCCCGGAGTTGAATGTCTTCTCCAGGGTGGTGCCAGTGCGCAGGTTGCGCGCCTTTACCCGGATGGTTGCTTTTCCGCGACCCGGTTTGTGGTGTTCGTAATCCAAAATTTTGTATAAAACGCCATCCAGGTCAAAGGTCACGCCCTTACGGAGTTCATTGACATCGATCATAACAAACGCCTCATTCCCATTGGTTGAAATTCCACCCGATTATAGCACACGTCATTAAGGGGAGCCGCCATGCCCATTCGTTCTAACGCCCTTCTTATAGAAGAATCAATACGGACACCTTACAATACCTTTATTTCACGCGAGAAAGGCTTGTATTATAATCTCGTCATCGTATCCGATTAACCAAAGGTATCCAGGTAAGCAATCCATGGCATTAAAGGGAAATCTACGCGATTTTACGGTTACACAACTGCTCAACCTGATCAACCTGGCGCATAAGACCGGCAGCCTGGTCATTGAAGGGCCTGAAGATGCCGTGCTGGTTTATTTTCGAGAGGGGAAACTGGCGTACGCACAGAATGGACAGGAAGATAACAGCCTGGCGACGATCCTGTATAAATCCAAGAAGCTGAATGCTACCCAACACCAGATCATCAAACAACGGGCAGGGAATATCAGTGATAAAGAATTAGGACTGCTACTGATCAACGCCAGTTACCTCACCCAGCAAGATATCCTCACCAGCTTACAGGCATACTTCACCGGCGTCATCAACCACCTGTTCACCTGGGCAGATGGATTGTTCAGCTTTGAGAACGATATCACACCACCGCCCGATAAAATAACCGTCCGGGTCAGCCTGGAAAACCTGATCATAGAAGGCACCCGGCGGCTGCGCGAGTGGGAGCACCTCCAGGACGAGATTCCCAGCCTGGAGATGGCGCTCAAGTTCATCGACCGGCCGGGGTTAAACTTGCGTAACGTCAACCTGAGCGTAGAGGAATGGCGGGTGGTCTCGTACATCAACCCCAAAAATACCATGCGCCAGATCGCGCGGGCAAACAAAATGAATGACATGGAAATCCGCAAGATAGTTTATGGATTGTTACAAGCCGGCTTGGTAGAGATCGTCCGTGCGGAAGGCGCGCCAGTCATCACCCCAGTAAGCCGCCAGCCTGCCCAAACCGGCTCTCAGGAAGAGCAGGTCTCGCTGATTAACCGCCTGATCCGGAGGATACGCTCGTTATGAGATTACTGAAGAGCAAATCGTACGGTTCACTCCAATCGGTAAAATCCCAATGACGATACAAGGATTAGCGCTATGCAAACGGTGAAAATGGTGGTCACAGGCCCGTTCAACGCCGGAAAGACCGAGTTTATCCGCTCTGTAAGTGAGATTAATGTAGTCTCCACAGAGCGGAAGATATCCTCTGCTGCAGAACGGGTGAAGGAGACGACCACCGTGGCTATGGATTTTGGCCGGATCACCGTTGACGAAGACCTGGTACTTTATCTCTTCGGGACCCCCGGACAGAAACGTTTTGATTTCATGTGGGAGATCCTCTCTGAGGGCATGCTCGGCTTCGTAGTCATGGTAGATAGTACCCGGCCGGAAACTTTTCGTGAAGCGCGCAGCATCCTGGAAACTTTCCGCGCATACGCCCCCACGCCTTATATTGTCGCAGCGAACAAGCAAGACCTGGCGAGTGCATGGGAGGTTGATGATATACGCATTGCACTCCGGCTGGACTCAAAGGTCAAGCTGATCCGCTGTATTGCCTCGGATAAGGAATCTGTGAAGACCGTCTTGCTTGAATTGCTCTACAGCATCCTGGCGGAGATGGAAGAGCTCCAATCCTAGGTGTTTTTACAGTCGGTCTGGCTCCCCAGGTGCGGGAGACGGGCTATCCAAACCAGGGGGGGCACTCCCATGGGTTGCCTCCCGAAGAATGGCGACGTGTCTTCAATCACCACAGAACAAGGTATCCTACATTATGAGGTCTTCGGACGAGGCCGTCCGGTCATCTTACTGCATGGCTGGCTCGGCTCCTGGGGGCTGTGGCAGGAGACGATGTCCCAGCTCGGGAAGCACTTCCGCACCTATGCCCTGGATTTCTGGGGGTTTGGTGAATCCGGCAAAAAACGGGATACTTTCACGGTGCAGGATTTCGTCGCCATGGTGGACCAGTTTATGGAACAGCTCGGCATCGAACGGGCACCCCTGGTGGGGCACAGCATGGGAGGCACAGTGAGCCTGATGGTCGCTATTCACTACCCCCACCGCGTCGAAAAAGTGGTCGTGGTCGGTTCACCAATCGTTGGGTCATCACTCTCTTTTCTGCTCAAGCTGTTTGGGCAGGGATGGGTGGCAACTATTGTCCATCACAACCTGTGGATGTTGCGCCTGGGTTTCAGCATCCTGGCCCCACTCTATTCACGAGATCCACGCTGGTCGGATATGATGAACCGGGATCTCTCGCGCACCACGCTGGAGTCATTCCTGATCAGCATCTCTTCGCTGCGGCGAACTGATCTGCGCCCTGAGCTTAACCACGTCTTGATCCCTGCCATGGGAATGTACGGGGACAAAGATATTGTGGTGGATCCAGGCCAGTGGCAGCCCATGCAAAGTGGTATCCCGCATGCGCGCATTGAGCGTTTTGAGACCGCGGGGCACTTCATCATGCTGGATGAACCCCGGGTGTTCAGTGAGACCCTGATCCACTTCTTGAGCAACGGAGCAGCACCGCTATGAGCGAGGCTGAACGCATGGGCTATTACTACCCCAACAAGATGGGGCGCATCATCCTGCTGGGGATGGAGGAGATCCTCGGGCGCAATGGTTTGAACGCCACACTCAACATGGCAGAACTACCCGAGCTGGTTGCTAACCTGCCACCCAACAACCTGGAGCAGGGATTCAAGTTCGAGCAATTGAGCAAGATCCAATCCAGTCTTGAAAAGATGTACGGCCCGCGCGGCGGGCATGGGGTGGCACTGCGCACGGGTCGGGCTTGTTTTAAATACGGACTGCGAGAGTTTGGGGCGTCAATGGGGCTGACCAACACCGCTTTCCACCTGCTCCCCCTGAATGAAAAAATCCTGTTGGGCTCGGGCCTGTTCGCTGATATTTTTAATAACTATACGGACCAGCGGGTACACATCGAGGATGCCGGGAGCCAGATTCTGTGGCACATCGATCGCTGTCCGGTATGCTGGGGCCGGCAAGCCGAGGGGCCGATCTGTCACCTGGCGGTTGGTATCTTGCAGGAGGCGCTCTATTGGGTCAGCGGCGGGCGCTATTTTTGCGTCGAGGAGACAGATTGCATTGCCAGGGGGGACCAAACCTGCACGATTGTGATTGAAAAGCGTCCACTCGAATAGCAGCCTGAGGTCCATCTCCATCGATCGGCAGCAAGCAATGATCAAAATCATCCTTCAAGACCCCCGCCAAGTCCATCCATTCAATGAGCGCGCCCGAGACCTGCGCATCCAGAATAAACCGCTCTGGCTGGCGCAGCGAGATGTGCTGGCGCCGTACACTCAACGCGAGCTTGAACTTCCGGCGGGGGTAAACATGCCGGAAATTTCTAAGGAGTGCCTGGTTTACCGGGACAATCTATACTTCGATGCAAACTACATTGCGGCTTTTCTAAGCGAGGCGAAAAAACGGAAGCGCGCTTGCCGGGCAGCCTTCTCCGCCAGCGATCCGGCTTTTCGGGAACACGCCCTGCCACTTGCTACTTCGTATACCCCATTGAACGACCTATACCTGGCAGACCTCTGGTATTATCCCAACGGGATCGAGCCCGACGCAGAGCCGGTGGTGATCGATCTACAATCACTGGAAGTGGGTTATTACCACGTGCCCACCTACATGGCCGATGAGCAGGGCGACCTGGTCTTCCAGGTTCCACGGCGCAGCCTGCTGGCTATCGACTCATGGGTGCATATCTTCATCGCTGACGTGGTATTCGGGCTTTTCACCCGCGGCGCGCATTTTGAGGATCGCTTGAAGCGAGAGCCATTCTACAAGCTGCGCATCCTCGCCCGGGCTATGTATGAAGGCAAGCAAGTGCTGGAATGCTCCGAATTGGTAACGATCGGGCGAAACTGCGTGATTGACCCGCATGCCACGATCCACGGCCCAACTACGATCGGCGACAATGTAACCATCAACGCAGGAGCGATCATCGAGAACTGCATCATTGGCGATAACGTCAATATTTCTCAAGATTGCCAGCTGATGTTGTGCGTCGTCGGGGATGGCGCCTTCCTGCCATTCCGCTCTGCACTCTTCATGACCACGATCATGGACAACAGCATGGTGGCACAGAACGCCTGTCTGCAGATGTGCGTGATCGGACGAAACACCTTCGTGGGAGCTGGCTGCACGTTCACAGATTTCAATCTGCTACCCGTACCCATCCGCGCTCTGGACGGGAAGGAGCGCAGGCAGCAATCGAACCGGCCGGTATTGGGAGGCTGCGTGGGGCACAACTGCCGGGTTGGCTCCGGGATGATCATCTACCCGGCGCGCACCATCGAATCGGATGTGGTGCTATTTGCATCCGGAGGGCGGTACGTGATCGACCACGATATCCATTACGAAGACAGCGATCACCATCGCCTGGAAAGCGCCAAGCTTCACCCCCGGCTGTACCCGCGCGCGGGCGAGGCAACTATCGATTCCTGGTGAGCCTGCCCAGAGATTGAGAAGATCAAATCCAGGAGAGAGAGCCAGCGAAAAAACCAGGACGGTGGGGAGACCGAATGATGACTATTATCGATAACAACTTTCACAAATCCCGTATACTCCGTTTCTCCAAAGGAGGTGGCGATGAGTAAAGCCCGACTGCTGATCGTCGAGGACGATTTCGATATTTCCAACATGCTGCGCCTCTATTTTTCCGGTATGCTGTACGAGGTGGACGTTGCCCCGCGCGGGTCGGCAGCCCTCGAGAAGACACGCCAAAATTTACCCCACCTGATCATCCTCGACATCATGCTGCCAGATATCGATGGATTTGAGGTATGCCGGATTCTGCGCACCAATATCCGCACCAGCCATGTGCCGATTATCTTCCTCACCCAGAAAGATGAGCGTCGTGATAAGCTACAGGGCCTCGAGCTGGGAGCTGACGACTACATCACCAAGCCCTTCGATATCGAGGAGCTGAAGCTGCGCGTGCAGCGCGCCATCACCCGCGCCGAACAGCAAAGCTTGACCGACCCCCGCTCCGGCCTGCCCGCCGGACGGCTCATTGAAGAACAGCTCCGCCAGATCATCCGCCAGCAGGGCTGGGCGCTGATGGACACCCGGATCAACCATTTTGAAGCCTTCAAAGACGTGTATGGCTTCGTGGCTGGCGATGATGTGTTACGGTTCACCGCGATGCTGATCAATGAAGTCGTCGACCAGGCGGGTACGCTGAACGACTTCATCGGCCATACAGGCGGGGACAATTTCGTGGTAATCACGGCGCAAGAGGCTGCCGAGGACATCCGCCAGAGGTTAAAGCAGCGCTTCGCCGAAGAGGTTCAGACCCACTACAACTTCCTGGATCGACAGCAAGGCTACATCACAACCACAGATGAGAACGGCAAGCAAGCAAAACACCCGCTGATGACGCTGGCAGTGGGGGTAGTCACCCCTGCTCAGCACCAATTTGCCGATATCCGGGAAATCACCGAGCGGGCAGCGGAGGCTCGCCGAGAGGATAGCTGATAGGAGCTGGATCGCCGGGTTTGCGATGGCTGGATTCGATTCCATTATTTTAGGCCTGCTACTGGTTGCGCTGGGGATTGGGATTACGTTCATAACCCTATTCCTAATTCGCCGTGTGCCTCGCCGCAACCCCGCCTTGCCGGTAGACTCGATCCCGCCTCTCGCAATTGACGGCGCTGAGCACCCGGAAGCCGTGCTGCTGATCCGGCAGGGCGGGCAGGTGTTGTACCTGAACGAGCTTGCCAGGGAATGGTTCAAGGTGGGGAGTGGAAGGCCTAACCTGGAGCGCATGGGACGGCGAGTCAGGCCCGGTGAAGCGTTCATCGGATTGTGCGCCGCCCAAGGACAGGCCAGCTTCTCTCTGGATGGGCGAGCGGTGGACGGCATCTCTTACGAGGTACCCTATGAAGGCCAGCGGGCTGTGTTGGTGGCGTTGCGCCGGCTGCAATTGGCTGTAGAGCCAAGCCAAGGTGGGCCGGGACAGGGATTGCCGGTGAGCCGCATGCTAAAAACGTTCACAGAGATCAACCAGCAAATCGCCTCCAGCCTGGAGCTTGAAGAAACCCTGCAGAAAATCCTTGAGAATGTTATGCGACTGGTGCCGGCTGACTACATGGAGATTACCTATTGGGATGCAGATGACCAACACCTGATCCCTTATCGTCTACAAGGCGCAGCAGGCGAAGATCAGCACCTGGAGAGGGTCAGCGCGCGTTATACGCGGGAAGATGGCTATTCTGGCAACCTGCTGGTAAATCGCCAGCCGTTGTTAATCACCGATCGTGAAACCTACCATCGCGCGCACTCCCAGGTTGCGATGAAAACATACCCCTACCAATCGTTCCTGGGCATACCACTGGTCACCGGAAATGAGGTGGTGGGCACCATCGAGCTTGCCTCGCTAGCCAGGGATGGATTTAACCAGCAAGACCAGGATATGCTCCTGTTTTTCTCAGAACAGGCAGCCATTGCGGTGCACAATGCCCTGCTCTTTGGGGTAGACAGGCGCCGCTTCAAGGAGATTGCTGGGCTGACCAAGATGGCGCAAGCGGTCAGCTCACTGAGAGATTCGCAGGATTTGTTCGTCCGGTTAGTCGAGAGCATTACCCCGTTAATCGATGTAGAGGTGCTCGGATTCCTGATCTACGATGAAAACCAGCACATCCTGGAAGGGAAGCTGCCGTTTATTGGTTTTCAGCCATCCATGCTGGACTGGGCGCGCTTCCCAATCCTGCCGGCCAGCCCGGCAGAACAGGTTTGGCTGTCTCAAGAGATGATCGTTACTCGCCAAGCAGAAGCCGATGCGAGATTTCGCCAGTTGGGGCTGGATGACCTGGCAGTAACG
>Ga0154775_1041_pt1 | contig 25334 bp, 19 predicted proteins | sample Rifle2008BG16ft_FD_105783 | JGI IMG/M metagenome (GOLD analysis project Ga0154775, IMG submission 105783) | Chloroflexi bacterium RBG_16_58_14 | reverse complement strand
TGCGTCCGGATCCAGTAGCCCCCGTCCGGCGTCGGTGGGTTTACCAGCAAGACGTCCACCGCCCCCGGCCCGCGCGGCCGGCTCAACAACCCGTGGCGCACGATCTCGTCGGCATTCGGAAACTCCGCCTTGCGCACCAGCGGAATGCGCCGCGTCCCTAAGTTATCTTTACTGCTATCTGTATCTACCATATTTACTCCTTGTTGCAACAGCCCGGTTAACCGGGGAAACGGGTAAACAGGCGCTCCGTATTATGTATAATTAGTCCTATGCAGCCGGCAATCTTCCTCGACCGCGATGGGGTGATCATTAAGAACCGCGCCTCTTATGTGCTCAAATGGGCAGAGGTTGAATTCTATCCCGAGGCGTTGCACGCCTTGGCTCAAGCCAGCACAGGTCCCTACAAGATCGTGATCGTAACAAACCAATCCCCCGTAGGCCGTGGCATCATGACAATGAAAACAGCCATCGACATCAATCACCGCCTGGTAGAGACCATAGAACAGCATGGTGGCCGGATCGATGGCATATTTCTCTGCCCGCATGCCCCGCGGGAGAAATGCAACTGCCGTAAACCAAAACCTGGCTTGATCCAACAGGCCGCAGATGCACTATCGCTCGACCTGCAGCGCTCCATGCTGATCGGCGATGCCTACAGCGACCTGCTCGCCGGCCAGGCTGCGGGTCTGCGCCAGACCGCACTGGTGCTCACTGGCCGAGGCGCCGAGCAGATTCGCCAGCGGAAACCCAGGCGATTGAAACCCTTTTTAACGTTCGATTCGCTCAGCCAGGCTCTGGCCACGCTAATACCGTCTGAATAAGCCCGCCTGGTGGAACTGGTAAGATACACACGTCGCAATTGCTGCCGCCAGCAGCATATCTTTCCGGTCGAAGCGGCCCGGTTCGGAATGGGTCAGGGTCAGCACCCCCGTCACCCCTTCGGGAGACATCAAGGGCACACTTACAGCGGAGCGAGAGGAGGAGTTGTCTGCTTCCCAGGTAGGCAGCAACCAGCGCGGGTCATCTCGGGTACTGTCAATCAGGGCGGATTGCCTGTTCTGCACTACCCAGCCAGCAATACCACGCTGTAAAGATTCCTCCAATAGCGGGCTGGTCTGTGTATGCACTTCCCCGGCATAGCTCAGGGCGGCGTGGTCGACTTGCCCATTTTCACCCACCAATAATAGGCTGCCGCTGACTGCGCCCATGCGCACACGGCTCAACTCCAGGATGCGTCCTAGCATAACTGGCTGCGGCATGGAGAGCCTCAGCGCAGCGAGGATATCTTCCATTGTCTCCAGGCTTGCCTGGGAGCGATCACGCAATTCCTTACAGATCAGGTGTTCAAGCACCAGGTGCAGATCTTCGACATGCTCGATGGTATTGCTAGGCACATGCAAATGGATATCTACCAGGCCAACCAGGCGTCCACCATCGAATCCCGTCATGCCAACTGTCTGAGCTCCGGCCAGGTTAGCCCACTCAACCGCCTTGATTACATTGGGGGACTTACCGCTGGTAGAGATACCGATAACCACATCCCCCGGACGCACAAAACTGGCTAACTGCTGAACGAAGACGTTCTCATAGCCCTCATCGTTAGCCAATGCAGAGAAAATCGGCATATTATCCGTCAGCCCAATGACGCGAAAATCCGGAAAACCCCTGCAGCGGGTATTCTTCGCCAGATCACAGACAAAGTGCGAAGCAGTGGCAGCGGAGCCACCGTTGCCCATGATAAACACCTGACGATGTTCAAGTCTGGCCTGGTGCAACAGGTCGATTACCTGCTGGATGGTCTCGACCGGTAGCCTGTCCAGCACCAGATGAAGTTGAGAGATGTAACTCGCAATAGCTTTCATCGCACACCCGCGCTCTTTCGCTCAGTATGCCCCGTGACCGTAGAATACCGCGGGGATGGTTTGGAGCAGCAGTTGCAGGTCTAACCAGATGCTCCAGTTGCGGATATAGTACATATCCAGGCGCACCCTTTCATCATAAGTGACATCAGAGCGGCCACTCACCTGCCATAAACCGGTCAAACCCGGGCGAATGGTCAGGAGGTTGATATCCCACTGGTTATAGTTGCTGATCTCTTCGGGAGAGATCATGCGCGGGCCGACCAGCGACATCTGACCGAACAAAACGTTGAACAATTGAGGTAGCTCGTCCAGGCTGAATCTGCGTAACCACTTACCCGTGCGCGTCACCCGCGGGTCATCTTTAAGCTTGTGGAACTGAGCTAACTCGGCCTGTAGCTCTGGACGAGCAGCGAGGATATCATCGCCATCGCTGCGCATCGTACGGAATTTGAAGGCGTCGAACTGGCTGCCGTTCATCCCCATTACCCTCCGGCGATGGATTACGGGGCCGGGAGAATCAAGCTTGATCGCCAGGGCTAGGAAAAAAAGCAACGGAGAGATCAAGATCAGGCCGATGATGGTCAGGGTGTAGTCGAGACTCCATTTCATTACGCGATCCAGGCCAGTCAAGCGGACGGGATTTACCCCCACCAGCGGCACGTATGCAAAATCCTTGACCGTCAAGCCTGTGGTGATGATTTCGTACAAACCCGACGACATGCGCACATTGACATTACTGGTCACACCGTAACGCTTAAAGATATCCAGCATTTTATCTCGCGAAGAGATGGCGCTGGTTGCCAGAATGATCTCTTCAACGCTGTAATTCGCCAGGATAGAATCCAATTGGTCCACCGACCCCAGACATTGCAGGTTTTTCAAAACGGGGTACCCGGCAGGCAGCTTCTTATCGACGAAACCGATCACATGGAAGCCAGATGTCTTCCACTTTGACAACTGCTGCGCTAGAGAAATTCCTTCATCGTTTGCACCAACAATCACTGCTGGCGACAGGTAGTAACCCTCTCCGCGCAGGTAGTAAATTACCCGGCGCAAAAGAAACCTGCCAAGTGATATCAGAGTAAAAGCTATCCCCCAGGCCATCAGCAACCAGCCGCGGGCGAATACATAATCATGCGCCAGGAAACCCGCGGCAATCACCAGGAACATCCCAATCGTAGTACCGTTGAACACCAGAGAGTATTCTCGTGTGCCACCGAGCAGGTTCTGCCGATTATACAAACCAACAATGGCAAAGACGGTCAGCCAGATCGGGATCAGGATAAAAACCAGAGTACGATAAAAAGACAGCGATTGCAGCGCTTGCTCTTGAAATACAGGTATCGCCGACTCGAAACGGATGAAATAGGACAGGCGGAAAGCCAATCCAATCAACACCAAATCGTTCAAGAACATGCAAATGACATACAAACGCCACTGCCAGTAGCTCGGGATTTTCGTGACAGCTTGTGTCACTTTTTGGGTACGACTGGAGTTGAAGATTGTATCATTGCTTTGTGCCCTGGTATGCATTTTTTATCTCCCCATATAAGTTCGGGCGACCGACTAAATTACATGAATATTATCAGATAAATCTATTATGTCAAGGCGGTGAAAATACCATTAATATCCCATTAATAAAAAACACCACTCCAGCCGGAGTGGTGTTTGATCTCCAAATTGGTGGTTAGGCTTCTCGAAACTCGCCTTCCACCACTTCGCCCTCTTCAGGTCCATGTCCACGACCGTCGCCATTTCCTTGAACACCAGAATCACTCACCTGAGCCCCTTGTTGAGCGTACAGCTGTTGGCTCAATGCGTGGAAAGCGTTCTGTAACCCTTCATGCAGTTGCTTGATGCGTGCGGTATCGCTGCCTTTCATCGCTTCCCGCAGCTCATTGATCTTGCCCTCAATGCCCTCTCGTTCCCTGGCAGGCAGTTTGTCACCGAGCTCGTGAAGTACTTTCTCAATCTGGTAAACCAGAGTATCAGCCGCATTGCGGGTCTCCACCAGATCGCGGCGTTTGCGGTCTTCGGTCTCATTGTTACGCGCCTCTGAAACCATGCGCTCGATCTCACTCTTGTTGAGATTGGTGGAAGCGGTGATGGTCACCTTTTGCTCTTTGCCGGTTGCCTTATCGCGGGCGGCCACATTGAGGATGCCGTTGGCGTCAATGTCGAAAGTCACCTCCACCTGCGGGATACCCCGTGCCGCGGGTGGGATCCCTTCCAAGCGGAATCGTCCCAGGCTCATGTTATCGCCCGCGATGGGACGCTCGCCTTGCAGTACATGGATGTCCACAGCGGTTTGGTTGTCATCGGCAGTTGAGAAGACCTCGCTCTTGCGAATGGGGATCGTGGTGTTGCGCTCGATTAGCGCCGTCATCACCCCACCCAGGGTCTCCACACCCAGCGATAGAGGAGTTACATCCAGGAGAAGGACATCTTTCACCTCACCACCCAGGACACCGGCCTGGATAGCCGCACCTACCGCGACGACCTCATCCGGGTTGACGCCCTTGTGAGGCTCCTTGTTGGTAAGGGAACGCACAAGATCCTGAACCATTGGCATGCGGGTTGCCCCACCCACCAGCACAATTTCATTGACACCGCTGGGTTTTATGCCAGCATCCTGAAGCGCGGCGTTGAACGGGGCGCGTAAACGCTCCACCAGGTCTTCGGTAAGCTGCTCAAATTTCGAGCGGGAGAGCTTGACCTGTAGATGCTTGGGGCCGGAGGCGTCGGCGGTGACATAGGGTAGATTGATCTCAGTTTCCAGCACACTGGATAGCTCAATCTTAGCCTTCTCAGCAGCCTCCCGCAGACGTTGCAAGGACTGGCGGTCGGAGCGCAGGTCGATGCCGTTCTCTTTCTTGAACTCGTCTGCCACCCAGTTTACAATGCGCTGATCCCAGTCATCGCCACCCAGGTGAGTGTCCCCGTTGGTTGAGCGCACTTCGATGACACCTTCCCCTACATCCAGAAGGCTGACATCGAACGTACCCCCACCCAGATCGAATACCAGGATGGTCTCATTCTCTTTCTTATCCAGGCCGTAAGCAAGGGCAGCCGAGGTGGGCTCGTTGATGATGCGCAGCACCTCCAAACCGGCAATCCTGCCCGCGTCTTTGGTCGCCTGCCGCTGGCTGTCATTGAAGTACGCCGGCACCGTGATGACCGCTTTACTCACCGGCTCGCCCAGATAGGCCTCAGCATCAGCCTTGAGCTTGCCCAGGATCATCGCCGAGATCTCCTGTGGACTATATTCACGCCCGGTAACCGGCAGTTTGACCCGAGCATCACCCACAGACCCTTGCACTACCAGAAAGGGTACCATATCCCGCTCGGATTCAACCTCCGTGTAATGGCGTCCCATGAAGCGCTTAATGGAAAAGACTGTGTTCTCTGGATTCACGACCGCCTGGCGCTTGGCGGTTTGTCCAACCAGGCGCTCCTTGTTCTTATTAAATGCAACCACCGATGGCAGCAGCCGGGAGCCTTCAGCAGTCGGGATCACTGTGGGATCCCCCGCTTCCATAACCGCCACCACGCTGTTGGTGGTACCCAGATCGATACCGATAATTTTCGACATGGTTCTCTCCTTCTGTTTGCAAATCTCTAAGTATTGATCCCTATTTATTGAGGTGTCAGGCTTAAAGATACCCCTCGAATGCAAGAATAACGTTAACATTACGTAGAAAAATCATCAACACAGCCCTGGCAGGTTTGTTGAGGTTTTTGGAGGTCCGAGGTGCTGATCTGGTCATGCTTAATCTGGGAGGCAAACCTTGATTCAGGGGATGTTTTGATGCCAATGAATTCGTTAACATTGACAATAAGTTCTTGCGCCTCGCTACGGCTAAACAATAAAACAACCCGGCATATGCAGGGGTGAGGGAGGATTCCTACCCCCATATTTAGGTATATCAAGACCCCTTTAGAATACACCCTCTGGCTTATCTTCTCTCGCCAGCTTTTAACATTGGGGAACCTTAAAGAATTCGTTTTTTTTAGACTGGCGTAGGTTATCCGTCTTGCAGTCCAGGGTAGACCTCTGCTACAATGTACCTGGCACGAGAATTGCGTAATAGGGGGTGGTCACTTCCCACAGGTGACCATATTTCTCTGAGTAGGTGAACTCTAAACGAATACAGTGCGCCCCTGCTCAAGCTACCCGCAGGGGAGGTGATATCTTGTTGCCCATACGTGAGGAGAGGAGAAATGCACCATGAAACCTGATCTGGCCTGGCAAGCCGCACTTGGGCAACTAGAAATGGAGATGTCCAAAGCCGCCTTCGATACCTGGGTGAGCGATGCCGAATTGCTCTCCTACGAAGATGGTTGTTTTGTAATTGGCGTGCAGAACGCCTACGCACGCGATTGGCTCCACAGCCGCCTCTCCAGCAAAGTCACTCGCCTGTTGACTGGCATGATGAACCGTACGGTAGAGGTGCGTTTCGTAGTCTGGCAAAACGCTGCCGATTACGCAGAACCTGTAGAGCAAATCTCCAATCTGCCTCAATCCACGCCAGGACTCACAGGTCACTCCTCCAACGGAAATCAACCAGAGAACCCCACCCTCAATCCCCGGTACACATTCGACAATTTTGTTGTCGGCTCCGCCAACCGCTTACCGCACGCCGCCTCCCTGGCAGTGGCGGAGCGCCCAGCACATGCGTACAATCCGCTATTCCTCTACGGCGGTGTTGGCCTGGGGAAAACCCACTTGCTGCATGCCATCGGGAATATGTGCTCTCGGAATGGCTCACAGGTGCTCTATGTGTCTTCCGAAGAATTTACCAACGACCTGATCAACGCTATCCGCACCCACACCACCCCTGCGTTCCGGGAGAAATATCGCCGGAATGACGTGCTGCTCATCGATGACATTCAATTTATCGCCGGAAAAGAATCTACCCAGGAAGAATTCTTTCATACTTTTAATACCCTGCATGGTCAGAACAAGCAGGTGGTGATCTCTTCCGACCGGCCACCGAAGGCGATGGTCACACTGGAGGAGCGGCTTCGCTCCCGTTTCGAATGGGGACTGGCTGCCGACATCCAACCGCCGGATTTCGAGACCCGGCTAGCGATCCTGCGCTCTCGGGCAGACTCCACCGGGCTGCGGATTGAGGACGAGATGCTGGTAACCATCGCCCGCCGGGTGCAGTCCAACATCCGCGAGCTGGAAGGGGCGCTGACGCGGGTGGCGGCCTTTGCAAGCCTGAGCGGAATAACGGTAACCCCCAATCTGGTGGATATCGCCCTGGTCGACCTGCTTCCCCAGCGGGGACGGGTACAGCCAGAGGAGGTGGTACGCAAAGTCGCCGACGTGTTCGACGTGCCATTGGAGAGAATGCTGGGTCGAGACCGCTCCCGTGAAGTGGCTTTACCTCGCCAGATTGCTATGTATTTATTACGCGAAGAAGCTAACATCTCTCTGCCCCAGATCGGCAACGCTCTGGGTGGGCGCGACCACACCACAGTGATGTACGGCTGCGAGAAAATCGCTGACCTGCTCGAACGAGATGATCGTCTGCGCCGGCAGGTGGTAGATATTCGCGAACAGTTATACGGAAATAAGCGCCTGACAGTCCCCTGAAATCTCACCCCTGGATCAATAAATAGAACGGCGGATACGCTGGCGCAGCGCTCTGAACCAGGCTTCTAAGCGGTGTACGCCGCGCATCCACGCCACTCGGGTATACGGCGCTCCGCTTTCCGCTCCTGGCCAGGGATCCAGATCGAACATCTTGCGCAAGACATAGCGACTCACCAGGTTGAGCGTCGCCAGAACGGGCGCAGCCAGCACCAGCCCAATGATACCGATCAGGTTGGTGGCAACGATAGCAGCTACCAGCACCGCCGCCGGGTGGACTCCGAGGGTATCTCCGAAAATACGCGGGGAGATCAGATTATCAAACGCCTGGTCAACCAGCATCGAGATCCCCACCACAAGCAGGGCATACTGGTACTGCTCCAGGCCAAAATAATTGCTCCCCTGAAAAAAGGCTACCATACCCAGCGTGAACCAGGCTACAAAGGTGCCAAGATACGGCACAAAGCGCGCCATCCCTGCCAGGAGGGCAATGCCAATCGCGTAGCGCACGCCAAAGGCCGAAAGCATAATACTATAAACGAAGATCACCATCAGGATGATGATCAATTGACCGCGCAGGTAGGCATTCCAGATCTTACGCAGCTCTACGCCAAGCCGGCGAAGATCCGCATCATAACCCGGGGTCTCAATCTTCACTAAATTGGAGGGGACTTTGCCCGCATCCACCAACAGGAAATAGGCAATCACCAGGACGAACAAGCTCCACAGCACGCTGGAGATGGCGCCGGTGGCTAACGTGCTGATCAATCCGCCCATGCGCCCCAGGATGGGCTGCACCACCGAAATCACCTGGTTCGCCAGCGCCTGCACATCGTAATGCGCCAGGCTGAACTGGTACGGCCCGATCTGGTAGACCTGGGTGGAGAGGTCCGCCAGTATCGAGGGCAGATCTGTGATTAACTGGCCCACAAAGTCGTACAGGCTCTGGATTTGTTGGATGATCGTCAGGCCGGCTACAGCGAGCAATCCCCCAAAGATCACCACCACGACCAGAAAGATCAGGCTTACCGAGATACGCCAGGAGAGCCTGCTCAGCTTGCTCAATCCGGTAACCACCGGATGAAGCATGTAGCTCAAGACAAAGGCAACCAGGAGCGGTCCGACGATTCCTCGGAAGCGCACCAGCAGGGCTGCCATGATGGCGATGAAGGTCAACCCGATGGCCAGTTTGGTCAGCGGACCCCATAGAGGCGATCTCTGGGACGACTCTGGACCGTTCACCACCTGCTCAACTTTCTTAGTTCGTTTCCGAAAACCCTATTACTTCAGGATAAAAGACAGCGCAACTAAGATAGCAAAAAACGTGCCTGCCAGAATCCCAATCCGCCGCAGATCTTTTACCACGTAGGAATAGTCCGGGTTGAAATCCCGGTCGCTGCTGCGGGTGGTGCTCTCAACAGCCGGCGTCGCCGTGCTTGCAACAACGGAACTGGGAGACCGGCGCGTTTGCCGCTTATTCTTCTTGCTCATGACTCAAACCTCCACACTGCTCTATTAATAATCCACAATTTCATTTAAAAAATAATTTCTAGCGACCCAGTCGAAACAATCCGCAGCTTAGCCGCTACTTCCTTGCAGGCGAGCGATCACGACAATGCGCTGGTCGTCTACCAGGTAAGGATAACACGAAATCAGGGTAATCGTTGGCTGGCTGGAGGAGGCCATCACCTCCACTTCGGTAGGTTCGACGATCCTGGTTTCTACAATGCTATAGGTATAGGCACGCTGGTTGGTAAACAGCGTCACCTGGTCACCGGGTTTCAAACGGTCCAGGTGGCGGAAGAGCTCACCGAAGATGTCGTTATGGGCGGAGAGCACGACATTGCCGTCTTCACCTGGGTCTGCTGAGCCAATATGCTGCCCCACCCCTTTCTTCAACTGCTCCCAGCCATCGCCCTGCACCACCGGGGCGTCCACCCCGAGGGCCGGGATTTGCAGGCGGATCGCCTGCTCCGGGCCTGGGGTAGGGATGGGCAGGCTGGCCAGCGATTGCACCAACGGGCGCAAGTGCTCCGGGATCTCGGCGTCATTGGGACGCGCCCCACCCTCCAGGTTAGGCGGCGTATGCCCGGAGGGTAGCACCACTGCCATGATCAACGGCGTGGGGGTCAGGGTGGGCTGTTCCAAGACGGCCGCAACCTCCCGGTTCAACTCCTGGATAACGTTCAGTCCGTTGAACAGCACGAAGAGGAAACCAAGCACTGCGCTGAGTTCGATGAGCAACAAAAAGCCATCCAGGATGCGTTTGCGGCGTCCCCGCCGGCGGGGTCCTCCCGGAACATCGTCTTCATCAGCCAGCGGTCCGGCGCGCAAATCCCCCAGAGTGCTTTCAGCATCTGGGGCGATGAGCATCGCGCGGCCGGTGCGGCGGTAACGCTCCAGGCGCTCCTGCCGGGCGAGACGGCGCTTCTCCACCAGCAGCCAGCGCAGCTCTTCGACGCTCAAGTCTTCAGGCGATTTCTTCCTTGGCACGCCCAGATTATACTCTATGTAATACAGCGAAAAATGGCGCTAAGAGTACCCACGTAGCCAAAAGTGTAACTCAATACGTCATGCGTGGCTCGATCTCTTTAGCGGCTTGCACCCAGGCTTGTACCTCGGTGAGGAAGGGGGTGCGCCGCACCAGGCTCTTCTCCTCATTCTTCTCCAACATCGCCCGGTATAGATTTTCCGGATTGCGGTTGCGCAGCTCCTTAACCGTATCCACCCCGGTTGCTTCCAACAGGTCGCTAAACTCCTCGCCGACGCCGGGGACGCGCATAAGGTCAGCCTTGTTAGCCCATTTCAGGATCAGTTTGAGAGACAGGCCGATCTTCTCAGCCAGGTCGGCGCGGCCTTTGCGGGTAGCGGCAACATCTAGCAGGTCTTCGGTGGTGATGATGCCCACCTCTTCCAGGGCGCGGGCATAGACCGGGCCGATCCCTTCGATGGTTACGATTTTATATCCCGCCGGTGGTCGAACAGGCGGTTCAACCGGCGGTGTTTCTTCGAGAGCGGACCCTGCAACAACCCATTCCTCTTCCACCGCTTCAACCAGAGTCTCCTCGGGCATGGTTTCCATTAATTCCTCTGCCATGGCGGCAGCCGCAGCAGATGGCCGCACAAATTCAGTGATATCGTGGTACATACCCAAAATGCCGATCTGTTTACCCCACAAGATCACCGGCACGCCGAAGACCTCCACATCGATCTGCGAGCCTTCCATATGGCGGCGGCGGGTGATGGCGTGCACCAGCTCGCCCTGGCCTACGCGGTCGGTGAAGGCGCGCGTCTCCTCGACCAATTCGTACGGCGCGATCAGGCTGTCCAGGTCTTGACCGATCACGTCTTGCTGGCGGTAGCCAAACATCTTCTCAAAGGCCGGGTTGCAGGCAACGATGCGCTGTTCCATATTCAGAGTGACAATGGCCAGCGGGTTGTTGTTCACCAGGGATTCGTAAAACTGCTTCTGGCGCTGCACGTCCAGTGCTGCCTGTTTGTAGTCGCTAATGTTGCGGATCACGTAAATGGTGCCGAAGAGCAGCCCCTCGGAAACGACGGGGTTGCTGGAGACCTGAAACCAGCCATCCAGCGTGGGGAACTTCATCTCGGTTTTTTGCAGCGGCAGGCGGTTTTGCTCTCCAACTGCACTACCGAAGAACAACTCATTGATATTTTTGCCGATTACCTGGGGGAATTCTATATGGAAAGCCTGAGCTGCGGCGCGGTTGCAACGGGTGATGACGCCCGCCTGGTCGGTGAGCAGGATCAGGTCTTCCACCGAATCGAATGTGGCTTCCCATTCTTTCTTACCGCGACTGATGACTGCATCCAGCTCCTGCCGCTCATGGTCACGCCGAGTGAGGTCGGCGGCTTGATGCTGCAGGTCGACGGCAGCCCGGGCAGCGCTACGTTCCCGCTGGCGAGAAATGACCAAATCTTTTTGCCGAGCTCCAGCAATGCCCATGACAACCGCCATAAAGATAGGCAGGCTATAAACCAACCACAACAAGGGAATGCTCAGGACCACCCGAACCAGGTTGTCAAGGGTAATCGCCAACCCGGCGGAATTCATGGCGAGCAGGGTGCCGACAACGGCAAAAATCAAGCCGAATACAAAGCCGAGCACCGCATACCAAAATGTGTAGTTGGGTAGTTTTCTGGGTTTCATGATTGCCTCCGACCCTGGTGAGATGCCAGCCTGCCAGGCCGGGGGAGATGCTGCGGGGCGAATGCTGCTCCCATCGGCTACCCGGCCATGAGGAGTTGTTTTGCTTAGTTTAACATAAAATTAAAGAAAATACATCCTTTGCACGACAATTAATTTCCATCACCCGCTGGAGCCGCCTTCTCCGACGATGCCCCCCTCGGTCAAGCGGCGCAGGTCACTGAGGGCGGCACGGACTTCTGCCACGGTAACCGGGTGGGAAGAGTCGCGGTGCAACAGAGCGCCGGCGGCGGCTTTCTCTATGGCGATTTCCCCCACCGCACGATCCCGGCTGAGCGCTTCTTTCACCAATGCCGCCCCCGCAGCATACCCGATCAGCGGGTTCAGAGCGGTGACAACGATGGCGTTCTTCGCCAGCCAGCCCTCAGCCTTCGGACGGTTAGCCTGCAGGCCGCGCACGCACTTTTCTGTGAAGGCCTGCACCGCGCCGATGGATATCTGCATGCTCTCAAAAAGGTTGTGAGCGATTACCGGCATCATCACATTCAGCTCCAACTGCCCGGCCTGGGCGGCCAGGGCGATTGCCTGGTCGCAACCCTGCACGTGGTACATCGCCATGTTGAGCATTTCCGCCAGCACCGGGTTGACTTTGCCCGGCATAATGCTGGAGCCGGGTTGCACTGCCGGCAGGCGGATCTCATCCAGGCCAGTGGACGGCCCGGAGGCCAGCAGGCGGAAATCGTTGGCGATGCGCGCAAGAGTGATCGCCAGGGTGCGCAGGGAGGCGGAAAAATCCGCCGCATCGGCCATGGATTGCATGGATTCAAACAGGTTGTCCGATTCGTACAGTTGCAGGCCGGTCAGCTCGGCCAGTTGGCGCACCATGCGCGTATGATACTCCACATGGGCGTTCAGCCCGCTGCCCACCGCCGTACCGCCGATGCCCAGGCGCCGCAGCCCCTCGGCTGCGCGACGAATGCGCTCGCCATCCCGCTCGACTGCCCGCCCGTAGGCCCCGAATTCCTGTCCCAGGCGCACGGGAACGGCGTCCTGCAGGTGGGTGCGCCCGGATTTGACCACATCGTCAAACTCGATTGACTTCTGGTGCAAGGCATCCGCCAGAGAGTCCACTGCCTGTAAGAGCTCGTCCAGCCGCCACAGGGCGCCAAGGCGAATGGCCGTGGGGATGGTGTCATTGGTGGACTGGCCCATGTTGACGTGGTCGTTGGGGTGGACACGGTATTCCCCCAGCTCCCCCCCCATGATCTGGGTGGCACGGTTGGCGATCACCTCGTTGACGTTCATGTTGTGGCTGGTGCCGGCCCCAGCCTGGAAAGGGTCGACGACGAACTGCTCGTCCCAGCGACCTTCGATCACCTCCTGGGCAGCCTGAGCGATGGCGGCGGCGCGCTCCTCATCCAGGAGACCCAGGTCATAGTGCACCTCAGCGGCAGCCCGCTTAATGATAGCCATTGACCAGATGAAAGCCCGCCAGGGACGCAGGCCGGAGATGGGGAAATTCAAGACGGCGCGCTGCGTCTGCACGCCGTAGAGCGCTGCGGCGGGGACGGGCAGCTCGCCTAACGAATCACGTTCGATACGGTTGGGTCTATTCATCAGATCCAGCTCCTTTATCAGATAAAATCGGTACAAATTGATTATAGCCCGCAGCAAGCCGGTTGCCAATCCTGCAGATGCATGGCATAATCCAACCAGTCCCGATCCCACGCGGCTAACAGCCAGCCAACCCGACAGCTATGCTCATCCACTCCGCCTCCCAACTGCTCACCCTCGCCGGCGGCCCCCAACGGGGACGAGATTTGGGACAACTCAACCTGATTCAAGACGGAGCTGTGCTGATCTAGGGTGATCAGATCACCGCGGTCGGCACCAGCCGTGAGCTGCGCGCGGCCTATTCCGATGAATTCGCCATCGACGCCGGCAACTGCGTGGTGATGCCCGGCTTCGTCGACCCACACACCCATGCCATCTGGGCCGGCGACCGCGCCGCTGAGTTCGAGCTGCGCCAGCAGGGAAAAACATACCTGGAGCTCCTGGCGGGTGGCGGCGGTATCCTCTCCACGGTGCGCGCTACGCGCAGCGCCTCGCTGGATACGCTGCTCGCCGAGACCCGACGCAGGTTGTGGAGCATGTTCAGCTACGGCACCACCACCGCCGAGGTCAAGACGGGTTACGGCTTGCGCACCGCGGCAGAGCTGCGAATGCTCCAGGCGCTGCTCAATTTGGATGCTGAGGGCCCGCTGGAGCTGGCGATTACCTTCCTGGGGGCGCACGCGGTGACTCCGGAGTACAAAGACCGCCCAGACGAGTACACCGAGCTGGTGTGCCAGACCATGCTGCCGGTGCTCAAGGAGTGGTGGCCGCACCACGCACCATACCATGCCATGCCCTTCGTGGACGTCTTTTGCGAGACCGGCGCCTTCAGCCTGGAGCAATCGCGCCGCATCCTGGAAGCTGCCACCAACCTGGGATTCCCGCTCAAGATCCACGCCGATGAGTTTGACAACCTGGGTGGAGTGCGCCTGGCAGTGGAGCTGGGAGCCATCTCTGCCGATCACCTGGTGACCACCTCGGCTGAGGAGATTGCCGCACTGGGTTCCAGCCAGACGGCGGCGGTAGCCCTGCCCTGCACACCCTTTGGGTTGGTCGAGACTCACTACACCCCCGCCCAGCAGATCCTGGAGGCGGGGGGGTTGCTGGCAATCGCCACCGACCTGAACCCCGGCACCGCCTGGTGTGAGAGCATGCAGTTTGCCATTGCGCTGGCCTGCCGCCACCTGCGCCTGGCTCCTGCCCAGGCTATCGCTGCGGCAACAATCAACGCTGCCGCAGCCATCGACCGCGCCGACCGGATCGGCTCGATCGAGCCTGGCAAGCAGGCCGACCTGCTGATCCTCTCTGTGCCAGATTACCGCCACCTGGGGTACCGTTTTGGCACCAACCTGGTGCAGACGGTGATCAAGCGGGGCAATGTCTACGCCAACCAGGCTCCTGTCCCGCGAGTGATTTAAATTGCTCAGCCTGGAAACCGCCCGACCCTGGTATCCCGCCCAAGACCCCGTCCACGGATTTGACCATGTGGAGCGGGTCTACCGCATGGTAGAACGCCTGGCGCTTGCGGAAGGCGCGGACCTAGAGATCGTGCGCGCCGCCGCCCTGCTGCACGATGCCAGCGGCAGCCACCCGGCAGGGGAGACGGGTCGGGAGAGCCACCAGCACGCCTCAGCCGATTTCGCCCGGCAGGTGTTGCAGGCAGAGGGCTGGTCTGAGGGGCGCATCCGGGCGGTGTTACACTGCATCCGCGCCCACCGTTTCCGTGATGAGAGCGAGCAGCCGCAGACCCTGGAAGCCAAGGTGCTGTTCGACGCGGACAAGCTGGATGCCATCGGAGCAACCGGCGTCGCCCGGGCGATCGGTTATAGCGTACAGGCTGGCCAGGCGGCATATAGCCCGCCATCACCGCGCTTCCTGCAAACGGGTGAAAAAGAAGCCGGCGAAGCCCACTCCGCCTATCACGAATACCTCTACAAGTTGGTGCGGCTCAAAGACCTACTACACACCCCAACAGCGCGCCACATCGCCGAGCGCCGCCACCGCACCCTGGTGGAATATTTCGAAGCCTTGCGGGCAGAAGCCAGCGGTGATGCTTGATGGAACCAACCTTACTCTTTATTGAATCCCTGGCCAAAGGGGCCGGTGAAATCTTATCCGCCGGCTATGGCAAGCGACACCAGATCGAGCACAAAGGCGCCATCGACCTGGTCACCGAGATCGACCACCAATCAGAGGCTTTCCTGCTGGGAGAGATTCGCCGCCGCTACCCCAGCCACCGGGTGGTCGCTGAAGAGAGCGGCGCTCAACCTGGACAAGATTGCTGTGTCTGGTACGTGGACCCTTTGGACGGTACTGTGAACTATGCCCATGGCGTACCGGTTTTCTCCGTCTCCCTGGCATATCAGGAAAATGGAGCTGTCCGGCTGGGCGCGATCTACGACCCACTGCGCGACGAGTGCTTTAGCGCCGAGCGCGGCAAGGGCGCCTGGTTGAATGGGGTCCCGATCCACCCCTCTGAAACGCGTGAGCTGGAGAAATCCTTACTGGTGACTGGTTTCCCCTACGACATCCAATCTTCGCTGGAAAACAACCTGGAGTACTACGCCCACTTCACCCTGCTCACCCAGGGGGTGCGCCGGCTCGGCTCGGCTGCCCTGGACCTGTGCTACGTAGCCGCAGGGAGAATGGAGGGGTATTGGGAAACCAAGCTGAACGCCTGGGATATCGCCGCGGGCGGGTTGATTGCTGAACAGGCTGGGGCAGTGGTGACTAACCTGCGCGGTGACGCCAGATACCTCACCCCGCCCTATGCCGTGCTGGCTGCCAACCGGCACATCCACCCGTTGATGGTGGATGTGTTCCAAGGGTCGAGAACCCTCTGCTAATCTGGGAGGCGAAGCTGCTCCTCCAGCGCTCGCAAGGGCACTCGGGAGGTCAAATCCAGGCTGAGCGGCGTGACCGACACCGCCCGCCCAATGCGCAGGGCGTACACGTCGGTGTCCGGGTCATCGTCGAGCCAGTCGTTTCCAATGCGGTAGCCTACTGAGCCAGGTTCCTCCCAGGAGCTGCGAATGGCGGGCAATGCTTCGAAATAGCGGCGCATGGAGAGGCGCGTCACCTGCCAGGGGGTGTGCGGCGTGGCGCTGGATGGCACATCCACCTTGAGCAGGTGCACGTCGGGTGGCATGGCGCGCTCTAACAGCAGGCGGGCGAAGAGCGCGGTGAAATGCGCTGCGGCGGAGAAGTCCACCTCGGTGGAGTAGGTCATGTGGTGGGCCAGGTCAGTCTCCAGCGAAACAGCCAGGGCGCGGATGCCCTGTGAAGCCGCCTCCATCGCCGCCCCCACCGTACCCGAGACAGTCACCCCGTTACCCACGTTCTCGCCATAGTTGATACCGGAGACCACCAGCTCTGGGCGTTTCGGGAGGATCTCCAGCACTGCATGCAGCACGGCCTGGGCGGGTGATCCACCTACTGAGTACACCGGCCAGCCCTGCCCACTCACGTTGACCTCTTCCATACGGATGATGCCATCTGTGTTGGAGGGCAGGCTGCGCCCGGCCCCGGAATACTGGTCACGCGGTGCTGCCACGTGGACGTAGCCCAGCGACGAGAGCGCAGCCGCGGCTGCCCACAACCCCGGCGAGCGGATGCCGTCGTCGTTGGTTAATAATATCTGCCGTTTCTTGTTTTCCATGATCTTCCCAAATTGAACCATCGCATGCTGAAAGTGCATTCTCAGCGAGCAAAGAATCTCGCTCGATTATAACGAGATATTCAACCTGCGCGGCGATGAATCGACTAGATGGTGGACAGGTACTGCTGGATGGCGGCAATAGCAATACCACCTTCTCCTATCGCGGAGGCGACGCGGTGGTTGGTCCCTAAGCGCACGTCACCCGCGGCAAATATCCCCGGAACACTGGTTTCCAGCATAAACGGATCGCGGTCTAACATCCAGCCTTTGGGCCGTTTGCCATTGCGCACCAGATCGGGCCCGGTGATGATAAATCCCTTGTCATCGGTTAGCACCAGATCCCGCACGAGCTCGCTATTGGGACGCGCCCCAATAAAGATGAACATGGCCGCGCCCTGCAGATTCCTGGCTTCCCGGGTGATGTTGTCCACGACGACGATATGGCTCAAACGACCCGGTTCACCGACTACCTCAATGACCTCCGTGTTAAACAAACGCTCGATTTTTGGATTGGCTGCCTCGGCGTCTACCAGGTAACGGGATGACCATTGGGTATCGCGGCGGATGAGCATGGTCACCTTGCTGGCATAGCGACTGAGGTACATAGCGCCCTGTCCGGCAGAATTCGCTCCACCGACGACAAACACGGGCTGGTCTTTGTAGTACATCGCCTCGGTATAAGCTGCCCCATAATAAACACCCGAGCCGGTCAGCTCTTTCACGCCGGGCACATCGAGCTGCCTGAAGGTCGCCCCGCTGGCCAGCAGCAAGGCTTTGCAGGTCAATTCTGTACCATCCCCGAGCGTGAGGATGCGGTATTGATCCTGGAGGCGCACACTGACCACTTCGGTCGTCGACAGGATCTCTGCACCGAAACGCCTGGCCTGGGTGATGGCGCGCCGGGCCAGGTCCATGCCGGAGAGTCCGGTAGGAAAGCCGAGGTAATTTTCGATCTTTGGGCTGTTTCCTGCCTGTCCACCGGGCGCCTGCCGCTCGATCACCAGGACGTTATGCCCCTCGGAAGCGCCACAAACCGCAGCCGACAAACCCGCCGGGCCAGCGCCGATGATGATCAACTCATAATGCTGGGATTCTGCGCGAGTTCGCATACCGACCTTGTCTGCCATCTCACGCAGCGAAGGCTCGACCAGGACACTTCCATCCTGAAAGATGACCACCGGCAGTTTTGCGGCGCCGGTGCTATATTCGTCTGCTATGAGGCGTGCCTGGTCATCCGCATCCACATCCAGCCATTGGTAGGCGATTTGGTGGCGGGCGAGGAAATCTTTGACGGCGTGCGACTGCGGCGACCACTGTGCACCGGCGACGCGGATCCCCTCGTAGGGTAGTTTGGCGGCTACCTTCCAATCTGCGAGCAGGTCGTCCAACAGTGGGTACAGGTTCTCCTCCGGTGGATCCCAGGGTTTCATCAAGTAGTAGTCCAGACCAACCCGATTGATGGATTGGATCGCCGCTTCGGTGTCGGCATATGCGGTGAGCAAGACTTTCTTGGCCTCGGGGTAGAAAGCACCCGCCTGCTCCAGAAACTGGGTCCCGCTCATCTGAGGCATCCGCTGGTCGGTGAGAAAAAGCGCCACTGGCTCGCCGCGCGCCTGCAGTTGCTTGAGCGCCGTCAGCGCAGAGGCGCCGGAGTCGGCTTTAAGGATGCGATATTCACGGCCGTATTTTTGCCTCAGGTCGCGCTCGACCGAGTTTAATACCGCCTGCTCATCATCTACTGTGAAGATAACTGGTTTAGCCATTTATTGTCTTACTCCTCGCGCGATCAATAGCGATTGTAACTCAATTCGCCAACCTACATTTCCGAACCCAACGCAGGTACAAAGATTTCTCTATCTCTCTTCAATACGAGACTTCAAGGGTATGAATCCATGCATTGTTCGGAACTAAATCCCAAACCTTCTCAAACGGAACATGCTCGTAATGAGCCCGTATGACGGCAATGGTAAAACCATGGGTGACAATCGCAACCGTTTCTTCAGGATGGTCATGAATGATCTGGTCGATAACCTGTACAACTCTCTCCCGAACCGCGTGCCCTGTTTCTCCCCCGGGAGAAGCAAAGCTTAAAGGATTTTCACGCCGTCTCTGAAAAACATCTGCATAACGATCTTTAATCTCCTTCACCAGGAGTCCCTGCCACTCTCCTTGATGGATCTCTCGCAGGCGTGGGTCAGTCTGTACTGTTAGACTTGTTAGCCGTCCTAAAGCTTCCGCCGTTTCTACAGCACGTCGCAAGTCGCTCGAATAGATCGCGCTGATCCTGGCATTTGAAAGCGAACTGGCTATTTGCTCAGCCTGCTCCCGCCCTGTGGCATTAAGGGGCAAGTCGATCTGTCCTTGCCAGCGACCTTCTGTATTCCAATCCGTCGCCCCATGGCGGATGAGGATCAATTTTGTCATTGGGCTTGTCTCTCTCGGTATTCTGGTAAGGCGACCATCGGGGGTCGCTCTCTTTCGGCGATCTCTTCCACATCTAGAAAAAAGCGCCCGGGTTTATAGCGAATCAGCTTCATTGTTTTATTGACTTCCTCTAAGAGATTCCGCTCAAACCTTTTTTCCAACTTGCGAAATATTGCTTGAATAATCGAAAAGGACATTTTACTCAAGGCTTCCAAAGGCTGGTTGTGATGGATGCGTTCCAGCAAATCCACTTGGGCAATGGCCTCTAAACCAAAGTGTTCAAAGATATCAATCACCAATCCTATCTCAACTCCATACCCTGAGAAAAAAGGAAGCTGCTCAAGCGCTGATCGCCTGCCGCCGTATTCCCCGGAGAGTGGTTGGACTATCCCAGAAAGCTCTGGGTAGAACAGGTTGAGCAGCGGCCTGGCGGTGAGCTCAGTTACGCGCCCTCCACCTCCAGCCTGGATCTTTTCTCCCACCTTGATCGGACGGCGGTAAAAGCCCTTGACGAACTGAGTGTGTGGGTCAATCAGCAGAGCTCCCAACAAGCCATAAACAAAGCGTGGATGAATATTTTCGATATCCGTGTCCACCCACAATAAGATGTCGCCGCTGGTTACGTAAAGGCTCTTCCACAACGCCTCACCCTTACCGTGCCGAGATCCATATTGGGGAAGCACCTGGTGGTGTATATAAACTGGAATCCCCAGATCCTGAGCAATTTGCCGTGTACTGTCCGTCGAGTCCGAGTCCATGACAACCATTTCATCTAATAAGGGGACTTCATCCATTAAAGAGCTCTTGATTACCTGGATCACATTTCCAATCGTCACCTCTTCGTTCAGGGCTGGCAACGCAAGGCTGATCTTCAGTTTTTGTCGGCGTTTGAGCTCATACAACATCTCAAGATCTTGGAACTCATCGGCGAAGAACGTGTTTTCAGCGAACCATCTGTCGACCAACACCGAAATGGCCGATTGGCCAACCGTTTCATTTGGAAATTCGGCAGGAATGGGGCGCTCCGTCTTGACCGCGATCACCCCGGCAGGGCTGTCATGTAACAATCGTTGCACGACTCCACCTAGACCGGCTTGCATCTGGGGCGACTGCGCAGACACGCCTAACACAACCAGATCATAGCGATGCGACTCTGCCAGGATGATTTCTGCTGGGTCTTTGGTCCTTATCTCTAACCGATTGATCTCGGGTAAGTTCGTCAGCACATGGGCAAGGCCGCGAAAAGGGGCATCCTGCTGTGGAATCATCTCCTCTGTAGTCAGATGCAAGGCAGTCAACTCTGATTGGCACTGGCTATTTATCGCCAGAGAAAGGCGCAATGCCAGTTCTGCATAAGGTCCTCCCCGGATTGGCACCAACACTTGAGAAGGCTTACTTGAGATCGGTCCTCTCACCACCGCGATATCACATGGAGTCTGTGAAAGAACTATAGCCGGGTCAGTACCCAGTGCATCGAAATGGCAGGGCCATTCCAGGATCAATAAATCGGGACGCTCTTCATTGATGACATTTATCAACTCGTCCCATAGCCGGTTTGAAACTCGCACCCTTGTCCTGGCCTGGGCACCCATTTCGTTGGCGAGAAAGCGCAGTTTTTCTCGCAGCTGCTGAGCAGGCATCGCGGCGGTGCTGAGAGACTCGCCATCGGCTACGCCGGCCAATCCGATTAACAAAACATATCTACCCCCAGCAATCGCCTGGGCGGCTGTCAAAGCAGCGCTTGACTCGCAACCATGGATAATCGGCACAAGCATCTTACGAAAGGGTGTCCTAGAATTATCATTCTTCATGTGCATTTTCATCAATTTATCCAAGCAGAGGTGCAATATACTGACTGTAGATCTGTTCCCAGGTGAAGTTCTTGCGCACCTGCACCCGCATTCGATAGATTGGGTCCTTCGAGAGTCGGTCATAGATTAACGAAGCTATGATTTCCGGATTTGCGGTTGGAGAGAAGTAAGTAGCATAATTCCTGGCAAGGCTGTGCAGCGGCGGGATGTCTGTGCAGAATATCGGCAACCCGGACAGGCCGGCTTCTAGGATGGGGATGCCAAACCCTTCTTCCCGGCTGGGCAGGATTAGGGCATCTACCAGCCGGTAGAGACCAGCTACTGCGGAATCAGAGAGATAACCAGAACTCAGTTCTGTCAGGAAATGCGCCTTGTTTTCTAGATTGAGTTCATTGCGCATGGCCCTCAAACGCTCCATATATTTCACGTTGTTCGGGTTATGTGGGCCGACCGGGCCTGTTACAACCAAGGCAGGATTTGGGAATCTTTTCTGCAAGGCGGCTAACGTCAGTAAAGCCAGCTCGATGTTCTTACGCGGCGTAATGCGCACAGGCAACAAGAACAGCGGCTCGGCTGCCATTAGACCCAATTGCTCCACAAATGTTTGTGTTTGTTCCTGCAGACCTAAGAATTGAAAGACATCCACACCATTGGGGATAACTGTAATACGTTCCGGTGGGATGCCAAGTAGCCCAGCCAGCTCTTGGAGGCGTAGCTCGGACACAGCTACCTGCTCTGCTCCAAGCCAATCGGTGCGGAGCAGATCCCATGGGAAACCTGCATGCAGCTCATTCTGGTAACGCGGGGTGGTCCAGGCCAGGTCGTGGTGCCAGAGGATAATGCGCGGGGAACCAGGTTGCTCCAGGACATGCTTTAACGCAGCAGTCAACGGCAGATTTTTATGCAACGAACATACATTATGGGCAATCAACGTCTCCACACCCCCCAGGGCTTTATTCAAACTGGCGCTGAGCTGTTCGACCAATTGACTGAACCTGTCAGGTATACAGCCCTTATCCAGTTCGGCTTTTACAGAGAGTATGTCTGGATGCTGTGAGTCAGCTAAGGGGAGGTGTACGAAAGGGATGCGCGGGTCGGTTTGCGCGCCGCGCCCGGCCAGGATGCGGACGTGATAACCAGCGTCTGCCATCAGGCGGGCATGATGGGCGAGCACGCTTTCCACACCCCCAACAACCGGCGGAGCAGAATAATGCAATAAATCGATCTTCATCCTTGCCTCGATGCCTGGATCGCCAGGTCGATAAACACTGCTGAAGACCAGCCGAAGATAGAGGCGGCGTTTGGTGGGTTGGCTCCTGTCTCTGGGTTGTAATACTCATAGATGTCATCTTGGGCATTGATCAAAGCCAGTGTGCGGTGGCTTAGCTCTTTCGCCAATTCACCATATCCCGATTTTTGCAGACCTTCAATTAGGAGATAATTCACATTCACCCAGGTTGGGCCGCGCCACATTTGTTCAGGGCTGTAATGGTGATCAATCCGGGCCACGGTTGGGACAGGATAGCGCGACCAGAACTCTTCCGGTCTCGTCAGGTGATCGACTAAGCGCTGCGTCACTTTCGCTGGCAATCGGCCGGTGAGCAACGGGAAGAGGCTAAACGGTGTGCGTACACGTATGGGCACGCCATTTCTCCTCGCCCAGAAAAACCCGCTTTTAGCATCCCACATTTTTTTCAACATCCGTTCATTCATCTCTTGGGCGCGTTCTTCCCACATCCTGGCATCTTCTTTCAATCCTATTGTATCCGCAATCTTTGCCAGGATCTCTTGTTGCAGACAGAGATACGTGTTCAGATCCGGCGACTCCACCGGCATGCCCTCATCCCACAGAGGACTATCATCCAGCCCCGATGAAAATGGATGCTGATACTCGCAAAGGCCATTGCGATCCAGATCATTCTTCTCGAACCACCACCAGTTCCAGCGAACGATTGGCTCGTATATTTCTTCCAAGAACTCGTCATCCTGATCTTGTTCATAGAGCTTCCAGGCAGCCCAGGCCAGGAGCGGTGGTTTGGTAACATCCGCTTCTACCGGGAAGGTCAGGTGAGTCACAAGGCCCTCATCGTGTACCGCGTCCGGGATCATGCCGTCTTCACGTTGGTGATCGAGCAGGATGCGTAGTTGGTCCTGTGCCAGGCGTCTATCCGTATAACGGTAAGCCAGGGAGTGAAAGAAGGCATCCCACTGCCACACGCCCACATAGTGAAGCTTGGAGGGGGTCATGGCTTCACGAGTTGTGTAGAAACGTGTAGAAATTAACCCAGCCCGCATCACCCACCAGGCATAATAGTATTGTTGTTGATATTCTTCTGAAACCTGTGGAGCTGCGGCAAACCAAGCGTGCCACCGTTTGGCAGCTTCATCGATTGCCCAGGCCGGGTCAGGGATGTAGCGATTGAAGCCCAGGCGCGGGGTAATGTTGAGCAACAAAGCGTCTCCCGTACTGGCAACCAGCGACAAGGTGATCCGTTGGGCATCTGAGCCCATAGGTTCGATTGTATTTTGGATGATGTGGGCATTCGTTGTATAAGCAATGTTGCGGCGAATGTCACCGGTAAGACGGAGCACGCCGCCGCGTCGATCGGCCTCCGCCAAATCCAGGTTTGCTCGGAAGCTCATACCGCAGCGACCAGGCGGCAGGCTGACGATCAAGGTCTCACCATCCAGAAAAGCAAGGGTGAAAGCTCCTACAGACGTAAGAAAATCGATGCATTGGGGGAAAGTTTCCATATCAAATTCCAGGTGGTGACCTTCACCATCCATGAAATGCCATTCATCGATGAGCGGTGGTCGCTGCCGATAACCAGAAAGCTGACCTTCTCGCTTAAACCAACGCTCTGCCAGGCGAATCGACAGCTTGTCATCTGTCTGAAAAACCAGCAACCTTGAACCGCGGTCGCTAAATGGGATGTTTCTGAGATTAATTCGATTTCTCAGCAAGGTCAGATACGGCGATGGGTATTCCATGAATTAATGTTACTCCCCAAAACACTCCTTGAGCAGTGTCTGGAGACGGCGCTCAAGGATTGCAAACGAATAGTGACGTTGAGCCAATTGATAATTATATTCGGCCATTTCCCGGGCCAGTTGGGGGTCTTCTAAAACCCTTTGAGCCAGCCAGACCGTTTGATCCGTAATGTAGCCATCAAATTCGATGACGCGAAAGCCCTTAGGCTTGATATCAATAGCGAATATGGAGTAATTATTGACCATGATTGGTTTGTGAAAGTAGATTGCCTCCAGGAAAGCGTTGCCAAAACCCTCGATTGTAGAAGGATACGTTACCAGGTCAGCGCATTGGTAGGCATCCCATAAAGTGTAAACCTTGCGCCCATCCGGAAGCAAACCGCGCTGGTCGCGGATGAGTTCCGTGACGAAATTGGCTGGCACCTTGAGCGATTTGGCATAATTCCGTAATCGCTGTTCGTAATCGTACCCTTCGTCGCCACTGGCATGAGAAATGACCAGGCATGCCTTGCATTCTAATTGATGGATCAACTCTATCGCGTGCTCGATCCCTTTCCGCTGAACGACGCGGGTAGGCTGGAGGATGAAATATTCATCTGGAGCAATCCCCATATCGCCCCTCAAGGTTTGGGTGTATTCATCTGGGGGTGATGGGGGATTGTCAAAATCCATCACGTTAGGAATTAACATCGCGGCGATACCGGTGCGTAAGCTGAGCTGGTTGGAGGCGGATGTGTTGATCACGACGTGGCGAATGGAGGGCAGGTGTGGCGGAAAAGCCATATTGAGATAATCCCACACGCAATTTGTCAGAAAACGCTTGCGCTCCCAAAAGAAGTCGTGATGGTGGGCAATTACCGGTAAACCTGTCTCCGCGATAAACTCGGTGAGGGCTACTCCAAGAGGGATATTGAGCGGGATTGCTAATGCGTTTTCCACAATTAGTAGATGAATATCGTATTGGTTGGTAAAAGTGTACAATTGCTGCTTGAGGTGATTTTTTAATTGGTAAATCCGAGCAGTAATCTCAGGTGGGCGCGTAGGGGCAGTAAAAGCAGTTTTGTAAATATCCTGGATATCTGGGTGCTTAAAATGTGCTTCGGGGACAAGATAACTGTACTCCTGCTCCTTTTCATCACAATCCCCACCAAATTGAAAACAGATATAGCCGAGCTGCACCAACACTTGCAGCCACTTCTCAGCCTCT
>Ga0154775_1090_pt4 | contig 26547 bp, 27 predicted proteins | sample Rifle2008BG16ft_FD_105783 | JGI IMG/M metagenome (GOLD analysis project Ga0154775, IMG submission 105783) | Chloroflexi bacterium RBG_16_58_14 | reverse complement strand
GGAAAAGTGACAATAATCATCGTTTTTTGGTTAGAGATATCCTTATTACCCTTTTTGCTTTTATTCTACAATTAGGCGTCCTGGCAATAGGATAATCCGGCGCTGGGTTGTCGCAATTTGGCGACTTTCACGCTGGAGCGAGAATAATCGAGCTAATTTATTAATCAATATATCACCTGAGAGGAAAGGATCATGTCCGAATCCGACGGCATCAACCGCCGCCAGTTTGTCACCGTGGTAGTGACGGTCCTGGGAACGATTATGGCGGCCTTCGTGAGCCTGCCAGCCATTGGTTACTTGATTTCGCCGGCAACTAAAGTGCAAGAAAAAGATGAGTGGATCCCGCTCGGTCCGCTGGAGAATTACCCGGTCGGTGAGCCAACCCTGTTTACATTCACGCGCACGACGGTGAATGGTTGGGAAAAGACTGCAAACAGCTACGGCGTGTATGTGATGCGCTACACAGAGGCACAGTACAAGGTGTTTTCTAATATGTGCACCCATTTAAGCTGCCGGGTGAATTGGAAAGCAGACCTATCCGAATATGTCTGCCCCTGTCACGATGGGCACTTCAACATCGACGGTCAGGTGGTGGATGGGCCACCGCCCAGGCCGCTCGATGAGTATGAAACCAAGCTGGAAGCCGACATCCTCTATATCCATTATGTGGGAGCCTGAGTATGTCTACAAAAGTTTTCAAATGGGTCGATGATCGCCTGGGGCTGACCGGGATCTATAACGTTGTCCTGGATCGCAAAGTGCCCAAGGTCAACTGGTGGTACACGCTTGGCAGCGCCTCGCTATTTTTGTTTCTACTTCAGGCTGTCACCGGGATTTTTTTAGCGGTGTATTACGTCCCCTCTACTAAAGATGCTTATAACAGCATCCAATACATCATGAACGATGTCACCTTCGGCTGGCTGATCCGTGGGATCCATCACTGGGGCGCCAGCCTCATGGTGCTTTTTGTCTTCCTGCACATGCTGCGCACCTTCTTTTACGCAGCATATAAATTCCCCCGCGAGATTACCTGGCTCAGCGGAGTGGTCCTGCTGCTGGCAACCCTGGGAATGGGCTTCACCGGCTACCTGTTACCCTGGAACCAGCGCTCCTATTGGGCAACCGTCGTTGGTACCGAGATTGCCGGTACCGTCCCTGTAATCGGTGATTTCATTCTGCGCGTCTTGCGCGGCGGCAATGATCTCAGCGCGGTAACGCTGGCGCGCTTTTTTGCCGTCCACATCTGGTTCCTGCCCGCCATCATCGTCGCATTGATCGGCGTCCACGTGTATCTGGTCATCCGCATCGGGATCACTGCGGTGCCTAAAGACGGCGATTGAACCCTGGAGATTGGCTGTGAACCCAGAAAAAGAAAAAGAATACCTGGAAAATTATAAAAACTCCAAAGCAAGCGGGTATAAATTCTACCCGGATATCATCTATAAAGACCTGTTGATATCCTTCTCGATCTTTCTTCTCCTCGTCCTGCTAGCGGCTTTTTTCGGCGTGAAAGCCGAACCGCCCGCAGACCCGAGCGACTCCTCATACGTTCCTCGGCCGGAATGGTACTTCCTGTTCCTGTTCCAGCTCCTGGAGTTCATCCCCGGCCAGCTCGAATGGGTCGGCACCTTCCTGATTCCCACCCTGGCGGTGCTGGCTCTGTTCTTCATGCCCTTCTTTGACCGCAATCCGTCCCGGCATTGGAAGAAACGCAAAGCTGCGGTAATCGTGATGAGCGCAATCGTCCTCGGAATGCTGGCGCTCACCATCATGGCTGTAGTCACCACACCTCCCCAGGAAGAGGCTGCCCTGGCAACGACTTTAAGCGAACAAATTTTGCTTGGACAGGATGTCTACTCGATTCAATGCGTCGAATGCCATGGCGCCGAAGGCGAAGGCGGAGAGATCAAGGGCGTCGAGGGGTTGGAGGGAGTGATCCTGAAGCCCATCCACAGCCAGGATGAAATGTACACCCGCTCGGACGACACCCTGTTCACCATCATCGACTATGGGCAACCAGATCTGGGCATGCCGCCGTTTGGCAAAGGATATGGCGGCGAGCTAAGCCGCGGGGATATTCAGGCTTTGGTCAACTTCATGCGCTACACCTGGGACGATCGCTCTGAGCTCCCCGAAGAGGTCGCCCAGGCAGGTGCTATCCCGGCCCTTGGACCGGATGAGGTGGCTTCTTACGAAGTGCACATCGCCCCGATCATCAAGCGATACTGCGCCTCCTGCCACCGGCCCGGTAAGAAGAATAACAATTACCTGATGAGAGATTATAATGAGACGATGACTTCCGGTGATCACGTCCCTAACATCATCACCGGGAATCTGGAGAGCAACCTGATCCTGATGTTGGGCCGCCAGGAAATAGAGGCAGGTGGTCCCATGCCGCCGACAAAAGCGCTCAAGCCCGAGCTGATCGATATCTTCAAGCGTTGGGTGCTTGGCGGAGCGCCCCACACCGCTGCGGAAGCGGCTGCGCGGTCACCTTCACCCCAGGCAACTCCCGAGGCGACTTCAGCGGTCACACCCACACCGTAACCACATCCTGGCAATCATCACCGCAACGTCACAACACCGCTGACCCACCGGGAATCGTCGCAACCAGTCGTCAACCCTCGGATTTGCATCAAGGCTTCCCAGAAAAGGGAGGCCTTTGCTTTTATAAAGGAGATTGTGCAGTTCAAGGCTGTCCGACGCCACCCACAATTGCCAACCCGCCGATCAGGGAGATCACCAGCCAGACGCCCAGCAGGAACCAGGATGTTGCTCGCCTCCATTTTTCATTGAGGATGTAATCGTTGAGCACCTGGCGCAAGCCGTTCATCCCATGGGCAAAAGCGAACGCAAGCAGCAAGAAATCAAAGACGCGCCAGCCCAGCATGGCCCAGCGCATGGCAACGTAATCCAGATCAATACGATGCACACCCACCAGCACATCCTGAATCAGGACGTGCCCCCAGGCAAGCGGTATCAAGAGCAAACCGCTGTAGCGCATCCACCGCCAGGCGACCGCCTCATAAGCGTTGGATTCTTTTAATTGAAGAATGACTCTCGTAGTCTGTGTCTCATTCATCGCGCCCCTCCCTCACAATCCGAAATTATTAATCAGCAAGCTGCGCGCCATAATGAAAGCGGCTGGTAGCCATAGCAAAATGGCAATCACCAGGGTAATGACCGCAGATTTGCTCTGCATACTGGCCTGCCAGCGCTGAGGAGCAAACAGATCGAAAAGAGCAATCCGGGCACCGTTAACCCCGTGATAGATCACACAGAACACCAGGACGATCTCGCCAATCATGAAGGGGGTGCTGCGGTATATGTCGATAGCATGTTGGTAAAGGGAAGGGAAGAAGTATACGGTGGCTGTATCCAGGATGTGCACTGTGAGAAATAACAATGTGCCTAAACCAGTCAGACGGTGGAAAATAAAGCTGAAATGCCCCATCCGCCCGCGGTAGGTAGTCAATCCAAACAGGGTTGTTCTAATCGTCTGCATAGTTCCGTAGACCTTTCTTTACGGACGGTCAATTCTGTGCTAATCGTCCATGTGCCGGATCAGAGCATCGCCAAACTCGGAGCACTTGAGTAACCTAGCGCCTTCCATCAGACGGTGGAAATCGTAAGTTACCGATCGGGCAGCGATGGCGTTTTCCATACCCTTGATGATCAGATCTGCCGCCTTGTGCCAACCCATGTATCGCAGCATCATCTCGCCGGACAAGATCACCGAACCGGGATTGACCATGTCTTTATCAGAATACTTGGGTGCGGTGCCGTGGGTGGCTTCGAACACGGCGTGACCGCTGATATAGTTGATATTGCCGCCTGGTGCGATGCCAATACCACCCACCTGTGCAGCCAGCGCATCGGACAGGTAGTCGCCGTTCAGGTTCATCGTAGCGATCACGTCGAATTCGCGCGGCCGGGTGATGGTCTGCTGAAAGACGATGTCAGCGATCACATCCTTGATCAAAAGCTTGCCAGCTTTCAAGGCAGCATCCTGTTCAGCGTTGGCCTGGTCTTCGCCTTTCTTATCCCGAGTACGCCCCCATTCCGCCCAGGTGTATACCTGGTCCGCGAACTCCTGCTCGGCGACCTCGTAGCCCCAGTTGCGGAAAGAGCCTTCGGTGTATTTCATGATGTTGCCCTTGTGTACCAGGGTCACGCTGCGCCGCTTGTTTTCCAGCGCCCAGCGGATGGCTGCCCGCACCAGCCGAGAGCTGCCCTCTTGGGAGACAGGTTTAATCCCCATCCCGACAGTCTCAGGAAAGCGGATCTTGGCGTATTCGCCTGGAAAATTTTCCTGGAGCAAGCGCTTGAAGCGTTTAGACTCTTCCGTGCCGTGTTCAAACTCGATGCCAGTGTAGATATCCTCCGTGTTCTCACGGAACACCACCATATCCACGTACTCCGGGTGCTTTACGGGTGAGGGCACACCTTGAAAATAGCGGATGGGTCGCAAGCAGACGTACAGGTCCAGGGCTTTTCGTAACGCTACGTTCAGAGAGCGAATCCCGCCTCCTATGGGTGTGGTAAGCGGGCCTTTGATCCCAACCAGGTATTCCTGGAACGCCTGCACGGTTTCATCGGGCAACCAGGAGCCAAACCGATCATAAGCCTTCTCACCGGCGAATACCTCCATCCAGTGAATCTTGCGTTCTCCAGCGTAGGCTTTCTCCACAGCAGCATCGAACACCCGCACGGAGGCGCGCCAGATATCCCTGCCGGTGCCATCTCCCTCGACGAAGGGGATAATTGGATGGTCAGGAACGCTCAGCCTGCCGTTCTCGATGGAGATCTTCTTCCCGGCATCAGGTATTCGTATTGTCTGATAAGCAGTCATTATCTTCCTCAAGTGATGCAAGATACTCGGATGCAAACGGGTATTATAGCAAATCTATCCCCCAAATTAATGTGATTATTGTCAAATTAAATAAACACCAACGCTGGGGATGAGCTTAGATTTACCCGCATGCTATAATATCAGCGGGAGAGATGAAGCCCCCGGCAGGCTGCCGGGGAATTTTATCGACTCCTCGATAGAGAGGTTTAGAACCATGGCAAGGTTTTCCCCCCAATTGCTCACCTCGCGCCAAGACGGGAAGGCCTGGCATGCGTTAGAAGCCGATGAGGTACTGCGCCACCTGGAAGCGCCTGCCGAGCAAGGGCTTTCATCCACGGAGGCAGAACATCGCCTGCAGGAGTTCGGTCCAAACGCGCTGAAGGAAGCTCCCCAAACATCGTTCTGGCAGATGCTGTGGGAGCAGTTCAAGAGTTTTGTAGTCATCTTGCTGATCGTCGCTGCCCTGATTTCAGCATTGCTCGGAGACTATGTTGAAGCCGCAGCGATCATGGCAATCGTGATCTTGAACGCTGCATTGGGGGTCATTCAGGAATATCGCGCCGAACAATCGCTGGCTGCGCTGCGCAGGCTTGCCGCCCCAGAAGCGCATGTCATCCGGGACGGCTCTCGCCTGGCAATCCCCGCCAGCCAGCTTGTACCTGGCGACTTGGTGTTGTTGGAAGCCGGCTATTTCATCCCGGCCGATATTCGCTTGTTGGAGGCCATCAACCTCAGGATCGATGAAGCGGCCCTGACCGGAGAATCAGTCCCGGTCCAAAAGGATGCCGAGACCCTTTTCGATGCGGATATCCCGTTGGGAGACCGCAAGAATTCCGCCTTCATGGGAACTCTGGTGTCTTATGGCAGAGGGCGCGGGGTAGTCATCGCTACCGGGATGCACACCCAGATCGGCCTGATCGCCGAAATGTTGCAATCGGTGCAAACGGAGCCCACCCCGCTACAACGCCGCCTGGACCAGTTGGGAAAGACCATGGGATGGGCAGCCCTGGCAGTTTGCGCCCTGGTGTTCCTTGTCGGCTGGCTGCAGGGCTCCAATCCCCTGGATATGTTCATGATCGCGGTCAGCTTGGCCATCGCCGCCGTCCCGGAGGGACTGCCGGCGATTGTCACTATCAGCCTGGCGTTGGGCATGCGGGAGATGATCAAGCGGCATGCCCTGATCCGCCGCTTAGCCTCCGTTGAGACGCTAGGCTCCGCAACCACCATCTGCTCAGACAAGACTGGAACCCTGACGCAAAATGAAATGACAGTCACCCGCATCTGGGTAGACGGACAATCTATCCAGGTATCTGGCTCAGGCTATTACCCGGAGGGCGATTTCTCGGTTGGCGACAAAGCAGTGAATCTATCACAATACCAGGCCGCCCTGACGGCGCTCTGGGTAGCTGCCCTGAACAATGACGCCAGCCTGGAAATCAGCGGCGCCAGCAACGGCAAGCAGACTTATCGCGTGGTCGGTGACCCAACCGAGGGCGCCATGGTAGTTGCCGCCGCCAAAGCCGGGGCAAGCGCGGATGAGCTGAACCAGTCCTACCCTCGAATCCGGGAAATCCCCTTCGATTCGAACCGGAAGCGCATGGTCACGGTGCATGCCCTCAAAAAGCCGCAGGCAGAGGATATCTCTCCCTTCGACGATGCAGATCAAAAGCCACGAGGCTACGTGATCACGGTTAAGGGCGCGCCCGACATCGTGCTTACCGCATGCAGCTTTTACCAGCGCATGGACGATTACCCTGTGCCGCTGGATGAGGGGCAGCAAATGCGCATCTTGGAGGCTAACGAAGCCATGACCCAGGATGCGCTGCGCGTCCTGGGCATGGCCTACCGCCTCTCGGATGAGCTACCAGATATCGAGGATATTCAGAGCCTAGAGCGGGACCTGGTTTTCGTCGGTTTGATCGGCATGATCGACCCGCCGCGTCCCGAAGTACCCCCTGCCCTGGAAAAAGCACGCCAGGCAGGTATCCGTACCGTGATGATCACCGGCGATTACCCCAACACAGCCCGCGCCATCGCCGAATCGATCGGGTTGATCCAACCCGGTCACCAGGTGTTGACCGGACCTGACCTGTCCCAGATGGACGATGAGAGCCTGAAAAATCAGGTCACCAACGTCGATGTGTTCGCCCGCGTCTCCCCCGAACACAAGATGCGCATCGTGGAAGCCCTGCAAGCAAGCGGCGAAGTGGTAGCTATGACGGGTGATGGGGTGAATGACGCACCGTCCATCAAGCGCTCCGACATCGGCGTGGCGATGGGCATCACCGGTACGGACGTGGCCAAGGAAAGCGCCGACATGGTGCTTACCGATGACAACTACGCCAGCATCGTGGCAGCAGTGGAGCAGGGCCGGGTGATCTACAGCAACATCCGCAAGTTCGTTTACTACTTGCTCTCGTGTAACCTGGCTGAAATAGCCATCATCTTCCTGGGTACGCTCGTTACCGGGCATTCGCCGCTTACCGCCATCCAGATCCTATGGCTGAACTTGATCTCGGACGGCGCGCCGGCGCTTGCCCTGGGTGCTGAAAAAGGCGACCCGGACATCATGCAGTATCCCCCTCGCCCGCCCCGCGAGCCAATTATCAACCGTTTTATGCAAACCGGCATCGCAGTGCAGACCATCGCCGATACAGCCGTCACCCTGTTCGCCTACTTTCTCGGCCTGAAATTGCACCCTGAAACACCTGAGTTTGCCGAGACGATGGCATTTGTTACCCTATCAATATCTGAGCTGCTGCGCGCCTTCACTGCTCGCTCGGAGCGCTATCCGGTGCTCAAATTGGGGATATTCAGCAACAGGTTTATGAATCTGGCAGCTGCATCCTCGTTTATCCTATTGATTGGGGTTGTCTACATCCCCTTCCTCAACGATATATTTAACACCACACCGCTTGCTTGGGCGCAGTGGCAGGTGGTTTTACCCTTGGTGCTCATCCCTGCCTTGACTGCAGAAATAATTAAATACATCTTGGCGCGACTCTATCGCTAGAACGGGTGTATAATTTAGCGGAATGAAGGACGTAAATACTGATGACGAAGGTGCTATTGATTACTACGGCTAGGGCACAATACCTGCTGAGAAAGCGCACGGCTTTCCCCAGGCATACCAACGCGCCCGAACGTAGTAGTCTAAACAGGGGGGGCCTGGCTTAGCGCGGAACCGCGGTAGCAAGTTTGCGCTTCTCGATGAGCCTGGCAAAATCCCAGAGTTATCATCGGGAAGTTTTTTTATTAACAATCGTTCAAGGAGAATTCAATGGATAGCGATGATAAACCTCCGCCATTGGGAGCGCGGCGCAAATCTCCCCTCAGGCGGAAACCCAAAAAACCACCCTGATATCATCACAGCGGGCAGTTGCTCGCAAGGAGAGAACCATGATCACAATCTACAAAAGCCAAGAAAGCGGACTGATAACCCTCACCGAACCCACGCATGGCAGCTGGATCAATGCAGTCAGCCCGACTCCTGAAGAAATTACCTGGCTGGAAAGCCTGAATATCCCCCAAGATTATATAACCTACCCGCTCGACCTGGACGAGCGGCCCCGCACCGAGCGTGAAAACGGCGAGCTGCTCATCGTGCTGCGCATCCCCGTCTTTCAAGGGCATGATGTGGACGTCCCGTATACCACTATCCCATTGGGCATCATCTTGAACGGCCAATACGTGGTCACCATCTGCAAGATGGGGAACGATATCGTGCAGGAGTTCACCACCGGCCGCGTCAGGAGTCTGGCTACTGGCAAACGCAACCGCTTCGTGCTGCGCATCCTGCTGAACACAGCCAACCGATTCCTGATCTACCTGCGGGAGATCAATAAAGTGGTAGACGCCCTCGAAGACCAGCTCCAGCGTTCCACGCGGAACAAAGAAGTGCTTGCACTGCTTAAATACCAAAAGAGCCTGACCTATTTCACCACTGCCCTCAAGGCCAATGAGCTGATGATGGAACGTCTGCACCGCAGCCAGTTCTTCCGCACCTATCCTGATGACGAAGACCTGCTGGAAGATGTCATCACCGAGAACCAGCAGGCGATTGAGATGACCAATATATCCAGCAATATCCTCAGCAGCATGATGGACGCTTTCGCCTCGATCATTTCAAACAACCTGAATGCTGTGATGAAATTTCTGGCTTCGGTTACCATCGTCTTGAGCGTACCCACCATGATCGCCAGTTTCTTTGGGATGAACGTGCATATCCCGATGGAGGATCAGCCGGTCGCCTTCCTGGCCATCATCCTGATGTCGGTGGCGACATCGCTATTTATTGCCTACATTTTCGTCAAAAGGGACTGGTTCTAAGTACGCCATGAAGCTCTATTTTGCCTGTTCCATCACCGGCGGGCGCCAGGATGAATCGGTTTACCAGGCCATTGTGGATTCGCTGCTGGCTGCCGGGCACGAGGTGCCAACTGCCAGTCTTTCCCGGCCGGAGATCCTGATCCAGGAAGCGCTGATCACTCCGCAGGAAGTCTATGCCCGCGACACGCGCTGGATCGAGGCCTGCGATGCCCTGATCGCCGAGGCGAGCACCCCATCTCACGGTGTGGGTTACGAGATAGGCTACGCCCTCAGCCTGGGTAAACCCGTGCTGTGTTGCTACCGGCAGGGTTTGCGCGTCTCCAAGATGATCAGCGGCAATTCCAATCCGAATCTAGAAACACACGCCTATCAAACCACGGAGGAGGCTGTCCATCTTGTGCAAACTTTTATCTCGGAACTGGATGAAAAGGGGTGATCTTTGTTTGTTCCAGATAAGTGAGAGATATCACGTGTATCACATGATATTCGACAATGCCTAAGAATACTGTTCTCTTGTATCATAAGGTCAGTTAGCGCACTTTCCAAAAATCTCTCCTGTTGTTCATCGCTGTTTCCTCCTTTGGCGAAAGCCTCCGCCGGGTTCTCCCTCACCGCCCCGGCGGAGGCACTTTTAAAGCGCCTGATCTGAGACCGGCAGAAGTATGGAAAACGTCGTCCCTTCCCCGCTTTTGGACTCTACCCAAATGCGACCGTGATGGTTATCCACAATCGACCGGACAATAGCCAATCCCAGGCCGGTACCGGGGATGTCCATGCTTACATTGCTGGCCCGATAGAAGCGGTCAAAAATATAGGGTAGATCGGAAGACGGAATCCCGATACCACTGTCACGAACCTGGAGCAGTATCTGATCGCCCTCCAGCAAGGCTCGCAAATAGACCTCACCAAAGGGTGGTGTATATTTGATGGCATTGGCAAGCAAATTGGAAAGCAACTGGCGCAGTCGCACAGGATTTCCGAAGACTGTGGGCAAGTCTTTCTGCACCTCTGACTTCAAAATCAATGATTTCTCCCGCAGGCGGCCCTGAAAGGCATCCACCGTATATTCTATTACCGCAGCCAGCGAGATGGTTTCCTTCCCCGCGTCGAACCCGGCTTCGATTCGTCCAAGGTCTAACAGATCATTGATTAAGGCAGTGATATTTTGAACGCTTAGCTGGATGCGGCGAATGAATTCGCGCTGCTGTTCATTCACCATCCCTGCCTTTTCAATCAACTCAACATACCCCAGAATTGCGGTCAGGGGGGAGCGCAGGTCGTGGGAAACTGCACTGACAAAGTCGCTTTTAATGCGGTCCAGCTCCTTCAAGTGGGTGATATCCTGCATGATAATCGCCAGGCCGACCTCCTGGATGGGGGTTATCTGAGCATTTAGCACGCGGCCATCTTCCAGGGTGACCTCGCCGCGGCGAGGGGCTGGAGATTGCTCCTCGTTAAGAATTGCCAGGAGATCCTGCTGCTGAATAAGCTGGCGAATGGGTTGCCCGATTATCTGTTCGTCGTCGATGCCAAATACCCCCCGAGCAGATGGGTTCATCAGAATAAGATTGCCAATGGGGTCAATTACAATCACGGCATCCTGGATCTGCGTTAGCAGCGATTCCAGCTTCTTGCGCTCCAATTCCACAGCGTCAACCTGTTGTTGAAGTGACTGGGTTGTCCGTTTAACCATCGATCTGCTTCCCCTGCTTTTCATCCACAACCTGTTCACGTATGATCAGCGCCGCGGGGAGTGGCTTATGAAGCAAAGTTTCGAGTCTTTTCAGGTTGTTCACCTGCAAGATCTGGCATCCGTTGGGCCGTAAGATGGTCTGATCCAAGTCCAGGATAAGCTCACGATTAGAGATATAGATGAGAACAAGCTCGCCGGACATAAAACGCTACCATAATAAGTTGAGTGCGATTCGGGCGTCATAAACCGGTCGCTGGTGGACAATCATAGCATGGTTGGTGGAATAACGGGAGGCAAGCTGGCTCAGTTGAGTTAGAAATTCATAAGTATTCGTGAATATGCTTGACTTTCGATAGGCGACGCGCATACAATCTATATAGCACGAAATTGGGCTAAAGTGTCCGACCCAGCCATGTCGTGCACCGATAGACCTGATAAGACCGCGGTCTTCAGAGCGTATCTATGGAATATAAAGATTATTACAAGATATTGGGTGTAGATCGCAAGGCTAGTGAAGATGAGATCAAGCGTGCTTACCGGAAGTTAGCGCTAAAGTACCACCCGGATCGCAACCCGAATAACAAACAGGCCGAAGATCAATTCAAAGAGATCAACGAAGCTTACCAGGTGTTAAGTGATCCCGCCAAGCGGGAGCGGTACGAGCAGTTGGGCGATTCTTACACCCGCTGGCAGCAGCATGGCGGTGCCCAGGGTGGCTTCAATTGGAACGAGTGGGTCACTTCACCACGCGGGGGGAACGTACGGGTAGAAGTCGGCAATATGGAAGATTTGTTCGGGGGCGGTTTAGGTGGGTTCTCAGAGTTCTTCCAACAAATCTTCGGGGGAATGCAGAATTTCAGCACAACAGACTTCAGGCGACCCGGTTCCACAAGAGGTAACCAGTCGCCGATGTATCAATCTGAAATATCCATCAGCCTGTTGGAAGCCTTCCAGGGTACCACCCGCCGCATCGAAGTGGGTGGGCGTCGCCTTGAAGTCAAGATCCCGGCGGGGGCGCGCACGGGAACCAAAGTGCGGGTATCTGAGGCAGTAACTACTTCAGATGGCAAAAAAAGCGACCTGTTTTTGGTGGTTCAGGTCGCCGATGACCCCAACTTTGAGCGCAAAGGAAACGATCTATATACACAAACGGAAGTAGATCTCCTTAAAGCCGTACTGGGAGGTGAGGTGTCTGTGAAGACACTTACCGGCACAATCATCTTGACCATGCCAGCAGGCACTCAACCTGGACAGACAATCCGTCTGGCAGGACAGGGCATGCCCACCATCAAAAACCCTGAGGCCCGGGGAGATCTGTTTGTGCGCATAAAAGTGAAGATTCCACGCCAGCTCTCCGCTGAGCAACGTGATCTTTTTGAGAGGCTGGCTCGTTTGAGCCAGCAATAGCGCCTGGCTATCCAACCAGGCGTTACCAGATCATTAACAGGTAGTCACACACCACCATCCCCAATTACCAGGAGGATTCTATGTTGACAGAGAATGATCTGCGGGAACTGCTGGAGTTTCAATCCCAATCACCCGTGCTCAGCATCTACCTGAACACGGAGCCAGCTATAGGCAGTGCGGACGCCCATAAGCGCCGCTTGCGGAGTATGCTTAAGGAAGTAGAATTGCCCGACGATGTATCTGTGGTGGAAAGATACCTCAGCCATGAATTTGACTGGTCCGGACGGAGCGTAGCGATTTTTTCCTGCAAACCGGAAAATTTCCTCAGGGCTTTTGCCCTGGCAATTCCGGTTCGTGACCGGGCACGCCTCAGCGATCGTCCACACGTAAAACCATTGGCTGATCTTCTGGACTCGTACGGCGGCTATGGCGTTGCCCTATTAGATAAGCAGGGAGCGCGCCTATTTTACTTCCACCTTGGAGAGCTGCGTGAACAGGAAGGCGTGCTGGGGGAAACCGTGCGCCGTACCAAGCGCGGCGGTGGCTCGCAGGCCCAGGGGAGGCGGGGTGGCACAGCCGGGCAGACCAATTATGTCGCAGAGGTAGCTGATCGCAATATCCGAGAGGCGGCTGAATTTGCTACCCACTTCTTTGCCGAAAACAACGTGCGCCGGATCCTGCTCGGCGGGACTGAAGACACCCTGTCTATCTTCCGAGCCCAGCTTCCCAAGACCTGGCAAAGCCTGGTAGTGGGGACTTTTCCAATGAGCATGACCGCCAGCCACAATGAAGTGCTCGAACGCGCTATGCAGGTAGGCCAGGAGGCAGAGAGGCGTCGGGAAACCAAGCTGGTTGATACCGTAGTGACCAATGCAGCCAAGGGGCGCGCCGGCGTGACAGGCCTGGAAGGCACGCTAAACGCCGTTCACCAGGGACGCGTTCAAACGCTAGTCATCCAGGAGGGATTGCGCTCTCCTGGCAGCCGCTGCGAGGGGTGTGGCTTTGTAACATCTAAGGAATTCGAAAACTGCCCATTCTGCGGCGGGCGATTCAAGCACATCCCAGATTCCGTCGAATTGGCGGTACGCAACGTGATGCAATCGGGCGGCGATGTCGAGGTGTTGCACGACCCATCCCCGCTCAATAATCATGAATCAATCGGGGCCTTGCTGCGGTATTAACCTTCCAGCAGCAGACCCATTTTTCCTTCGGTATATCGATCAATAAAACAAATGGGGCTGTCCAAAAAGACGCACGATCTTTTTAGACAGCCCCATCGCTTAACATTGTCAGGGGGTATTTTACTCGGCTAAAACCTTGATGGATTTCGGGCGATGCGACTCAGCTTTGGGAACGCGCAGGTGAAGCACGCCGTTGTGGATGTGAGCTTCGGCCTTGGCCGCGTCCAAGGCCGTAGGCAAGGTGATCACCCGGTTAAACCGCCCGGCAGTTAGCTCGCTGACCAGGTATTTGGCATCTTCGATCTCAGTTGATTTGAATTCGCCACGCAGCGAAACCGTATTGTTCATCACCTCGATGCTCAGATCGTCGGCGTCCAGGCCCGGCACGAGCGCCGTAACCACATAGGCATCCTCATCGGATTGCACGTCTACTGCCAGGAGCATCTCTCGCTCCTTCGGAGCGGCTTCCGCAATCGTATCCTCGAACATGCGGTTCATCGCATCGCGCATGGTTGACATCCTGCGGTAGGGGGAAATATAAACGGTCATTGGTTTGTCTCCTCTATTTAGATAATCACCTTTACTGTTTTTCACATCCTGCTCACAGCAGGTTTTCAGTCTGGCAATATCTTACAGTACGAGTATCAGAGGAGTACAAACGATGTATAGAAATTTTGTTAGAAATCATCGGCCTGGGCAAGCAGGATCAGATAGGGAGAGTGGCGGGAGTACTCCGAGCGATCATAATCGCCATACTGGGCAATCAATCCCAACCCAGCAGCGTTGAATTCTGCCTTGTACTCAGCACTGGATGCCAGGGAGTGATGCACCTGGGTACTCAGCCTCTCCACGCGGCCATCGGGTGACAGATGATCGTAATCCCAGATGATCACCAGTTGACTCTCCCTCCTCTCCCACCGGCTGGATACCTGCACGGGTTCGCCGTCGACGGGATGGAAGAAGACATCTTCGATTTGCGGCTCTCCCTGGCGAGGCAGGCGTCGCATCCGCTCGGGATTGGGCAGGCTGGCAGCAAACAAGCCATCCGAGGCCAGGCAGGCTTTCACCTCCTGCAACACCTGATAGCGGAGTTCTTGAGAAAGCGTGCTAAAGGTGTTGCACGGCATCAAGATCAGGCTGAAATGAGCCAGGAGCGGGATTGCTGCAAAGTCTCCCTGGAGAAGATGCACCCACGGCTTAAAGTCCGGCTTGAGAAATCTCTGCAAGACAGCCAGCATCCCCGCATCCCTGTCCAAACCGTAAACACGATGCCCTGCTTCAGCCAGGGGGGTCAGGACACGCCCGGTACCACAACCCAACTCCAGGATCTGGCCTCCGCAACGCGAAGCCAGTTCCAACCACAGGGGCAGATCCTCAGGATGCAGGCTGTGGTGGGTGTGATAGAGCAGAGGAAATTGATCCTTCGAAGGCATGGTTTATCCGGGTTTATATCTCCTTGACGTAAACCGCTGGTAAGCATTATACTCATCTCGCTCGGGGTGTAGCGCAGTTTGGTAGCGCACCGCGTTTGGGACGCGGGGGTCGGCGGTTCGAGTCCGCCCGCCCCGACTGGCAGCTTGCGATGCGTGAAACGTGAAGCTCGTTCTCATTCACGTTTCACGTTTTGTCTCCACGATACACGGATTACCGGGGTTGGATCCATGGCAAAGCGAAAATTTGATGGCGTAGTCGAGTGTGTCCGTTATAAACCCAACGGGGAGGTGGACTGGGTGAGAGCCTATGAACGGAGAGGGGCAATCTTCACAGACCATCTACTGATCAAGCGGGAAGCGCTAATCCAAAAGCTAAAATCCGGGAAAAAATTTGTGGCCGGCAGCCGCGTCAAATTGATGGCGAGCACCTTCGAGATCGGAGACCTGCTGCGCGTGATCGACGTGGGCGGGAAGGAATTCCTGGTGACCGATGACGCTACAGCCAGCCAGGATCACCTGGAAGGCATACCGGTGATTTAATCCGACATTGATAGAGCGCGATGCGCGTGCTCGTCGATGGCGCCCGGAGATGGAACGTTATTACCACCCTCAGCACACCGAGTCGATAACCAATCAAGAGTTCACCCTGGCGCAATCGTGTAGCGCTCCATGGAGGATGGGATGAAGGTCTTTGACTGTGCCAATCAAACGATAAAAGGGCAGCCTTCTCATGGATTAGGCGACAGGATCGATCTGTTCAGATTAAGCCGAGGCGCGTCCCAAGACGCACAGGCGCAGGACGCCGTCATCGCCGTGCTGGAAAAAGCGCTGGACAACAGATTTATCATGCTGCGCAATGCCAGCTTGGAAGGGCATCCAGCAGCCATTCCCCTGATCCTGGTGGGTCCATCTGGCCTGACTGTGATTCACCCCAGCTCACTGCGCGGCATTTTCCGCGCAAAAGGCGATGAATGGGATCAAATGGACGAGCGCCGGGAAAACTTCCGGCCTGCCAACCCTAATCTGATTGTGCAGGCACAACAACAGGCGCAGGACGTGGAAGCCTGGCTAAAATCCCAAGCGATGCGCGCACCCCCTCCCATTGACTCTCTGTTAATCTTCACGGATCCGGGTATCCACGTAGAGATGGCGCGCCCAGCAGTGCGCATTGTCCAGATCGACGCGGTGGATCGGTTCATTACAGGATTGCTGCAAAGCCCGCTGGTCCTGAGCAAGGAAGAGGTGCAAACTATCACCACAATGTTCACCAGGAGCGGAGAAATGGACGCCAGTCTCACGGCCTCCCCCGAGAAAGATGTCTTCTCCCTGCGTGATGATTTAGGAAAAAAGCCAGGGCAATCTTCGATAACTGACCGGATACCGCGAGGTGAGAAAGCCGTGACCACTTTAAATAAAATCCCCTTCTCGAATCGCCAATGGTATCTCTTGGGTTGCCTGGTGATCGTCAATATCGTGATCTTGATCGCCCTGGTGCTCTTTATCTTGACTTCGTACAACCCCTGATCGAGTGCGCAAAGATTGTCTAATCCATTTCTTTCTATCGTAATACCCGCTCACAACGAAGAAACTCGCTTGCCCGATACCCTGGAGCAGGTGCTTTCCTTTTTGAATACCCAGTTGTACCCGGCAGAGGTGCTGGTCGTAGAGAATGGCAGTCAGGACCGGACACTCGAAGTGGCACGCTCTTATTGCCAGCGCTTCTCAAACTTACATGTGTTACAACTCGAGCAATGCGGCAAGGGGCGAGCAGTGCAGCACGGCATGCTGCAAGCCTCAGGGGAATTTTTGTTCATGTGCGATGCCGACCTCTCGATGCCGATTTCCCAAATTAACCAATTCATCCCGCCCGTCCTGACCGACTTTGACATTGCCATCGCTTCCCGAGAGGCGCCCGGCGCCGTCCGCTACAACGAGCCGGCCTACCGGCATTTGGTTGGACGGGTGTTCAACACCCTGATCCACGCCCTGGCTTTACCCGGGATGCAGGATACACAATGCGGCTTCAAGTGCTTCCGCGCCCCGGTCGCCCGCGAGCTATTTCCCCACCAGACTATTTCTGGTTGGTCGTTTGATGTAGAAGTGCTCTTCATTGCCCGGCAACGCGGCTACCGGATTGTGGAGCTGCCCATCCCCTGGCATTTTAACGCCGAGAGCAAGGTCAGGGTATTCCGAGACTCAGCGCGCATGGCGCTTGATCTCCTGGCAATCCGCGCCAACGCCCTGCGCGGCATCTACAACCGGGATGCCTGAGCGGAGAGGAACACCAATTGCTATCCCCGCCGCTCCAGACCTCGGTTTCGAGGTGCAACTCTGGCAAGACGGAGTGAAACACGTCGCCGGGATCGACGAGGCCGGGCGCGGTGCCCTAGCGGGGCCGGTTGCTGCTGCGGCAATCATCTTCCTTCCCGACCCGTCCCTGAGCCACAAACTGGACGGCGTCCGCGATTCGAAGCAGATGTCTCCCCAAGAACGCTCTGCATGGGCACAGCGCCTGCCTGGGATAGCCCTGGTTTGGGCCGTTGGCTTTGCAGAAGCAGAGGAAATCGACGCTCTGGGCATCGTACCTGCCACCCGTCTGGCGGTGCACCGTGCTCTATCCCAACTCTCCATCCAGCCAGATCATCTGCTGATCGATTACCTCAAACTGCCTGAGGTAAATATCCCACAAACTAGCCTGGTCAAAGGAGACACCCGTTCACTCAGCATTGCCGCCGCTTCCGTCCTCGCTAAGACCAGCCGGGACGGATTGTGCCGCGACCTGGAGGCGGATTATCCGGATTATGGTTTTGCCAGGCACAAAGGGTATGGAACACGGTTTCACCTGGATGCCCTGGCGAGGCTGGGGCCTTCCCCGGTGCACCGGCGAAGCTTCAAGCCCCTTGCCATATCCGCGAGCACGGGAAAATCTTGAATCCAGGCCAGGTGTTGAGGTCAATTCCCAGCCCGATCTGAGGAGCAGGAAAAATGAACACCAACAGGATATCCCGGCAATATGGATTGTGGGACAGCCCCATCACCCCCCTCAGCCTGACGCTTGGAATTCGCCTGTCCGATGTCGCCTGGGGTGAAGATGGCACGCTGGCATGGCTGGAAGGGCGCCCGGAGCGCTCGGTAATCGTCCTGCAGCCTCCTAGCGGGGAGGCGAGCCGCGATCTGAACGACCAATACTCGATCCGGGCGCGCCTGGGTTACGGCGGGGGGGATTTTACGGTCGGAAATGGCGAGGCATATTTTGTCGCGGTGGATTCCGGGCGCATCTACCGCCAACCTCTCCAGGCTGGGACTGCCTATCCAATCACCCCGGCGTTTGGCCGTGCGGCTGCGCCAAAACTTTCCCCCGATGGGCGTTGGGTGGTGTTCGTCCATTCTTATGAAGACCAGGATTGCCTGGCAATCGTCGACAGCTTGGGGAAATCCTGGCCTCAAAAACTGGTATCCGGGGACGATTTCTACATGCAACCCACCTGGCACCCGGGTGGGCAGCGAATTGCCTGGATCGCCTGGAACCACCCAAACATGCCCTGGGATGGCACGCACCTTTTGGTGGCAAACCTGAGCATCCAACAGGGCGGGCTGCCGGCTGTGGCAGAGGCTATCACGATTGCCGGCGACGAGAACACCTCCATCTTCCAGCCAGAATTCTCCCCAGACGGTCGCCACCTGGCCTATGTCTCTGACCAATCGGGCTGGTGGCACATCTACCTGTACGACCTGCAAAGCACCGAGCATCGCCCATTAACGGAGGGAGACGCCGAGCATGGCTCTCCAGCCTGGGTACAGGGCATGCGCACTATCAACTTCAGTCCCGACGGCAACAGCCTGTTTTTCATCCGCAACCGGGGAGGTAGCGCGACCTTATGGCAGGCAGATATCAGCTCAGGCCGGTCTACCTGCCTGAAAATGAGCGAGGAATACACCTGGTTGGAGCAGATTGCCGTAGCGCCAGATGGAGAGCGCCTTGCCTTGATTGCCTCAGCCGGGCGCACCCCAACCCGCCTGGTCGTCTACAACCTGCCCAAGGGTAGGTTAGTGAACAGAAACATACGCGTGATCCGCCGTTCAACTGCGGAAGACCAGCCCACAGAGACCTACTCCCAACCGCAGGTGATCGAGTGGGCTGGCCTGGATGGCGGGTATGTTCATGGAGTGTTTTACCCACCCCACAATCCAGCATTTGAGAGCCGCGGCTTACCGCCTTTGATCGTGTTGGTGCATGGTGGGCCAACCAGCCAGCGGACGACTGCCTTTGACGGCCAGGTGCAGTTCTTCACCAGCCGGGGTTTCGCCGTGCTCCTGGTAAACCACCGCGGCAGCACCGGCTATGGGCGCGCCTACCGAGAGATGCTGCGCGGCAACTGGGGGATCTACGACGTTCAGGATACAGTCAGCGGGTTGCGCTACCTGGCTGAAAAAAAGCTGGTGGATGAGCAGCGGGCAGTGATCATGGGCGGCAGCGCCGGCGGTTACACCGTACTCAAAGCCCTGCAGGATTTCCCCGATACCTTCAAAGCCGGGATAAATCTCTATGGAATTTCAAACCAGCTCACTTCAGCGATTCACACGCACAAATTCGAGGCGCATTACTCCGATAGTTTGCTCGGGCCGCTACCCGATGCTGCCGAGGTCTACCGTCAGCGCTCCCCCATCTTCTTCGCAGACGCAATCCGGGTCCCTCTGGCAATTTTCCATGGTGCAGACGACGATGTCGTGCCGCTGAGCAACTCAGAAGAGCTGGCAGCCAGGCTCAAGCGCAAAGGCGTGCCGCACATCTACCACGTTTACGCGGGTGAAGGGCACGGCTTTCGCAAGCCGGAAACGATCCTGCATCTAAATAGCGAAATCGAAAATTTCCTCAAGCAGTATGTGATCTACACTTGAGCGAGACAATTCCGTCCGCAGGTACCCAACTACCCCCATTACATCTCTATCTGCATCGCTACGCCGGACAATTATCGCCTGGAGGCAACGAGCTTTCGGGATGGGATCTCACGGTTTTGAAGCCAGGTGCCGCGGTAAGAATCAAGTTCAGTGCTGAACGTCATCCAATCCGGCACCAGGAACACCAGTCCAGTGGAACGAGGTGAGAACATTTGTGGAGCCAGAAACAAGCGCATCACACCGGGCGAGTGGGGAAAACCGTTTAACTCCACGACTACCGCTGTCTTTCCGTAAAAAGGGGAGAGCAACTGGCGCTGCGCCCAACTCGCCTCCTTGGGTGGAAAAAGCTGCTGGAACACCGCCGGATGGGCGCTGCGTACGCGGCGGTAGGAGATGTTGGTTCGCAAGAAGGGGGTCACCAGGCGGAGATGATCCTTATGCGGTTGAATATAAGCCATATTGCGCCCGAAGAAGGCAAACAATGCAAAGGCCAGGAACACCAGGCCAGCCACCGGCAGCCAGGAGCTGGCGTTTGTGCGCATGAGGGGCTGGTTAAAGTACCACTCCCATCCCCAGACCAGCAACAGCAATGCTCCCAGCACCAGGGTAGCTGCCCACAGCCGGCTCATCACCCGGTGGTAGAGTATCAGGGGATAGCGCCTACCAGATTTTTGGCTTTTCATCTCTGTATCCTCAAGTTTCTATTCTACGATTAACGGTACCGTAAACCAAAACGTGTACCCTTCCCCAGGCTTGCTGGAAGCACCCATTGCACCGCCCATTTGTTCCACCAGCCCTTTAGAAACGCTCAAGCTCAAGCCCCAACCAGGATGCTCGCGCACGGCGGCGTTTTCGGAGCGAAAGAATTGCTCGAAGAGGCGGGATTGGTCTTCTGAGCTGATGCCAATGCCTGTGTCACTGATTTCGAAGCGCGCCATCCTCTCGTCTCGAACGATGTGCACGCTGATCGACCCGCCAGGTGGGGTGTACTGGTTAGCGTTATTCAGCAGGTTCGTCAACACCTGGGCCAACCGCTTGGGATCTGCATGGACGGGAGGCAAATCGGCGGGCAAGGTCGTTTTAAAGTTCTGGTTTCTATCTGTGAATGCAGGTTGCAAGTTGCGCACCACGCCATCCACGACATCCTGCAAACGACACGCCTCTAACTCCAGCAACAATGTGCCGGTATCGAGCTTGGAAAGGTCAGAAAGATCGGACACCAGGGTAGCCATGCGATCTACATTGCTACGGATAATGTTCAGGAAATCGAGCTGCTGATCGTTTACAGGCCCAAAGATGCCTTTACGGAGCAAATCGGTGTAACCCAGGATGGAGGTCATGGGCACGCGCAACTCGTGGCTGACGTGTGAGACAAACTGGCGCCTTTCTTCTGTATCCAGCTCCAGGCGCAGGCACAGCTCATCGAGCTGCTCGAACATTTGGCTGGCATCTTCCGCTGAGAGTGAAGATCTCAGTTTAAGCAGGGTGCTGCGCAACGAATCTATCTTCGCGCGACTATCTTCGCTCATCCCAAGGCCTCAATCGCAAACTACCATCATTCCCCGATCCCTTGCTGCGCGGCGTAATAATCGCACAAGGTACGCAGCGGACATATAGGGCAGTTGGGCCGGCGAGCCTGGCAGATCTCTCGCCCCAGGCGGATGAGGTTCAGGTGCGCCGGGTAGTAAGCTTCCGGTGGCAGCAGTGCAGCCAGGTGCTCATGCGCCTTCTCAACATCCATATTCTGCGGGCGCAATCCGATCCGCCCGCTCACGCGATAGATATGAGTGTCTACCGGGAACGCGGGCTTATCCAGGGAAAACTGCATCACAATGGCAGCTGTTTTTGGCCCGACACCCTTAAACTGGCGGAGCCAGGCCCTGACTTGCTCCGGCTCCATCTGGCGCAAAAAAGCCAGGTCTAAATTGCCTCGCAGTTGGGTGATCTCGCGCAGGATATCCTGGATGCGCGAACCTTTCTGGTTTGCCAGGCCAGCCGGGCGGATCGCTTCGATCACCTGCCCGGCTGGGGCGTCTCGCACCATTCCCCAGGTTGGGTAGCGACGCCGCAGTGCATTGAAGGCGCGGTCACGGTTGGCGTCATTGGTGTTTTGAGAGAGGATCGTGGAGACCAGCTCGTCCAGCGGTGGCAGCGGAGTACGCCACTCCGGATAGCCATAGTAATCCAGGAGCGTATCGTGCACCGCGGCAGCGCGCTCGGCCAGTTTCATGGTTTAATCCTACACTACCTGAAGCGGCAGCGGAGGGGTGATACCCCCATCAAATTAGTTAGTTATTATCCGTAATGAAGCGAGAAACAGGGCCGGCCTATCCCAATCGTCAGGCGGCGCCAGTTCTCCAGGGAGAATGTTGGACCATATTCGGCTAAGCTCGTTAATTCGGCGGGCGAAAGGACATCCAACTGGCGGAGCACCTCGAGAGCCACGGCAGGCCGGATGCGTCCCAGAGGATCGCCGGACGGACGGCTATGCCCGCCCAGATCTCCATCGGAAATCTTAATCACAATCCCTAACGCAGGAGAGCTGTTGCCCATTTCCTGGGGCAGCAGACCGATTGCCAGATAGCCCTCAGCTCCACCCTTACAAATCAGGCGCTCCGGGACGGCTCTCATCAGCCGGGTATCGAAGCTATCCCTCCCGCCAACCATCTCCGGGTAAGAGGACATCGCCGCGCATACCATCCGGCAGGCGGCACGCTCAGGTGTGCGCACCCCTCCCACCAGGGGATCGCACAGACGGGCAAACGCCAGTGCAGCGTTATACAACGGAACGGCGAAGTTCGGCGCCGAGCAACCATCGATGCCCACCGCCACATGCTCCAATGGCAAGCCGCACATCTCGGCAAAAGCAGCCAGGATATCTCGCTGCACCGGGTGGGAAGGATCGATGTAATCCTCTACTGGTAGCCTGCGCATCCGGGCATACGCCAGCATCGCGGAATGTTTTCCGGAACAGTTGTTACGGTTAGGCGTGAGCTCTTCGCCGCGCAGGCGCATCGCTTCGATAGTGGCCTTATGACTCAGCGGGTGAACCCCGCACATCAAGTCGCTCTCTTGAACTCCTGTCTTGGCCTGGATACCCCGCACCACTGCAACATGCTCGTCGCTGCCGGAATGTGAGGCGCACATCAGGGCGATTTCCCGAAGAGACAGGTCGAACTGCGCCTGCCCACCGCACTCCAAGAAGGGCAGCACCTGCAGTGGTTTAGCCGACGAGCGCAGATAGGTAACTGCGTACGGATCACCCCACCAGGCAACCATCTCGCCGTGCGCATCCACCACGGCAACCGCGCCATAGTGGATCGACTCCAGCGTGCCATCGCGCAACAGCTCAAAGATCGGGGCGTATTGGGGTGCGGTCATGTATTGATCGAGGTTGCTTGACCCGGAGAACTTAACTTTCAGATCTCTTCCTCTTCTATCGGCAGCAGACTGTCTGGGGAATGCCCCAGCTGGTAGAGGCGGATGTAATACTGGTACAGACCGGCGCGCAGGCGCTGCGCATACTGCTCGTATTGTTCGGGTAAGAAGCTCAGGCCAGACAGCAAGCCGGGGATAAGTTTTTCCGTGGCCTCCGGTGGGGGATTGCGCTTGGCGATCCGGTCAATCGCCTTGGTAATGGCTTTCAAATAACGAACCTGTGCCTGCACCGCGCTGAGCTCCACCGGTCCACCTCGGCCGCTGACGATGGTGAAATCCTTATACTCTTTGAGTAGGATATCCAGGGTTTGCAGCCAGGTTTCCAGCTCAGCATTTGCCAGGAATGGCGGCTGGTTGGGGGTTATGGCATCACCGACAAACACCACTTTTTCCGCGGGTATCACCACCCAAATCGCTCCTGGTGCTGGCCCAGGATGGTGTTCCATGATCACCTCCGCGCCTCCCCAATACAGGCTCATGCGATCGGTGAAGGTGATATCTGGCGCAGCCCAACGAGTGCCAATGGCATCAATATAAGTTTCCCACTCCGACCCGCTATCCGGGCTCTGACCCTTGAAGATCGTTGGCCGGTTGCGGAAAACCAGAGCACTGCGCTGGTGAGAGACTATGGTGCAATCCATGGCGCGTGCGCCCAATGTCCTGTCCAGATGCGCATCCAGGGAGATCAACAAGCGGATGGTACCGCTGCGCAGGTTGAGCAAGGTAGAACGCCAGATACGCCCATCCTCCGGGCGGAGCGGCGCGTCGATCAATATTGTGCCAAGTGGGAAGATAAGGGCACCGAGGGTAACACCCAGGTAGGAATCCTCATAATACATACCGTTTTTTATTTGCTGCATGGATCACCTGCGCTCATTATTGAAATAGCTGCCATCCAGCCCTGCTTCAGGATCGTCCTTTCCATTTTCCTGAACCAATTGGGTTTCGGTCAAAGTTTGCGAAGAGTCTGCTACCGGCAGGGTGAACTTGAAACAGGCTCCCGATACTTGGCCGCTCTCCACCCAGATACGCCCACCATGCGCCTCAACAGCCAGCCGGCAAAATGCCAGGCCCAGGCCAAGCCCGCGCGTCCCGCTTTTGCCGTGCAACCGGGTAAATTTATCGAAGATGCGCTCATGTTCTTTGGCTGGGATTCCCGGACCAGTATCCTGCACCCACACCAGTACCTGCCCGCCCTCCATTTGAGCGCCCAGGGAAATGCTGCTGCCAGGAGGGGTATACTTCACCGCGTTTTCCAGCAAATTGGTGAGCACCCGGCGGATCATGTCCTCATCCACCCAAACCTGAGGCAGGCTTTGCGGCACGCTCAGGGTAATGACCTGGTTCTTGTTGCTGACAATCGGCGACACGACTTCGATAGCATCGTTCGCCAGGGAGAGCGGCGTTACCGCTTGCAGGTTGGCGACTGGTTGGCCGGCTTCCAAGCGTCTCATGTCCAGCAAGGAGTTGGTCAGGCGCTGGATGCGTTCCGTGGAACGAATGGCGATATTCAGCAAAGACCGTTGGGATGGGTCCACTCCCGCGGGGAGCATGGCTTCCAGAACGTCCAGGCTGGAGACAATATTAGCCAGCGGTGACCGGATATCATGATAGACCATCGAAATCAGGTCGTTCCGCAGGTTATCCAGGTTCTTGCGCTCGGTGATGTCACGCAGCGTCCATTGCAGGTGCCAGGCGCTCTCCATCTGCACTTTACGGACATATACCTGAACGGGCACCTCTCGCCCACCTTCCATCATCAGATTGGTCTCGTAAGACAGCGTTGCCCCAGCCTTGAGTTTCTCGAACTTTTCTCCAACCACTTCCGGATCGACCACCTGAAAATGTTGGGCAGAATGCCCTCTCACTGCCTCGCTGTTCAGCCCGGTGATCATCTCTACCTGGCGGTTGGCGTCGATGATCTTGCCTTCCCAGTCGGTGATGAGGATCGGATCGATGCTGTCCTGGAACAACTCATGGTAGCGCTGGTGGACGGCTTCAATGCGCTCAAACAACTCCGCGTTACGGATGGCTGTTCCAGCCAGGTTACCGATCCGGGTGAGCACCGGTAGGGCATCTGCGTCGAAGACGCCCTCAAATGGGTTGAGCGCTTCCAAAACGCCGATCACCTCATCATGAAATCGGATCGGGGCACAGGCAATCGCCCGCGTGATGTAACCCAGTTTGCGGTCTCTATCGGGGGAATAACGCTCATCTTTGCTGGCCTGGGGCACCACAACGCCAACCCCTTCCCTGGCAACCCACCCTTCAATACCCTGATCCATCCCCAGGCGCATCCCAACTTCGCTTAGGCCTTTGCGGCCGGTTGACGCCCGGAATACCAGATCGCGATTGTGGGCATCAATCAGCGCCAGGGAAACCACCTCCACGCGTAATGCCTGGCTGATCTGCTCCAGGATGTGCTGGAGCACATCATCCAGCTTGAGGGAGGCGGTGATGGCAGCCGAGCTCTCCGCCAGGGCTGCCATGACGCGTGCCTGTCGCTGGCTCTCTGCATACAGCCGGGCGTTGACGATCGCAACTCCTGCCTGATCGGCAATCGCCTGCACCAGCTCCAGGTGGTCCTGGTCGAAGAAAGCCGGCTGGGGGTGTACCAGGGTGATTACCCCTACCAGGTTCTCACGCGCCAGGATGGGAATGCTGACCGCAGACTTGGCCGCGCCGGGGTTTCCCCTCACATCTGAACGGCTCAACCAGCGCTTGTCCTGGTTGGTGTTCTCCACCAGGGCAGGCTGGCGATTACGAATCACCCACCCCGCCAGGCCGCGTTCGAGGGTGACCCGTAGCTGCCGGGTTGTCTGGTCGTGGACTTGATCGCCGGTGATGATGGTCGATTCAACCGCTTGCCCGTGCTCGTCCAGGACGATAATGCTGCCGTTGATCGCCCCCACGCTCTGCATGGATAGAGAGAGCACACGGTGCAAAACGGTGCGCAAATCCAACGCGGCCGCAATCTCACGGCTGACATTGTAAAGAAGCTCTAAGGACGAGCGGGAATTTTGAGTCTTATTCTGCTTCTCAGTGAGGTTCACCACCATATACCTGACTCAAGTGTGAGTATAGCACATTAAGAATTGCGCCAACAAGAGCAGCTAAAGATAGGGCAGATCGAGCAGCAGCACTTCGATGCACAATTGCGGGTGCACATTGCGTTCCAGAAGGTCCAGCGTGTGCAACAGGGCGCTCACCGCAGCAAAAGCCTGCTGAGGCCCGCAACGCCCGGCAAGCTCTTCGATCTCTGCAGCCCGGTCCAGGTTGACCAGCGGTACAGCAGAACCGCTGGCGCACATCAAT
>Ga0154775_1007_pt4 | contig 26739 bp, 23 predicted proteins | sample Rifle2008BG16ft_FD_105783 | JGI IMG/M metagenome (GOLD analysis project Ga0154775, IMG submission 105783) | Chloroflexi bacterium RBG_16_58_14 | reverse complement strand
AGGTAAACCCATCCGGCGGGATGTGCCCCACCCTCACCGGGTACTGCTGGGCGATGGCTAGCGTGGCGTCTGTCGAACCGGAATCGACCAGGATGATTTCGATCTGCTGGACGGTCTGTTGCAAGATGCCAGAAAGCAGCCGCCCGATGTGAGCCTCCTCATTATTCGCCCGGACGACGATGGAGCAGTGCGGCCGCGGGTACGTTTGTCCCTGCTCACCAGTCATTGTTTCGTTCGTACCCCAACCGGATGAGCAAATCGCCGGCGGTGTCTTTGAACAGCCGGGTGTTTTCCGGGCTAAATTTTTCGCGCCACCCGCCTGCTTTGCCGCTGCGGTAGGTAGGGGAACGCTGCGGGTCGATGCTTATGGATAGGATGCGCAGCGCCTCATCCCGCTTGACCGCTGCCGGGAAGCCACGCTGCAGGGCGTGGTCGAACACCAACCCCAGGGTTGGCTCGCGGTTGGCGAGGAAATCCTCGTAGCGCAGCGCCAGCACTTCGCTCTGATCCAGCCATTCCAGGAACGGCGCGAAACGCTGTTGAATATCGGGAAAGGGCACATCTGGGTCTGGTATACCGGTGATGCTGGTGCGCAGGCGCTCGTCGAAATCACGCAGCTGCTCAGCATAATAGCGGTGGTGAATGTGGCTCGTTTCCATCTCGGTGATGTAGAAGACGTGCGAGACGACTACATCGCGCGGGTCACGCAGGATAAAATAGGTGACATACCCTGGCTGGCATAGGTGTTCCACCACACCGCGGTCGGCGTGCAGGTGCCCGTAGGCGATGTCGCCCGGGCGCAGTGAGTCGAGATCATGAAGCACCTCGGCTTGGCTGCGCTGCCGGCCGTTGAGTGGATCGAACAGCACGATCGGGGGCAGGCCGCTGTCCACCGCCGGGCCAATCTGCGGGAATCCCTGCAGCACTTGGGTGAGCAGGTGCGTACCGCTTTTTGGGAATGAATTGGCGAACAGCACCGGCACGCCCCGCAGGAAGAGCAGGTTGTAGCTGAGCATTTGTTGGGTGCGCCGCAACCAGCGCCGTGCCAGCTTCGCCTGGTACTTAAGAGCGACCTGCGGGCTTCGAGCAGCCTTTGAACGGCGGATCACACCCGGCTTGACCTGGCCGGCGGTATGCTCACCACTGGTCGTTGTGTTCATATCCCAGGCGAATTAGCAAATCGCCGGCTTGCTCCTTGAAACGCATCTTGTTGGCAAGCGTGAAGTGCTCGCGCCAGTTTCCCGGTTGCCCTTTGCGATAAGTGCCGGATTTATTGGGTAGGATTGCCTGCTGGAGCGTCTCAATGGCCTGTCTGCGCTCGACAGCCGGAGTAAAACCGCGCTTTGCCAGGTAGTCCAGCAGCGCCTCCAGGGCGGCATCGCGCTCCTGGATCAGGTCTTCAAAGCGCAGGCAAAGCACAGCCGGTTGTTCCAGCCATCCCAGGTAGCTGGCATATTTAACGTCGACGCTGCTCAACTCGCTGCGTTCCTCGTCGACCCCTTCGATGGCGGCGTTGATCCGCTCTTCCATGCTGTTCAGCACCTCGGTGTAATAACGATGCATCCAATGACCTTTGTGCATCTGTGTGGCGTAGAAGACGTGAGAGACGATCATATCCCGCGGATCGCGATACACGAACAGGGTGGCTCTGTCCGGCGTGGTAAGGGCAGCCAGGAACGGCTCCTGGGCTTTGATATAGCCGTATGCAATATCTCCGCACTGCATACGTTGGATATTGGCCAGGATGGCGCTATCGGTCAGCTTGCTGTTGTCTTCGCCGCGGTTTACGGGAGGAAAGCCGGCATTGACGAAAGGCCCAAGCTGGCATAATCCCTGGAGCACCTGGATGATCAGGTGGGAGCCGGACTTGGGCATGGCGTTGCCCAGCACAGCCGGCAGCGCCTTGAGATTCTCTGACCCCCAGCGTAGAGACGCTGCCGTGCGGCGAGTCTGCCAGCGGCCCAGTTTAAGGAAATGCTTTGCCTGATAGTACAGGTTCATCAGAGATATACCACTCTCAGCGTGCAGGCGCGGTGGGGTGGGGCAGTGGGCTGAGCCAGACCAGGTTTTTATCTTGGAGCATGGCGACCACTTCCCAAACGGAATGGAAGGGAAGGCCCAGCTCGAGCGCGATATCGGTGACTGTCCGCTCACCGTCGCAGCGCTCCATTATCTCAAACAAGCGGCGATGCCCCTGCGGATTGAGGTGGTAGTCGATCCAGATGCCATAACCGGAAGCGAACACCTCACCCTTGAAATTGTTAACCACGTACTGGTTGCGCTCCCAGGCGTCGATCAGCCCCAGAACGATCTTCTTGGAAGCCTCCAGCCGCTCCGCAGAGACGATGGCGGGGGTGTCCAGGCTGGAGTGATACTCCGGGTAGGGAGGACGGCCGGTCGATTTGGGAGCTTCCACCCGGGAAAGAGAAAGCATGGGCACCCGCACACCAGGGGCGTTGAACTGGCGTTCATCATTATCGATGATCGTGCGGTAAGCGCCGGTGTAGCCGGTGGGATCCAGGCTGCTGAAGCTGCTCTTAATGGTGCGGTCCGCCTGGCTGTCCGGTTGAAACGAGCCCTGCAGGGCGTGAGGCGCGTCGTTGCCCAGCATCTCCAGGAACAGGCCGCCGAGCATATCGGGGACGAGTTGTTCGTTGTGGCTCAGGTAAGCAACGGAGCCGATGGTCTCCGGCAATATCAGCAGGCGGTAGGTGAAGCGGCGAGGTGGGCCGGCCAACAACTCTCGAGCGACATCCAGCCCGACGACCACCCCGCTCAGGTCGTCGTTAGCCATCGCCGGATGGCACAAGTGTGCGACCAGCATGAAGCTCTGTTGACTCTCGCCGGGGATGATCACTTCTCCCACCTTGAGCGCGCCTGGTTCAAAGCTGGTGCGGATCACCACGCGATAGGCTGCTTCGGTCAGCGAATCGCGCAAGACCTGCGAAGCGCAAAGTCCCCAGTCGCGCGCGTAGTATTTGAAGACAAACGGAATTGCCTCAGGCTGGCGCGGGTGGACGTGCAGATGGCGCAGCAGCTCTTCACGGCTGACCTCTCCTTCGAAGGGCAGTGAGTAGGAGACGGCGTGCAGGGGATTGTCGGCGTAGTCCAGCAGGCGGCGCCCGTCCAGGGTTTCCAGGTTAGCAGCATGGCAGGTCCATTTCTCCGGCACGCGCCACGTCCAACACGGCTCTCCGCTGGGATATGCGTGGATGTGCATGGGTATTTCTTCTGCCAGCCGGTGGAGCGCTTGATCGAAGCCGTCTGAGACGATATCTCGCCTCAGGAACCACAGCTCGTTGATCAGGTCAATCATGGATGTTGTCATGTCTGAGCGTATATCTCCTGGAGTAAGGCTTACTCGCCAGCCGGGCGATTGGTCACCAACGACCAGGGGTCCTGCGCCAGGTAACGGTCGATTTCAGCGACGAAGTCAACCAGGCGGCAGGCAGCCACCTCTCCGTAATTGAGCGACAGGCTGTGCCATTTTCCTTGCGCCTGTAAGGAGCTTTGCACGGGGTAAAGCTCGATCCTGGCGTCGATGGTTAGATCGCGCACGAAAAGACGGTAGCGGCGCGTCTCCCATCCCCGCGGGGTGCGGTAAAGGCCGTTAAACTCTTTCCAGTAGCGGTAGGGGACAGCCGCCCGCTGCTCGCTGTAATGCAGCCCGGAGACAGCCTGGATATCTGCGCCGAGCAGCATCAGCTTGAAGTCTAGCTCCAGCATGCGCTCAAAAGCTGACCCCGGATCGAATGCACACGGCGTATCGCGGCGGACCAGGTCGGCGGCGTGCCCGCCCACCACCGCCAGGGATTGCATGGGGTGGGGAGTGCGCTGGGCTTCCGGGCGGGTGCGCACATACTCGGAAAAGGACCCCATCCCAACCGACGGGGTGTTCACGGGATCGTATGCGCCGCCGCGGGTAAAGTCAAAGTTGAAGGCCGGTACTGCTAGAGTCCCGTTCAATCCTGGAACCGGGAGCGCCGGGGGTGGGTCGATGTCCAGCGCCTGGCAAATCGCTCGGTAGTACATTTCGAGGCCGCCGGCTGGACGGCCGAGGTACTGGAGGGCAGAATGTACCAGCAGCCCATCGCCGGGGCTTATCCCCAGCCTATCGAGCGTATCGCTTACCTGCTCTGCAGTGACCAGGCGCATGATTTACACTTCTGGCATAAGATCATTCAGCGGGCGACTGCTCTGCATCTGGACGGGGCAATTTTTCATATTGGTCGTATTCCGGCCAGAGCAAGCGTCCCACGCGAAACTCGAGCTGGAACCCCATGCGCTCGTAGAGCTTCCAACTGGCTTCATTATCCTTAAGCACCTGGATCTCTATGGAATGAGCTCCTTGCTGGTACATCCACTCCAACGCCAGGCGAGAGAGCATATCTCCAATGCCCATGCGGCGGGCGCTCTGATCGATCCACATATCGCTCAGCTCGCCGACGATGACGCCACCCATGTAAGCCGGCACACGCTTGAGGCGGCAGAGCATGAAACCAACCACGCTGCCATCCATTTCAGCGATGAAGATATTGCTGAATCGCCCCAGGGTGCGGCGAAAAGAGTCCAGCCAGATCTCACCCACGTTGTCTGGGTGGGGAAGCCGGTAACCCACCTGGTAAAAAAAAGTGTTGAGCAGGCTGTACATCTCCAGGAGGGTGGGGAAATCCTTCTCTTCTACCAGGCGGTATGTGATTTCACTCATGAGCAAGCCTCCCGGATGGCAGCAGGCCATCCTGCGGTTTCAAACCCGAACTGTGAGAGGAACGCGTAAGCCATGCGTTCCAACCCGAAGGCCACGCATGCAGTGTGCGCCGGAGTGCCATCCGGCAAGGTGATATTGAGCCGCCGGCCAAAGAAATCCTGGTGGTAATTATACGAGCCCACTGCCAGGGTGGATTCATTGAAGGGCAGGCGGGCGCGGATTTCGAACTTGAGCTGGAATGCGCTTTGAAAGGCAGCCTGTTTGCGGAACTCGCCGATAAAGAAGGGATCGTTAGCGCTTTCCACCCGGTAGGCCAGGCCGATCTCGGCAAAAACGCGGCTCATGTGGACACGGGCGGCTTCACGGTTGTCCAGCACGAAATCCTTCGGCCCGACGAAGATCACCTCGCGCATGGTGAAATTCCACATCCGCTCCAAAGAAGTCAGGTTGATCGCCTCGTAGCGGAAGCAGTTGCCCACCGCAGTGGCGGTTACCTTTCCTGCGGGGAGAGGCTGGTCGGCGAGGGAGAAGTACAGGTGATAGCACACAGCGGGGGAGAGCAGCGTCTGCAGTGGGGCAAAGGAGTCAGGGGGGGTGTTCAAGCTGCCATCTGGCTCGCAGGCAGCGTGCTGGGAGAAATGGTCGATTGCATCCAGATCTGTGCGCAGGTGGGTGACGAAGCTCAAAGAGTGTGGGAATGCCTGGAAATAGTTCACCCGCTCCAAATAACGGGCAGGGATGAGGGTGGGGAAGCGATAAGGCTCCGCGCTAAAGGTATCGGCCAGCTCCAGGAACAGGCTCTCGAAGTACAGTATCAACCGGCTGAGCAGGGGTCCCAGGGTGTAAATGCCCTCGGCTTCCGGGGAGATCTCGCCGCGGGCAAGCAGCTCGCTGTGCGGGTCGGATGAGTAGGGTACCGGCCGGTCCAGGTGATCTTCAAGCACCTGTACTTTGAGTTTGAACGCCCCTTTGACCATCGAGAGCACAACCCGTTGGGTCTTCTCCTCCAGCTCGGTAATGGCTGGCTGATCGGCAGGACGTTGGAGGTAGAGCGTGATCCGGTCGCCCGCGGGAGCAACCTGCGCCTGGCGGATGTTCTCATCCACATAAGCCAGCTTAGACTGCACCTCGCCAACCAGGAAGTCAGGAATGAGCAGCGCTGGCGAGAAGGCGTGTTCAAGCTCAGGCATGGCCGTTCTCCTCGAGGTAAGCGCAAATAGCCGGCCTGCTGGTCAGCGCGGCGATAGTCTCAGCATTGATCTCGACTCCAAAGCGCGCTTCGAGCAGCATCATCACCTCCATATGTCCCATCGAGTCCCATTGGGGTAAATCACCAAAGGCCAATGAAGGAGTCACTTGTTCTGCCGGAACTCCCAGCGCCTCAACTAATAATGCCTGCACCTGTCCGGACAGGGAGGTAGTCTCGTTGGCATCCATTACGATTATTTCTCCTCAGTACATGTAGGACAAACTATCAGTTTGTCCACGACGACCTTTTCATTGGCTGCTGGACAGCTTCTGTTCATCCGAAGCTCTCTGCCAATACGGGCAGCTTTACTGCCGCGGCTTGACTTTGCAGACGCCCACTGGCTGGTAGTGTGGATCCCACACCCCCCAGGGCATGCCGTTATCCCCGGAGCGGGAATAAAACGCGGCCAGGCCTTGGCGCAGCTCTGTGCAGTTGCGCAATGTCTCCAGCAGTTCATCGTACCGGTCGTAGTTTGTTGGTGTTTCGAGGGGCAGTTCGAAGAGACGGCGCAAGCTCGCCGCGGTGTAGCACCATCCCTGGGAGGGCACGTGGAACCAGTCCTGGTCACGCGCCGCACATAAGGTTGCCAGCAGAACTCCTCCCGGTTTGAGGGTGCGCATCAGCTCGTCGATCACCTGGGGTAGCTCCTGCGGCGGGTTGTGCTCCAGCGCAGATACAGCCACGATGGCATCCAGGGAGTTATCTCCAATCTCAGCCAGGTTTTTCAGGTCCTGGTTGTAAATTGTGACCCTTCCTGGGGCGCGGTGCCGGTCTGCCAGGCTGGCGAGCTCTCGCCCCAACACGGTTATCCTGGTATGCAGGCTGCCTGCTTCAGTGACCCTGTGCCGGATGGCTCCCCCCCCGCTGCCCAGGTCTGTGCTGCGCAACCCGCGCGCCTGGTAACGCCGGCGGAAGCGCATGGCCAGGTAAGCTCGGCTGGCGCGGTCCACGCTCAGCACTGCTGCCCCTTGTTCAGCAAGATACCATTGTAAGATGCCTGTCCCGGCGCCTGCATCCAGGATGGATTTGCCTGCGGCATCACCCAGGTGCTGGACGATCCAGGTGATATCCAGCAGGTAATGCCAGCCAAACTCCAGCCCGAGCGATCGCGCCAGGTTCTGTAGCGCGGTTAACATCGGGCGGTTTTGATCCAGCAGCTCTACCGGCAGGATCTCGATGCTCTCTTGGCGGGCGGTTGGGAGGGAATGGACCGGCTGCATGGAAGGTTTCTGTTTTAGTTATCGGGCAGCAGGAAGGGAGAGCCGTGCAGGATGCCATCTAGGATCACGCGCAGCGTGGGGGATCCTTCTGGCAGCAGCTTTTCCCAGCTCACCGGGAGCAGCTGGACATATCCCATGCGCTGCCCGGGCTGCATATAATCATCCAGCGGTAGGGATGCCCGGTAGAGCTGGTAATACAGGAATTTGCGGGCGTTGGCCTGGAACTCCGCCGGCACACGGATCTGCTCGGCGTTGAGGAATTCATCAACAGCTCTCCGGTAAGCCTGGGGGCTTGAGGGGAAGAAAACGATCGGATACTGGGTGTAGCGCGCCTTGCCGCCGCACAACACCGGCTTACCCATCAGGGACGCCTCCAGTCCGATCGAAGAACTGTAGACCATCACGAACTTGGCGCGCTGGATTAGCTCGTATGAGCTGATGTATTCCAGCGATTCGATGAATACCACGTTGGCTAATTCCGCGGCTCCGCTCTGCTTTACCCAGTCTTGCACGCTCTCCCGGCTCTGCTTGGCAGTGCCGGGCCGCATTTCGTCGGGATGGGCACGGATGACGAACAGGGACTCCGGGTGGCTGCGGATGGCCTCCAGCGCTGTCTCCAGCCAGGCAAACATGTGTGGGAAGACCAGGTTGGCATGCGCCTGGCTGGTGTCATAGATCACGTTGGTGAAAACCGGTACGATTTGGCGAAAACCACTGGCTTTCTTCAGGAAGGTCTTATCCAGGCCACGCATCTCAGGCCAGAACTGGATGCCCGCCATGCTGAACTTCCCCTGGAAACGCTGCTCCAGGTACCGGTCCAGGCGGGTATTTTGTTCCGCAGACAGCACCAGGTCCTCGGGTATGTCGATTGGATAGGCGGTAGGGTCGCCTTCGGTAAAGAATGTCGAAAAACGCTGAAATCCGACCTCATGGGCCACCGACCGCACACCCATCTGGCGGGCTACCCAGGTTGCCGCGGCTTCGGGGAAGAGCAGGCCATTGAAGAGGATCACTGCCTGGGGTTGGGCGTGCTCGAGCAAGCCGGCGAACTCCTGGGCAACGTGGTACGCCGACAAGATGTACTGGCGCAGCAAATAACGCGTGGGCTCATCATCGGACAACGTATGGCGGCGCAATGTCCAGCGGGCGGAGGCGAGCACCAGTGGTCCCAGCGGGATGGACGTTTCGTTTTGACTGGCAGGCAGCCGGATGGGGTGCTCAAATGCGCCGAGCTGCTCCAGGTTGAGCCCCTGCAAACGGCGGGAAAGCTCGGCGCCCTCCTGGTATGTCAAAGGATATACATCCTGATGCGCAAATAGCCGCTCCGATTGTGCGATGCAAGACGCACACGGCATACGCCGGGTGAGGTCATCCCGATTGATGCCCAGGACGCAGCAGCTCATCCCCTTCTGGCAGACGAAATGGATCACCGGCACACCGCTCAGTCGCAGGCTCCAGCCCACCAGCAAGGCGAATGCCGCGTTCTGGCTCAAATCCGCCAGGCGGGTGGAGGCGTTGAAGATCACCACCGGCAGTACTCCCGGGTCTGGTTGGGCGTGGTCTGCCACCTGGCGCGCCAGGCGGGCGATTTCATTCCGGCTTTGCCAGCTGGCAATTCTACGGCGTGCTCGGGAGAAGATGTTTGGAGAGGCAGCCAACTTTTCATTAGGTGGATTACGGGGAACCTCTGCGAGAATGGGGGACGGGGATGGCGTTCACCCGCTCTTTGCCTGAAAATAGGCGTCGGACAAACGTTGGATAGCGATCAGGAAACCCTCCCCCTGGCGTTGGTGTCCGCGCCAGATCTCAGGGATCATTGTGCCATGGTAATCGCCGATCACCCGGAAGAAATGCACCCAATCGATGGTGCCTTCGCCAATTTGCAAGCCCTCGCCATCCAGGCCGGAGCCATCCGAAAGGTGCAGGTGACCAATGTAAGGCAGCAGCACCTGGACCTGCTCATAGAAATCAACATGCACCCAGTTGCAGTAGAGCTTGGCGTGCGAGGTGTCAAAGCACATGTTCAAGCCCAGGGAAGTGATGAAATTACGGATCTCGTGGGCATCCATGAAGGCATTCGTCAACCATTGCCCGCCAAAATACCACGGGTGGGGAGGGAGGTTTTCCAACAGCAGATCCACGCCTTCGTAATCCAGCTCGCCCACCGACCGTCGCAGGTTCTCGTAAAGCTTGTCCCTCTGGGTGATCGGATGGTCCAGGCTCATCGCCCCGGGATGGATCACCACCTTGGGCCTGCCGGTGAAATGCGGCGCCATCTCCCGGGTCAGGCTGATGGTTTTCTGCATCAGCATCACCGAGTCGGCGCGCTGTTGCTCATCCAGGCTGCACAGGTCAACGAGCGTGCGCTCCCAGAACTCGGGAGCATGCGCCACCAGCCTGAGGTTGTAATCTCCTCCTGGATAGTGTTCATCCAGGTCCTGGTCGGTGAAGTGATATTCCAGCATGCGTGGCTTGTGGACCAGGAGCTCCTCGAAATCGCGGAAGCGGACGGTGAAGCCATACTCCATCGGCAAGAGGTGCTCCATATCCAGCTCGATCCTGACCCCCAGGTCTCGCTCCAAGAAGGGCTCGTCTTCCTCGATCGTTCGCTCGGCCAGGCGTCCGACCAGCTCTTCATAACGCTGGGGCGAGATACCCAGCGCAGGCCCTTTGACTGCCACCAGGTTGGCGGTGATCGTCTCACCGGGTAAGATGGTGCGGGCCGCAACCAGGCTCTTCCCCAGCACTTCCCGGTTGAGGATCTCACCGCGGGACATGAATTTCTCCTCGCCGGTCCCCAGTGACATGCTCACCTGGCGGATGTCACGCACCAGCTTCCTGAAGCCATGTGGCTCGAGGCTGGAGGCGTGATCGGGTCCATCCATGGTGCGGTCGAGGGTGACATGGCGCTCGATGATGCTTGCGCCCATGGCAGCCGCCACGGTGGAGACTGCAATGCCGCGTTCGTGCCCGGAATAGCCGACCGGCACTCCAAAACGGCGCAGCTGGTCCATGAAGCGCAGGTTGATATCTTCGAAGGCAGCCGGGTATGTGCTGTTGCAGTGCAACAAAGCAAACTGTGCATTGCGCTTTTTCAAGAAGTTCACCGTTGTTTCCACTTCGTCCATGCGGGACATGCCCGTGGAGAGGATCAAAGGCTTGCCCTTCGCCGCCAGGTGGTCCAGCAACGGCAGGTTGGTCAGGTCGGCAGATGCCACTTTATAGGCCGGCACACCTAGCCCATCCAGGAAATCGGCGCTGTCAGTGTCGAACGCCGAACATATGAAAGTGATTTGCTTGGCCCGGCAGTAATCCACGATTTTGTGGTATTCGCTATCGGTAAGCTCCACCTGCTGCAAGATGGGCAGCAGGTAGCGCAGGGTCTTCTCGCCAGCGTTGGCGTTCTCTAGGTATTTCTTGGCGTATAGCTTGTCCAACTGCCTTTTTTGAAACTTGACGGCATCCGCCCCGGCGCTGACCGCGATGTCGATCAGCTCGATGGCCAGGTCGATCAAACCGTTGTGGTTTACACCGATCTCAGCGATGATATAAGGTGGGTGGCTGTCGCCAACCGACCGGTCACCAATCTTGATGATGGGCATTCAAACCTCCAGGGAACACTATGGGTGGTTGATCGGGATGTCGAACCCCAGGTCATCCAGGCTCAGCTCACCGCTTTCCAGCAGCCGCTCGGCGCGACGCCAGTCGTCGGGGGTGTCAATATCGATCCATTCGCTGGCATCGATCACCAGTGGCAGGATGCGCTCTCCGGTCATAGAATTTTTAGCCAGGATGGTATCCACCCGCGCTGCGTCCACGTAACCGGTTTGCCAATAAACCTCGGGTAAAACCTGGCGGGGCAGGTTATACGGCTCGCGAAATTCGGTTTTCACCAGCGGCTGCATGAAGCCATCTGCTGCGATGCACCACATCTTGAATGGGTTCTGGAAAGGGACGCAAACTGTGCGGATGGCATCTGCCTGCGGGCGCTCGATCAGGCTGGTTACCGCCTGGTCAATATGCCAGACCCGCCGCAGTGGAGAGGTAGGGCGGAGCTGCACCACGATCACCGGCTGGTAACCTTCGTCCTCGGCCAACCAGCGTAAGGCGTGCTGGAAGACAGGCAGGTCGGGGGTGTTGTCCTGCGAAAACTCGTCTGGTCGCAGGAAAGGCGTCTCGGCACCGTAGCGACGGGCAATTGCCGCGATCTCCGTATCCTCAGTTGAGACGACCACGCGGGTGACCGTCTTAGCTGCCCGAGCGGCAGCAATGCTATAAGAGATCAGTGGATGCCCGGCAAAGAGGCGGGTATTCTTCCGCGGTATGCTTTTCGATCCACCGCGAGCGGGGATGAGGGCGAGGATTTCGAGATCAGGCATGGTGTAAAACAGGGTTTGGACGGTTTACATTAAACTCGGATATGACCCATTACCAGGCCGTCCAGCCGCCATCCACCACCAGGTTAGCGCCGGTCATGTAAGAGGATGCCTCCGACGCCAGGAAGAGCAGCGCGCCGCTCATTTCGTTTTTCTGCGCCATGCGCCCGAGCACTGCCCGGGATGAGTAGGCCTGTACAAATTCATCTTCATGCTGGTTGTAGACGCCGCCCGGGGTGAGGGCGTTAACCCGGATGTTTTTCCCGGCGTAATAGGTCGCCAGGTAGCGCGTCAGGCCGAGCACCCCGGCCTTGGTCACCGAGTAGGACACCGGCTTATACTGCGCTGGCTGGCCTTCCCGTTGGTAGATGCGTTGGTCAGGGCCAACCAGGCCATAAGTCGAGCACAGGTTGATGATCACCCCCCTGCCTTGCTCCAGCATGGGGCGCACGGCGGCCTGGCAGCAGAGGAATATACCGGTCAGGTTGACGTTCAGCGCCTGGTTCCAGCTCTCCAACGGGTAGTCCTCGAAGGCGTTTAGGTGCGCTCCACTGTGCTGTGGGTCAAATTTAGGGTCGAGGGCGGCGCTGTTAACCAGGATATCCAGCCGTCCGAACGCGCTCCATGCGCGCTGCACCATCTGGCTGGTGGAGGCAGGTAAGGTGACGTCGGTCTCTATCGCAATGGCCTGCAGACCTTCTCGGGTGAGCTCATCCGCAAGGCGGGAGGCGGCTGAGGCATCCAAATCGGCGATGGCTACCGCCGCGCCGGCTTCTGCCAGGGCGCGGCAGAAACCAGCGCCCAGCAATCCGGCTCCCCCGGTGATCACCGCCGCCTGCCCTTTCAGGTTGAACAGCTCAAGCACTTTGGACATGGTGACTGGCCTCGTATGGGTGAACGTTAGCTCGCCTCGACAACGGCGTCTTGCGGCTGGCTCTTGTTATTGCCAGCGCCATCTGGTTGGAGAAAGCCGCGCTCCTCCAGGTAGGCGACGATCTTGCGGGCGTTCTCTTCGGCTGAAAACTGGATGGTATCCAGGGTGATCTCAGGATTCATGGGCACTTCGTAGGGATCGTCCACGCCGGTGAAGCCGGTTATCTGCCCGCGGCGGGCGCGCGCGTACAGTCCTTTTATGTCGCGGCGTTCGCATTCTTCGATCGGCGTATCGACAAAAATTTCAATGAAACGCTCCTCGCCGACCATCTTGCGCGCCTCATTGCGCGTGGCGCGGTAGGGGCTGATCGCCGCGGTGATCACCGTGCCGCCATGACGCGCGATCTCGCCAGCAACGAACCCGATACGCAGGATGTTGGTATCGCGGTCTTCCGGGGAGAAGCCCAGGCCTTTGGAGAGATGGGTGCGTACCACGTCCCCGTCCAGCAGGGTGATCTGCCGGCCGCGCTCCAGAAGCAGCGAAGTGAGCACTTCTGCGGTGGTGGATTTGCCCGATCCGCTCAGGCCGGTGAACCACAGGCACACTCCCTGCTTGTGGCGCGGCGGGTACATCTGCTGAAGGATGTCGGCAATCTCGTTGCGGGTGAACCACTCCGGCAGGTGCCTGCCCTTAGCCAGGTAGTCTTCGCGCACCTGTGTGCCGGAGATCGAGAAAACTCGTTGCCCCTGCTCAATTTTATTGATCTCCTCATACCGCTCATCATCAGGGAGGAAGACCAGTTCTTTAAATTCGATGGGTTTTACCCCCAACTCGTCGCCATATTGTGCCATCATCAATTGGGCCTCGTAGGGGCCGTAAAAAGGGCGACCGTGGCTGTCGTTTCCTGGCCCGGCATGGTCGCGGCCTATGATGAAGTGGTTGGCGCCATGGTTGCGACGGATAATTGCGTGCCAGAGCGCCTCGCGCGGGCCTGCCATGCGCATGGCCAGTGGCAGCAGGCTGAGCAGGGTGCGCTTGGGGTCATAATAATTTTCGACCAGCGCCCGGTAGCCGCGCACCCGCGTGTAATGGTCGACATCGCCAGGCTTGGTCATCCCCACCACGGGGTGGATCAGCAGGCTGCCATCCACATCTTCCGCTGCTCGCTTGGTGAGTTCCTCGTGGATGCGGTGCATCGGATTGCGCGTCTGGAATGCCACGACGTTACCATGGCCCATCTCCTCCAGCGAGCCTCGCACCTCGGCTGGGGTGCGGCGCAGGTCGATGAAATCATAGTAGTACGGCAAGCCGAGCACTTTCAACGCGCCGGAGACGTATACCTTCCCCCAGCGCCCCATCTCCGATATGAGCGGGTGACGTGGGTCAGTGGTGCCGAGCACCAGGCGGGCTTCCCGCTGGGAGTCCCAATGATAAACCTCTTCGATCTGCATGATGGCGATGGTGTTGTTGCGGGCATCGCTCAGGATGATCTGTTCTCCCCAGGTAGGCAGGGCGCTCTCCTCGACGGGCAGCGTGACTGGAATTGGGAACAGCATCCCATCATCCAAACGCATCTCGGTGAGCACGCGTTCGTAGTCTTTCTTTCCCATGAAGCGGTCCAGCGGGGAGAAAGCCCCGATCGCCAGCAGCTCCAGGTCGCACAGGGAGCGCGCCGATATCTGCACCGATGGCAGGCGGCGTGAGCGCTCCATCAGCTCCTCCCGCTCTTCGCCGGATACAATCAGGTTGACTAGTTTGCCTCCGTAGGGCTCGATTAATCTCTGGTTGGTGATCTTATTTGACATGGTTACTTGACCTCAATATTTGCTGGAATTGCGCATGGCCCCAAACACAAGCCGCTATTATAGCAGTTTTCTCCAGGCCGGTTTGTGAGGGTATAATGCGAACGATTCCTTCCTGTCACGGATTAGATAATTTTTCCGTTTTATTGTAATGAGCACAGCCAAAAAGGGAACCATTGCCTTCTTAATCATCGTCTTGATCTACACCCTGTATGCGGTGGTGTATATCTATCGCACCAGCTTTGTGGTGAATGGTGAGCGGTACTTCGTCTTATTCGACGATGCGATGATCTCGATGCGCTTCGCGAAAAACCTGGCGCACGGCTACGGTTTGGTGTGGAATCCGGGCGGAGAGCGGATCGAAGGTTATACCAACCCATTATGGGTGGTCTTCATGGCGCTATTCCACCTGTTTCCCATCCCGCTCTCAAAAACCAGCCTGTTCCTCCAGGCCAGCGGAGCGATCCTGCTGGGGGCTAACCTATATTTTGTCAACAGGATCACCTTAGCGCTCTCTAAAAGCACCCTGGCGGCGGTGTTTGCTATGCTGCTCACCGCATTCTACAGTCCCTTAAATAACTGGGGATTGCAGGGGATGGAGGTCAGCGCATTGACCCTCATCGTCAGCGCCGCGTTGTGGCTTAGCCTGGAGAACCTGCGCTTGAAACGCTTCACCCCCTGGCTGTATCTCCTGTTGGGGGCCGGCACCCTGGTCCGCCTGGACGCCGCAGTGCCGTATCTGATCATCCTGGTGTTTTTCGTCATCTTTGATCCTGCTCATCGCCGCCGTCATCTGGCCTGGGGTGTGGGCTTGTTCGCCCTCTTCCTCGGCGGGCAGACCCTGCTGCGCTGGGTCTATTACGGCGACCTGCTGCCAAACACGTACTACCTCAAGATGACCGGCTATCCGGATCTCTTCCGTATCGGTCGTGGACTATTCGTGTTGTTCCAGTTTACCTGGCAGTTCAACTGGTTATTGTTCTTGTTTCCCCTCACCCTTTTGTTTTTCCGGCGAGACCGGTATGTGGGGCTGCTCTTTCTGCTCTTCCTGGGTCAGCTGGCCTACAGCGTCTACGTTGGCGGTGACGCCTGGGAGCATAAAGGCGGCAGCAACCGCTATTTTTCGATCGTCATGCCGGTGTTCTTTGTGCTCTTTGTCTATGCCGCCGATTGTTTGTTCAAAGCGCTGGCAGCCCGCGTGCGGGCAGATGCTCGTAGGGCGCGGTTTCTCGCCCAGGTGGTGCTGACCATCTTCGTGCTAGCCAGCATGGTGCAGTTCAATACCTTGCTGGGAGAAGTGAGGGACCTGGAGCGCTGGTTGTTGCTGCGCCAGCCGACCTTCGTGGAAGGCAACAAAGAAACTGTGCGCATCGCTCTGGACCTGGCTGAGATCACCCGCCCGGATGCCACGGTTGCCGTGGTGGCTGCCGGCGCCCTGCCCTACTTTGTTGATCGACCGGCAATTGACCTGTTGGGAAAGGTGGACCGGAAGATCGCCCGCCAGCCGGCCCACGCCGTTGCCAGCCTGTACGGCATCAAGAATTTCCGCCCGGGTCACGTCAAATACGATTACGATTACTCGCTCGGTCAGCTTAAGCCAGATGTCATCGCCCAGATATTCGGGGAGAAAGAGGTCGCCCGGGCGTATATCGACCAGTACTACACCATCGGCAGCGCCGGGGGAGAGCTCACCTATTCGCTGCGCACCGACTCCCCCAAGATCCTGTGGGACAAGGTGCAACTCTATAACCCCGCTCCATAGCCTGGAGTCAACCGGCTGGGGGCAGGTTGGCTTTGCCTTGCAGGTGGATAGCCAACCCACTTTGTGCTGATTCATGCGCCGCCAAGGCCAGCTCCAGGGCGCGCACGCCATCCTCCAATGTGCAGGACGGCGGCGCTTCGTTGCGCACCACGGCCAGAAAATGGCGCATTTGTTCCAGGAACAGGTCGTTGCGCTCGAAGCCCGCAGGGGCGGGGAATAGCTCCCATTCACCGGCAGAGGCGCGGTAGAGATGTACCGCCCCGCTGGCATTACCCCATCGGATGGTTCCACCTGTGCCGATGAACTCCAGCCGGTGAGCGGGGGGCCGCTGGACGTAGTCCAGGTGCACCCCTGCCAGCACGCTGCTTTCAAAACGCAGGCCGATCTCGGCTGTGTCTTCCACAGCGATTTTTAAATCGCTTAAATGCCCGGCAAATGCCCATAGAGCAGTGACCTCGCCGAACAACCAGCGCAGATAGTCGAAGGGGTGACACAAGGTCAGGATTACGCCGCCGCCCAGTTCCGGACGGGCGCTGTACCCCTGGCGGTAATCTTCCCAGGGATGCCAGGATGGCAAATATTCACCCCAGTGGGCGTGCGCCGATGAAGGCTTGCCGATGGCCCCTTCATCTAGCAGCCGTTTCACCTGCTGCAAACCGGGGTGGAAGCGGAACTGGAACCCGACAGTTACCTGGCCTCCCCCATGCTCGACAGCGCGGCGGAGTATATTCACGCGCTGCATGGAGTGCGAGAGGGGCTTCTCCAGGAACAGATGGATGCCGCGCTCGGCTGCCGGGATGGCGATATCCAGGTGAAGCGCGGTTGGGTTGGAGACGATCACGGCATCTGGCTGGTAATCCAAGGCGGATTGCACGTCAGTCAGGACAGGCAGCCCCTCCAATTCATCGTCTGGCAGGGTGCTGTGCTGGCTGCGCAATAGCAGGATCTCCTCCACCCCGAGAGTGGTCAGGTTTCTCAGGTGGCGCCGCCCAATCGAGCCCAGCCCTGCAATGAGCACTTTCATGAACCTGCCTCACCAATCCAGGTCGTTCTCATATTCCCAGGCAACCAGGGTTGGGCCGGCAATGCGCTTGAAGGTCTGGCGATCGCGCTCGGTAAACAGCTCTTGCCAGGTGCCACTTATCCCCTTTTTCACTGGCTTGACCAGCGAGCCGGCTTTTTGCTGTTGCCAATCCGCGTCCGGATTCTCTGCCATCTCGGTTTGTACGGCTGCACCAAGCCCTGGCAGAGACAGGTCCGCGCCTAGGAAGCCCCACAGGCGGCTGATCTCTTCCCAGGGCTGCCTGAGCAGGTCCTCGAAACGCAGGGAGATATAGCGCTCTGCAAACAGCGCCTTCCCGTTGCTATCGGTGCCTTCCACGTTGTCTACCCACCCCCGGGCAGCATTGTGAATGCCATTGTGGGTGAAAATCGAGCGCTTTCCATTCAGGAATGGCTTTGGATCGCGGGAGAAATCCTGGAGGATGCTCAGGTCTGCTACGTGAAGATGTTGGGGTGAATCGATGAAGGTCTGGAAGCGGTGTGAGACCGCTGCATCGCGCCCGTCGCGAACGATGAAAATCAGGCAAGCGTCCGGGTACACCTTGCGCAGCAGGTGCACCGCTTCTCCGTTCAGCAAGCTGTTTGGGCTTTTATCACCGACGATGCGCTTATCTACCAAACGGGCATCACGCTCCAGGATTATGTCGCTCATCGCCCGCAGGACAACCGGCGAGAGGTCGCCGCCGCGGTTCCAGCGGTTGCTGCGCCGGGTAAGCCAGGCCTCCACCTTCTCATCCTCAACCAGAGACTGAAGTAAGGGTGGGCGGGTAAAAAAATGCGCCTGGTAGTTGCAGTGCACCTCCGGGTGAAGGCGCAGCAGGCGCACCAGCAAGGTCGTCCCCGAGCGGGCGTGGCCGAAGATGAAGAACTTTTCCCGCGGGAAGAAGGCTTTAATCTCAGCTACCTCTTCGTCGGAGATAGCGGGGATAAACTGGCGATTGGAGGGTAGGGCCTGGCCCTCAAAAAAAGCGCGCCAGGCCAAAGAAAAACGCTTCTTGAGACTAATGGGCATGAGCTTGTTTCTCCAGGATGGATAGCCAGAAGTCCGCCGTGCGCCGCCCTGCGCTGCCATCCGTGTAGGTGCACTCCCGCTGGATGAATTGCCGGCGAGCATCCTGGTCGGCCTGCGGGTTTTCCAGGTACAGGTCGATGGCGGACTTTAACTGCTCTTCGCTGAGTGTTTCGCGCCCCGCGCCGGAGTTGCGGAAGCGGGAGTGCGTCGGCCAGCCGCCAATCCGGGAGAGGGGCAGGGTGTACTTGCCCGGCCAGCCTACCGGTGAGTCGATACACGCGCTGACCACCGGGCGCTCGTGGATCGAAGCCTCCACCACCATCGTCGAATAGACCGTGGTGAAGACATCCGAATAGGCCATCATAGAAGATTTTTCCGGCATATCTTCCCCGGAATAATAACCCAGCTCGCCGCCCAGGGGCACCGGCTCGACCACGTGGACGTGGGGCAACTGTCGCGCCAGAGCGTGGATTTGCTCTCTCTCAGCGGCGAAACGCGGCACGTCCATGAAGTGGTTGGGATGCAGGCGTACCAGCAGTTGGGATGGTTTTGCCAGGTCGGGTGAGTTCACCAGGCGCGCCAGCGCTTCGATGTTCTGGATGTTGGGCGAGAAACTGATGAAGCTGCAGGCGTAGGAGATCAACTTGCGCTGCGGGTCCAGCTGGTGCAGGTGGAAATATTCCTGGCGCGGCATCAACCATTCTTTGCGGAAGTAGCCGTCGTAAGAGGGGATGCCGCTGATATTCACCCGCTGTGGATCCCAGTCCGACCCCAGTACCAACTCCTCCTTCTGAATCTCAGACCAGCAGGTGATCCAATCCACAGCGGAGCCGCGCAAGCCATAGCTGCTGGGATTATCCCAACCGACGATCACCGCCCCGGTGAGCACACCGCGCTGCCTGGCCTCACGCAGCAGGTAGCGGTCCCAACGCCAGCCATGCGTGCTGGCGATGACCAGGTCTGGACGGTGGCGATCCAACAAGTCAGTGTACAGGTTTGGGACGTAAGACATCTGGCTGCGCACCAGCGCCTGGCGGGCCAGGCGTGAGCGGCGCATGGCGAACACGACGCCTTTCATCAAAGGGAAGAGCATACGCCGCCGGGCGTGAGCTTCTGCCTGCACCTGGTTGATAAAGCTGTCGATGGCTTCGAGGTTGATGCGATTGGAAGCGCCAGCCCGGCGCAGGAAATCCAACCACCACTGCATACTGTTGTGGTGGTTCTGGAAATAGCGTCGCGCCTGTTTGAGGCGCAAACCCTCGATGGTCAGCCCTGTACGCCCAAAGTGGGAGCGGATTTGCTCCAGCAAGGCATCGTCGGTAAGCAATACCACTTCCAGCCCGGCGTCGAGCAGGGTTGGCACCAGTTCGCTTTGTAAAAAGTACACGATAGCCAGGCCGTGATCAGCGCTGATAATAATTCGCTTGGAGGTCATTAGGATAGAGTGCTTAGCTCCGGTAGAGCAGGTTAAAGGTTTTGTTGTGCGTCCAGAGCAGCAGGCGGCGCACGGGTCTCCAGCTTAATAATCCGCCAGGTTTCTTCCCGGCTGTCTTGCCTTTCTGTCCGGGGCTTGCCCCCTGCAGCTCAGCTATTCTTTGGGTGGTGTTCCCCAGGTGCTGGATCCACCATTCCTGGGTGGATAGGCGCAGGTAGCCAGCCTCGTTAATCGCTTTATCCAGGGAGCGCACCTGGCCCATGGGGCGCTCAGAAGGGATGGGCAGGGCGCGTTGCAGCACGTCCCGCCGGGCGACGAACTGGAAATGCCCGGCGCCGATAAAGTAACGTTGGCCCTGGTATTGTAGGCAGATATCCACCTGGGCGTCGAAGTGGGATTGGGCTTCTGCCTCACTCTGACCCAGGCTGCGCGCGTGCCGCCAGTAATCCTCCCAGGCTAGCAATTTACCCCGTTCCAGGCGCGCCTCTGGCTGGCTCTCGGCCCAACGTACGGTGCTGGTGGAATATTCCGCTGGGCTCCACATGGGCATGCCGGTGATCATGCCAGGGTTGGGGAAGCTTTCCAGCACTTTGAGCAGGGCGGCCAGCCAGCCGGGCAAAAAGTAGATATCGCTGTCTGCATAGGCGATGATCTCACCTGGGGCACCGGCGAAGATGAAGTTCCACGCCCCTCCTTTACCGATGTTCTTCTCAGAGAGCAGCAGGAATTGGATGCGCCCCTCCTGCTGCTGAGCTGTCAAATAGGTGCGCACCTCAGCGCAACTGGCATTGTCGAAGACCAGCAGGTCGTAGGGCTGGTCGGTGTTGCGCCAGATGCTCTCCAGGCAGGCTTTGAGCACGTCTAGGCTTTGGCTGTAATAGCCGCCCAGGAAAGGGATGTAGCTGACGACCGCCACGGTGACGCGAGCGGGTTTGGCGACATGATCGATTGCTTTGGCGGGATTCTGTCCGAGGCGCATAGTTGGCTGATTTTACAGAGAACCGGTGATCCTGCGGCGCAGGCGGCGGAAACGCCGGGCGATGAACCAGCGCCAGCCCGTGCGTTCCGTCCCCGGTGGGGTGAAGAACAGCTCGATGCGCCGCAGCAGGCGAGGGATTGTCAGCCGGGGAGGGCGGATGCGCCCATCCACAAGCTGGCGGTCGCTATCCAGCACCATGAAGAGGCGAGTCGCCCCTCCAGCCAGGGTTTCGTTCTGGCGCGATTCCGGCAGGTTGTAGTGCGACTGGCCCTCCGGCAGGTGGCTGTAATCGTGGTTTTGGTGGATTGCCTGAATGGAGGGAGTCCCATCGATGACCGGCCAACCCTGCTGCCGGGCGTGGTAGATCATCCAGTTATCCCATCCGGCGCGGCCGATGGCAAAAGAGGGGATGTCTGAGAACACCTGCCGGGGGAAGACAAAATAATCGCTGCCCGCGGGGGGGTGCAGCCTGGCTCTGGCGCTGGCCTCTGCCCGCAGGCGGGTTTCCCAACCTGGTGAGAAGTCCAGCAGTCCGCTGATCTCCATATCCCAGCGCTGGCCGATGATTAAAAAACGCTCGGCATGGCTGGCAACGACATGAGCCGCAGCTCCCAGGTCAGGTAGCAGGATCATGTCGGCGTTGGCGTAGACGAGCAATGGGCTCTGGCTCGCCTGGCGCGCCAGGGCAAAGATCGAGCTCACCAGCGGCGTGCCATTTTCGTTGCACGCCACATCGGATAGCTGGCGGATGCCATACTGGCTGGCAACTTCAGTCATGCCAGCCTCGTCCCCAACCAGCAACACTTCCACCTGTTCGCCCAGGCTCAACCAGGAAAGGATGGCGTTGCGTTGGATGGCGGCGATATGCCCATCTGTGAATGGCTTGGGAGCGGTGAAGATGGTGAGATCGGCCAAAGGGATCGCTGAAATACAGCCGGGCTCAGTGCCGGTTATCAACCTGCTGGTAGTGCTTGTGTTGCACCGTAGCGTTGATCCTGGCCAGCTCCGGCTCCCGCTCGAATAAAGCCAGCACCTCCAGCCAGGAGAAATCATCTCGCCCGGCGAAGCGGGTGTAAATCTGGCGCAACAGCTCCAGGTCTTCGGGGGTGTCCACCGTCCAGCGCAGGTTGCCTAGGTTCACCGGGTAGTCGACCAACAAGATGCGGAAGCGCTCGGGGTGATCGTAGAAGTACGGCATGACGTGCTCTCTCTGGTGAGGCAGGCTGGCCTCCTCCCAGGTGGTTTTTAGACCAGCGAAGGTGCACACCTCTGTGTCTAATCCGATAGGATAATTGCGTCCCCACGGCGGGGGCAGGCGGTTAGCAGCGAAATCCCAGGAGGTGCGGGCAGCCTCGGGTGGTACGCTGCTCTCCGCTGGGCTGAGGAAGCGGGTGACTACCTCGTCGATCACCCCGGGGTCAATCACCGGGCAGTCGGCAGTGATGCGCACCACCACATCTGCCTGGAAGGTGCTGGCAGCCTGGTAATAGCGGTCGAGCACATCCAGGACGCTGCCCCGGAAACAGGGGTAGCCGCCTCTCTGACAGAGCGCTTCCACCGCATCGTCGCTGGGATCGATCGTGGTCGCCACCACCACCCCACTCAGCGTGCGCGCCCGCCGCGTGCGCTCTACCACGCGCGCCAGCATTGGCTCGCCGCCGATATCGAGCAGCACCTTATCGGGAAGGCGGGATGCCGCTCGCCGCGCCTGGATGATGGCGATAATTCTAAGGTTGGAGTAAGCTGGATTGTTCATTAGGGAAGGCCCTTGTCCCGAGTCGTCTGCAAAGCCAGCTCGTAAGCCCTGGACAACTGTGGAAAATTCTTATCCCAATCGGCGCGCTGTTCAGCCAGGCGGCGGGCAGCCTGGCCCAAGTCCTGCAGCCGTCGCCGGTCGCTGGCGGCCTGCAAGATGGTTTGGGCAAAGGCCTCCGCGTCGCCGCTGGGGAAGAGCCAGCCCTGCTCGCCGGGGGTGATCCACTCCCGGTTACCGGGGATGTCCGAAACGAGCACCGGGCAGCCGCAAGCCAGCGCTTCCAAAAGGGAGATCGAGGTGCCGTCGGAGTGAGAAGCGCTGACGTACAGGTCACACGAACGGTAATAACGCGGCAGGTCTGCCTGGCTCACCTGACCAGCCAGGTGTACCCGCTCCAAGACGCCGCCGCGCTCGAAAATCTGGTGTACTACGCCGGCCTGCGAACCGTTGCCCAGTATGATCAAATGGAGACTGGGGTTGACCTGGGCTGCGGCGACGAATCCACGGGCGATGACCTCCACGCCGTACACCGGCTCCCAACCGCGCGTGGAGAGCAAGGTGAATGGGGCGTCTGCGCCGGCGAGGCCAACCCTATGTGTCGAGCTTCCCGTGGCCGCGGGGGAGAAGTGTTGCAAGTCCACACCCCACGGGAAGGTGACGATGCGCTTATCCGGCATACCGTAGGAGATGGCCAACTGGCGGATGGTCTCGCAGTCCCCCACCATGGCCGCGCTATGGCGCAGGGTATAGCGAGTCGCCCAGCGCCACAAGGCATTGAGCTCAGCATCCTGGATCAGGTCGTAACCCCACGACATGCTGACCAGCGGTTGAAACCCACTTAAGGCTGCCAGGAAAGCGGAGCGCTGCAGCGGGCCGGCCTGCACCAGGTCCGGCTTGACCTCCCGGATGACCTGTTTGAGGCTGGCGAGCAAGCGTGGCCCATCCTGCCAGTGCGCCGCGGCCCGGCCTCCTGCCCACTGCACTTGCTCGACCTCAGGCGGGAGGGGGCGGTCCTCAAAGACCTGTCCCTGCCGTTCCAGCCGCAGATAATAGACCTGATCTCCTGCCTTAGCCATGGCGGAAAGGAAGCGGTGGTCATGGGTGGTATAGTCGCGGGTGAAATACAGGATACGGGACACAGATCGCTCACGCCCCCAGGTCAGTCCAGCGCAGATCCTTGCCGGCAGGGATGTCGTGCAAAGCCCGGGTGCCGATAACATCATCGACCTGGTAGGGCAGGATGGCGCCCTGCGTGGCAGGCCGGAGGGCTGAGATCATCTCCCGGGTGAAAATTTCTCCAGGGTGGATGTCACGGGCGGCGCGCAGGCAGCGGCGTTGCAAGACCACGGTTTCTTGCTCGTTGCCAGCGACGAATTTATCCGCGGAGCCCAAAGCGCGCTGGAGCTGGAGGGTGTTCTCTACCATCTCCGCCCAGCTTTGCGGGTTCATGGCAAATTTATGGTCAGGACCGACCCGGTTGTTATCATCGGTGAAGTGCTTTTCGATGACACGCGCCCCCAGGGCGACTGCACCCATCACGGTGGCATGCCCGTTGGTGTGATCGGATAGGCCCAGGATAACCTCCGGGTACAGGGTGGCGTAGGATTTAAGCACGTTCAGGTGAATGTGGTCGAAATTCTCTGCGCTAGCGGTGTAATTGGTATTGCACTGCATCAGCACAAGCTGTGGATTTATCGAGAGGATCAGGTGTACGGCGCGTTGTACCTCGCCGATATCCGATGCGCCGGTCGCCAGGAGCACCGGCTTGTCCTTGCGCGCTATGCGCTCCAGGGCTTCCGGCCAGGTGATGTCGCCCGAGCCGATCTTATAGGCCGGCACGTAGGGGTCCAGCATGTCGATCGCGTCGAAGTCGTACGGAGAGGAGAAATAATCGATCCCCGCCCTGTCGCATTCTTCTTTGAGCACCGGCGTCCACTCGAAGGGGATTGAGGCATCCCGGTAGACCTGGAAGACGGATTTCTTCCAGGAGGATTGGTGGGATACCTGCCCCCCCATCGCCTGGAAACCGTAATCCGAGACGATCTGCGGGGCGCGGAAGTTTTGAAACTTGGCTGCGTCTGCCCCGGCCTGTTTTGCCAGGCGGATGAGCAGTCGGGCACGCTCCAGGTCGCCGTCGTGGTTGGCGGCGATGTCAGCGATGAAGTAGGTTGGGTGATTCAGACCCAGGGTATGAGCGCCAATCTGGATCTCCATGAGACCTCCTCTGATATGTAGGACAAGCTTCAGCTTGTCCATAAGACCCCCTCTGAGATGTAGGATAAGCTTTCAGCTTGTCCCTGGACTTTGACTGGGCTTGTCCCACCTAGCGCGCCAGGTTTTGCACGAATTGGGGATAACCTTGCTGGTGAAGCAGGTAAAGCCTCTCCAGGCCGCGGGTGACATCGGGGGGCGGTTCGCCCAGCGCCTGGGCTAAACGGTCAGTGCGCAAGCTGAGGCGTGGCGAGCGCCTGGCGTTCAATCCCCCCTGCTCAACGGATGTGGGCTGGATAAGGCTTGAGTCCAGGTCAAACCTGTGCGCCAGGCGGGCGCCGAACTCGTATTTGCTGAGACATTCGCGGCTCACCACGTGGTAAAGCCCGCTGAGCTCTTTTTTTAGCATCGCCTGGAACACGACTGCCAGGTCGTTGGCCAGCAGCGGGCAGAAATAGACATCGGTAAAGCCCATCACCTGCCTGCCCTGCTTCAAATTGTAATAAAAGAACTCTGCCAGGCTGCGCGAACCGGTGATACTCCAGCCGAATAAATTGACCCGGGCGATGATCGCCAGCGGATCGGCGGCTGCTACGGCGCGTTCCCCCTCCAGCTTGGTGCGGGCGTAGGTGCTCAGCGGGTTTGGGGTGTCGTCTTCGCTGTAATCCCCTAGCTGCCCATCGAAGACCGCATCGGTGGAGACATACACCAGGCGCGCTCCGCCCCTGGCGACATAGCTTGCCAGTTTTGCGGGGAGGTGGGTATTCAGTTGTTCTGCCAGGGCCGGCAGCATTTCGCAATCGTCCAGGTTTGCCAGGGCGGCGCAGTGGATCACCCAATCGGGCTGGGTCTGATCCAGCAGGCGCTCAACAGCGCCCTCTAAGAGCAGGTCTGCCTGCACGACACTGAATGCATCGGTTTTTATGGCATGTTTGTTAACAGTTCCAAAGACAAGGTTGTCTTTTGCGGCCTCCAGGGCCAGGTTCAAGCCCAATAAGCCGCTGGCTCCGGTAACCAATATTCGCATACCGTTGCTGCGAACAGGTCAATGGCGATGGAAGGCGCGTTCTACGGTCTATATGCCTTCCGCCACTATGTGACTGATTCCCACCCTCCTTCTTTTTCAAATTCCTTCACCATGTGGTCGATCTGCTCCACGGTCATCCAGTCGGGATTATTGTCGCTGGCATAGCGGAAGCCGTCGCGCAGGGGGACTCCCTGGTCTTGCCACTCCCGGCCGAACCACAGCTCGATGGTGGGTTGGATCACGAACAGTTCTTCCAGCTCAACAGCCATGCGGGCTTCGTCTTCATGGATCAATACCTCGTGCAGCTTTTCTCCCGGGCGGATGCCGATGATTTCGATCTCCGCCTGGGGGGCGATAGCCTTAGCCAGGTCGAGGATGCGCGTGCTGGGGATCTTGGGCACGAACACCTCGCCGCCGTGCATCAAATCCGTGCAATGGATGACAAAGCGCACGCCTTTTTCCAGTGTGAGCCAGAAGCGCGTCATGCGCGGGTCGGTGATGGTCAGCTTGCCATTCTTGCGCTGCTGGATGAAGATGGGGAGGACGCTGCCCCGGCTGCCAACCACGTTGCCATAGCGCACGCAGCTAAAGCGGGTCTCTGTCCCGGCGGCGTATGCGTTGCTCTGCACGAAGAGCTTCTCCGCCGCCAGCTTGGTGGTGCCGTAGAGGTTGATGGGGTTGACCGCTTTATCCGTGCTCAGCGCCACCACCTTCTTGACGCCGGCATCCAGGGCGGCTTCGATGACGTTGCTGCTCCCCAGGATGTTGGTCTTGATGGCCTCCATCGGGTTGTACTCGCAGGCGGGCACCTGTTTCAGCGCTGCGGCATGGATGACGATATCCACGCCGTGCATGGCGCGGCGCAGGCGCTCTGGGTCGCGCACGTCACCGATGAAGTAGCGCAGGGTGGGGTGCTCAAAGCCGGTCACGCGCATCTCATGCTGCTTGAGCTCGTCGCGGCTGAAGACGATCAGCTTGGCGGGGTGGAACTCGCCCAGCATGACCTGGATAAATTTCTTGCCGAACGAACCGGTGCCACCGGTGACTAAAACAGATTTGTCTGTCCAGTTCATAGTCCTCGTTAAGACCCTTTCTGAATCACAATCAACGGATACTGCCCGTTCTCCCCAAGCCAGCGCGGGAAGCGCCCCTCCAGCCAGAAGAGCAGCCGCAGCCAGGTACGCCCTGCCAGCCAGGGATGGATCAGGCTGCGTAAAAATCGTACGCTGGCGCTGCGCCACACGCGAATCTCCACCGGCATCCGGC
>Ga0154775_1090_pt2 | contig 26978 bp, 22 predicted proteins | sample Rifle2008BG16ft_FD_105783 | JGI IMG/M metagenome (GOLD analysis project Ga0154775, IMG submission 105783) | Chloroflexi bacterium RBG_16_58_14 | reverse complement strand
TGGCACGTTGCGCTTGATGCAGGCTCACTTCAGCGCAGCCTTACGCGGGGTTAGCCTGAGACCGATTTTGAACGGCAATGATTTCTGGAAGGTAGTCCCGCGGAGCCAGGCCTTAGATCGGAAACCCGCCAGCATGCCCATCCTGATCTCCGTGGGTGCGGTCAAGCCGCGCAAAGGATATCACACCAGCCTGGCAGCGTTCGCCTCCCTCAAAACCAGCCACCCCACGGCGCGCTATCTGATCATCGGCCCGTACAAGCAAGATGCCTACTTCTCCAAATTGCAAGAGATGATCTCCCAGGCTCATGTTGAAGATGTCGTCTTTCTCGGAGCCGCCTCCAGAGGGGAGCTGGGCCAATATTACCAACAGGCTTCTCTATTCGTCCTGGCGCCACAGCAGGAAGGCCTGCACTTTGAGGGCTTCGGGTTGGTTTACTTAGAAGCGGGGGCATATGGCCTTCCCGTTGTCGGCACCCGCACCGGCGGCGTGCCAGATGCCGTGCAGGATGGGGTGACCGGCTTGTTGGTAGAGCCGGGTGACTCAGACAGCCTGGCTAGCGCCCTGTCCCGCCTGCTGAGCGACGCCGATCTCGCCACCCAGATGGGTCTGGCCAACCGGGACTGGGCGGAGGCGCTCACCTGGGAGCGCACTGCCCAGGAACAGCACCAGGCTTACCAGGAGGTTTTGCAGACCGCATGAAAGTCGCTGTGATCGCCCCCACGCAAATCCCTGCTCGCACTGCCAACTCTCTGCAGGTGATGAAGATGACGCAAGCCATCGCCACCCTGGGCCACAGCGTGCGCCTGGCAGTCCCCTGGTATTCAGCCGAGAGCACCTCCGTAGCAACCCGCCCAGCAACGTTTGCTGAGCTGGCTCGCCATTACGGGCTACAGCATGAATTTCCCATCGATTGGCTGATCGCCAACCCCAACCTGCGGCGATATGATTTCGGTTACCGCGCGGCCGGCTGGGCCAGGCGTTTGGGCGCCGAAGTAGTCTACACCCGCCTGCCACAAGCTGCCGCAACGGCCAGCGGGCAAGGCCAGAAAACCATCCTGGAAGTGCACGATCTGCCGCAGGGCCGCTTCGGGCCATGGTTTTTCCGGCGTTTTCTGCGCGGACGCGGCGCGGAGCGGCTGGTGGTGATTACCCGCTCACTGGCGGCAGACCTGGCAAGTCAGTTGGGCGCTCCCTCAGCTCCTCCCTTCCTGGTGGTCGCCCCAGATGGGGTGGACCTGTCGCGCTACCAGCAACTACCCGAGCCACGCCAGGCCCGGGCATCCCTGGACGAGTTAAAACCACGCACTAATCGCTTCACGGCAGGCTACACCGGCCATCTATATGCTGGTCGCGGCGTGGAGCTGCTGCTCGAGCTGGCGAAGCGCCTCCCCGAGATCGACTTCCTCCTGGTTGGCGGAGAGCCCGCCGACGAGGCCCGCCTGCAGGCAGAAATCCAATCCCGCCAGCTGGAGAATGTGATCGCAACCGGTTTTATCCCCAACGCAGACCTGCCCCGCTACCAGGCGGCCTGCGACGTGCTGCTGATGCCATACCAGGTGCGGGTTGCGGCTTCTTCTGGTGGGGATATCGCCCGCTATCTCAGCCCCATGAAACTGTTCGAGTACCTGGCTTGTGGGCGTCCCATCCTTTCCAGCGATCTGCCCGTATTGAGGGAGGTTTTAAACGCTGATAACTCAATCCTGCTGCCTCCTGACGACGCTCAAGCCTGGGCAGCGGCGTTGGCTGCGCTGCAGAACGACCCCGGGCGCCGGGACGCCATGGCCGTTCAGGCCCGGGGTGACGCCGCCGGCTACACCTGGGAGGTGCGCGCCAGGCGTATCCTCCAAGGATTGGATCAATCCCATGACTAGACGTACTACCAGGATGCACCCGCGCACCTTTGCCGTCGTCGCAGCAGTCCTGCTCGCCCTGTTCGCTCTCTCCCTGGGATTGGCCTGGCTTTCCAACGCTTACCAGAGCGTGCAGGGATGGGTCTCTTTTCTGGTTGCGCTGCTGCTCGGGGCTGGATTGTTGTGGGGAGGCTGGCTGGCTTTACGCCAGGAGCATTTCCCCCGGGGGCTGGCGATGCTGGTGGCAGCCGCCGCCCTGCTGCGCCTGGCCGCCGGCGTGCTCTGGTATTCCGCCTTGCCAGCCTGGGGATACGCCTCCCCCGCTGAGCTACGCGGTTATGTGATGGCCGACGCATACGATCGCGACCGGGTCGCCTTCGAGCTGGCCCAATCCGGCAAACCCTTGTGGAAGGCTTATCAGGGATCCTACCACCGGGCAGACCAGTACGGCGGGATGCTCTACTTGAGCGCCGGGCTGTACCGCTACGTGGGCGGCCCTCTTCACCAGCCGTTGCTGGTAGTGGTGATCACGGCGGCGTTTTCCGCCCTGGGCGTGACCTTCCTCTGGGCATTTGCCCGCCGCGCCTGGGACGAGAGCGTGGCCTGGCTTGCCGCCTGGGCGCTGGCGTTATTCCCGGAGGCTGTGCTGCTGGGCAGTTCGCAGATGCGCGAAGCCTTCATCATAACCCTCTTTATCGTCGCTTTTTATGGCCTGGTGCGCTACTGGCGGGACAGGTCGTGGAGCGGCCCGGCCTGGATACTGGCAGCCCTGCTGCTCTGCATGCCATTATCACCGCCGGCGGCGGGATTGCTCATGGCTTCCCTGGCAATTCTGGGAATATTTCTGCACGATGACCTGCTCCAGGTACAGTTTACCCGCTCACGATGGCTGTGGGTGGGGCTGGGCCTGCTGGCGCTGCTGATCATCCTCGGCATCTGGATTGCCTGGGGGCAAATCACTCCCGAGGGGATGTCCAACCCGGTGGAAGTGATCCGCTGGTGGGTGAAAAAGTCGGCCGAGTGGCAGGCGCATCTGAGCGAGCGCGCCTCGGGTAAGATCCAGGCGATCTTCGACCGCACTCCCGATTGGCTGCATCTCCCCATGCTCATCGTCTACGGTGTGGTGCAGCCATTGCTCCCCGCCGCCCTGGTGGATGTGACTTCCACACTCATCTGGCACCTGATCAACATCTGGCGCGCCATAGGCTGGACTGCCCTGCTGGCCTTATTGCTCTACGCGCCGCTGCTCGCCTGGAAGAGGGTAGGCGAGCGCCGGGTTGCCAGGGCACTCACTGTGATCGTCTGGCTGGTCATCCTGATCGCCTCTTACCGCAGTGGGGGGGACATGTGGGATAACCCGCGTTACCGGGCGATGCTGGCTGGATTGCAGATCGCCCTGGCTGCCTGGACCTGGATGGAGTTCCGCCGCACTGCGGATGCCGGCTTACGCCGCCTCCTGGTTGGGATCGGCCTGATCCTGGCCTGGTTCCTTCCCTGGTATCTAATGCGCTACGTCCACCTTCCCTGGCCGGTGAGCGACGAGATCAAGGTGCTCGGGCTGGGCATCGCCAGCGCGGCGCTTTACTGGATTTGGGACTGGGCGGGCAGCGATAAGAAAGGTGTTGGGAGCGGCTGAGGCAGCCTTACTCCCACTCAATCGTCGCCGGCGGCTTGCTGGTGATGTCATACACCACCCGGTTCACCCCACTCACCTCATTGACAATCCGGTTGGCAATCCTGGCCAGCAGTTCATGCGGCAGGCGGGCCCAATCGGCGGTCATGAAATCGTCGCTGGTGACCGCACGCAGCGCCACCGTCTCCTGATAAGTGCGCTGGTCTCCCATCACACCCACAGAGCGCACCGGCAAGAGCACGGCAAAAGCCTGGGCTGTGCCCGCCACTTCATCCACGCTTGAGCGCATCCGCAGCAAGCCGGCCTGGGACAGCTCCTCGGTCAGGATAGCATCCGCCGCCTGCAGGCGCCTCAGGCGCTCTGGGGTCACCTCGCCCAGGCAGCGCACTGCCAGCCCTGGCCCAGGAAAAGGTTGCCTCCATACCAGGCTGGCAGGCAGACCCAGCGCCTCCCCCACCAGGCGCACCTCGTCTTTGAAGAGATAACGCAGCGGCTCCACCAGCTCGAACTGCAAGTCGGCGGGCAGCCCTCCGACGTTGTGATGGGTCTTGATGCGCTGCGCCTTAGCCCGATCCGGGGCGCTGGACTCGACCACATCGGGATAGATTGTGCCTTGCACCAGGAAGCGCGGTCTGCCAAGCTGGCGAGCCTGGTGCTCAAAAATACGGATGAACAATTCACCGATGATACTGCGCTTCTGCTCCGGATCGACCACACCGCGCAAGGCTTGCATGAATTGCTCTACCGCATCGATGACAATAAGTTCTACACCCAGGTTCTCGTGCAACGCAGCCTGCACCTGAGCTGCCTCGCCCCGGCGCAGCAAACCGGTATCGACAAACACTGCCACCAGCTGATCGCCGATGGCGCGCTGCACGATAGCAGTCGCCACACTGGAATCGACCCCACCGCTGACCGCCGAGAGCACGGCTTCCGCACCCACCTGGGCGCGCAGGCGCTCTACGCTGGTGCTGATAATCGATTCAGGAGTCCACTCCGCGCGAGCATGGCAGACCTCCTGCACATAGCGGCGCAAGATTTCTGCACCGCCAGGTGTATGGCGCACCTCCGGGTGGAACTGCACCCCGTAATACCCGCGGCTGAGGTCACCCATGGCAGCCACGGGAGAGCCGTCGCTGCACGCCAGCGCTTGAAAACCGGGAGGGGGCGCCTCGATCCGGTCGCCGTGCGACATCCAGACCCGCTGGCTCCCCGGGGCGAGCAGTGGGTTCGCCAGCAGCGTCTCAACCAGGGCCGGGCCGTACTCGCGCTGGCCAGACGGCGCCACCCGCCCACCTAAAGCATGGGTCAGGGCTTGCATCCCGTAGCAGATGCCCAGTACCGGCATTTGGCTCGCCAGCACGTAATCAGGAATTTGTGGCGCGCCCGCTTCATAGATCGAGGCCGGGCCACCGGACAGGATGAACCCTCGCGGTTCCAGGGCAAGCACCTGTTCTGCCGGGGCGTCCCAGGGGAAGAGCTCGCAGTAGACATGCTGCTCACGCACGCCTCGAGCGATGAGCTGGGCGTATTGGGAGCCAAAATCCAGAATGGCTATCGCATCCATCCTGGCATCCGCTCAGTCATCATCGAAGACGATCTCATTTCCGATCATAGAAGAGATGCGCGCCAGCGATTCTACCGGCACTCCCAGAGGGTCAAGCGCCTGGCGACCTCCTTCAAAGGTTTTCTCGATCAACGCCCCCACGCCGACAATCGTTGCGCCGGCGGTCTGCGCCAGGCGCACCAGCCCCAGGATCGTCGCCCCGGTGGCCAGAAAATCGTCGATGATCAGCACCCGCTCGCCGCCAGCCAGGTACTCCGGGGAGACGATCAGCTCGACCATGCGCCCTTTGGTATGGGATGGCGAGAGAGTCAGGAAAACCTGGTCCGGCATGGTGATTGGCTTGTGCTTGCGAGCGTAAACAACCGGCACGTTAAGGTGCAGGGCGGTGGAGACAGCCGGGGCAATCCCCGAAATCTCTGCCGTGAGCACCTTGGTAGCGCCCACCGCGCGGAAGCGACGGGCAAACTCCTGGCCACAGGCGTCCATCAATGCAGGATCCACCTGGTGGTTGATAAACCCATCCACTTTCAGGATTCCATCTCCCAAATTTTTCCCCTCGCGCAAGATGCGGGATTTCAAAGCTTCCATGACCATCCTCCTTGTGCCCCGTCAATCCCAATTAGATGGTTTGTTTACAAGGCACGCACGCTTTCTGGAATCCCTCGCAACCCAATGGATGGGGTACTTTGCAGGGCGCATTCTTATTGAACTATAATCTATTCTCCAACGGCTGTGAAGATTGGCGCAATGAGGTTGTGTTAGAATTGTCGCATGTCCCTGGTGCTGGCTTCAAATTCCCCCCGGCGGAGGCAATTGCTGGCCCTGGGGGGATGGGTGTTCCGGGTGATGCCTGCAACGGTGGATGAGAGCCCTCAGCCGGGAGAAGATGCGCAGGCATACGTCCTGCGCCTGGCAATCAGTAAGGCGCAAGATGTGGCCGCTCGAGCCGGTACCGGCGATGTGGTGGTTGCCGCGGATACCACCGTGGTCGACGGAGGGGATATCCTGGGGAAACCAGCCAATCCACTGGAAGCCGAAACCATGCTGCGGCGCTTGCGCGGCAAGACCCACCCGGTGTTCACCGCCCTGGCAGTGCTGCGCGTATCAGACGGCGCCTTGCTCACCGACTGGTGTGTGACTGACGTGCCCATGCGAGATTACAACGACGCAGAGATGGCGGCGTACATCGCCTCCGGAGATCCGCTGGATAAAGCTGGCGCCTACGCCATCCAGCATTCAGGTTTCAATCCTGTGGTCGGGGTACGAGGCTGTTACGCCAACGTGATGGGACTGCCCCTCTGCCACCTGATCCGCACCCTTGCCCGCCTGGATATCCACCCCCACACGGACCTCCCCCAGAGGTGCCAGGACGAGCTACAGTACGATTGCCCGGTCTTCAGCCAGGTGCTGAAGGGTAAAAATCAAGGTTAAGCATAGCCGATGTTGAAAGCACGAATTGGATTGGTTTTCGTTCTGATAACCCTGGTAGCCGGGTGTAGTCAAGCTGGCGGTGCACCTACCTCCACTGCTCAGGTTTCTGTCACCCCCGGACAACCCGGTCTGCACACCACCAGCGTACCGGATGCCCGCCTCGCTGCCCGTACCTTCCTGGATGCCTGGAAAGCGGATAACTACAGCACCATGTACAACATGCTGACCGCGGTCAGCAAAGATGCCATCAACCGGGAGGATTTCGAAAAGCACTACCGCGGCGTCGCCACCGAGATGGCCTTAAGTGGGCTGGATTACGAGATCCTTTCCTCTCTGGTGATGAACCCGGATAGCGGCCAGGTGGGATACCGGGTGAATTTCCACAGCTCGCTGGTCGGCGACATCCTCAGAGAAACGGCGATGAACCTCAGCCTGGAGTCGGGCGAATGGCGTGTGCAGTGGGACGATTCTCTGGTGATGCCTGAGCTGAAAGGCGGCAACTATATGGGCATGGAGCGTTTCACCCCCGCCCGGGCCAATATTTACGACCGTGAAGGCCACGCCCTGGTCGCCCAAACTGACGCCACCGCCATCGGCCTGGTTCCCGGGCAGATCGACCCGGAGCAGGAGGATGCGCTGTTTACCTGGCTGGAGCGGTTAACCGGGCTCAAAGCGGACGACATCCGCCTCCGCTATGAAAGCTTCCCGGAAGGGGTAGACTGGTACCTGCCCCTGGGAGAAATCCCTTCCAGTGAAGTCGAGAAAAACATCGATTTCCTCTCCGGGCTGAGCGGCCTGCAGCTCAACTCCTATAAGGCGCGCTACTACTTCGATGGGGGCATTGCGCCCCACGTGCTGGGTTACGTCACCACCATCCAGGCGGGTGAAGAGGAGGAGTACCTGCGTAAAGGCTATCGCCGGGATGAAAGAGTGGGCCAGTCGGGTTTGGAAGAGTGGGGTGAATCCTCCCTTTCAGGCCAGCGCGGTGGGGCGTTGTATGTCTTTGACTCGCAAGGCCAGATCCTCACCCGCCTGGCCGAAAAGGAAGCGCAGCCCTCCCAGGCCATCTACACCACGCTGGAGCGGGACTTGCAGGAAGGCGTGCAGCAGGCGCTCTCCGGCTTCAAGGGGGCGGCTGTGGTCATCGAACGCGATACCGGGCGAGTGCTCGCTATGGCTTCTTCACCCGGTTTCGATCCGAATGCCTTCGAGCCCCTCAACCGCAACTCGTCCGATATTCTGTCTGAGATCTTCTCCGACCCTTCGACGCCCACCTTTAACCGCGCCTCGCAGGGACAGTACCCCCTCGGCTCCGTTTTCAAGCTTATCACCATGGCAGCCGCCCTGGAAAGCGGGGTCTACACCCCGCAGACCACTTACCAGTGTGGTTACTTCTTTGAGGAATTGGACGGGATTACCCTCAACGACTGGACTTACGATCATTTCCTGGAAGACGGGGAGACCATCCCCAGCGGTCTGCTCGACCTCCCAGGTGGGTTGATCCGTTCCTGCAACCCATTCTTCTGGCACATTGGGCTCGATCTGTACAACCAGGGCATGACCACCACCGTCTCCAACATGGCGGAGGGATTTGGACTGGGAGCAAAGACTGGCATTCAAGGGATTGAGGAAGAGGCCGGCCGAGTCCCAGTTCCGGGAAGCCAAGTGGACGCGACCAACCTGGCCATCGGACAGGGGGAGACACTGGTCACGCCGTTGCAAGTGGCGAATTTTATCGCCGCCATCGGCAACGGGGGCACGCTCTACCGGCCACAACTCATCGAGCGCATCACCCCGCCGGATGGCAGCCCCAGCTTCGAATTCAAGCCCGAGGTGCTCGGCAAGCTGCCCATCAGCCCGGAGAACCTGGCTGTAATCCAGGATGCCATGGGTCGCGTGATCTCAGAGCGGCGGGGCACAGCCTGGCATCGCTTTACCGGGATAGATACGCCGGTTTACGGCAAAACCGGCACCGCACAATCCGGTTCGGGTGAGCCCCACGCCTGGTTCGCCGGTTACACCGCCGCAGAGCGCCAGGATATACCGGACATTGCCATTGCTGTCGTCGCCGAGAATGCCGGTGAAGGATCGGACTACGCCGCGCCTATCTTCCGGCGCATTGTAGAGCTCTATTACAACGGCCGCCCCGGCAAGCTCTACCCCTGGGAATCTGCTTTTTATGTAACGCGCACACCCACCCCAGAAGGGGGTGAGGAGACGCCCACCCCGGAACCGTAATCACCCAGACCATTCCCCCATTTCAAACCGCCTTGTCCACTATCCCCGGTTTGATCGTCCGCCTGCAATCGGGTTTCTACACTGTCCAGACAGACCTGGGGCTGTTAGAGTGCCACCTGCGCGGCCGTTTGAAAAAATCACCCCGCAGCGGAGATATAGCCGCCCTGGGTGACCGGGTAGAGGTTGAGCTATCCGGCCCGGGGAGGGGCATGATCGCCGCCGTGATGGAGCGGACTCGCGCCCTTTCCCGCCTGGCGCCCACTCCCAGAGGGATTTACCACCAGATCATCATCGCCAACCCGGACCAGGCGGTATTTATCTTCGCCTGCGCCAGGCCTGCACCCCACCCCGGCATGCTGGATCGTTTCCTGGTGATCAGTGAAAAACAGGGCATCCCCCCTCTGGTCGTTGCCAACAAGGTTGACCTGGTCGGGGATGAGACGGCGCGCCTGCTCTTCGGTAGGTATAGCCGGTTGGAATACTCCGTGGTATACACCTCTGCCCGCTCTGGGCAGGGCGTGGATCAGCTCCGCCAGCAACTCCTGGGAAAGATCTCCGTCTTTGCCGGGCCATCCGGTGCGGGCAAATCCACCCTGCTCAACCGGCTGCTGCCCAACCTGGACCTGGCTGCCCGGGAAGTCAGCCAGGCTACCAGCAAAGGCAAGCACACCACCGTATGGCGGGAGTTGTACCCGTTGGCGGATGGGGGTTACGTGGCAGATACTCCTGGCTTGAAAGCCCTGGCGCTGTGGGACATCGAGGCGGAAGAGCTGGACGGCTACTTTCCCGAGATGCGCCCGCTGGTAGCGAGCTGCCAGTTCAACGACTGCTCTCACGTACATGAGCCTGGCTGCGCCGTGCTGGCTGCTGTTGCGGACGGCCGTATCCACCCGGAGAGATATGAATCCTACCTGCGCATGCGTTTTGGCGAGCAAGAATGAACCTGCGACCGTCCGGGTTCGTATTTAAATGATAGAATAAAGGTAACTGATCAGCCGTCATTCCCGCGAAAGCGGGAATCCAGCCCACGGCGACTGGACACCCGCCTACGCGGGTGTGACAGAGCCGCAGGCTTAGCAATTACGAATCAAGATATAATTCACCAGGGCGACCAGTTTTCTGAATGGATCAAGACGATGACACCGCCAGATTGGGTGCGTTATGATGCTGCAAAATAACGACCGCGAGATTATTCTGCAACTGAAAGAGGGCAGCCTGGAAGCTTTGGGGGCTCTCTATGACAACCACCGCCAGATGGTCTATCGCACGGCGCTCATGATCACCGGCGATAACCAGGCGGCGGATGATTTGCTGCAAGACGTCTTTTTGCGATTATTCCGCTTTGCGGGTAATTTTGACGCAGAGCGGCCCCTCGAACCCTGGCTTTACCGCATGACCACCAACCTGGCCTATGACTGGGTGAAGCACAGAAGGGGCCTGGTCAGCTCCCTGGAAGACCTGGCCGATTGGTTGATCAGCTCGGGTAAAAACACTCCCTATGAAGTCGTAGAGCAGCAAGATGAATGGGCGCAGGTCCAGATGGCGGTCTCCTCTTTGCCTTTAAACCAGCGCGTGGTGGTGGTTTTATACTATCTGAACGACCTGTCCATTCAAGATGTCTCTGAGATCCTCGAAGTGCCGGTAGGGACGGTAAAATCACGCCTGCACTATGGGCGCCTGGCATTGAAACGCAAGCTTGGATTTACTCAGGAAGTGGTGCCAGATTTGAGCTACGAAAGGCCGTAATCGGTTTAAGATGAGCGATCCATCTGACGTATACATCCGCCGGGCTCTGAAAAATTGGGCAGCCAGGCAACGCCCCCGGGCGAGCAGCCGGGCGCGCTTGCTGCTGGTCGCCTCTGCGCCTCCCCAAGCCTTCTCTCTTGAAGACGCAGCAGAATACCGGACTTACCGGGACATCTTCAAACCGATGGAAGGGCCAGGCGATCGCGCCATCGCGCTGTACAATCTCTCCTGGCTGTTATCGGCCCAATTCAATCTCGCACACGTCGGTCGCATCACCTGAAGTATCCGGGGAAATTGCTTGCCCAACCAGGGCTGGTAGAATCCTCACCTTCCCTATATAATCCTGCCAATGAAAAATGAGCTCTTGAAGCCAACGCGGGTGCGTCTCTTTGTGCTGCTTGTTCTTTTGACCAGCATCGCCTGCAGCTCGCAGTCTCCTGATCCAGCCGGGACGTCGACCCCTCAAATCCTGACAGCGGCCGCGCCGACGGCGACGATCACCCCCACCCCCATCCCACCCCGCTTCCTCACCATCTGCCTGGGGCAGGAACCAGAGTCCTTATTTCTTTATGGAGACCAATCCCTGGCGGCAAACAGCGTGCGCCAGGCGATTTACGATGGGCCGTATGACTTGCTCAATTTCGAGATGCAGCCGGTCATCCTCGAGAAGCGCCCGAACATGTCCGATGGGGATGCCAGCCTGGAGCTCATGGCGGTGAACCCCGGCGAATGGATGGTGGACAAAGACGGAAAGCTTGCCACGCTGGGCGAGGGGGTGGCTTACTACCCTGCTGGATGCCATGATCTCGCCTGTGCCCAGGTGTACACGGGCAGCGATCCGGCCAGCATGGACGGACTGGTCGTCCGTTTCAGGCTGAAACCCGGCATTACTTGGTCGGATGGGGCGGCGCTCACCGCTGCTGATTCGCAGTATTCCTTCCAGCTCGCCCAGGCGCTCTTCCCTCGCTACCGGCCAGACCTGATCAACCACACGCGCGCCTACACTGCCCTGGATGGACAGACGGTGGAATGGCGCGGCATCCCCGGCTATCGCGATCCACAATATGCGACCAATTTTTTCAGCCCGCTGCCGCAGCACGCCTGGGGCGCTTTCCAACCTGAACAGTTATTGAGCGAAGCGATCTCGTCTCGCCAGCCGCTCGGCTGGGGTCCCTACGTGATCGACGAGTGGACCTCAGGAGACCATATCTCCCTGAGCAAGAATCCGGACTACTTCCGCCTCAGCGCCGGCCTGCCGGCCTTCGACCGCCTGGTGTTTCGCTTCATCCCGGCTGGCGATGAAGCGCTAACTGCCCTGCTGGCTGGGGAGTGCGACCTGGTGGATAAGACCGCCCTGTCTGAAGAGCAGAACGCCTCGCTGGATGAGCTGCAGCGCACCACCAAGCTGGCAGTTGCTTTCGAGAACGGCTCAGCCTGGGAACACGCCGCTTTCGGCATCGCGGCACTCAGCCAGGGATTCCCCAGCCTGTTCGGGAGCGCGGGGATGCGCCAGGCGATCACGGCGTGCATCGACCGGGAGAGCTTGGCTGCCGCCCTCTTCCCCGGACAGTCCCAGGTGCCGGCGACCTACCTGCACCCGCTGCACCCATTAAATAACCCGGAAGTGCAAACCTATGCCTTTGATCCAGGGGGCGCCGCCGAGAAACTCACTGCCTTGGGCTGGATCGATGAAGATAATAATCCCCAAACGCCGCGCCGCTCGGTGGGCGTGCCAGGCGTGCCCGATGGCTCACCGCTGGAGATCAATTACCAGACCATCGAGGGCGCCGTGCGCCGCCAGGCCGCCGAGATGATCCAGGCCTCCCTGGCTGCCTGCGGCGTTCAATTGAACGTATCCTTCATGAGCGCAGAGCAGCTCTTCGCCCCAGGACCAGAGGGGAGCGTCTTCGGCCGGGTTTTCCAGATGGCGCAGTTCGGCTGGGAGACATCCATTGAACCGCCCTGTTTTTTGTATACCACGCAGGAGATCCCCGGGCCGTATCCAGACTATCCCAAGGGCTGGGGGGGCGCAAACCTGACCGGGTACAGCAGCCCGGGGTTCGACCAGGCCTGTGAGACCGCCCGCAGCACCCTGCCAGACCAGCCCGAGCACGCCCAGGCGCATCGCCTGGCGCAATCCATCTTTGCCGAAGACCTGCCGGCCATCCCGCTTTACCTGATCCCCAGCCGGGTCGCCATGCGCCTGGATATGTGCGGCGTGCAGCCCGATCCCTCTGCCTCCAGCGCCTTGTGGAACCTGGAAGCATTTAACTACGGTGAGGCCTGCCAGACGCAGCCATGATGGGGCACTACAATGTTGTTAGCCGGCACCCATCCCCCCTGTCCCCCCTTCCTGGGAAGGGGGTGGGTTGAACGCCGAACTTTAAGAAAGCCCTGAGAGTAAATCACCCAGGGTTGACCTTTACTGATTTTATTGGTATATTACCGTGCGTTAGCTTACGAAGTCAGGCGCCGCATGAACTTTCCGGGTTTGAATCGAGTATTTAATGCGGCGAATGAACCATCCCTACATGACATTTTTTGGGCCGCTTCGTGGACGAGTTGAAGGAGGTGATGCATAGCGCATAGCTTCGAGTTTTTGATTTAAGCAGCCAATGTCAAATAATCAAATCCAAACTTTTCTTCTTGAGGAGGAGAAACAAATGAATACACGCAAAACAATTTTGGTCGCGTTTAGCCTGTTGCTCGTTGCAGCCTTCGTGCTAAGCGCCTGCCAGCCGGTCGTCCAGACAGTCACCGTAGTTGAGACCCAGGTCGTCGAGGTGCCGGTTGAAGTGGTGACAACCCAGGAAGTGACCGTGGTCGAGACCCAGATCGTCGAGGTCGAGAAGGAAGCCTACACCACGCCTCACCCCATCCTGGGCGACCTGAAGGTGCGCCAGGCCCTGGCTTACTGCACAAACAAGCTCGAGCTGGTGCAATCTGTGTATCAGAATATCAGCCCTGAAGCACAGGCGAAGCTGCCGATGAACACCTGGATCCCCAATGATCACTGGGCGTACGCCGGCGATGAGAACATCACCATCTACCCCTTCGATCCTGAGAAGGGTATGGCCCTGCTCGACGAAGCCGGCTGGACTCTGCCAGAAGGCGCTGAAGAAGGCACTTTCCGCAGCAACGCCGCCGGCGAAGAGCTCTCCCTGCAGTTCACCACCACAACCGCCACCTTCCGCCAGACCTGGGCTGCGGTGCTGGAGCAGCAGTACGCTGCCTGTGGCATCCGCATGGTGCGCCTGCACGCCCCCGCCTCCTGGTGGTTCGGCGACACCACCGGCCTGGCCCGCCGCGACTTCACCCTGGGCGCTTACGCCTGGGTGGGCGAGGCTGACCCCGGCGGTCTAACCCTGTACGCCTGCGACCAGATCCCCTCCCCATCCAACGGCTGGGAAGGCCAGAACTACCCCGGTTGGTGTAACGAGGCAGCCACGGCAGACCTCAAGAACGCCAACAACACCCTGATCAAAGACGAGCGCATCGAGTTCTATAAAACGCAACAGGCCGAATTCACCAAGGACATCCCGGTCATCCCGCTCTTTAACCGCTCCGAGGCTTACGTTACCCGGCCAGATTTAGCAGGCTTTGACCCGGTACCGGGAGAAGAGTACTACACCTACAACGCAGGCACATGGTCGGTGCCAGGCGAGGACACCATCGTCTTCGGCTTCACCCAGGAACCGGCCTCACTGTTCGGCCTGGTTGAGGACGCCTACGTTGCCCACGCGGTACTTAGCCTGCTCGGCGCCGATGACAAGCACTACACGTCGCTGAACTATGACTTCCAACCCTTCATCTACGAGCAACTATCCACCATCGAAAGTGGCCTGACCCTGAACAACGACGTGGAAGTCAACGAGGGCGATAAGGTCATCGACGCCAACGGCGAGATCGTCGAGCTGGCAGCCGGCATGACCATCCGCAATGCAGCCGGTGAAGAAATCGAGTACACCGGTGGCCCTGTCACCATGAAGCAACTGGTGGTCACTTACGATTACCGCGACGACCTGAAGTGGCCGGATGGCACCGCAGTGACCGCTGAAGACCTGATGCTGGGCTACGCGATCGACTGCGATAAAGAGTCCGGCGCCACCTCCTTCATCACCTGCGACAAGACCGTGAGCTATGAAGCCACGGACGATGGTCTGAAAGCCGTCCAGACCATACTGCCCGGTGACCAGTACCCGCTGTACTTCGCCGACCGCGACTTCAGAATCTACCCGGCGAACCGGCAGCTCGGCGACGGCCGCCTGCTGAAGGACGTGCCCGCCAAAGAGTGGGCTACCCTGCCTGAGATCGCCGAGAGCCCGTGGGGCTTCGGCCCGTACATGATCACGGACTGGGTCAAGGGCGAGAAGCTCGTCCTGGAAACCCACCCCTACTGGTTCGGCGGCACCCCCACCACGCCCAATGTGGTGATCAGCATCGTCACCGCCGAGAACGCAGAAGCGCAGCTCCTGGGCGGGCAGGTCGACCTGCTGGACAACACCACCTTCGCCGGCGCGCTGCCCGAGACCATGACTACTGCTGAGGCCGAAGGCAGGGTCAAGACCTACGTCGAACCCAGCGCTACCTGGGAGCACATCGACCTGGCTCTGTTCACTAAATAGACCCTGTTCAGCTTAAACCTTTACGGGGCTGTCTAAAAAGAACGAAAACCGCATGCTGAGTTCTGTGAAGGTGCACACAGGATAAACTATGCGAAGCATCTCGTTAGGTGAGATACCCTTCGCATAGTTTATCCCGCACAGCGGGGCTCAGAGCCTGCCCCATCACTACGTTCAGGGCAAGCTCTGAACGAAGTAAAGGGGTATCGTGCGGCTTTTTAGACAGCCCATTACCCAGGGGGAAATCACCTGCTAAGTTTATCAACACCCGGCAATGATGTTTTTCCCCTGGGCGATGCCAAGGATCTCGATGCTGCTTTTGAGACGATCCGCACCGCCCAGGGTGAACAAATGTATCGGCTACAAGAGGAATTATGAGGAAAACCGCTCGCCAAAGTCCAGTGCACTTTGCTGGGACTTCGTAGGCCACGCAAAAAGAATGTCATCCTGAGCGGAGCGAAGGATCTACCCCCGAACTACGGGGGGCAAGATTCTTCAGTCGCTCCGCTCCCTCAGAATGACAAATTAAAAAAGGTTGTTATTGCAATACTCGGCTGCGAACCTGGTGGATCAGGAACTACAAACAAGTGATTAAGAAGGTAGGACTTACGCAGTTAGTTGGAGGTGCAAGATGACTGGATACCTGTTACGCCGTTTGCTCCAGATGGTCCTGATCGTGTTCCTTTCCGCCACGGTGTGCTACGCCCTGCTCAACCTGGCGCCGGGCGGGCCGCTCTCCGGATTGCGCCAGATCCAGCAGAGCGCCACGTTCCAGATAACCCAGGAGGACATCGAGCGCATCCGCTCTTACTACGAGCTCGACCTGTACCTGCCCATCCGCTTCTCGCGCTGGCTGATCGGCTTCCCCACCGGCCCGATCATCGTTGGCAACAATGAGTTCTTCCCCAACAACCCGGTCGGTTGCACCAGCCCCATCGAGCAGGAGGTGGAGAACGAAGCAGGAGAGTTCAAGAGCGTCATTACGGGCTGCAACCAATACGTTTACCTGCGCGACCTGGCGGCGCGGCGGCAGAGCAACGGTGTGCTCTTCGGCGACTTTGGCGCCTCGTGGCGCTTGAACCGCGACCGCCCGGTAAGCGACCTGATCGTCGGCCGCCTGCCCAAGACGCTACAACTGATGGTCTTAGCCCTAACCATCTCGCTGCTGCTGGGGGTGCCGCTGGGTATCATCTCCGCCGTGCGGCAGTATTCCAGGTTCGATTACGCCGTCACCTCCTTCGCCTTCTTCGGCTCAGCCATGCCCACTTTCTTCTTCGGGCTGATCTTAATCCTGCTGTTCTCGATCATCCCCAAAGGCTATAACCTGCCCTACCTGCCGCCAGGCAGCTCGGAGGCGGTGCGGGATTATATCGTCCCCTGGGTTGGCAAGATCAACGCCGGCTCGGCTATGGACCGGGGGATGCACCTGATCCTGCCCGCCGCGGTGCTCTCCATGGCCTACGTGGCCGGTTGGAGCCGCTTCGTGCGCGCCAGCATGCTGGATGTGCTGCGCCAGGACTACGTGCGCACCGCCCGCGCCAAGGGCTTAATGGAGCGGGTAGTGATCGTCAAGCACGCCCTGCGCAACGCCCTCATCCCCTTCGTCACCGTGGTGGCCTTCGCCATCCCCACCCTGTTTGCCGGCGCCATCATCACCGAATCAATCTTCTCCTGGCCGGGCATGGGCCGCCTGTACATCCTGGCGCTGGGCGAATACGATTATCCCGTGGCCATGGCACTGCTCTTCATCGAAGCCATCCTGGTCGTGGTGGCGACCCTGCTTCAGGATGTGCTCTACACCGTCGTCGACCCGCGCATCCGCTTCAGTTAATGTGATCGTGGAGGTAGGTACCGATGAGCACCACCACCGCTCCCCCCCAATTGCTTGGAAGCGAAGCCATCACCACCCCGGAAGAACGCCCTATTAAAGTCATCTTCCGCCGCTTCCGGCGCCACAAGCTGGCCATGGTTTCCAGCGCCGTGATGGCGCTCATCCTGCTGACGTCCATCCTGGCCCCTGTGATTGCTCCATTTGGGGCAGCCGACCTGGCAGTGAGTGACTATTTCCTGAGCTTCGGCTCCGTGGATGAGGCTACCGGGCGGGTGCACTACCTGGGCACCGACCACATCGGCCGCGATTACTTCTCGCGCATCATCTACGCCGGGCGCATCTCCCTGACGGTCGCTCTCCTGTCAGTGATCATCTCCGTCACCATTGGTGTCGCTGTGGGGGCTTATTCCGGCTTCTACGGCGGCTGGGTGGATAGCGTGCTGATGCGTTTTGTCGATTTTATGCTCACCATCCCCCTGTTTGTGCTGCTCTTGATCCTCTCCTCCATGCTGCTGCGCAACGAAAACCTGATCCCCATCCCAGATGTGATCTTGCGCATTACCGGCAACATTATGCTGCTCAGCCCGCGCGAAGCGCGCCAGGCGGTGATCATCATCATCGTGCTGGCAGCCACCGGCTGGCTGACCTCCGCCCGCTTGATGCGCGGCATGGTGCTCTCGCTGCGCGGCCAGACCTTCACCGAGGCCGCCAAGGCTATGGGGGCCAGCAACGCCCGCATCATCTTGAGCCATATGATCCCCAACTCGATGGCGCCGATCATCGTCGAGGCCACCCTGCTCCTGGCTGGCTTCATCATCCTGGAAGCCGCCCTGTCGTTCCTGGGTTTCGGCATCCAGGACCCCATCCCCACCTGGGGCAACATGCTGGCTGCCACCCAATCCTATATGTTCGACCGGCCCTGGCTGCCCTTGATCCCGGGCTTCCCCATCTTCCTATGTACGCTGGCGTTTAACTTTATCGGCGACGGGCTGCGCGACGCGCTCGATCCACGTCTAAAACTGTAATTATTACGAGGTGTCGTCGTGGCTGAACCTGAAGTCCAACCCCTGCTTGAGGTCAAAAACCTAAAGACGTATTTCTTCACCGAAGATGGCGTCGTCAAAGCCGTTGACGGCGTCGATTTCTACGTCAACCCGGGCGAGGTGCTCGGTCTGGTGGGAGAATCGGGATGCGGGAAGAGCGTCACTTCCCTGTCCATCATGCGCCTGATCGGCGTTCCGGGCAAGGTCGTCGCCGGCGACATCTACTTCGAAGGCAAGGAGCTGCTCAAGCTGCCTGAGTCGGAGATGGTGCACATGCGCGGCAACCGCATGTCGATGATCTTCCAACAGCCCCAGTCCAGCCTGAACCCGGTCTTCAAAGTTGGCGACCAGGTGGCAGAGGTGCTGCAAATCCACCAAAAAATGAACAAAGAGCAGGCCTGGGAGAAAGCGGTGGAATTGCTCCGCCTGGTGGGCATCGCCGACCCTGAGAAAAAAGCGTCTGCCTTCCCGCACGAAATGTCCGGCGGACAGGCGCAGCGGGTGATGATCGCCATGGCCCTGGCGCTCAACCCGCAGCTCTTGATTGCTGATGAGCCCACCACCGCGCTGGATGTCACCATCCAGGCGCAGATTTTGGACCTGATGCGCGACCTGCGCACCCGCATGAACACCGCCGTGATCCTGATCACGCACGACCTGGGGGTCATCGCCGAGATGGCCGACCGCGTGGCGGTGATGTACGCCGGGAGGATCGTCGAGGAGACGGAAATCAACAAGCTGTTCGAGAGGCCGTTACATCCCTACACCCACGGATTGATCGACTCGATCCCCATCCTGGGGGTGGTGAAAGAAAGCCTGGCGGTCATCCCCGGGTCGGTGCCAAACCTGGTTAACCTGCCGCCAGGTTGCCGCTTTGCTCCCCGCTGCCAGGCGCGCGTAGAGCATGGGTTGGAAATATGCCTTGCAGATGAGCCCGATCTGCTGCCTGTTTTCCCTGACCACACGGTTCGCTGCTGGCTCTTCCACGACAATGAAGCCAAGGGACACACAGCTCCCCTAAAAGTCGAGAAAGAATTACAATAATGTTATGAAAGAACAATACATGGTGCAACCGGCTGCAAAGAGCGAGGATGGGAAGTGGGATTTGGTTCAGGTGACCAACCTGGTCAAGTATTTCCCCATTCGCGGGGGTTTCCTCCAACGGGTGAGAGCCTGGGTGCAGGCGGTTGACGACGTCAGTTTTACCATTCGCGAGGGAGAGACGGTAGGATTGGTCGGCGAATCCGGCTGTGGAAAGACCACGGTGGGGCGCACCATGCTGCGCCTGATCGAGCCCACTTCTGGATCAGTTACGTTCAACGGAGTGGAGGTGCTCAAGCTGCGCGGCAAAGAGATGAAAGAGATGCGCCGCAACATGCAGATCATCTTCCAGGACCCCTACGCTTCTCTCGATCCCCGCGCTCCGATTGGCGAATCGATCGCCGAGGGCCTCAAGATCCACAATATCGGCACCTCCCGTGAGCGCTACGAGACGACGATCACCATGCTGCGCAAAGTAGGCCTGGAGGACTACCACTCCCGCCGCTACCCCCACGAGTTCTCTGGCGGTCAGCGGCAGCGCATCGGCATCGCCCGCGCCCTGGCCCTGCAACCTAAATTTATCGTCGCCGACGAGCCGGTCTCCGCGCTGGATGTATCCATCCAATCCCAGGTGCTTAACATCCTCAAAGATCTGCAGCGGGAGTTCGGCCTGACCTATCTATTTATCGCCCACAACCTGAGCGTGGTGGAGCACATCTCAGACCGGGTGGCGGTGATGTACCTGGGCAAGATGGTGGAGATGGCGGACCGCGACGAGCTCTTCCGCAATCCTCTCCATCCCTATACCCAGGCGTTGATGTCCGCCATCCCCATCCCGGACCCCACCCTCAAGCGGGAACGGATTATCTTGCAGGGTGATGTGCCCAGCCCGGTCAACCCGCCGAAAGGCTGCCGCTTCCACCCTCGCTGCCCGGTAGCCTTCGAACATTGCTCCATCCAGGAGCCCCCCTTTCTGGAAGTCAGCCCGGATCACATGGTTGCCTGCTGGCGCGTGGAATAAACCTTTCTCTCAAACAGGGTGAGGGGCAGACTACAATGAACGAAATTTGCATGCTGAGCGTAGCGAAGCATCTCGCGATAATGTAGAGACCCTTCGCGAAGTTTATCCCGCTCAGCGGGGCTCAGAGCCTGCCCTGAACGAAGTGAAGGGGTATCGTGCACCTTTTTGGACAGCTCCCCACCCTGTTTTATCATTCTCTCCAATCGTGATAAAATTCCACCCGTATGGCGATATACCGGGTGTTGATTGTCGATAATCAGCGCAGGGAGCGGCAGGCTTTGCGCCTCCTCCTCGAGTCGCTGAGGCCGGACTTCAAGATCAGCGATGCGCCGTCCGGAGAGGAAGCCCTGCTCACCCTGGCCCAAGGACCCGTTGACCTGCTGGTCTCGGAGTTCCGCCTGGCGGGTATGTCGGGCGCCGAGCTGATGCACAAGGTGCGCCAAAGCCGGCCCGGGGTAAAAACTATCTTCCTCTCCGATGCCAGCCAGGCGAAAATCCGCAAACAGGCCATCGAGGCCGGCGCGGAGGAGTGCTTTTTCAAACCGCTTGATCAAGCCCAATTCCTTGCCGCAGTCAGCCGCTGCCTGGGTCTATCCGCATCAGAATCGGTTGCAGAGCCAGAATCACACCCCGCCCTGCCCGAAACGACCTCCGCCCTAGTTGAAGTGTTGGGGCGTCTCCAACGCGAGCTAAACGCTGCCTCTGTCGCGCTGCTGGAGGAGGATGGCCAGGTAGCAGCACAGGTTGGCGAGCTGCCCGGCAGGGCTACGGGCGCCTCCATGTACCCGGCTCTGGCTGCCTTGCTCGGCGCGGGCGCCAGGATATCCATGGCGATGGGCAAAACAGCGCCGCAGAACTTCCTATACTTCTCGGGCACCGAGTTCGATCTCTTCGTAGCGCACATCGAGCACTCCCGGGCGCTGGTGGTGCTGACTGATCCCGGATCGCCCCCCGACAAGCGGGAAATGATTGCCCGCCGCCTGGCTGAAGCCACTCTTACGCTGCATGGCAGGCAGCCAGGTACGGATGGGACAGCCGTCCCTCCCCCGGTTGGGCTACCTCAGCAGCAGGCCGTCACGCCCCAGGTGCGCGCCCACGATCCAAAGCTGGATACCTTGCTCAAGCGGGCAAAACGGGAGCTGCAGACCGATGAGCTCAACCTCTTCTGGGATTCTGCTGCCGAACAGAGCTTTAACGAAGTCCTGCCTAAAGCTGGTGTGCTCACCTACGAGCAGGCTCGCCAGCTTGGGCTGACACCGAAAGAAGAGGCATAACCGGCCCACGATGTGCTATTGCCACACCCACCGGGCTTATGTTACAATACGGGACGCCCGGACCCCGGGCGTCTTCTTTGGGGCGTGGTGCAATGGTAGCACGACGGACTTTGGATCCGTTTATCCTGGTTCGAATCCGGGCGCCCCAGCCTATTACCGTTGCTGATGATCTTGTTCGTGCTCGCAGAAGGTTTAAGTTTTTATCAGCCGCCAGCTTCCAGACGAGCCCCTGCTCGCCCGGCCCGGGCAGTATCGGTTCTCGTCTGTGCATTAAACTCATCACCAGACGGAGCGAACCAACTATGAAGACAACCGCTGTCGTCCTGGCCGCTGGCCAGGGCACCCGGATGCACTCCCACTGGCCGAAGGTGCTCCACCCGTTGCTCGGCCTCCCACTGGCCAGCTACTCCCTGGATGCCGCCCGCCAGGCCACTGGAGAACAACCCGTGGCAGTGATCGGCCACGCAGCAGACCAGGTGCGCCAGGCATTGGCAGGCTCAGCCGAGTTCGTCTTACAGGAACCGCAATTGGGCACCGCTCACGCGGTGCAACAGGCTGAGCCGCTGCTGCGCGGGGTGACAGACCTGGTGCTGGTCACCGCCGCCGACATGCCCTTGCTCACCCGCCAGACTCTGGAGGTGCTCATCCGGACACAGCAAACCCACTCCGGGCCGGTCACCCTGTTGGCATCCATCTCCGCCGAGGCGCGCGGTTTTGGCCGGCTGCTGCGCGACCCGCGTGGACAGGTGCAGGCAATCATCGAAGAAGCGCATGCCTCGCCCGAGCAGCTTGCCATCCGCGAGCTGAACACCGGTATCTACTGCTTCGCCGCCGAGTGGTTGTGGCAGGCCTTGCGCCGCATCCCCATCTCCCCGAAAGGGGAATACTACCTGACCGATGTGGTGGGCATCGCTTATGCAGAAGGGCTCTCCATCCAGACCATCACAACCGAAGATCCAACCGAGACAATCGGCGTCAATACTCGCCTCCACCTGGCAGAGGCAGAGTGCGTGCTCCGCCAGCGGGTCAACCGTTCCTGGATGTTAGCCGGCGTCACGCTGATCGATCCGGCGACCACCTATATCGAAGCAGGGGTGACGATCGGCCAGGACACGTGCATCTGGCCAAACACAACCCTGCGGGGGGACACCACCATCGGAAGTGACTGCGCCATCGGCCCCAACGCCATCGTGCAAGATGCGCAAATTGGGGACGGATGCCGGGTGCTGGCCTCCGTGGTCGAGAAAGCCATCCTGGAAGACGGTGTGGATGTGGGGCCATTTGCGCACCTGCGCAAGGGCGCCCATCTGGCCCAGGGCGTGCACATGGGCAATTTCGGAGAAGTGAAGAACGCCTACCTGGGGCCGGGCGCCAAGATGGGTCATTTCTCCTATGTGGGAGATGCGACCATCGGTGAGGATGTCAACATCGGCGCCGGGACGATCACCTGCAACTTCGATGGGGCGACCAAACACCACACCGAGGTTGGGGCAGGCGCTTTCATCGGCAGCGACACCATGCTGGTGGCTCCGGTGAAGATTGGAGAAGGGGCGCGCACTGGCGCGGGGACGGTCGTCACCCGGGATGTCCCTGCCCATACCCTGGCCGTCGGCATGCCAGCCCGCGCCATCCGTAAGCTGGATAAACGTGATTAATCTGCAAGCCTACCTGATATCGATTGGTTTTCTCATCCTGCTGGACCTGATCACCGTCGCCGCGCGGGTCAGCCTGCTGCATAGCGGGCTGACTGCCTGGGTGTCCGTCGCCCCACCCACAGATCGAAAACCAAAGCAAACGCTGTCTTTGCTCCCACGCCTGCAGGCCAGCCTGAACCTGGCTCAAAATATCTGGCGCTTCCTGCTGGCCGGGATCACCCTGCTGTTGGTCATCGCCCAACCAGCGCCCCTATCGCCGCTGGCTTCACTGGGTATCCTCTTACTGGCGGGCTTGGTGGTTTTTTGGCTCGAATGGGCGGTGCGGGGGATCGTGCTCCGCTCGCCAAACGAGTGGGCGCGGCGCATGTTGCCAGCCGCCCGAGCACTGAACTTCGTCCTGACACCTTTCGTCATCCCGGTCATGTTCTTTTATGCCAAGGCGCAGAACCCGCTGGGAGAGGCAGAAATTGAATTCCAGGATCAACTGAGAAACCTAATGGATGAAGTGCAACAGAGCGGGCTGATCGAACAGGGGGAAAGCAGGATGATCCACTCCATCTTCGAGCTGAGCGATACCCTGGCGCGCGAGATCATGGTGCCGCGCATCGATATCCTGGCGCTGGACGTCCTGACCCCCCTCGGAGAGGCGGTGGATGCCTTCCTGAACTCAGGGTATTCGCGCGTCCCGGTCTACCTGGAGAGCGTGGATAATATCCTGGGAGTGCTTTTCGCCAAGGATCTGCTCCGCCTCTGGCACGAGGGCAACCCAATTGAGACACTGCAGTCGCTGCTGCGACCGGCGTACTTTGTGCCAGAGGCCAAAAAGATCAACGAGCTGCTGGCAGAGATGCAAAGCCGGCGTGTGCACATGGCAATCATCGTAGACGAATACGGCGGAATCGCCGGGCTGGTCACCCTGGAAGACATTGTGGAGGAGATCCTGGGAGAGATCCAGGACGAATACGACCAGGGCGAGGAGCTGCCCTACCAATTGCTTCCCAACGGGGATTATCTCTTCCAGGGCCGCATCGACCTGGATGATATTAATGAGGTCTTATCCACAAACCTCGTTAAAGAGGAAGCCGATACGCTGGGTGGTTTCATCTACAACCGCATGGGCCGGGTGCCAGCCGTGGGAGAAAGTGTGCAGATTGATAATTTAATTTTAAGCGTAGAGCAGGTAATCAGCCGGCGCATCCGCAAAGTGCGCGCCAGCCGGCTGCCGCCCACCTTAGAGAAAGACGAGAAAATTGCGCATGCTGACCGATGAACTGCGAGAAACACTGGTAAAAACCGCCCAGGCCGCCCACCAGTGGGCTTATGCCCCCTACTCCCACTACCCGGTTGGTGCGGCGCTGATCACAGCCTCGGGGCGCATTTATGATGGGGTGAATGTTGAGAACGCTGCCTACCCGACCACCATGTGCGCCGAACGGGTGGCTGTTTTTAAGGCCATATCGCAGGGGGAGCGAGAGTTCGTCGCCATTGCTGTGGTTAACCGCAACGGCGGGTCACCCTGCGGGTCGTGCCGCCAGGTGTTGGGCGAATTTGGGCTGGATACAATCGTATTGATTGCTGATCAAGACGGGCGCATCACCTGGGAGGCCACGGTGCGAGAATTGCTGCCGGGGGCTTTTGGGCCAGCCGACCTGGCGCCGGGAAAATAAGCTGGTGCCCCGTCACCCAAAATTTGATGGATGATTATGTAAGCGAACAGCCTTCCCGATATCCATCTTTTCTAGCTTGATGGGGTATTATCCCCCCCAGTTGGGCGCCGGCGTGGCTGTCGCCAGGACGGATTGATTCATCCAGCCCTCTACGCCATCCGGGGCAAGCACATGCACCCAGACGACCCCGTCCTGCTCCACCGTGCCGGGGATTACAATTAATAAAGTTCCATCCACATAGCTGCCAACCACCTCCCCGTTCGGCAGGTCGCGCATCAACGCGCCCCTCCCTCCACTCGTCTGCACCAGGGCATAAATGGGTGTCGGCGTGAGGGTGGGTGTCTCCGTCGGCGTCAGCGTAGGTGTGTTCGTGAGCGTGGGCGTGAAGGTCGCCGTTGGCGGCGGAGGGGTGGGCGTTTCGGTTAGGGTGGGGGTCACGGTAAATGTAGCGGTCGGCACAGGGGTGGGCAGGGCTACCTGGTCCACCACCACAACCCCCGCCCCGCTCAACCCGATGAGCAGGATCACACCCAGCAGTGCCAGGACGGCTCCCAGGGTGTAGCCAAAGAGAGTCAAAGGCCTGAAGCCCAGGATTGCCAGGGTGACGGCTCCCAGCAAGGCTCCCCAGGCCAGGTGGATGGCGAAGATCACCATGCCATCCGGCCAGAGGTGCGGTATGCCGCTGCCCAGGCCATACCCGGCAATGGTTAACGGCAAATATAACTCGTAGGCCAGCAGCACAGATGGCGCCGCCGCGCTGCGCTGGCTCTTCACCATCAAAGCCGAGGTGAAGATCGCTCCAAAGGCTAAGATCAGAAAATTTAGCCAGGAAAGTTGGGCGTTAAAATAAGCCTGGGTGAAGCTGGTAGGTTGCCAGTAGGGCGCCAGGTAAAACAGGGAGGCGCCCGCCACGTAACCGCAGACGAAGACCAGCAGGCCGCCAATCACCAAGCCGGTCAGGCTGCGCAGGAAATAGCGCCCAGATCCGATCACCGTGCCCAGGGCGGTGCCGACCAAAGGGGTCATCAGCGGGGCGGTGACCGCTCCCAGCAGGAGCAGCACCGGCTGGTCCAACATCAAGCCGATGCTGAGCACCAGGCCAGAGAGCAGGGAAAACAGGAAGAAATCGAAGGATGGCGAAGCGCGCTGCGCCATGCGATCAACCCACGCGGCGCGCTCATCGGCATTGAGCGGGGCCAGCAGCCTTCGTGCTCGCCGGCGGCGGGCCGGCGGCATCCGCTCCGGGTCATCAGGGTGCATTTCTGTCTTGGTCAGGCTCATCGCAGGGATTGGGAGCACTTCACCGGCGCAGGCTGGCAACGATGCGCAGCGGTCGATCCAAAAGCTCCAGCGCGGCGTAGATATCCGGCAGGTACAGGTCAGCCGCCAGCAGCGTCTCCACCGCCGCCCCTTCGCGGGAAGCCACGCAGATGCCCAGCGCCGCTTCCTTCAGCATGGCGGCGTCGTTCGCCCCCTGGCCAATGGCAACCACCCGCCCGGATCCTAGCTGGCGCACGTAGGCTGCCTTTTGCCCGGCCTCGTCCCCAGGCTGCAGGCGAATCGCTTTCAATCCCAGCTGTTGGTCGATCAGATCCTGCCTGCCATGGGTATCTGCGGTCAAAAGATGGATCTCCACCCGGTCGCGCAGGCCTATCAGCGCCCGGGGTATGCCTTCAATCAGCAGGCCATCCAGCGCCAGAGTGCCATTGACATCGCTCACCAGGTGCTCCAGCTGCAAGGTGCCCCGACCAGGGATATTGAGCTCAATCATCTCAGCAATTATACACCTTCGTCCTGATGAGGTTTTGGATCCGGCTCAATGCCCTTAACTCATAGTAAAATTATAGCCCGCGGCCTGATACAGCAACTGGTGCAAGTTACTTGCCTTTACCTGGCCAAACCCGGAATGATGATGATTTATTCAACAAACGCACTTCGGCGTAGCCTTTTCTATTTACTGGTATTGCTGATCAGCCTGGCTTTGTGGGGGTGCAATGGCGTAACTTCCCCTCAGACGGCCATGCCTGCCCCGTCGGAGACCCCCACGCCAGAGCCGGCAGATACGGCTGCCCCTACCCCTTCGCCGAGCCAATCTCCCCGGAAAGTAATCTTGCTTGCCCCTGCGCAAGGGGATGCAGGCTTATCCAGCCAGATGCAAACTTTGCTGACCGACCTCGCCGCGCAGTCCGGGTTGCGCTTCCAATTACGCCCCAGCCTGTCTGCTGACGAGTTGCAAGGCGTACAAATCGTCGTGGCACTGCCTCCCGCAGAGGGACTGACCGAGCTGGCTGCCGCCCACCCGGAGGTGCAGTTTGTCGCCTATGGCATCCCAGGTGTTGAGCACGGCGCCAACCTCAG
>Ga0154775_1046_pt6 | contig 29523 bp, 21 predicted proteins | sample Rifle2008BG16ft_FD_105783 | JGI IMG/M metagenome (GOLD analysis project Ga0154775, IMG submission 105783) | Chloroflexi bacterium RBG_16_58_14 | reverse complement strand
TCTGTTTGAAGAGCCACAGCGCATCCATTACCTGGAAGACCTGACCATGAAATATCCTGGCGTGAAGGCGGTGGAAATGTGGGGTTTCGCCGGCGTGACCATGCGCCCAGCAGTACAGGAAGAATCCGAAGATGACGAGAGCGCTTCGATATTCGGCGTGCCCTTGCCGACCAAAACGTATGGCTACCAGTTGCGCGCCGGTCGCTGGCTGGACCCTGGCGATTCACACGCCATCGTCCTCAACCAGCAATTGGCCCGTGATGTGGGTGTTGCTGTTGGCGATTGGATTACCATCAGGTACAGTAAGAAAAACGAAGTGGACTGGCAAGTTGTCGGATTGGTATTCGACCCGATCATGACCACCACTGCGCTTGCATCGCGGGAAGTGCTGCTGCACGACCTGCGTTTCGTGGGCAGAGCCCAGTCAGCCTGGATTCAAACCGAGCGTGACGACATGCAAACGGAGATCGCTATCGCCAAAGGTCTGCGAGACTACTACAGAGAGAACGGCGTTAGGGTCAGCCCGCAGAAGGGCATCTTCGGCATGGGCGGCGACAGCACCACCCAGGCCGCCAACGCAATGATTGCACAGTTCGCCATCTTTATCGCACTGCCGGGGATCTTAGCGGTCATCATCGGGGGGGTAGGGGGCATCGCATTGAGCGGCGTGCTCACGCTGAGCGTGCTGGAGCGCCGCCGGGAGATCGGTGTGATGCGCGCCATCGGGGCTTCTTCGTGGGCGATTGCACGCCTGTTTATCGGCGAGGGTTTGCTGCTGGGCTGGATGAGCTGGCTGATCGCCTTGCCCTTCAGCCTGACAGCGGGTCGCCTCATGGTGCAAGCTTTGGGTAACGCTTTGCAGCTCGATTTGGTTTACAAGTTCACGCCTTTAGGCGCTGCGCTTTGGCTGGTCATTATCACGTTCTTGTCGATTATCGCCAGTTTGCTGCCCACCCGCGGGGCCACGCGCGTCAGCGTGCGCGAGAGTCTGGCTTACCAATAAAGGAGACACCTGGGATGAAATCAAAATTATTCACTCCGCTCACCATATTCGCTCTGGGCAGCCTGATCTTATCTGCCTGCGGCTCTCTTGGCGCCCCAGCCAGTGACGCCGCCCCCACCGACATTCCCATCGTCATCACCGACACCGATGTGGTTGCCGAGGGTCGCGTGGTGCCGAATGATTCTGCCAACCTGTCCTTTAAAATTGCCGGGCAGGTGACCGAAGTTCTGATCACCGAGGGGGATACCGTCGAGGTGGGGCAGGTTATCGCTCGCCTGGACAACAGCGAGCAGCTTCAATCGGCGATTGCCAACGCAGAGGCAGAGTTGCTTAACGCACAGCAGGCCCGCGACGCCCTGCTTGAGAATGCCAAGGTAAACTCCGCCGCGGCTCTCCAGGCAATTGCCGACGCTCGCGACGCGGTGCGCGACGCGGATCGCTACCTGAACAATCTTAATGCCGGCAGCCGAGATACCGACATCGATCTGGCCAAGGCAGACGTGGCCATCCTAAAAGACCAACTCGATGAAGCTCGAGAAGACTATAAGCCGTATGAAAACAAGCCCGAGGATGACGTCAAGCGAGCCACCTTCCTGTCCCGTTTTGCCCAGGCCGAGCAGTTATATAAAGACGCTGTCCGCAAGCTGAACAACCTTCAAGGGGATCCCAGCAAGATCGACATGGACGTCGCGGAGGCCAATCTGGCTGTGGCAGAGGCGCAACTGCTGCTCGCTTTACAAAACTACGACGAAGTAAGCTCTACTCCAGACCCAGACGACCTGGCCGCGGTGGAGGCGCGCATAAAAGCCACCGAGGCTGGCCTGGTATCCGCCCAGGCCGCCCTGAAGAACATCGAGCTGGTTGCCCCGTTCGATGGCAAGATCGTCGACCTGACGATTACCGTCGGTGAGCAAGTGGCTCCCGGTGTGACGGCAGCGGTGCTGGCAGACTTTTCCCAATGGATCGTCGAGACCGATGACCTGACCGAGATCGAAATCCCTGAGGTAAGCGTAGGCCAGTCCGTCACGGTTGTCCCCGACGCATTGCCAGACCTGGAGCTGACTGGTACGGTGGAGCGCATCAGCGATGTATTTGAAGAAAAGCGCGGGGATATCACCTATACGGCGCGCATCAAGCTCAATCAGGAGGATGAGCGCTTGCGTTGGGGCATGACCGTGGTGGTCACCTTTGAGAAATAGGGCCATTATTCAGTCAATTGAATGCACGGCCTTGATCACGCATCGGATCGAAATATGGGTCTATCCAAAAAGCGGTAGGGCGGCTTGGTAAGCCGCCAACTATGGGGGTCGGATTGTCTGACCCAAGATCGGTCAGATCTTCGACAATCCGACCTACACATAGAGGATTTGATGGTTCGTTTTGTTCTTTTTGGACATCCCAAAACGAAGAGCAAGAAGAAAAGGACGCTATGTCTGTAACTCGGATAACAAGTCCCCTAATGACGGGTGCGAGTCTCCTGCTGATTTTCGGCTCTATCCTGCTAGCCGCTTGCAGCGCATTGGGGATTGGCCCATCCAGCACTCCCACACCTACAGCCGCCCCCGAGGCCGAGAGCGCCGCCGCGGTGAACGCCGAAGGTCAAATCGTGCCGCACCACTACGCCAACCTATCTACCGAGGTAAGCGGGCAGGTAACTGAGATCCTCTTCCACGAAGGCGAGCAGGTCCAGTCAGGCGCGGTGATTCTGCGTCTGGGCGACCGCGAGCAATACCAGGCCGACCTGGCCGCGGCCGAACTGGAGCTGCTGAGCGCCCAGCAAGCGTTGGAAGAGCTTCAAAAGAACGCCGGGCTGGAGCTGGCCCAGGCCCGCCAGTCCCTGGCCCTCGCAAACCAGGAGCGCTCAATAATCTTTGATGAGTTCGAGAACTTAAGTAAGCCTGTCCCCCAGGCAGACCTTGATCAGGCTTATGCCAGTGTCATCATGGCTGAGAAGCGATTACAAAAGGCTGGCGAAGACCTGGAAAAAATGGAAAAGCGCTACAAGAACAAAAACAACATCCTGTGGCAATTCTTGAACAAGAAGCAGTTCAAGGATCTGCTCGAGCAGATGCGTAGAGCCAGGCTCTCCGTCGAGAGTCGCTATTACGATGTGCTCGAGCGATACAATGATCTAAAGAACCACCCGGATGAGATCGATCTCGCCAAGGCTACTGCTGACCTGGGGCTCGTGGATGCCCGCATCGCAGATATAAAGGGTGACATCGCTCTCCTGGAGAAAGGTCCAGACCCTGATAAAGTCGCTTCTGCCGAAGCGCGCCGCAAAGCAGCCCAGGTCGCCCTGGAGGCAGCCCACCTGGCATTGACCAATAGTGAAATCGTTGCACCGTTCTCTGGTCAGATCGCGGAGTTGACGATCACGGAAGGCGAATGGGTGCAAGCCAACCAACCGGTGATCGTGCTGGCGGACCTTAATCAATGGGAGGTCGAGACCGACGACCTGACAGAGCTGGATGTGCCCGATGTGCGCCTGGGGCAGATAGTTACCGTCAGGCTGGACGCCCTGCCAGAGCTGGAGCTAAAAGGTAAGGTTGGCGCCATCAAAGACCTGTCTGAAGAGAAGCGCGGGGATGTCACGTATACAGTGACCATCCTGCTGGACCAGGTGGATCCCCGCCTGCGGTGGGGGATGACTGTTTCGGTCGATTTTGGGGAATAGCAGGAAGGGATGCCTGTTAACGTTAAATAGAGAACGGCGATTCGGGGAGCGAAGCAGGGCAGTGATGACGGCTGCCATCCTGCTCCTTGGATCGGCCATCCGCCTGCTTCCCTTAACCTACGTGGATTTCCGCCTGCCTTTCCGCATGGGCGGTCTCTACGTCGAGTTCGCCCAGCAGATCGCTGCGCATCATTTTTTTCTGCCTGCCCGGATTCCCTTTTACACGGAAGGAGGCATTCCCTTCGCCTATCCTCCGCTGCCTTTTTACGTCCAGGCTGCTCTCCTCCAGGTTTTCTCGTCTTCCACATATGCAATTGCCAACCTGCTGCCCCCGTTGACGGCGATTGTGGCGCTGCTCTGCTTCTTCCTGCTCGTCCGCGCCCTTAAACTCCAGCCGCTGACCGGCACCATTGCGCTGGCTGCATTTGCGACCCTGCCCTCGGCTTATTACGAACAGTGGGAAAGCGCCGGATTGGCTGAGGCGTTTGGCAGTCTGGCGCTGGTCTTATTCGGCACAGCGTTGGCGAAAGTGTATCATTCCGAAAAACCAGTCTATTATGGCCTAACCGGATTGGCCTTAGGAATAAGCGTCCTGGCTTCGCCTGGCAGTGCGGCCGCGGCTGCTCTTATGTTTGTCCTGTTCACCGCCATCAAGCTGTTCACAACAAAAGAACACCGCTTTGCCGCCGTGGTCCGCTTCACCGTAGCTGGGGTCATTGGTGTACTGGTTGCCAGCCCATACCTGGTGTCGGTCATCCAATATCATGGAGCCGGATTGTTCTGGAATATTCTGAGGACTGAGAGTTCGTCTCCAATGAATAATCATCCCTTCCCAGGCTGGTTGTCGCCTATCTTCAACTTCAACGCCTCGGGCGCACTCTACCCATTTATTTGGGACTTCATCGCATTCAGCGGCCTGATCTGGGCTGTTTTCCGGCGACAATGGTGGCTGCCGCTCTGGTATCTTGCCATGTTCATGGTCCCACGGGAAGGTTGGTGGACAGCCTCCATCCCTGCCAGCTTGTTGGTAGGCTTTGGTGTGACGGAAATCTGGTTTCCTTTCACACTCGCTGCGGGTAAAGGTTTATCCTTGATTGAACGGGCCATCATCTACCCCGCCCTGGCAATCCTGTTCTGCGCCTATGCTCTGATAAATGTAAAGGCGATCATATCCCAGGATATTGTTAAGGGATATGACCGGGAACATTGGGTGGATACGATTGAGGCAGCCGAGTGGGTAAAGACGTCTACGCCGGCAGACAGCCGTTTCATCGTCATGATCGAGAGGGAAGCCATGGAATGGACTCCCTATCTCATGCAGCGCACCGTTCTGAATACTCCCTATGGTGCAGAATGGGAGCCAGATGAACTACGCAAGATCAGCGCACTTGGAGATGATCTCGGGGACTGCAGCAACCTGCCCTGTATCCGCCAAGCAGTTACAAAATTCACCAGTCAGCCTAACTGGTACGGCTTCCTCAGAAAACGGGGCATGGGGGGACTCTCCAATCCTGAACGCGTGCAGGAGGCTGGTTTCGAGCTTATTTGGGAGAACCGTGAAGTGGTCATTGTACGCTTCACAGGCATCGCTCATCCTTGATCGTCTGCCCTCCGGTACTCACCAAACCATCAGAATTTACCCCTTAATTTCAGGATTCCGTCAGACCGGCAACGATCTTTTCCAATCATTGGATGCTTTCCACGTTCTCGAAGCAGCGCAAAAAATTCGCGTTATCGTGCCGGTAGAACAAATATTCCTGGGGTACCACATCTTTCGCGTAATAATCCAGAATGGTGCAGTTGAGGATGAAGAAAACCGCCCTTAAAATCACGACACCCGACGAGCCAAAATTAAAATCTACTTGACATTAAACAAGCCCCATAACGGGGCTTGTATTTACATCGAAGCTCACAATTTTGGAAAATCCAGCTAATCCTTAAAAACCTTCTCGGGGAGCATCCCTTCCAGGATGATCTCTAGGGCCATGGTATGGCTGCAGCGGCCGCGCGTCTGGAAGAAATCGCAATCACATTGCCAGACGCCGTTCACCAGGCTGACCATATGGGGGTTGTTCTCTCCTTCAAAAGTCACGGTGAGCGAATCGATGCGTATTCGATCGCGTTGCTCAGCATATCGTTTCGCTTTTTCAATCTTGCCAATCATTCCATAATCCATTCGCGCAGTCTCCTTTCAAAAGAGTGATAATAAGAAAGCACGCGGGAAGACCCGCGTGCCTTTTATACCTAAATATTCAGTTGAAGAAACATCCCTCATATCTGTTCTCCGTCTGCATTGAGTATAAGCGGAGTCTACCTGAAAGTCAACCTACAAATTAGGTATACCTCTTATGTTCGTCCTTGAACACCAGGCTCAAGATGATAGAAATCACGCTGACCACGATAGAGCCTAACAAGGCTGCCCAGAAACCAGAAACGGTGAAACCCACACCAAAAGCTGTGCCAATGTAACCCGCAAAATAGAATAAGAATGTATTGATGACCAGGGTGAATAACCCCAGTGTAAGCAGGATCAGCGGACAGGTGAGTAACTTGAGCAGCGGGTTGAGGAATGCGTTGACCACGCCAAAGATCAGCGCCAGCCAGATGAAAGCCAGCCAGTTGGCGCTCTGGGGTTGGATTCCCGGCACCAATGCAACAGCAACATATAAAGCAATGGCGTTGATCGCCCAGCGGATGAGGAAGCGGTTCATTTGATTTTCCTTTCTTCTTACCTTAGAGGCATACCTCTTCCCGAGACCCTGAGGATCGCTCAGACCCTCAGGATCTCGGTTCGCAGGAGCACTGCATAACTATTTACGAGATTTTGTCTCCTTGGTCGCGGACGATGCGCTATTCTCCTCTTGCTATGGCGCCCCATCGGGGGTACTCTACCCCGATTTACCTTTCGAAGTACTCCAACACCTGCTTGACGTGCAGCACGCCGTCGAATTTCAGCCCATCGCCGCCCTTCTTGAGCACGCCTTTCTCCCCATCGGGGTCGCCCAGGCTGGTGACAATGATGTCGCCGGCGCTCACATCCTCTTTCTCGGTGTAGTAGTTGGTGGTCACCACCGTGGGCATCTTCGCAGCCTTGGCCGCCAGCACGCCATTCTTCGAGTCCTCAACCACGAAGCACTCCTCCGGCTTGAGCCCGGTTTTGGAGAGCGCCAGGTTGTAGATCTCCGGATCGGGCTTTTTCTTGCTGACCACGTCACCCGCCAGCACCAGATCGAACTTGATGTCGGAGAGGATTTTCCCCGTGATGGCCTTGGCAGCCTGCTCGTTGGAAGTGGTGCACACGCCGACCAGCAGCCCGGCCTCCATCGCCTCTTTCATAAAGCGGTGAATACCCGGTCGCAGCGGCAGTTGTCCCGATTCAATGAGCTCAACGAAGAGCGCCGTCTTGCTCTTGTGCATGGTCTTCACCAGCTCATCGATCTCCTCGGGGGGCACCGCTGGATTGAAGCCCCTTGTCAGGCTGTGGTGCTTCATTCGCTCTTTGCCGCCAGCGATCTGCAGCAGCTCGTGATAATAATCAACGCTCCATTCGTCGGTGAAGCCAAATTCTTTGAAGGCCATGTTGAAAGAGACACGATGACCATCGCGCTCGGTGTCGATGATGACACCGTCCTGGTCGAAGAAAACAGCTTTAATTTTTCCCATGATTCGCCTCCAGGTATGATCCGTAAATTTCGTTACTTGGTCAGGAACTCACGCACGACCTCAACCGCCATGCGGTTCTCTTCCTTATCGCCGATGGTAATGCGGAACCAGCCATCGCTGCCGTATTTATCGCTATCTGGGCGGAAGATCAGACCTTTTTGTTCGGCGTAAGCCACCATGGCCTTGCCCTTCTTGCCGGTCCCCCCAGCGTCGAAGAGGATATAGTTGGCTTGCGAGCGGAAAATGACCAATCCAGGGATATCGCTCAGCGATTCCTGGATAAAATCCACCTCGCTGTTATTGAATCTCACCCGGTACTCCAGGGCCTCCGTATCTTCCAGGGCTGCCAGTGCTGCCCACATCGGAATGGTGCCCACGTTCCAGGGCAGCAGCGCGGCGGAGATTTGCCCAATGACGCTCTTATCCCCCAGGGCATAGCCAAAGCGCAAGCCCGCCAGGCCATAGGCTTTGGAAAGCGTGCGCGTGATAAGCACGTTTTTATACTTCTTGGTCAGGCCTACCTGAGACATGCCCAGCCCGGCGTATTCGACATACGCCTCGTCAACGACAAATGGGATGCCTGTCTCGGCGATGCGCACGAACTCCTTGGCATCCATAAAGTTGCCTGTAGGGTTGTTCGGGTTGGCGATGACAACGACCTTGGTCTTATCGGTGATGGCTTTGAGGATGGAATCGGGGTCGTAGAGCAGTTGCTTGTCCTTGTAAATCATCGGGACAGAAACCAGCTTGCCCCCCAGGATGTTGCAGCGCAGTTTATAGATACCAAAGCAGGGTGTGTGCTGGAGCACCTCTTCGCCGGGCGCCAGAAAAACGCGGAAGATGTTGTCGAACACCTCGCTGGAGCCGTTGCCCAGCATTACGTTCTCGGGGCCGTCCAGCCCGTTGATTTCGGCGATCTTACCGCGCACCACGAGACCCTGATCGGGGTAGCGATGGCCCAGGCGGGCATACTTATCAATGGTTGCCAGCACCTTCTCGGAGGGTGGGTTCGGGTTCTCGTTGGACATCATGCGGTGCAGCTCCGGCTGGCGCCAGGCAAGCTCGATGTGCCCTGAAATGTACATCGGGATACCCTTCACCCAAGGGACATAATATTCTTCAATATTTTTCATGTTGGTACTCCTTGATGGTTGTGTTGCGAGTGTATGGCAAAGAATGAGTAGTGAGGAGTATCCGTTACTCCTCACTACGAAGCCTCCAATGGTTGCTACGCCTTTCCTGCGCTGCCGAGCATATCGATCCAGTGCCCAACCGCTTTGCGGATGGCGTCACGGGCAGCCACATCGACTTTACCGGGGTCGTACTCCTCCCGATGAGCGGTGATGTAGTCATATTTTGCGTCAATCAGGGTGCGCTTGAGCTCGGTGGAAACGTTGAACTTGGCGCCGCCCATCTCAATCAGCTTTTGGATGTAATCTTCCGGCAGGCCGGTACCGCCGTGTACTACCAGCGGGGTCTTGACACCGCCGCCGTTAAGTAGCTGGTTAATCCTGCCCAGGCGCTCGAAATCCACCTTGGGATTCTTGGTCTTATACACGCCGTGCGCCGTACCGATAGCCGGAGCGAAGATGTCCAAGCCGGTGCGCTCGACGAATTCCACGGATTGTATCGGGTTAGCCAGGGCGGCCTCATCCTCCGCCACTTTAACCTGATCTTCCACGCCGCTCACCGTGCCCAGCTCGCCTTCCACGGAGATGTTACCCACAGAATGGGCGTAATCCACCACCTCTTTCGTCTGGCGGATATTCTCCTCGAAGGTCTGTTTGGATGCGTCGATCATGACGTTGGTATAGCCGGCATCGGCGCATTTCTTGCAATAATCGATCTCCGTGCAGTGATCCAGGTGCAGGCAGATCGGGATGGGTGCAGCAGAAGCGATGGTGCGGAAAATCGCCACCAGCACGTCCGTGCCCAGGAACTTGGAAGGCTTCACCGAGGTCTGGATGATCAATGGGGACTTCTTCTCAACAGCTGCGTCCACCACCCCTTCCAGCTGGATCAGGTCGGTGATGTTGAAGGCGCCAACGGCATACTTGCCCATGGCGGCTTCGACCATGATTTCTTTTGCGTTGACGATTGACATGTGCAACCTCCTATACAATTACAGGGTTTCAACTCAAGATACTGCCGTTTCGCCCGCATCGATTCGTCGGGCATACGCATTCGCGGCGGGTACTGCGCCCGCCGGCGCTGGCATCCGCCCGCCGCATGGCTCGAGCGGGCGGATCCCAGCGCTGCGCCATTGGCGATTTGTCGCGCCTTTCGTGATCTCTACGACGCCGCTACGTCCTTCAACCACTGATCCCAACGCAGATCAGTAATATGCTGGCGCACGCGGCCGAACCACAGGTCGGCGTAGCCTTGAAAATCCTCATCCAGTGTCGAGATACCCGTCTGGGTGGTGCCCCACATGGACTCGTGGATTTCGGACATCGGCCACATCAGCTTCAGGCGGGCAAAATTCTTGGGCGTCACTTCGCCGAAGTACTCCTGCAAGAGCAGGCGCACCTGGTCGTCGGTCAGGCGGTGGTGGTGGCAGAAATTTCCCAGGTCGAAGAAGATGTCGCCCATGCCGGCGTATTCCCAGTCGAGCAGGCGGATCTCGCCGATCTCGCCGGGCACCTCTTCATCCAGCCAGTTCAGGTTGAGCAGATCGTCATGGCACGGGGTGGGGACGTAGGGATCCTTCAGCAGAGCACCCTCCACCTGGTGCATCTTCATCATGATCCAGTCGAAGTCGAACGGGAACTTGCAGTTGTTGCTTTTGCTCACGCTGGTGAGCCACTCCACCCGCCGGAAGACGTTGAACTCGCCTTTCAATTCCGGGGAGCGCTGGTGGAAAAGACGTATCTTACGCACAACCCGGATAATATTTTCCGGCTTGATGATCTCGTCGGGTGGGATGTGTCTTCCTTTTACGTAGCGGGTGAGCAGGTAGCCTTCCGGCTCGATAAAGTAAACCACTTCAGGGGCAACGCCCAGCTTGCCAGCCTCCAGGTTGGCCTGGTGCTCCACGTCGCGCCGGATGCCCAGCTTGTCGGTATTGGCGCCGGTGATACGTAAAACGTAGGCTTTACCGTCGGTCTCGATTTTATAGTTCAGGTTGGTAATCCCCCCAGCTAGCGATGCCGTTTTTATATCTTTTGCCTCGGCCAGGAACGGCACCCGGGCGATGGCTTCTTCAAGCGTAAGTGCCATAGTATCCTTCCCTCTATGTACCAGCCTGCATGAACAATGCGAGCATGCCGAATAAGGAAATAGGGAGGATCCAGCTCGAGCGACCCGCTCAAGCTGGATCCTTCACCGAGATTAATCGGCACCACGCGGGGCGTGAGCCAGCTTCTCCAGCTCTTCCTCGATGCGGCGCAGCTCTTCTTCGGAGGCTTTCTTGGGGCCGGTAAACCACTTCTTGGCTCCCAGTTGCCAGTAGACAAGCATGATCACGGCCAGACCACCCATCGTCCACAGCACCAGCTCGTTCGGCGGCAGGCAAAACAGGATGGTGATGAAGACAATCCAGATGAAAGCGACAACGTTGATGTATGGTCCCCATTTCTTCAGGCTCCAGGGCGCGGTCGCAGGTGTCGTAAATTCGCCCTGCTGGCGGCGCTTGTTGCGCCAGTTCAGATAGATCGGGATGCCATATGCCAGATAGAGAGCAATCGTGGAGATCGACGTGACCACAAAGTAAGCCGCTGAATACACTGTGATCAACACTGCGATGACGCTGGTGATCAGGATCGAATTTACAGGTGTGCGCCAAGCGGGGTGGATCTGCTTGATCACACCGGAGCCAGGCATGCCGTCGTCGCGGGCGAAGGCGAACCACATGCGGCTCATGCTGGTGATCGATGACAGGCCGCACAGCCACATGCCGCCGGCGATGATGATGCCGACGACATTGGCAAAAAACGCCGAAAGGTTTTGATAGGCAATGTATAGCACCGGATAAGGGTCAGCCACCGTCGCGGCAATATCCGGTATGGCGAAGGTTAACGCCATCAGCACGATGTAGCCGACGACTGCCGAGACCGCCACCGAGAGGAACACACCCCAGGCGCTGTTCAGGCGGGCCAGCACGGTCTCCTCGGCTACGTGGGCCGAGGCGTCGTAGCCGGTGTAGGTCCACTGCGCCTGTAAGAAGGCCAGGGCGAAGACCAGGGCGAAGGGTGCCGCTCTATAGAAAGCTTCCAACCCTGGGATCAGGGAAAAGAGTGGAGATTTCAGCACCAAAGTGCCCACCACCAGGGATGGCACTCCATCTATTGAGGAGGCGTCGAGTGGGTTGACCGTGTTCACCGCCGAAAAGACAAAGCTCAGCGAATTGTGGGTCTTGCCGAAGACGGTCAGCAGCAGGGCGATGATCAGCACGCCGCCGATGTGCCAGTACACGCTGAAGTCGTTCAGTTTGGCAGTCAGGCGGATGCCGAAGGAGTTGATCAGCACCTGCGGGATCATGATCAGCACCATGACGAAGATGTAGAAGCCCCAGCTCGTAACGGTACCAAAGAGCGGCACAGTCGCATTGGCAGGGATGTTGAGCGCCTTGCTGATAAAGCCCATAATGTAGATGGCGGCGGCAACATTGATGCCGGCGGTGATGGTGATCTGCCCGAGCATGTTCAGCCAGGCCGTCACCCATGCCCACCGGGCTCCACCCAGGCGGTTCGCCCAGTAGTACAGGCCGCCAGCAGTGGGGTAGGCGGAAGCGATTTCGGCCATGGAGGCGGCGATGCACAACGTAAAGACGCTGACCAGCGGCCAGCCCACCGTGTTGATGATCGGCCCGGCGAACTTGAGGCCATAGCCGTACAGCAGTATCGCCCCGGTCAGGATGGAGATGATGGAGAAGGAGATGGCAAAGTTGGAGAACCCACCCATCTCACGGAACAGTTGCTGAGCGTAACCCAGGCGGTGCAGGTCACGCACGTCTTGCTTGATGATCTCCTCGCGGGATTTTCCCTTCTGTTGGGACATGACATAGATCTCCTTGGCAATATTAGGATATGCGTTCATCAACTAACTTTCCGTGATTTATTCTATTTCCAGGCAATGCCTGCCTGGGCTGCCACCTCCTCGATGATCAGTTTCCGATGACGCCGCTTCGCTTCTCGCCAGTGATGAGGAGATAACCATCGCCGGCGAACAGCGGCTACTAAACAGGCAAGAAACCATCCACGCTGTCTCTATTCGCCCGCCCCTTCAAATGACCCTTTGACTTAGCTAACCTCCCGCGTTAGCGATTAGCGCTCAAGAGAGACCGTCAATGAATAGATATCGCCGCGGTTATAACAGTAGGTAAACTCCACCGGCGTACCATCTTCGGCATAAACGGTGCGCTCCTTAAAGAGGATGGGCGCCCCTTCTCTGATCTCCATCAGCCGGGCCAGCTCCTTGGTCGCCTCTCGGGCTTCGATCCTCTGGATGGCGCGCTTCACCTTGTAGCCGCACTTCTCAAACAAGGTCCATAAATGCTGCACCTCCAGGTTTTCATTGAGGATGCTGACGAACAGCTTGTGTGGCAGGTGAGCGTCGTGGACGGTGATGGGCACATGGTTGGCATAGCGCAGGGTTTTCACGCGGATCACCAGATCCCCCACGGCGATGCCAAGCGCCTTGGCCATTTTCATGCGGGCAGGGATGATCTCCAGAGTCAACAAGGAGGCGCTGGCATCAATGCCCTCGCCTCCTGCTTTATCGAAGAAACTGGTCAGGCGGGTGTGGTCGCGTTCCAGGTGTTGGAAGGCGACGAACGTGCCCACGCCATGCCGCCGGTAAATCAGCCCTTCGTCGATCAATTCGGCGATGCTCTGGCGCACGGTCATGCGGCTGACACCGAATCTTGCCGCGAGCTCATGCTCTGAGGGGAGCTGCTCGCCTCGTTTCAACACCCCCTGGGTGATCTCCCCGCGCAACGCTTCCCGGATCCATACGTACATTGGGACGCCTTCGGTCTTGGTCAATTCAACCATCTAAGCTCCGAATTGTCAGATATCTAGACGTATAGACATCTATAATTATAGGCAGGATGTATAGATTGTCAATAAGGAAAATAAAAAAATTACGAAGACCAGAAATGGGGTCATACGTGCGCAAAGCGCCCGTATGACCCCATTTCTGGAATTAATACCCATTCTACGCCCGGATTCGCTCACCCTTCGGATCCCACAGCGGCATCTGCCTGATGGTGGCGCCAACCTGGTCACCGAAAAATTCGATCTCCAGCTGCGTACCAGGCTGGCTGTGCTCGATGGGCAAATAGGCAAAGAGGATGCTCTCCTCAACCGAGTATCCGTAACCACCCGAGGCCACCCAACCGACGATTTTTTCCGTGCCTGACAGGCGGATTGGCTCCTTGCCAAGAGCAATGGTGCGCTTGTCATCCAGGGTCGCACAGCACAGCTTGCGCTTCAGCCTGCTTTCCTTATGCTTGAGCAGAGCCTCTCGACCCAGGAAATCACCTTTGTTCAGCTTAACAGCGAATCCCAGCCCGGCCTCATAGGGAGTGTAATCTGGGCTGATCTCACCGCTCCAATAGCGGTAGGCTTTCTCAAGACGGAGTGTGTCGATGGCTTTATAACCTGCCGCCACCATACCTTCCGGTTGGCCGGCCTCCCACAGTGTATCCCACAGGCGCAGACCGTATTCTATCGGGCAGTAAAACTCCCAGCCCAGCTCGCCTACGTACGTCACCCGCGAAGCCAGCACGGGCACATCGCCTACCGTGATGGACTGTGCAGTCATATAGGGAAAAGCACCGTTGGAGACATCTGCCTTGGTGACCTTTTGCATGATCACCCGCGCCTTGGGACCCCACATACCGATGCATGCATACGATGAGGAGACATCTTCAATCGTCACCAAGCCATCCTCGGGCATATGCAGGCGCAGCCAGGACATATCGTGCTGGCCAAATGCAGTACCGGTGATAATCAAGAAACGCTCTTCTGCCAGCCGGGTGACGGTGAAATCGCACTCGATGCCGCCGCGCTTGTTCAGACACTCCGTATACACCACAGTGCCGACCGGCACATCGATGTCGTTGGCACATACATAGTTCAAAAAAGCTAAGGCTGCGGGGCCGCGCACCTCGAACTTATTGAACGAGGTTTCGTCGAATAAGCCGGCGTTTCGGCGCGTCATCAAGTGCTCATAACCAATGGCGCGTGACCAGTTGTGCCGCGCCCAGCCGGTTGGCTCGTGCCCGTGGACCGCCAGCTCTTCATAGGGCTTGAAGTAATTGGGGCGCTCCCAGCCGGTCTTCTCGCCAAAGGCTGCCCCCAGATCGCGCAGGCGGTAGTAGGTGGGGGAGAGACGCAGGTTGCGCCGGGAGAGACGCTCCTCACCGGGGTAGTGGATATCATAGTACATGGAATAGGTCTCGATGGTTCGGGCGACGGTGTAGTCCTGGCTGGCATAATTGGTGCCAAAGCGGCGAACATCCAGCCGCCACATATCCCATTCCGGTTGACCATCGATAATCCACTCTGCCATCACCTTCCCAATGCCGCCCGCGCCGGCCAGGCCGTGCGCGCAGAAGGCGCATGCCACCCAGAAACCCTTGACCGAAGTGGGCCCGAGCAGGAATTCGCCGTCAGGGGTGAAGCCCTCTGGCCCATTGAGCAATTGGATGATCTCAGCCGTCTCCACCGCGGGGACACGCTTGATGGAGTTCTCCATCAATGGCGCAAAACGCTCCCAATCCGGCGGGAGCAACTGATATTTAAAATCGTGCGGGATACCTTTCAGCCCGAAGGGCACAGGATTGCGCTCATAGCCGCCAGTGACGATCCCGCCAACCTCCTCGCGCCAGTACACCAGCAAGTCCGGATCGCGCAGCGTGGGAAATTCATGGCGCACGCCCTCGATCGGCTTCGTAATGATATACAAGTGCGCCATGGGCACCACGGGCAGGTTCAAGCCGACCATCTTACCCACCTCGCCTCCCCACTGCCCTGTGGCGTTGACCACGATCTCGGTCTTTATTCCCCCACGGTTGGTGACAACCTCGTCCACACGACCGTTCTTCAAGCGAATCGCCTCCACGTTGGTATCCAGATAGAAGCGAGCCCCGCGGCTCTTTGCCCCAGCCGCCAGAGCGTTGGTCAACTGGGTTGGGTCAATCATCCCGTCGGTAGGGGTGAAAGCGGCGCCCAGCACGCCATCGATATTCATCATTGGGAATAGGTCGAGCGCCTCTTTTGGGCTGAGCAACTCCATGGGCATACCGAAAGAACGCGCCATCCCCACCTGGCGCTTAAGATCTTCCATACGCTCAGGTGACGACGCTAATCGCAGGCCGCCGACTTCCCGCCAGCCGGTATCTTGCCCGGTCTCGTCTTTCAGGCGCCGGTATAGGTCAGTGCTGTAAAACATCATCCGGGTCAGGTTGGCATCGGAGCGCAACTGGCCCACCAGTCCAGCCGAATGCCAGGTGGAGCCTGCGGTCAGTTCATGACGCTCCAACAGAACTACGTCTTTCCACCCCATCTGCGTGAGATGGTAGGCAATGCTGCACCCACCCACCCCACCACCGATAATGACGACCTGGGCATGCGAAGGGATTTCAGTCATGTTCCATACTCCTTGACGGCAGGATTGAAATATTTACGATCAAGCCCTTTCCCTCCCCTTTTTTAGGGATACCCTCTAAGCTACTTTTGCCAGACAGACTCGGGATGAGCCATCTCAGCTACGATGTCAAAGGAAGAGATGATGCCCAATGGCATGGAGTCCGGAGATTTGGGGTCGACGACAACCAAACGGTGATGGTGGTTCTCGATCATCATATCGGCAGCCTCGCGCAAGCTAGCTGAAATGTGGATTGCCAGCAGGGGATGCATCACCTCCGCCACAGTTGTATGGTCGGCACGTCCTTCGGCGCTCAGCGACAGCAAGTCCAACCCGCTGAACAAGCCCAGTGGCTTTCCCTGAGCGTTCACCACCAGCACCGAGCGCCAGCCGGTATCCGCCATAGCTCGAGCGGTGGAAACCAATGGCGTCTTATCCCGGCAGCACAGGTAGACATCCGACATCACATCGCCTACCTTCTTGCGACCGAAAGGAACTGCCGCGGCCAGGCTGGAGATAAAATCCGAAACCGATATCACCCCCACCGGCTTCCCATTCTCAGTGACCAACAAGCGGCGGATAACGTCATCCTTCATGCGGCGGGCAGCCTCATTCGCCGGGACATCGGCTTCGATAGTGTCCACGGGGGCAGACATTAACTCGCCGGCGGTCATCTTGCGCATCACTGCCAGGCTCTCGCGGTCAGCAGATAACCACTCCCCGGCTAAGAGATCGAAATCTGTAATGACGCCCAGGATGCGGCTATCCTGTTCGCCCGGCGCAGCGGCAGTGACAAACAAGGCATGCACGTGATGTTTATACAGCATGACTGCCACCTGCCCCAGTGTCAGATCAGGAGAGCAGGTCAACACGCCCGGACGCATGAGGTCTCGCACCAGCTTTGCCATAACATTCCTCCTGTTTAATTCACCTGGACGGTCTAATGGACTTCGTCAACGTCCTTGTACCATTTCACGCGGTCGCCTACACGGGCGCGCAAGCGCCAGGCCAGATTCTTGGGCTCATTTTCGATGCGTTCCAGGGTAGCCTGCACTTGAGAGACCACTCGTTGCTTCTGATCATCTGTCAATTGGGGATAGGCTTGCGCTAACTGTTTCACCTTATCCAGGTTCATCGTGGTGGTGCGCCATAAACCCCAGTCTTGCGCACAAAGGATTGCGATCCGTTCAACATTAATCGTCCCCTCGTCCACCTTGCCCAAAGGGTGCTCCAACAACAGCATGATCGTGTCGATGACATCTTTTTCGTTGATCTTTACGATCTGCATCTTTTCCAGGACCATCTCCGCCAGGGGAATGGTGGGGGTATCCACCTCCAGGCGCCCGTTCCAACTGATCATGTGGCAGAAATCCAGCTTGTCGAAGAATACATCCACGTGCAGACCGTTCGCTGGATTGTTGAAGATAGCCCGATCGCCCTCGCTGACGATGAAGACTTCACGGTCTTCGGTGTAGCCCAGCCCAGCCATGAGCACCTTGATCTCTTTGGCGTGTTTGCGATAAGCGGCGAAGTCGATATCGGTGTACGCTCGCCCCATGGCCTGCTGGAGAAATCCATAACGGGGACAGTGAATTTGAAAAGCCAGAGATCCAATGACACGCAGGGTCAGACCGGCCTCGTGACTGGCTTCGAGAATACGCTTGAGCTCATTCTCAAATCGCTCGCGCTCAGCCCGATCCTGTTGACCCATCCCAATCTGACCGCCCGACATGATACAACCCTCCAAAGCATGCAGAGAAAACCGCTCGATTCAAAAAAAACAGGCCCCAAAGGTTTCATGCGCCAGCGAAGCTGCTACGACGTAATACTGAGATGATGCGCCAACCCGACGATTAACATCGAGGAAACCTTTGGGGTCTTTTGAGACATCTCAGCGACATTATACCCGAAATGATATAAACTTGCAAATCTCTTCAAAATCTTATATAATTATTCAATAATATAATCAAATTTCGTCACAAACGCTAAGCAGAGGTTGCGATCTCCAAATTATGAGCAAATCCCTCATCCCTGCCCAGCGGCGTGAACGTATCCAGGAATATCTGGCGCTGCACAAAATTGTTGCCAGCACCGATCTGAGTGAATGGCTGGGTGTTTCTGAGGCTACGATTCGCCGCGACCTGGAGTGGATGGAGGACGAAGGCTTCCTGGAACGCACACATGGTGGCGCTGTCTTGAGCCAACGCCTGCCGCTCGAGCCGGAATACAGGCAAAGGGCTATGCGCTGCCCGGAAGAAAAGCGCCTGATCGGCTTGACCGCAGCCGCTCAAATCGAAGAGGGGGATATCGTCTTCATCAATAGCGGCTCAACTACCACACAAGTTATCCGTCACATCCGTCCTAGCTCGGACGTTACGGTAATCACCAATAACCTGTTCGCCGCATTAGAGGTCGGCGAAGCCGGCTTCGAGCTGCTCTTGCTGGGAGGTGAATTTCAGCACAAGTCGAATTCAGTGGCTGGACGCTTTGCCATTGAAAACATGAGCCAGGTGTACGCCAGCAAAGCCTTTATCGGAGTGGATGGCATCAGCCCAAGGTTCGGCTACACCGTGCCGTCCAACGCCGAGGCAGAGGTGATCCGTATGATGATCGATCGGACAAATGGTCCCATCTACGTGGTCGCCGACCACACCAAATGGGGCGTGGTCTCCAACTTTGAGGTCGCCCCAATTCACAAAGATCTCAAGTTGATTACAGATGATAGCCTGGACGAATACGCTCGCGCCGACCTGGCTTCCCGCTCGGCAGAGGTCATCATTGCGAGCGCATACCCGGTAAAGATCTGACAGGTTGCTGGCTTTACGCCCGCCACCTGTTTTGTTTTGACAACCCGGAGGAACGAGGATGTCTTTTTTCTTCAAGAAACCCCGTAAGAAAGCTACCCGCTTATTTTTCGCCACCGATCTGCACGGTTCGGAGCGCACTTTCAGAAAGTTCATCAACGCCGGTAAATTTTATGAGGCCGACGTACTGGTCATGGGCGGAGACATCACCGGTAAACTGCTCATCCCCATTATTAAAGAGGGCAACGGCCATTTCCGCGCCACACTGCAGGGCAATATGCAGAAAATCGAGACCGACGCAGAGCTTCAACAGCTTCAAGAAAGAATTGGCATCCTCGGTTTCTACAGCCAGATCATGGAGGGAGACGAGTTCCACCAGATGCAGGCCGACGCGGTTGCGGTGGATAAACTCTTCCGCGATCTGGCGCGCCAGCGCCTGGATGATTGGGTCGATCTGGCGGAGACCCGGCTGGCGGGCACGGGCATTAAGTGCTTTGTGACCGGCGGCAATGATGACGATCCCGACACCCTGGAGCCGCTTTACCGCACGGGGACGCAATCCTTCTTCGGCTGTGAGAATAAAATGGTCTATGTGGATGACGAGCACAGTATGGTCAGCGTGGGCTATAGCGCCCCCACCCCATGGAAGACGCCCCGCGAGGTCAGCGACGAAGAGCTTGGCAGAGTGATCGAAGAGATGGTAGGGCAGGTGCCGGATATGGGCAAATGCATCTTTAATTTCCATGATCCACCGCTCGACTCTACCCTGGACACCTGTCCCATGCTGGACTGGAGCACCGACCCGCCGCAGCCGATCGTTAAAGCCGGGCAGGTTGTATTGCACGGCGCAGGCAGCCAGTCTGTGCGTAAAGCCATCGAAAAACACCAACCCATGCTGGGGCTGCACGGTCACATCCACGAATCGCAATCGGTGGCGAAGATCGGTCGCACAACCTGCGTCAACCCGGGCAGTGAGTATGGCGAAGGTGTGCTGCGCGGCTGCCTGGTGAATTTTTCCAACGGCGTAATTGAAGGTTATCAGATGACGAGCGGCTGAGACTCGAGAGCCCCCCGCAGGTTCAAAACCTGCGGGAGGTTTTACGGAAGGAGGTAACTATCGAAGCAGAAAAGGGTTAACTTTTAAGAAGCTGTGTTGCCTGATACGCTCTGCCAGGCAACAGTCTCAGGCCTATCCATAAATTATCAACCAAAGGAGGATGTAACATGACCGCAACAACCGCCCAAGCCAAGCCCGAAGTCTTCACCCGTAAAGCCTCCGGCCTGGTGCGGGTCATGTCCCCGTATTCGGCATTTGTTTACAATATCTTAACCATGGGGTTGATCTTCCCCTGGACCTACCTGTGGGCCCCTGGGGCGCTGCCCGGCGGCAAGATGGCCTGGGGAATCATCCTGGCCATGCTGATCGAGATCCCCATCGCCTTCGCCTACGTGTGGCTTTCCACCGCCTTACCCCGTTCCGGCGGCGACTACGTCTTCGAAAGCCGTGTCTTCGGCGGCGGCACAGCCTTCACGGTGGTGATGTCCGGCTACGTCATCTGGATCCTGCAGTGGGTGGCGCTGTCCGGCTGGCTGCTCGCTTACCTGGGCTTCGCCCCGCTCTTTCTCGGCCTGGGCGCAACGATGGGTAACGTCTCGCTATCAGCCATCGGAGTCTGGTTCACCACTGCCCCCGGCGTCATCATCACCAGCATCTTGAACGCCCTGGTTTCCATGCTCATCCTGGTCAGCGGCTTCAAGAACTATGTGCGCTTCCAATGGGTCATGTGGTACGTTGTGCTGCTGGCCTTCGCTGTGATGTTTGCCGTGCTCTTCTTCACCCCGGCTTCACAGTTCGTCGAGCGCTTGAACGCCTTTGCGGTGGCCTCTGGCGCGGGAGAGAATTTTTACCAGACCGCAACCAGTGCCGTCACCGCGGCTGGCATCGACCTCAAGCCGCCCTTCAGCTTGATCGCCACGCTCCTGGTAGCCCCCATCGCCTGGACATCTTTGCAGTGGGCGACCTACTCCGCCCAGCAGAACGGCGAGATTAAGGACGCCCGCTCCTTCAAGAATCAGACCATCATCATGGTCGGCTCGTTGATCGTCACCGGCCTGCTGCTGGCCTTGCTGGCAGTCGGCCTGGAGCGCCTGGCAGGCTCAGAGTTCCTCTACGTGGCTGGGGCTGGGTACTGGTCGCTCATCCCTGAGGCCACCGTCAGCGGCTTCTACTTGTGGCCCAATATCATCGCTGTCGCTGTGACTGCCAGCCCGCTGATCGTGTTGATCATCGGTCTGGGCTACATCCTCAACTCCCACCAGATCGTGCATAACTGCTACATTGGCATGACGCGTGTGCTGGTGGCTATGTCGCTCGACCGCCTGCTGCCCGACTGGTTCAGCAAGGTAGACGAGCGCTACCACACGCCGGTGAATGCCCACCTGGCTTACTTCCTGGCCAGCATACCCGTCATCCTGGCTTACAACCTGGTGCCTGGCTGGGTCGGGCTGACCTTGGGCGTGACCTTCGGCTGCGGCTATGTCTTCATCATCACCTGCCTGGCCGGTGCCTTGCTGCCCTACCGGGCTAAAGAGGTCTACGAAGCTTCCCCGGGAGCAAAATACACCGTCAGCGGCTACGTCGGCGTGCTCTTCACCCTGCTAGGTGTCCTGGCCTTCATCTGGACAGCCTGGGTGCTGGCTCCGCAGGCTTTCGGCAGCTACCTGATCCTGATCTGGCTGGTGCGCCTGGGTTCCATCGCGGCCGTCATCCTGTTCTTGAACCCGATGCGCCAGTACATCACGGAGTGGTTCAGCGGCAAGCCCATGCCCTGGCTTTCGGCGTTGGGCATGCTGGGCGGCGGTTTCGGCATGGCCATGGTGGTGGCTTTCCTGCTCGCCCCGGGGCTCGGCGTGCTGGGCAATTGGAACTTCGCCGATTTTCCGGGCGGACTGTGGGCGCAAATTATCGCCTTCGGGATTATTATCGTCTCGGCAGGGTGGTACCTCCTGGTTAAGCGAGCGCAGAGCGCCCGCGGCATCAACGTCGAGTACGCCTTCAAGGAGATACCGCCCGAATAAGTTGAACTTTGTCTCGTGACTGCTTAGCCCCCACCTCTCCGCCCTCCAACGGGGCAAGCCACCCACGTGTCGGTGGAGGGGCGAAGATAGCCGAAAAAGGGGTGCGCACCCCTTTTTCGGCCTTATTCACCTTTCCTGACGAAGGGAGACAGGAGGGATGGGGAAGCAATAAGGCGCTTCTTCGAGGAGTTGCAAAACTATGAAAAATCAAGCCAGAGTTGTCGTCATTGGCGGGGGCATCTACGGCGTCAACGTTGCCTACCATCTGGCAAAACTGGGCTGGACTGACCTGGTCCTGTTTGAAAAAAACGAAATTGCCAGCGGAGAGTCAGCACAGGCTGCTGGTCTGGTAACCCAATTTGCGACTTCGCAAACCATGATGCAGTTCCGCAAGTACAGCATTGAACTGTACAGTGAGCTGGGCTTGTTCGACCACGTCGGTAGCCTGCGCCTGGCATCCAGCAAAGAACAGTTGCGTGAGCTTCAGCGCAGTGTCAGCCGCGCCAAGGGTATCGGCATGGATGTCGAGATCATTTCGCCCGCCGAAGCCCTGCAAATCATGCCCCAATTGAGCCCAAAAGATCTCTACGGGGCGATCTACCTGCCGCGCGATGGGCATCTTGACCCCTACACCGTCACTACCAATATGGCTCGCCTGGTGCGCGAAATGGGCTGCGAGGTAGTCACCAACACACGCGTCACCGGCATTAAGCTCACCCCAAAGGGTGAGGTGAGCGAGGTGGTCACCACACGCGGCTCGATAAAGTGCGAGCACGTAATTAACGCCACCGGTCTTTGGGGGCCGCGCCTCGCCGCCATGGTTGGTCTGCACCTGCCCACCACCCCCATCGACCACCAGCACATCGCCCTCAAAGCGGTGCCGGGTAACGAGTTCCCGCACAGCACCCCCTGTCTGCGCGACCCGGATAATCTGGTGTATATGCGCGAGGAGCAGGGAGGCCTGGTGATCGGCGGTTACGAACCCAACCCGAAAGAACGCTGGGTGGATGGCGTGCCCTGGGAGCATGGCGGTACAGCCCTGCCGCCCGATTTTGACCGCTTCGAGCAGTTGTTTGAGGGCGCCATCCGGCGTCTTCCCTTCCTGGACCAGGCTGAGATCATCACCCTGGTATGCCACCCGGGCGCCTACACACCCGACTGCCAGCCCATCCTCGGTCCAATGCCCGGCGCGCGAGGCTTTTGGAACACGTGCGGTATGTCTCTAAACGGCTACGGCGGCGCTGGGGGTATGGGCAAGCTGATGGCTGAGTGGATCGTATACGGAGAGCCGTCTCAGGACATGTATGCCTACCGCGCCACCCGTTTCGGTAACTACTTTGCTAACGCCACGTTCGCCACCGAACGCACGCGCGAATGTGTCAAATACTATTACCGGCTGAAATTCCCCCATGACGAAAACGAGTGGGCGCGGCCATTCCGGGTTAGCCCGCTGCATTTTCGCCTGCAGGAATATGGCGCTGTCTTTGGCGAGAAATACGGCTGGGAGCGGGTCAACTTCTTCCAGCCAGGCAAGCTCTGGCGCATGGCAGGCGCCGATCAGCGCCAGTGGAATTGGGCGCGTCCGCCCTTCTTCGAGCGCGTCGGTCAGGAACACGAAGCGACCCGCGCCCGCGTTTGCCTGTTCGACCTGACTTCCTTTGGCAAGATCGACTTGCGCGGCCCTGGCGCTCTCCAGCTCTTACAGCGCCTCGCCGATAACGATGTAGATAAGCCTGTTGGCAGCGCCATCTATACCCAGTTCCTCAACTCGCGCGGCGGGGTCGAGGCCGACGTGACCATCACCCGCCTGAGCGAAGACTCCTTCCGTGTTGTCACTGGCTCCGGCTTCATCTCCAATGACCTGGGCTGGATTCGCATCAATATCCATCCGGACGACCCGCCGGTGGAGGTGCGCGATGTCACCCTGGATTGGGCCTGTCTGGCGCTGTGGGGTCCCAAGGCGCGCCACGTTCTGGGCAAAGTGACCGAGAGCGACATCTCCAACCAGGCCATCCCTTACCTGCAAGCCGCCTGGATCGACGTCAACGGCGCCAGGGTGCTTGCTCAACGCGTCAGCTACGTGGGCGAGTTGGGGTGGGAATTGTATGTGGCCCCAGAGCGCGCCATGATGCTGTGGGATTTGCTGTATGCCGCCGGAGAACCGGAGGGACTGGAGGTGGGCGGGTATAAGGCGCTTGACTCCCTTCGCCTGGAAAAAGGCTACCGCTACTTCACCGCCGACGTGACCCCTATGGAAAACCCTTATGCCGCAGGGCTGGGCTTCTGTGTAGCCCTGAACAAAGGAGAATTCATCGGACGGCAGGCGTTGCTCAAAATCAAAGAAGAAGGTCTCGACCATAAGCTGTGTACCCTGGTCCTGGATGGCGGCGACTACCTGCCCGTATATGGCGGCGAGGCCCTTTACCTGGGTAAAGACGTCATCTCGCGAGTGCGATCCGGCGGCTATGGCTACACCCTGAATCGCAACATCATTTACGCCTACCTCCCCATGGATCTAGCCAAGCCGGGCACGCGGCTGGATGTGGATGTGTTCGACGCCGTCCACCCGGCGGAAGTTTCTCACACTGTCCTGCTCGATCCTAAGGGCGAGAAACTCAGGGCTTGATGGTCTATTAACCGCCAAGATGAAGACCCTAAAGGTTTGAGTGAATACCCCCAGGAGTAATGCATGCCCGTAACCATCGCAGAAGTTATCAATAATATCTCCGACTGGAAGGGCAAGTCAGTCAAATTTTCACCCCTCTCTGGCGGATTGACCAACACCAACTACCGCGTGGAGGTCGAAGGTCAGCCCTTCTTCGTGCGCATCTCTGGACCCAAGACCGAACTGCTGGCTATAGACCGCAAGAACGAGGTATTTAATACCAAAGCTGCTGCCCAGGCTGGTGTGGGCCCTAAAGTAGTCTACCACCTACCGGAGTACGATGTCATGGTGCTGGAGTTCATCTTCGGCGAGACCATGTCAAATGCCAAGCTGCAGGCGCCCGGCATGCCGGTACGCATCGCCAGATCGATCGAGATGCTGCACGCCGGACCGCGCTTCCTGACTGACTTCAACATGTTTCGCCTGACCGAGTTCTACCTGGACATTTGCAAGCAACACGATGTCACCATCCCTGACCGCTACCCCGAACGCATGCCGGCGGTCTACCAGATCGAAAAGGCTATGTCCACCCGACCTTTGCCCACCGTCCCGTGCAATAACGACCTGTTGGCAGAGAACTACATCGACGATGGAAACCTGCTGCGGTTGATCGATTTCGAGTACAGCGGGAACAATGATCCGTGCTTTGAGCTGGGCAATACCTGCCAGGAGCTGGGCTACGACGAAAATCAAATCCGGGAGCTATGCGCGGCTTACTTCGGTGAAGCCGCGCCATCCATGGTGGCGCGCATGAAATTGAATATGATCATGTCCGATGTGGGCTGGGCGCTGTGGGCTGCCATCCAGGCCAAGATCTCCACCATTGAATACGATTTCTGGGGCTGGGCTTTTGAGCGATGGGGGCGCGCTGAGGCCAAGTTGGACTCGCCGGCGTTCCCCAATTGGCTGGAGGATGTCCAAACTGATTTCTGATTACGAGCTGGTTGTTGATTGCTGATTGTAAAGGAGAGACGATTAATGAAGCTCTACTACGCCACAGATGTTCATGGTTCGGAAATCTGCTGGAAAAAGTTTATCAGCGCGGGAAAATTCTACGAGGTGGACACCCTGATCCTGGGTGGAGATATGACCGGCAAGGCCATCGTGCCCATCATTGCCAAGGGCAACGATAAATACAAGGTCACCCTGCTGGAACAGGAGACCATCTTGAATGGGCATGAAGAAGTGGAAAAGATGGCCAAGACCATCCAGAACCGGGGGTACTACCCCTACGTGACGGACCCAGACGAAGTGGCGGAAATATCGTCTTCCCCAGGCAGGACGGATGAGCTCTTCCTATCGCAGGCGGTTGAGACCGTGCAGCGCTGGATGGAATACGCCGAGGAGAAACTGTCGGGAACGGGCATCCGCTGCTACGTCTGCCCGGGAAATGACGATATGATGGAGATTGACGCAGTCATTGCCGCCTCCAAAGGCGTGCAATTGGCTGAAGGCCGGGTGGTCAGGTTAGACGACCATCACGAGATGGCCAGCACTGGCTGGAGCAATCCTACCCCCTGGGACACCCATCGCGAAGAACCCGACGAAGCCCTCCTCGAACGCATCGAGGCGGTGATCTCTCAAGTAAAGGATATTCCCAACGCCGTGTTCAACCTGCACGCGCCGCCCTACGGCAGCGGGCTAGATGAAGCGCCTGAGCTAACCAAAGATCTGCGCCCTGCCTACGCCGGTCGCTCCTTGATCCCCGTGGGCAGCCGCGCCGTTTTGCAGGTGATCGAAAAATACCAGCCTTTGGTGAGCCTGCACGGGCATATCCACGAAGGCAAGGGCACGCGCAAGTTCCGCAGGACGCTGTGCATCAACCCTGGCAGTATGTACGAGCAAGGTATTCTGCATGGTGTGGTTATGGAGCTGAAGCCGAAAGGCTTGGGCAACTACCTGATGGTGACCGGATGAGGCCCTCACCCCTTCCCTGTTTCCCTTCCCCTCTCCCAATTTTGGGAGAGGGGAAGGGGCAGGGGTTGGGGTGAGGGAGCTTCGAGGAAGGAGGTGGATCTGAGCAGCTCGGAACGCTAAGCAAATAGACCCGGTTTTCAAGCCGTCCATCATTAGCTATTCTCAAAAAACGGAGGAGTACTGACATGAGTGAGGTAACCCTTTTTGTACGCAAAGCAAGCGGCCTGGTGCGATCCTGGTCGGTCTTCGATGCCTTTATCTACGCCACCTTCTCGATCAACCTGATTACGCTGGGTTTGTTCATCTTCTCGTACTGCTGGTACTTTAACGGCAACCTCGGCACTGCCGTGGTCATCGGCGGGGTGTTCACCATCTTCGAGGTGATCGTCTACGCCAGCCTGATCTCCGCCATGCCGCGCGCCGGTGGCGATTACGTCTGGCAATCCCGCATCCTGGGGCGCGGGGTTGGCTTCCTGCTGACGGTCACTGGCTGGTGGTTCATCCTGTGGCTGTGGGTACCGCTCTATGGTCAGATGCTGGCCTATGAGTTCCTTACGCCCATCGCAGCCATTCTCGGGTTTCCTGATTTGGCGCTTTGGTTCACGACCTATCCCTATGGGCCTCTGGTCAGCATGTTGCTGGTGTGTTTGATCGTCTTCATCTATATCGCCATCGGCATGAAAGCCTACGCCCGCGTGCAGAAATTTAGTTTCTACGTGGGAATGGTCGGGCTGGCGGTCGTGTTTGCCTTGCTCCTGTTCGGGGACAAGGTCAGCTTCATAAATGGATTGAATGCCAATATCCCACAGCTTTATGGCGTCGAAGCGGGAGTTGACTACTATACGGAGACGATTGCGGCTGGACAAGCAGCAGGCGCGACGTTTGGCAATTTCGGCTCGACCGCCTTTCTGGCCAGCTTTGCCTTGATCCCGATGATCGTGTTCTTCAACCTGTGGCCGAACTGGGGTTCTACCCTGTACGGAGAAGTACGCGGCGCTTCTGATTACAAGCGCAACTTCTGGGGTATGGCTGCCGCCGTCATCGTCACCGCTGGCCTGGCGCTGGTGTTCTTCCTGCTGATCAACAAGACCATGGGGTGGGACTTCTACATCAACGCCAATGGCGCATTTTGGAGCAACATCTTCTACGGCACTGAGGTCGCCATCCCGGTCTGGCCGTATCCGGTGCAGTTCGCTACGTTCCTGACTGCGAGCCGGGCACTGCAGTTCTTCGTCGTCCTGGCTGTCAGCTTCTGGTGGTTTGGCTGGTCGGGCACGGTTTTCCTGAGCTCGACGCGGGTGATCTTCGCTGCGGCCTTCGACCGCATGCTTCCAGAATGGGTATCCAAGGTCGAATCTCGGACGCGAACGCCGGTAAATGCTCTGCTACTGATGGTGATCCCCTCCGTGATCATCTCGATCTTGTACGCCTACAACATCGTGAAAATGCAGTCGATTGTGCTGGATGCCACACTGGTGATCGCAATCACATTTTTTGGGACGGCGCTGGCAGCCATCCTGCTACCCTGGCGTCAAAAGAGCATCTTCGAAGGATCACCAATTGAAAGGTACAAGATGCCAGCCTGGCTCAATTGGGTGGTCACCTTACTGTATGCTGCCGGGGCTGGCTACCTGCTGTATCTGACCTATAAGTATGCTAAGGCTGTTTTCGCCCAGTGGCCAGATCAAACAGCGCTGACCCAGGCGATGATCGTCGTGGTCGCAACACTGAGTGTGCTCAACATCCTTCTGCTCGTATGGGTGGCCTACTACGTGTTTCGTAAACTATTGGCTGGAGAGTTGCTGCCGCTGGTCACCGTGGCTGGTCTGGTTTTCTTTGCCTTCCTCGACTGGCTGCTGATCGAGTGGTTCTGGGATCCCGGTTACCTGTACGGCATTGGCTGGCAGAATAGCACCTCCATGGTGTTCATGCTGGCGATGTACGGTCTGGCCGCGGCTATATACTTCGGCTTCAACGCCTACCGCCGCCGCCAGGGCATCGACGTGGACAAGGTCTACAAAGAGATCCCTGTGGAGTGATAGGAATCCCCAGCCTCTCTCAGGGGTCTTCGCGCCAACTTGGGTGTGTGTTGAACTCACCCATCTGGGGCTGTCCAAAAAGGCACCTGTGGCGGTCGGTTTGTCTGACCGCTCTTGGGTCAGACAAACCACCTACATATTGGGGTAATGATGGATCATTTCATTCTTTTTGGACAGCCCCGCAAGGTGCGTGGGTGATGTATGATTCACTCATGATCCGCAAATTGACTTTGTTGATCAATGATGCTACAATTTACCCGAACGCGCACTCTACTGCGCGCTTCACAATATAGCTACCTGTCGCTTCCAAGAGAGTAGGTCAGGGGGCGAATATTAGCCAAACAGGAGGTGAACTGCGCAAACATTTCTGAGGTAAAACACACCCTTCTTTCACAATTACCACATTGAATTACTCATATGAAACGAACTTTGGAGGACAAGATGCCACAAAAAAAATCAATCCGGCACACAGACACACTTAAAGTAAGAGCAGCTACTGCCATCACCCTCATCGTGCTGCTTGGAATGCTGCTGGCCGCCTGCGCTCCTGCCGCCACGGCCCCTCCACCCACAGAGACCCCGGCAGCAAGTGCTATGGATCAGCTCATCGCGGCCGCTAAAGCCGAGGGCATGTTAACCACCATCGCTCTGCCACACGATTGGTGCAACTACGGCGCGGTGATCGAGGGTTTCAAGGCCAAGTACGGCATCACGGTCAATGAACTCGACCCCGGAGCCGGCTCGGGCGAGGAGTTGGAGGCTATTAGGGCCAACAAGGACAACCCGGGCCCACAGGCCCCGGACGTGGTTGACGTCGGCCTCTCCTTCGGGCCTACGGCCAAGGACGAGGGCATTATCCAGCCCTATAAGGTGGCGACTTGGGACGAAATCCCAGACGGCGCCAAGGACGCCGACGGCTACTGGTACGGCGACTACTACGGGGTGCTGTCACTCGAGATCAACACGGCCGTGGTGGCGAACCCTCCCACCGAGTACGCCGACCTGCTCAAGCCCGAGTACAAAGGCCAGGTGGCCCTGTCGGGTGATCCTCTGACGTCCAATGCGGCCATCCTATCGGTTTGGGC
>Ga0154775_1049_pt4 | contig 30082 bp, 29 predicted proteins | sample Rifle2008BG16ft_FD_105783 | JGI IMG/M metagenome (GOLD analysis project Ga0154775, IMG submission 105783) | Chloroflexi bacterium RBG_16_58_14 | reverse complement strand
TCTTGGGCCAGTTTGATGGCATGCTTGCCTACAGCCAGCGTGGGGCGGAACAGTATCGCCTGTTGGGTTTCCCCCCCAAGAGGGTGTTTGTAGCGCTCAACGCCGCCGCCTCGCGGCCGGCAGGCCCGCTGCCGCAGCGAGCGGAGGGGGTTGCCGGGCGCCCGGTCGTGTTGTTTGTCGGGCGGTTGCAAGCCCGCAAGCGAGTGGATTACCTGCTGCGCGCTTGCGCCATGCTTCCTCCGGATATCCAGCCGCGCCTGTGGATCGTGGGCGACGGCCCGGAGCGTGCTGAACTGCAAGCCATGGCTCAACAGGTATACCCGGCAGCGGAGTTCATTGGCGCCAGGCATGGCGCAGACCTGTTGCCCTATTTCACGGGGGCAGACTTGTTCGTTCTACCGGGCACGGGAGGTCTGGCGGTGCAGGAGGCTATGGCGCAGGGATTGCCGGTGATCGTCGCTGAAGGCGATGGCACGCAGGAAGATTTGGTGCGTCCCGAAAATGGCTGGCGTGTGCCACCCGGCGAGCTGGATGCCCTGGTGGTCACTCTGCAAAGCGCGCTCAACGATGCGCCTCGCTTGAGGCGTATGGGGGTCGAGTCGCATCGTATCGTCAGAGATGAAGCCAACATCGAGAGCATGGTGCAGGTCTTCATTCGAGCGCTCAATGCGATCACCGCCTCGCTCCGAACGGCATGAGTTTGTAAGGGGAACCTTATACCGGCGCTTCCGGGAGGCTGAGGATCACACGCGTGGAAGTATTCGGTGAGCTCTCCACGACGAGCGCGCCGCCTAACACTGCCATCAATGTGCCGTGCAGCGCCAACCCCTGCCCACCGCCTTGGTTTTCATCGTTTTTCATCCCAACACCGTTGTCTTCGATCCTGATCTCCAAACCATTCTGGCAGTCTGCCCGGATGAGCAGGTGCAATGGGCTGAGTGATTGGTCGCCGCGAGCGTGGCGGGCGGCATTGCGGATCGCTTCGCGGGAGGCATAGTACAGCACCTCGAGGGACAGGGGTGGCAATGCGCCGATTCTAGCCTCGGCTGCGGGTGTGATATCCCACGTTACCCGTTCGAAGGCGTCTTTGTATTCCACCTGGACTGCCTGCTGCAATGCCCCGGTAAGCCCCATGCGGGTCACTTCCGGCGCGGGCGATGTGGGAAGCTGCCTCACCAGGTCGGAGACCAGATGGTGGAGCTCTTCGAGTGTTGCAAGGGTGTTACCGTCGCCGGTTGTTTGCGCAGCATCCAGGGATAGCAAAATGGCGTGGATCTGGGGCAGCACCTCGTCGTGCAGGATGCGGCGGGTGCGTTGGTCCAGCACCTGGCTCTCTGCCAGGCGCTGCCGCTGCAAAGCCATCAACCGCCGGGCCATCTCGCTGCTGGCTTTCAGGTCCACCAGCCGCTCGCAAACCGTGCGGGCGATCTCGATCTCTTCCTGGGTGTATAACCCGCCATCCTGCTTGCTCCCCAGGAACAGCACACCGATTATCCCGCGCGGGCTCCATAAGGGGATTGCCCAGCCTGCTCGCTGCTCTCCTTGCAGTTCGAGAGGGATGCACAGGGATTGCAGATTATCCACCTCGGCCAGCACCTCTCCCGCCGAGGGGAAGGTGGGTACCTGGTCGGGTGGATAGTGCAGCGGTGATCCAGCCAGTGGAGCCAGCGGTCCCCAGGGTGCCAGGGTTGCCAGTCTTGCGGCCAAAAGATCGTGGCAGAGGGCGTAGAAAGCTTGCGTTGGCTGAAGGTCCAACATGGTGTTGGAGGAAGGGGTTAATAACTGCTCGTATAGCTCCTGGCTGGTTACGAACGGTCGCAGTTGTTCCAGGTAGCTCTCTCTTTCGGTAAATGAACGCCAGCTCAGCAGGGCATAGATGGCAGTCATCAACGCGGCGCTGAGCAGGAGGATATACACCCCTGGAAGGTTGAGTGCCAGGCTCCAGCTCGCCAGCAGCGAATACACTGCCGCCAGGATGATCAGGCTGCGCCAGTAGCGGCTCAGGCCGCGACGGGGGAGTGATTTTCCGGTGAAGGCCTCGTAGGAGATGATCGCCTGTCCCAACAGGAGCCCTGCTATGGCGATTAAGGTGCTGATCGCCAGGTCAAAGAGGGCGATTGTGGAGACCATCCCAGCGGAGTAGATCTGTAGCCGGGTCTGGTTGATCACCCAGGACATCGCCCAACCTACCAGCAGGCTGACCAGGATTTGGACGCTGGTGGCTGCCGTCAGCCACGGACGGGCGCGCTGGCGCGCCAGGTTACCCATCAGGCGCCGGGTAGGGGCCGGGTGGCGCAGGATATCCAGCGAGAGCCCCAGGCAAAGCAGGGTGTAAACCGGATACACCAGGATTAACAAGGGCGCTCCGAACAAAGACGGGGTTGCCGTGAGATCGAGCTGGATGATCTGAAAGAAGGAAGGCAGGGGATTGGCGAAAAACAACATGCTAATCACCAGGGCTACTACCCCGCTCATCAGGTAAAACCAGGGCAGATGTCTGCGGCGCAGAGGGGTGTCTTTCTCGCTCCATAAGCCTGTGTACCACAGCATGACGCCGTACCAGGCGTATGGCAGGATGACCACGGGAAACCAGCCCAGGTGCCACCAGAAGTTCAGGCTCTGGCTGATCTCGTCTAACCCGCTTGCCAGGATGATGGTATGGCTGAGGAAAAAGACGCTCCCCGTCAGCAGCATGCTCCCGGCGATCCAAATTCCAGGCGTGCGGCGTTCGGCGTTTAGTAGCACCGTCATCCCCAGCCAGAGCAGGAGGATGGTATTAAACAGCGAGACAGCCATGGTGGCCCAATCGAGAGATGGATTACCGCTCATCCCCAACTCTCCACTCGATCCAGTTGCCATTACCGTCCATCACGCGCGCCTTGCCCTCTTCATCCCAGTCGATTAACCTGCCAGCCTGAGCGATGATTACGGCGCGCGTCCGGGCGACTTTCTCGTCGGTTGTGCTCTGGGCCAGGCCCCAGGCTACATAGACCTGCCCGTTGGTGCGGCTGATGGTGCGCTTATCGCGGAAACCGAGGCGGGATGCGATCTGTTCGTTGGTCAATCCTTGGGCCAGCAGCCGGGCGACCACCTGCTCGTTCGGCTCAAGCAAGGCAAACGGGTCCTGCTCATCCTTGCAGCGGACTTCCTGGACGCGCGCTTCAATCTCTGGATCGATGAAACTGCGGCCTTTCACCGCATCTTTGATCAGCGGCAAGATCATTCCCGGCAGCAGGTAGTTGGATTTGCGCACGTAGGCGTAATGGCTCAGGATGCCTGATTGGCGGAAGTCACGAAAGTAGCGGTCATCATCTTGAATTGAGTAGAACACTACCGGTATGCGGGGGAACTCGCGCCGGATGGTGACCGCTGCCTGGATGCCGTTCATCGCGCCGGAGAGCTGAACATCCATCAGGATGGATTCTGGAGGTGCCTCCAGGCAGGACTCCAGCGCCTCTTCACCGCTGGGGCAGGTGGCGGTCACTTGAACGATCCCGGTGGCTTCCAGGCCACTCTTTAGCGCCGAGCGCAACCGGGAGTTATCTTCCACGACCAACAAGTTTAACATACCCTAGTGCCCCGGCACCCAGAATTTGATGGACGATTTGGTGAGCATAAGGCTTTCTCGTAATACATCTTCGCTAGCTTGATGGGGTACTTAGCGGAAGATGATCGGAGTGATCAGGATGACGAACAATGTCCAACCAACGTAGGCGTATGCTCCCAGGCTGAATACCCACTTGAGGCGCTCATTCCATAAGCGTCGATCAGTTCGCAACTGGGTGGTGAGCAGCAGCAGGAGCAGGGAGATGTTGATCACGTTCCAGCCGAGCATCGTCAAACGGTTGATGGTGATCCCACCGGTAGCTGTGCGATAGATCAACGCCGACAGGGCATACAGACTGACCAGGACTGCCAGCCCTGCCACAGCCAGGATGCCGCTGCGCAGGGCGGCCTGCAACTTTGGAGAGAGGTCGGGCAGCTCGATGGGTGTTGCCCCGACCAACAGGCCCATGATGGCGAACAACATGATGTTGTAGACGATCAGCACATCCCGGTTGTGGAACGGCTCCAGGAAATTGAATGGAATGATCAGGATGTAAATGACCAGCACTCCCAGAGTGAGGGGCAACAGCAAGCGCATCATGGTGCCAATGAAACGGCTCAGGCCCTGTTTGAAATCCTGCGCTTCGGGTTCGGCTGTCGGATCGTAGATGGTTACCACGGCGATTACCGGGATCAGTCCCGCTCCGCCCGCAGCGATCAGGCGCAAGAGCACGTCTGGCAGGGTGATACTCAACGCCGCAAACATGCCCAAGGTGATCATTCCGAAAGCGACGCCGGCGATCAGGTACAAACCGCCGGTGATGAACACTTCAATCGACTTGATCAGGAAAGCGTGACGGTTGCCCGCGCTGGATTTAAGGCCGGTCAAGGCCGCGCCCACGGCTGCCCAGGATAGCAAGGCAAGGTGCGGCACCATCAGGTCGAGATAATACGTGTAATGGATGCTCGCCACCCGGTATGCCAGGATCAATGCCAGGGCCACAACCAGGGACAGCGCCGCACCCAAAACCAGGCTGCGCCGGTAGTGCTTGTGAGCGGTCAGGGCCAGGAAACCCATCACAAAAAGCGCAATGATCGGCGCCCCCAGCAATGCAAGTACCGGCAGGTGGTCGCGCAACATCAAATCGGGGTCTGACAATCCCCAAAAGATCAAACTGTTAGCGATTGCTAGCGGGACGGCCAGTTTCCAGTTGGCGCCCGCTCCGGCTTTTTTCTTCACCTCTTCCGGGGCGCCCTGCAGCCGGTAATACCAGGCGGCGAAGAGCAGGTTGTCAGGCGCTTGTTGATAGCACTCGCTCAGGTCGGCTGAGAACTGGTCGACTTGGCGCTCTCGCCTGGCAGCTTGGTACAGCGCCTCCAGCTGCTCAGGCTGGTTGCGATACTGTGAAATTTCCTGGGTATATGCCATATATGCCTCCGTGAAATATCCCATTGACGTTATTCCCCTCATTCAAAGCATACCCAAGCGCAGTGACAATTTCAAGCACTCAGGTGCTTAAACTGCCGGACTCAAGAGGTGGAAAGGCCGGCTGAGCTCGTCTACAATGGCATCAACTGAATTATCTCATAAATTGACCCTGGGAGAACGCCTGATGAAAGTCAAGATGATCCTGCCCGCTCTGAAAGAAGCCAAAAGCCCTTTCTGGCGTCCGATTAAGTATTCTCTTTTTCCGCCATTGGGATTGGCTACCCTGGCTGCTTATCTCAGCCCTGAAGACGAAGTGACCATTGTCGACGAGCACGTCGAGACCCTGCACCTGGATGATGAGCCCGACCTGGTGGTGATCCAGGTGTACATCACCTCTGCCAGGCGCGCCTACCAGATCGCCGACCATTACCGGGAGAAAGGCGCTTATGTCTGCCTGGGTGGGCTGCATGTCACGGCGCTGCCGGAGGAGGCTGCGAGACATGCTGACACCATCTTCTTCGGTCCGGGAGAGGATACCTGGCCAGCATTCCTGGCCGACCTGCGCACCTGGATTCCCTACCGTGTATACCAGTCCCACGTACGCACACTGATCGGAGCGCCACCGGTGCGCCGCGATCTGATCAAGCGGGGCATGTACCTGGTGCCGAACTCATTGGTTGTCTCACGCGGCTGCCCGCATCACTGTGACTTTTGCTACAAAGACTCGTTTTACCAGGGCGGTAAATCGTTCTACACCCAGGCGGTAGACGCGGCGCTGGCCGAGATCGAGCGCCTGCCTGGTCGCCACCTTTATTTCCTGGATGACCACCTGTTTGGTGACCCGCGCTTTGCTGCGGCGCTGTTTGAAGGGATGCGCGGCATGCAGCGCTTGTGGCAGGCAGCCGGTACAGTCCATTCGGTTTTACAACCCGCCTTGCTGGAGAAAGCGGTTGCCAGCGGGTTGCGCAGCCTGTTCGTCGGCTTCGAGACATTGAGCGCAGAGAACCTGCGGGTGCATCACAAATTCCAGAATTTGGAACGCAAGGGCTTGCCAGGATCAAACCTCTACCAGGCTGCCATCCAACGCCTGCATGGGTTGGGGGTGATGATAAACGCCAGCTTTGTCTTTGGGATGGACGGTGACGACGAGGAGGTGTTCGACCGCACCGTCGAGTGGGCGATCTCTCAGGGGGTCGAGACCGCTACCTTTCACATCCTCACGCCATACCCGGGCACGCAGTTGCACAGGCGAATGGTGGCAGAGGGGCGCATCACCAGTACCGACTGGGAACTTTACGATACCCGCCATGCTGTATTCACCCCTCGACGGATGAGCGCTGAGCAGCTCGAGGCGGGATACTGGCGCGCTTACCGCCAGTTCTACCAGTGGAGCTCGCTCTTCCAGGCAGCCCGCAGCAAGCCGGACATGGCAGGTCGCTTACGTCACCTGGCTTATGCCGGCGGCTGGAAGAAGTTCGAGCCAGTGTGGGATTGGGTCATCCGCCTCAAGCGGGTGACCAGCTTCCTGCCCTTGCTCGAATCTGTCCTGGCGGGTTTTGGGGAGCACGATCAAAAGATTGAGAAGGGGGCTCAGCCGGGGTCTATCGCGCCGGAGTCCGAGACTATTGCTTTTTAATGCAGCTTGAAGTAACCTCGGGGTATGTTGGGCTGTCTTACCTCCTCGCTCATGAATGCCAGCAGGGAATTGACCGGAGGCTGAAAGCATGCGCTTGCTCTTCGTCGCCGATGGCCGCTCCCCCATCGCCTTGAATTGGATCAGCTATTTCGTCCAGGCGGGTCACGAGGTGCACCTGGCTTCCACCTTTCCCTGCCAGCCGGAGCTGCGTCTGAGTTCTCTGGAGGTGATCCCGGTTGCCTTTGGTGGGACGGCTGGTATGGCTGCGCAGCCCGCTACGGGTAGCGGGAGTGGGCGTCTGCGCCGCCTGCTGCCGGTGGGATTACGCACCGCGATCCGCCAGTGGGTTGGGCCGCTATCGCTTTCTGGCGCAGCCCGGCGCTTCACGCAGGTCTCCGCCGGGATCCGGCCTGACCTGGTACATGCCATGCGCATCCCCTACGAGGGGATGCTGGCTGCGTTGGGCAGCGATTCGGGCGTGCCGCTCCTGGTCTCGGTGTGGGGCAACGATTTCACCCTGCATGCCCCATCCAATCCTTTGCTGACCCGTTATACCCGGCTGGCTCTGCACCGTGCCAGTGCTCTGCACGCAGACTGCCAGCGGGATATCCGCCTGGCTCCGCTGTGGGGATTTGAGGCGAGCAAACCCGCCGTTGTGCTGCCTGGCGGTGGAGGGGTGCAGCTGGACCTCTTCTACCAACCCGAGGAGAGGGACAGCATCGCCAGCCTGTCTCCCCTGGTGGTCAACCCGCGCGGTTTTCGCGCCTACGTAGAGAACAAAGCCTTCTTCCACGCCATTCCAAGGGTGCTGGAAGCCTACCCCCAGGCGCGTTTTGCCTGTCCAGCGATGGCCACTGAAGCTCAAGCGCTGCGCTGGGTCGAGCAGGCGAATCTCGCCGCCCAGGTGGAGCTGCTGCCACGACTTGCCCGCCGGCAAATGGCGGATCTGTTCCGCCGCGCCCAGGTGGCGGTTTCTCCCACCACCCATGATGGCACGCCAAACACTCTGCTCGAAGCCATGGCCTGTGGCTGCTTCCCCATCGCTGGCGATCTCGAGTCGCTGCGCGAATGGATCACGCCAGGGCAGAACGGCCTGCTGGTCGACCCGCGCAGCCCACAGGCGTTGGCGGGAGCGATGATCACTGCCCTCAGCGACTCCCAGTTGCGCCTGGACGCTCGGGAACAAAACACCCGCCTGGTCGCCGAACGGGCGGATTACAGGCGGGTGATGGAGAAAGCAGAGGCGTTCTATCGCCAGTTGTGAAAGCTAAATATGGATGGCATGCCCCATGGCGACGTGGGCGGCTTCCATCAGGGTTTCGCTCAGCGTCGGGTGGGCGTGCACGTTGCGGGCGATCTCCGCTGGGGTGAGCTCCATCATTTGGGCGATGGTCAGCTCGGGCAGCAGCTCGGTCACTTCCGGCCCGATCATGTGCGCGCCGAGGATCTCGCCATATTGGGCGTCGGTGATCAGCTTGACCCAGCCGGTTGATTCGCCCAACCCCAGGGCTTTCCCGTTTGCCAGGAAGGGAAAGCGCCCGAGGCGGATCTCGTAGCCCCGTTCTTTTGCCTGCGCCTCAGTCAGCCCAAAGGAGGCGATCTGAGGCTGGCAGTAGGTAGCGCGTGGCATCATCTCGTAGTTTAAGCTGATCGTCTCAGCGCCGGCAATATTCTCCGCGCAAACGATGCCCTGCGCCGAGCCTACGTGCGCCAGCATCAGCTTGCCGGTCACATCGCCAATGGCCCAAATGCCCGGGACGTTGGTCGCCAGGTGCTCGTCAACCTCCACCGTGCCGCGCTCGCTCAGCTTGACGCCCAACTCTTCCAGGCCCAGGCCCCGCCCATTAGCAGAGAAGCCGATCGCCACCAGGGCCTGCTCGGCATCCAGGGATAGCTCGCCTGCCTGGCTGGACACCTTCACCTTCACACCCGTCTCGGTGGTCTCGATGCTTTCCACCCGGTGATCCGTCAGCACCTTGATCCCCCTTTTTTTGAAGGCTTTATCCAGCTCGGCGCTGATCTCCTCGTCTTCCAGCGGTACCAGCCGCGGCAGCATCTCGACCAGGGTCACTTCGCTGCCATAGGAATTCCACACGGTGGAGAACTCCACCCCAACTGCTCCAGAGCCGATGACTACCACCGATTTGGGCAGCTTCTCCTGCAAAATGGCCTCCAGGTAGGTGACCACCTTCACACCGTCCACCTGCCAGCCGCGCGGCACGCTGGCGTGCGCGCCGGTAGCAACGACAATATTTTTAGCCCGCAGGTCGCTGGTATTACCACTGCCATCCGTCACCTGGACTGTGTCGCGCGCCTTTAGCCGGGCAGTCCCTTTGTGGACGTTGATGGTGTTTTTCTTCATCAAGAACTCCACACCCTTGGTGAGTCGGTTGGACACCTGGCGGCTGCGTTTGACTGCAACGCTATAATCCAGAGTAAGGTTTTCAAAAGAAAAGCCGAGCTCCTTACCTCGCTCGCGCAGGATGTGGGCGATCTCGGCGTTCTTTAATAAAGACTTGGACGGGATGCAGCCCACGTTCAAGCACACACCGCCCATGTATTCCTTCTCCACCACGGCGGTCTTCAAGCCGAGCTGTGCCGCACGAATGGCGCAGACATAGCCCGCTGGACCCGCGCCGATAACGATGACATCGTACTCGCTCATGTTTGCTCCTGTAGCTCAGTTTTCAGGGGATCAGGCTGCTGACTTAATCCCAATTTTGCAGCGATTCTACCACCTTGCTCAGGAAATCGTCGGCAATCGCCCCATCCAGGATGCGGTGGTCGAAGGTCAGAGAGATATAGGCCATTGGGCGGATAGCGATGGTATCGCCGGTCAACTCGCTGCTGATCACCACCACCCGCTTTTGTACCATGCCAACCCCCAGGATGCCGCATTGTGGCTGGTTGATGATCGGGGTGGCAAAGAGCGAGCCGCTGATGCCGTGGTTCGTGACGGTGAACGTGCCGCCTTTGACTTCGTCCGGCTGGAGCTTCTTGGCCCGCGCCCGGTTTGCCAGGTCGTTGATCGCCCGTGCCAGGCCAAGCAGGGAAAAGCTGTCGGCATTTTTAATTACCGGAACGATCAGCCCGTCCTCCCCCAGGGAGGTTGCCATCCCGATGTTGATCTGGCGGTGGAGCTGGATGCCTTTCTCCGTCCAGGATGAGTTGACGATGGGATAAGCCTTAAGCGCGCTGACCGCCGCCGCCATGAAATAAGCCGTGTAGGTCAGGTTAACCCCACCCCGGCTGAAGGCGTCTTTGTTGGCAGCGCGGTGGGCCACCATGCGGCTCAGATCCACTTCCATCACCGTGGTGACGTGCGGGGAGGTGTGCTTACTGAGCAGCATGTGGTCGGCGATGGCGCGGCGCACTGCCGAGAGTTGCAGCACTTCACCGGGAAGGGCGGATGGTGAGGGGGCAATAGATGGTGCGCGGGCTAGAAGGGCCGCCGGCACAGGCATGGTGGGGCCAGATTCAAGATAGGCCAGCACGTCTTTCTTGGTGATCCGCCCGCCTTGCCCGCTGCCCTGGATCTGGTACAGGTCGAGGTTGTGCTCGCTGGCCATGCGCGCCACTACGGGGGAGATGAAGCCCAGGTCACGGCCTCTGCTGGCTGGCGGCGCAGGCAGCGGTGCAGGGATTACCTCAGCAGGGGAAGTGGCTTCGACCCGGGTGTGAATTTTTCCCTCTGCCGCGGCTTCATCTTCCTCAATGAACTCGCCCTCCGCTAGGAATTCGCCCACCTCGCCCACCCAGGCCAGCAGCGTCCCGGCCTGTACCGTTGTACCCTCCAGAACCAGTCTCGCAAGGAGCACACCGCTTGCCGGGCTGGGAATCTCCGAATCGACTTTGTCGGTGTTAACTTCCAGCAGCGCCTCGTATTCTTCAACCCGGTCGCCGACGGATTTGAGCCATCTGGTGATAGTCCCTTCTACGACGGACTCGCCCAGTTGCGGCATGATCACTTCGGTTGCCATGCATCCTCCGGTTATTCAAAGATCATTGGGTAAGCGGCGGGGTCCGCCTCGTGCATGATCTGGTAAGCACACTCGAACACCTGCTCGACGTTGGGTTTGGAGAAATAATCCCCATCCGAGCCATAAGCCGGGCGGTGCGGCCTGGCGGGCAGGGTGCGCGGCGCCGCATCCAGCCAGGAATAGCCACCCTGCACCTCGATCACCTCTTGGAGCATATAGGCAGTAGCACCACCGGGCACGTCTTCGTCCACGAACACGATGCGGCTGGTCTTTTTTAACGATTCAAGGATTCGAGCGTTCAGATCGAAGGGTAGCAGAGTCTGCACGTCGATCACCTCGGCTTCGATGCCCACTTTACTCAGCCAGCCCGCTGCTTCCAGGACGATGCGGCAGCATGCTCCGTAGGTCACCAGGGTGATGTCGCTGCCCGGGCGAATGACTTCCGGCACGCCGAGCGGCACGGTGAACTCACCGATGTTGTCCGGCAGCCGTTCTTTGAGGCGGTATCCGTTTAGCACCTCCACTACCAGGGCAGGCTCGTCGCTGCGCAGCAGGGTGTTGTAGAACCCGGCAGCCTGGGTCATGTCCCGCGGCACCAGCACGTGCATGCCGCGCAGCAGGTGGATGATACCTGCCATCGGCGAGCCGGAATGCCAGATGCCTTCCAGGCGGTGGCCGCGCGTGCGCACGATCACCGGCGCTTTTTGCCCACCGTGCGTGCGCCAGAGCAGCGTTGCCAGGTCGTCGGACATCATCTGCAAGGCGTACAGGATGTAATCCAGGTACTGGATCTCGGCGATGGGACGCAGGCCGCGCATTGCCATGCCGATCGCCTGTCCGATGATCGTGGCCTCGCGGATGCCGGTATCCGAGACGTGCAGCTCGCCGTATTTTTCCTGCAGCCCGCGGAAAGCCTGGTTCACGTCGCCCAGCTTGCCCAGGTCTTCTCCAAAGGCGATCACGCGTGGGTCGCGCCCCAGGGCGGCATCGAAGCAGGCATTGAGCACCTCGAAGCCATATACGGATGGCGACTTGCTCGAATAGAGCGGCTTGAACTCAGCCACCTTCAGCGCCGACTCGGCGGATTGGCTGTAGAGATACGCGCCGTAACGTTCCGCGTTGATTTTTAGTTGAGCTGCCCTCCAGTCCATCAAGGCCTGCCGGGCAGGGGAGGGTTCATCTTTCACGATCACCAGCGTTTCCCGGATGGCAGCCATCACGTCCCGGCGCAAGGGATTTTGGCTGGCGAGCAAGCGCTTCTGGATCTGGCTCAGCTCGCCGGCGTGAGTCGAGCCGCTTGCCACCTCTCCGATCAGGTGGGCGGCTGCGGCGTGCTCCTGCTGGATGGGTGCCAGGTAGGCTTTCCAGGCCTGCTTGCGGCTCTCCTCTACCAGGCGGCGGTCGGCCTTCTCTATCTCGTCCAGCTCGACATCGCTGGCCAGGCCCTGCTCAATGATCCACTGGCGAAACTTCCTGATCCCGTCGAATTCCTCCTCCCAGGCCAGCCGCTGCGGGCTTTTATAGCGTTCGTGGCTGCCGGAGGTGGAATGGCCTTGCGGTTGGGTGACTTCGACCACGTGGATGACCGCCGGCACATGCTCCCGCCGGGCCACCTCGCTGGCTGACTGGTAGGTCTGGATCAGGGAGGGGTAGTCCCAACCGCGGACGCGGTACAGGTCGTATCCCTCCCGCGTGCCGGGCTGACGCTGGAAGCCGCTCATCAGCTCACTCAAGTCCTGCTTAAGCATCTGATACTCGTTGGTCACCGAGATGCCGTAGCCGTCGTCGTAGATGCTAACCACCGCCGGGGCTTTCAATACACCGATGGCGTTGATCGCCTCCCAGAACATGCCCTCCGCAGTGGCGGCATTGCCGATGGTGCCAAAAGCAATTTCGTCGCCGTGATGGGAAAATTGGGGGAAGCCCTGCAGCTCATCCAGCTCGCGGTACAGGCGTGAAGCATACGCCAGGCCTACCAGGCGCGGCATCTGCGCCGTGGTGGGGGAGACGTCCGCAGTCGAGTTGTGCATCTCCATCAGGTCTTTCCAGCTCCCGTCGGGGTTCAGGCTGCGGGTGACGAAGTGCCCGGTCATCGACCTGCCAGCGGTGGCGGGATCGGCCTCCACATCTGCGTGGGCGTAGAGCTGGGCAAAGAAAGCCTGGAAGGTCAGCTCCCCCAGGGCGAACATCAAGGTCTGGTCACGATAATAACCGGCGCGGAAATCTCCCTTGCGGAAGACCCTGGCCATGGCGATCTGCAGTAGCTCCTTGCCGTCGCCGAAAATGCCAAACTTGGCCTTGCCGCTCAGCGTCTCCCGCCTGCCGATCAGGCTGGCCTGCCGGCTGCGGTAAGCCAGGCGGTAATCTCGGATAATATCGTCCCGGTTGAGCTGGGGTGCGGGCGACTCATCCGATCTTTCGAGCATCCTCTCCATCGTGTTAAGCTGACCTCCTGTGGTGGATAGCCCTCCTGGGTATTTAACTCAGATTATATCGCCCTTTTTTGTGATTTTATTGTGGGCTGTCGAAAATTAGGGTAACATTGAATGATATCCATCATGAAGCAGACGATCATCCATGTCGCCCTCGTGGTCAGGGATTATGAAGAAGCCATTGAGTTCTTCTGCGACAGGCTTCATTTCACTCTGGTTGAGGACACATACCAGCCTGAGCAGGCTAAGCGTTGGGTAGTGGTCGCCCCACCAGGATCAGCTGGAACGAGCATTTTATTAGCCCGCGCCACTACTCCAGAACAGGCAGCGGCCATTGGACATCAGACAGGTGGTCGCGTGTTCCTGTTCCTAAGTACGGACAACTTCTGGCGCGATTACAACGAGATGCTCTCGTCGGGGATACATTTTGTCAGGGAGCCAAAAGTGGCACCGTACGGTACGGTGGCAGTCTTCGAGGACATCTACGGAAACCAGTGGGATTTGATTGAGCCAACCAGCGTAAATCCTCATCAAGTGGGTTTTTTCTCATAGATCACTTGCCCGGTATCCAAAGCGTGTCGCATGAAATCCCGCTCTCGCATGATCTCGAATTCGTTGGGGGTGTAGACCAGTAGATCCAGGTCGACATTGGGCTGGAGCACCTTGTACTGCTCAGCCGTTCGCTACATAAAGTTCAGCTCGGACTCCATCACCACGATGATATCCAGGTCGGTGAATAAATCGTGCCGTCCAGCAGGATAAGAACCGCAGACGATCACCTCTACCACCTCTATCTAATAATGGTATCTCGCCTGTAAGAAATCGATCTGGTCATCCCGAACCAGGTAAACGATGCGATGTTCCTGGGTTAATCTTCTCGACCATGCCCCCGGTGTCAGGTATTTTAGAGGTTCCGGTTTTCCAATCCCTTTGAACGGGTCACGTAGAATGGCTTCAATCAAGTTGAAGGCCCGGATCGCCAGCTTACGGTCGGTTTCCACCCAGTAGCGCAGGTCTTCGATGAACTCCGGCTGGAATACAGCCACACGCTCTTTTTTACTCAAGATTAATCTCGCGGCGTAAGGCATCCAGGGTTATAGGTTCGGCTTCATTTTTCAATGCCCGCCCCAGCGCTGAGAGGAGCCGCTGTGCATTCGCCGGAGAACGCAGCAGGTAAGCGGTCTCCAGCAGGCTTGCCAGCTCTGAAGCAGCGATCATCGCCACTTCTTCCTCCCCGCGGCGTTGAATCACAACGATCTCACGGTTGTGCGTTACTTGATCCAGTAATTTCGCCAACCCATCTCTCGCCTGAGTGTAAGTAGTTTGAATAGTCATCTGTTTCTCCAGTCTGTACAGGATAACTGTACAACATTAGGATCGGTTTGTCAAGCATTCAATAGGGTTAATAATAAGATCCGGCCTCACTATGTAAAAGGTGGTAATATTGGGACTTATTAACAACTCTGTGAGAGTGAGATCGTAATCGATGAATCATGAGTTTGCTATTGGCGGCAATCCCCTCCCCGTCGCTGTGCTGGGCGCCACCGGCGCGGTCGGGCAACGCTTTGTCCAGCTGCTGGACGGCCATCCCTGGTTCAGGGTCGCTGCGCTGACCGCCTCCGAGCGCAGCCTTGGCAAGACATACGCCGACGCCTGCCACTGGGTGCTGCCCGAACCCATGCCAATCTGGGCGCGCCAGATGCCTTTGATGGCCTCCGACCCCGGCCAGATGGACTTGCGCCTGGCTTTCTCTGCCCTGCCATCGGATTCAGCCCGCCAGGTGGAGCCGCTCTTCGCCGCACATGGAGTGGTAGTTTGCTCAAACGCTTCCGCCCACCGTCAGGAGGCGGATGTGCCGCTCTTGCTGCCGGAGGTCAACCCAGGGCATACCCACCTGGTCTATCACCAGCAAGTGCAGCGCGGTTGGTCAGGGTGTATCGTCACCAACCCCAACTGCACCATCACCGGGGTGACCGTGGCGCTCAAAGCATTGCTGGATGGGTTTGGCGTCGAGCAGGCTTTCCTGGTCTCGCTTCAGGCGGTCTCGGGGGCGGGCTACCCCGGCGTGCCCTCGTTGGACATCCTGGGCAACGTGCTGCCCTACATCCCCGACGAAGAAGAGAAGATGGAGTGGGAGCCCCGCAAGATGCTGGGCCGGTTGGATGGGGAGCAGGTGGAACTGGCTCGCATCGACCTCTCGGCTCACGCCAACCGCGTGCCGGTAGCGGAGGGGCACACGGTATGTCTCAGCGTCCAACTGGGCAGGCGGGCCAGCCTGGGGGAGGTCGCCGAAGCCCTGGAAGGTTATCAGGGTGCAGAGATCAGCCGTGACCTGCCCTCCAGCCCTCGCCCGGTAATCCGGCTCCGCCAGGAGCCAGATCACCCCCAACCGCGCCTGGACGCCATGGTCGGCGGCGGCATGACCACTGTCATCGGTCGCCTGCGCCCCGACCCGATCCTGGACGTCAAGATGGTGGTGCTGTCGCACAACACCATCCGCGGCGCGGCAGGCGCTTCTATTTACAATGCTGAGCTGCTGGTGCGGCAGGGCCTGGTCGCGATATAGCTGGTAGATCGGCTCATCTCTCCATAGCTTCCGCCACGATCTCAGCTACATCCTTCACCTGCATCTGCGCCCCGGCGTCTTTCCCGGCGTCGGTGAGCATCACCATGCAGAAGGGGCAACCCACCGCAAGGATTTCTGCGCCAGTGGTAAGCGCCTGCTGGAAGCGATTGGCGTTGACCCGCTCATTCCCGCTTTCTTCTTCTTTCCACATCTGGGCGCCGCCAGCGCCGCAGCAAAAAGACTTGCGCCCATGGCGCTCCATCTCCACCGTCTCGGCGTGCGCCTGCTGCAGCACCTGGCGCGGCTCCGCCAGGATGTCGTTCTGGCGTCCCAGGTAACACGGATCGTGGAAGGTGATCTTGCCTGAGCTGCCGTCTTTCAGCTTTAGTTTTCCGGCGCCGACCAGCTCGGTGATTAACTGCGTGTGGTGGATCACCGGGTAGCTGCCACCAAACGCCGGGTATTCGTTCTTGAGGGTGTGCAGACAGTGCGGGCAGGTGGTGACGATGCGCTTGGGATTGACCTCATTGAGCATCTCCACGTTGGCCAGCGCCATCTCGTTAAACAGGTATTCGTTGCCGGCGCGGCGGGCTGAATCACCGGTGCATTGCTCCATTTCGCCCAGCACGGCGTAATTGACCCCGCCCTGGTTCAGGATCTCGGCGAAGGCGCGGGCGGTTTTCTGTGCCCGGGCATCCGTGGCGGGCGCGCAGCCCACCCACCACAGCACCTCCGCCTCGGGGTTCTCGTCGATGGTGGGCACACCTAATCCCTGCGCCCACTTCATCCGCTCGGTGGGTGGGAGATTCCATGGGTTCATGGTGCGTTCCATGCCGCGAAAGGCGGTCTGGAGCTGGTCGGGAAAGCTGTTCTCCATCAGCACCAGGGCGCGGCGGATATCCAGGATGTCGCGCATCGGCTCGTTACCTACCGGGCAGATATCGATGCACGCCCCGCAGGCGGTACATGCCCACACCGCCTCCTGGCTGATGGCAAATTCTAACAGAGGAGTCTGGCTGGCCTCGCCTCGCGCGATGCGGGCGCCTTCGGAGTTCAAAAAGTAGCGCTTGTTGATCTCCAGGGCTGCCGGTGAGAGCACCTTGCCCGTGTTATATGCCGGACACACCTCCTGGCAGCGGTAGCACATGATGCAAGCGTAGGCGTCCATGATCTGCTCCCAGCCCAGGTTCTCCAGGTGGGTGGCGCCAAACTGCTCAATGCTCTCATCATCGAAGTCCAGGCGGCTCAGCTCGCCGATCGACTTGCGTTCCGGTTTGAAGAGGAAGTTCAACGGAGCGAAGAACAGGTGGATGTGCTTCGAGTAGAGGAAATAGGGGATGAAGGCCAGGATGGTGCCCAACGCCAGCCAGTAGGTGATATGTTCACCCACGATTAAAGCGGTATCGCTCAGGCCAGAGAAGGAGCCAGCAACTGCTGTGGCGAAGGGTTGCCACGGATCTGCGCCTTCCGCGGCAATCTGGAGCGAGACACCCAGGAAGCGTGACCCAACGTGCACCAGGATGAAAGCCGATACGATGGCGGAATCGCGGCGGATTCCAGCCCGCGCCTTGGGATGCAGCAGCACGTCACCCTGTGTGCTCAGCGTGGCTGGCTTGACCACGAAGCGCCGGACGATCAGGGCGACCATGCCCACCAGCACACCCACGCTCAGCAGATCAGCTAACAGGCGGTAAAGGTCGCCCGGCAAGCCACTTCCCAGGAAAACATAGTTGGGAATGAAGCCCTCAATGACATCTCCCAGGTCGACCAGTAAATAGTAGATAAATCCCCAACCTACCAGGCCGTGGAAAAGGCTGGGCCAGAAGCGCAAGCGGAATACCGGGGCAAAGATAGCTGTTTTGGCCAGCACGCTTGCCAGGCGTACCTGCGGCAGGCTCCAATTCACCTTCCCCTGGCCGCGGCGGATAATACGGGTAATGCGCACCGCTACCCGGTATGCAGCAAAGCCAGAGGCCACTACGGCTATGATGAAAAGGAGTTTTTCGGGGAGTGTGAGCATGAATCCTCTTCTGGAACAGTGCCTGGCCTCAGGAACTATGGTCAGGAGGGCCGCAGTTATCGATGCCAGAGGCCACCGTATTTTACTCGTTTACGTCGAAGTAGTCTAACGCTGCCTTCACCGCTGGATCGATCTCCAGGGTGACTTCATCCCAATTGCTCGGCACCATCAAGTCGGGAATGATACCTGAGATCTCCCAGTCCTCCTCCGGATGGTTGCGCGGGACAAATTTCTCGTGGGCAATCCAGGCGCGCGAGCCATCGGTGAAATCGAAGCCGCGCAGCAGCTCTATGTTCCCGCCGGTCAACTCGCCGATGATGTATGCCTCACCCATGTCTTTCAAAATGCCAGAAGACAGCTCGCCGAAACTGACCGTATCCGGCCCGACCAGCACGACTAGCGGAATCTGGAATGAGCCGTTGACATCTGTCCCCACGATGTTAAAAGTACGCCTGTGATTTTCCCGATCGGTGAAGTATCCCCCAACACCGCGTGTAAAGTAAGCCAGCGTGCCGCGCGCCACCGTGTCTGCGCCTCCACCGTTTTGGCGGTTATCCAGGATGATCCCGTCCAGCGGGCCGGCGGCGGTGAGCGCTTTAAGAGCGTCTCCCACCTGTTCGTCTACCAGGTCATCGGCGAAAGTCGCCAGCAAGAGGTAACCAATGCGCTTGCCTTCTGGCGTGATCAGCTCCTCGTAAGGAACCGGTGTCGAGCCGGTCACTCGCCGGCGAGGCAGGGTTAGCTGGTGTGGCTCTTCGCCGGGCGTCTGCACGGTCAACTCAAGCGTTGTGCCTTCCGGCCCGCGCAATAATTCCCGGTGAAAGCCACCCTCGTCCACCAGGGTTTGCCCGTCCACTGCGAGGAGGTTATCGTGTGATTTCAATCCCGCATCCTCAGCCGGGCTGCCCGGGAAGACCAGGATAATCGTGGCGTGGTCGCGTTCCAGCACCGGCGAGGCGAGCACCCCGATACCCACGAAATCGTTCTCGCCGGCAAACTCGGCATCTTCTTCTTGCACTTCCTGCGGGCTCAGGTAGACCGAGTGATCGTCTTCCAGGCGGAAGATCATCTCGTTCATCGTGAGATAAAATTGCTCGTCGCTCAGTCCGGCCTCCACCAGCGGGCGGTACTCCTCTCTGATGGCCTCCCAGTCCAGGCCGTTGAAATCTGGGTAGATGTACGTCTCCCAGATCGTTTGCCATAGTTCATCGAACACCTCTAGCTGTAATGCCGAGGGGGTGACGATAGTCGTGGGTGTGGCGGTGAGTGTGGGGGTTGGCGAGGGGGGTAAAGGGGTAGATGAAGGTGTCGGCGACGGGGTTGAGCTCGCGGTCGGTGATAGGGTGTAGGTAATTGTCACAAGCGCGCGCGTCGCTTGTGCGCTGGGTTGCGCCTGTGATTCGGTAGGCTGGCTGAGGGAAGCAGCCGTCTGGCATGCCAGAATCGATAGCAGCAGAACAACGATTATCAGATATCGGTGGTGAGCCCGGAGGCGTTTGGCGCTTTTCACGCGCCGCCCTGGGTGTACTTGCTCGGATCTTCCGGCGTCTTACCGGACGGATCCCAGACGTAGACCCAATCGCCAACCTGAGCCCAATCGTAGAGCCAGCGGGCGTCTCCCACGGAAAGATTGACGCAGCCGTGTGACTGGGGGAAGCCCAGGTTTGCCCGCCAGTACGCCCCGTGCAGGGCCCTGGCTTCATCGAAATACAGTGTCCATGGCACGTCTTCCAGGTAGTAAGCGTCCGAGCGGTCGGCCTCGAAGGATCCCTGCATTGGGCCGCTATCCAGTTTATTGTAGATCTGGAATAAGCCGGGGCGCGTCCAGAACGGTTCTAACCCGCTGGCAATCAGGGTAGCGAACACCAGCTCACGGTTCTCATACAGGGCCATGGTCTGTTCGTACAGGTTGACCTCGATCCAGCGATCACCGCTTACGCCCTGTGGAGGGGTCGGATTGGGTATGACCCGCGCCACCACCCGGTGCGACAGCCATTCATCTGGCCCGACCATATACCATTCCTCGTTAGCGACCGTCTCCACGGCGTATACCTGGACGAGATCGTGGTTGTTCAGGAGATGGCCGGTGTAATCCTGGGCGCTATAACCGGGGGTGCGTTTAGTTTCCACCGGGCCGGGGCTCAAATAAGAAAGCACCCAACCAAAGCTATGCTGTGGCGTGTGGCTTAAGCTCACCCCCTGAAAAAGCGGCACCGACCCCAGGCGGATGATGTCGTTGGCGGTCATCCACGCGCCGGGTTCAATCATATAAAAGCGCCTCCCATCCTCGACGACATCCTCCGTATAGGATATGTAGCTGAAGCTGGCATCGATCCTGCGGATGGCCTGGCTCTTATCGCCCCTCATGGCGGCCTCCAGCGAGCCGTACACAGGCGCGTTGTTCTTGTTCACCTGGCCGTAACGCGTATTCAGGTAAGTCAGCGACCGGTCGGGGTGGGCTACTGGCAGGGGTGTTTCTGGGAAGGTATAGCCCAGCTCAGCCATCTGGGTGAGATAGGTTGAGGGGCCGCTGGCAGCGCAGTCACCGGGAGCAGCGTAGTAGATCCCTGGCAGGCAGAGCACACCCGCATCGACCGTAGTTTTGTTTTCAGCGGCAGCGAGTGCCCGGTAGCCAGGAATCATGAACAAGACTACAAAAGTGGCGCATACCAGTAAAAGTCGTTTCATTAACAAATTCTCCAAACCAGACAAAGGTTTCAAACCAGCGCCAGCGCTCCCCAGATCGAGACGAACAGCGTCAGGCTGATATAGCTGTTGATGTTAAAGAATGCCTGGTTAATCCGACTAAGGTCGTCAGGTCGCACTAACCAGTGTTCCCATACCAGCAGGCCGGCGGTCACGGCGATCCCGATCCAATACGGCCAACCCAGGTTCATCAACTGGCCGAGGCTGGCAAGCAGAAGGATGGTCGCCCCATGGCAGATCATCGATAAGCTCAAGGCGAATGGGATGCCAAAGCGGGCCGGGATGGAGTGCAGGCCATCATGCACATCGGACGCCACGTCCTGGCAAGCGTAGATCATGTCGAAGCCCCCGATCCACAAAGTCACCACTGCCAGTAAGATCCACGCCGGGTAGTCCTGCGGAGTGAACAATGACCCGCGGATGGCCGCCCACGCGCCCAGCGCTGCCAGGCCATCTGTGAAACCCAGGATAAAGTGTGAAAGCCAGGTAAATCGCTTGGTATAGGAATAAAAGAACAGGAAGAAATAAGCACCGGGAAGCAAAATGAAGGGTAGTGGTCCCAGCATCCAGGCAGCCGTGGCCAGCAGGATTGCTGCAATCAACGTGCCGACCATTGCAGTCCGCAAAGATATAGCCCCGGTGACCAGTGGGCGGTCCTTCGTACGCGGGTTACGCGCATCGATGGCGCGGTCCACAATGCGGTTGAAGCCCATCGCCAGGGTGCGCGCCGAAGCCATCGCTACCGTGATCCAAAAGAACTGGTAGAAAGTGGGCCAGCCATTCGCAGCCAACAGCATACCAAGATAGGCGAACGGCAGTGCGAAGATGGTGTGCTCGAATTTGATCAATTCGAGAAAGTCACGCACCGGTTTCATCAAGCGGCATTATATCAGTAGAAGATTAGCCTTTGCTTAGCGCGCCGGATTGTCTAGCAGAGGCAGGCCAGGTGTGAGCGCCTGCCGGATATCCCTGGGAGTGTCGGGAGCGCAGTACCTATGTGGCGTATTGCCAGGCACACAGCCGTTTTTCCAGCCAATCCACCCCGAAGTACAATCCCAGGCCGAGCAGGCTCATCGCTACGATACCCGCATACATCGCTGGGTAGTTGAACAGGGTGCTGCCGTTCAGGAAGATGTAGTATCCCAGGCCTTTTTGCGTGGCATACAGCTCGGCCACGTATAACACGGCAACTGCCGTGCCTACAGAGAGGCGCAGGGCGGTCAGGATTGCTGGCAGGCTGGCGGGAAAATAAACGTAACGGAAGAGAGCCCGCCTCCCAGCGCCGAGGCTGCGCACGCTCTGGATCAGCTCGGGGCGCAACCCGGCTGCCTGGTCGCGCACCAGCACGAGCACCTGAAAGAAGAGGATCAGGAAGATGATGGCAATTTTCGGCAGGTCACCCAGGCCTAAAAAGAGCAGTACCACCGGCACAAACACCACTTTGGGGATGGGGTAAACCAGGTAAATCAAGGGTGAGAATAAGCTGTTCATCCGCTTGGATTGTCCCAGCACCAGCCCGGCTGGGGCGGCCAGGGCGATGGCCAGGGCGGTGCTGGCGACCACTCTCCACAGGCTGGCCAGGAAATGATCCAGCAGATCACCCTGGATTTCGGTGATGAACGTCTGCCCCACCACGATGGGCGAAGGCAAAATAGGGCGGTGTACAAGCCAGGCAGCAAGCTGCCAGATGACAATCAAGGCCAGGACGGCAAACAGCAGATCGCGGCGCTTCATCTTTGGGATCCTGTCTCCAATTGGCTGCGCAGCTCGGCGCACAGCTCCTGGTACTCCCTGGAGTTGCGAAAGTCAGCCTGGCCTGCCCCCGGGTTGTGGATCACCTGACACTTTGTATTGGGCGGGTTATCCAGCAGCAGGATATCCCTGCCCAGGAAGGCGGCCTCCTCGATGGCGTGAGTGACGATTACCAGAGTCAGGTCTTGTTCGGCTTTCAGCTCCAGGGTCAGGCTTTGTAACCCTTCCCGGGTGGGCGCGTCCAGCGAGGAGAAAGGCTCGTCCATCAGCAACAAATCCGGTTGCAGCGCCAGCGTGCGGGCAATAGCCGTCCTCTGGCGCTGCCCGCCAGAGATTTGTCCGGGGTATTTGTCTGCCAGCGGGGCAAGCCCCAGCCGCTCCAGCCAGGGGTCAACGACGAGGTTGGGCTGGTAGTCGAGGGGAGCGTGTGTCCCGTCGGGGCCGTAGAAATTGCGGACACGCAAACCCAGCTCAGCGTTCTGCCGCAGGGTCGCCCAGGGCAATAGTCCGTAATCCTGCAAGATTAACCCAGTATGCGGGCGCGGCCGGGTTAAGGGTTGCCCATCGATGAACAAAGCTCCGGCGGTAGGGGAGCGCAGCCCAGAAAGCAGATAGAGCAGGGTCGTCTTACCGCAGCCTGAAGGTCCAATCACCGCCCAGGCTTGGCTGCGCTCCACAGCCCAGTTGAAATCCAGGAAAACGGGTACTCCTTGCCCATACGCATAGCTGAGCGACTCCATGCGGATCATGGCTGGAGTTTTTTGAGCAGGCAAATCGTACCCGTTGGACATCCCCGTGAAAACAAGCTTATGGTAGCAGGCTGGGGTTTACGGATTCCTGGTATGAAAGGTCGTTTTTGATCAGACCCTTGTCTTTAGCCCAGGTCAGCACGTCGTCCCATTGGGCCTGGCTGGGTACGCTGGCGGTCGGGAAGGGAGGCAGTTCGTAGGCCCCGACTAACGGCTCAGGTAGCAGCTTCTGCTCAACCATCAGGCTTTCCCATTTAGTGGGATCAGCGTTGATCAGGGCAATGGCTTCCTCAATCGCGGCCAGGAAGCCACGGATTGCCTGCGGGTTCTCATCGATCATCTGTTTGCGGAAGGAGTAAACGCTGTAGCCGTACTCCGGGTGGCTGGTATCGTCGATGACTGTCTTCGCTCCCTGTTGGAGTGCCAGGCTGGAGAGCGGGTCGGGCAGGGTGGCAGCGTTTAACTCACCGGAACCCAGTAAAGCCATGCGGTCGGTAATCTTGGGCACGGCGACGGTTTTAATCTCCTCCGCAGAGAGGCCGGCAGCCTGAAGCAGCCGGTCAGTGATGTACTCGATCACTGTCCCCTGTGAGATGCCGATCTCAACGCCTTTCAGCCCGTCCACCGAATCGATCCCACTCTGTGCAGAGGCCAGGATCATGTACTGGGGGAAAGTGCTGGTCGCGGTGCGCGCAAAACGCACTATTTGGATTTGGGTTTGGTCTTGATTATAAAATAGGGTCGAAATCCCATCGTTAATCATCCCGTCAGCCTGACCTGCGGCGAAGATCTGGTCGCGTTCTGCGGCGGATGCCGCTGGGATGAACTCTGCGGTAACGCCATGTTTTTCGAACAGCCCCTCCTGCTGGGCAACGTACATGGGCAAGGTATCCAGGATGGGCAGGTTGGCCATGCGCAGCTTCACCGGTTCTGCGGGCATCTCCGGAGCCTGGGTGGTCGGGGCTGGGCTGGGTGTGGCTGCCGCTGAGCAGGCCGCCAGGGTGGACAGCGCCGCTACCAACAGCGCGGCGAACGTCAGACGAATGCTAAGTGTCTTCATAATGTGTATCTTATACTCCTTTGGCGATTTTAGTGTTGTATCCTCTAGGGATGGTAATAGCCTTATAGGCCGAGGGTGTTCCAAATTTCATCGATGCGCAGCTTAACTTCTGGGTCCATGCGGACAGTTTCGGGCCAGCCACGCGAATAGCCCTCCTCCGGCAGCTTTGCAGTGGCGTCGATCCCGACCTTGCCGCCGAAGGAATGCAGGTATGAGGCATGGTCCAGGTGGTCAACCGGACCCTTGGCGATCACCACGTCATTCGCCCAATCCACGTTGCCGAGCGCTTGCCAGGCGACCTGGGAGAGGTCCTGGACATCCACCCACTCATCCAGCACCACGATGGCTTTGGAGAGCGACAGCAAAGCCAACCCCCATAAGCCAAAGATCACCTTGCGGGCGTGGCCGGGATAGCGCTTTTTGATCGAAACCAGCACCAGGTTGTGGAAGATGCCTTCGGCAGGCATACAGATGTCCAATATTTCAGGCAGGAAGAGGCGGATCAGAGGCAAGAAGAGGCGTTCCGTTGCTTTGCCCATCCAGACATCTTCCATGGGAGGGATGCCGACAATCGTGGTGGGGTAGATGGGCTTCTCCCGGTGGGTAATGGCGGTGACGTGAAAGACCGGGAAAGGCTCCACCGGGGTGTAGTAACCGGTATGGTCGCCAAACGGGCCTTCCGGCAGGTGGTCGTTGGGATCGACAGTGCCCTCAATGACAATTTCGGCGTGGGCCGGGACTTCAAGAGGCTGCGAAACGCAGTTTACGAACTCCACCGGGGCGCCGCGCAAGTAGCCTGCCAGCAGGTATTCATCGATGTTGGGAGGCAGGGGGGCGGAGGCGCACCACATGCTGGCCGGATCGCCGCCCAGGACGATGGCCGCGGGGATTAAATCCTTTTTTGAGGCGCGGGCCGCGCGCTCGTGTTCCGCGCCACCCTTGTGGCGCTGCCAATGCACCAGCAGCCTGCGCTCGTCGACGACCTGCAGCCGGTACATGCCTACGTTGCGAGTTCTACTTTCTGGGTCGCGAGTGATCACCTGGGGCAGGGTGATAAAGCGACCGCCGTCTTTGGGCCAGCATTGCAGCACCGGCAGGAAATCTAACGACGCTTTCTCACGCAAGATTACTTCCTGCACCCGCCCGCGGCGCACCTTTTTCGGTTTTAACCCGATGGATCGAACCACGCGCAGCAGGTCGCGTCCCCTGCCCAGCATTTCTCCCCGGCCTTGCGGGAGGCGCATGTCGACCACCCGTCCCAGGTTGTAGTTGAGCTGCTCCAGCTCCTCTACGCCCAAAGCCCAGGCCATGCGGCGCGGCGAGCCATAGGCGTTGATCAGGACAGGGATATCGAACCCCGTTACGTTCTCAAATAGCAAGGCAACATTTTCCTCGACCGGCCCTTTGCTGACCCGGTCGGTGATCTCGGTGACCTCCAGGGTGGAGGAGACCGGGGTATGGAGGTGTGCCAGGTTTTTGCGGGATTCGAGCAGACGAAGGTATTCTCTCAGGTCTTGCAGAGCCATTCTGTCACCAGTTTGCAAACTTGTTTATTATAGCATGTTTGACTTGACACAATCTGGTGCCTATGCTACATTTTATCGAGACCTGATCAAGGGTCAATTTCCTGTTTAATGAAGGAAGGTCTATCCTTCATAGCTGGGCTATTATCCAGGAGTACCCCAACGTGACGAAATCACGCTCTCAGTTGATGGTGGAACGCTTACGCGACCTCCAGGCTTCTTCTCCCGACATCGAAGCCTCTGCAGTGGTCAGTGTAGATGGGCTGAGCATCGCTTCAGCTCTCCCCCAGGGGGTGGAGGAAGATCGCGTCTCGGCGATGTCGGCTGCTATGCTTTCGCTCGGCGAGCGCATTGCCTCGGAATTGGGGCGGGGGGTATTAAACCAGGTGTATATCAAGGGCGAGACCGGCTATGTGATCCTCATGTCGGTGGGCGAAGATGCTGTCCTGACCGCCCTGGCCCGGGAGCAGTCCAAGCTGGGCTTGATCTTCCTGGATATGCGGCGGGCAGCCGAAGACCTGGCAAAACTGATCTGACCGGCGGAGCTATGGAACCGATTCCAAAAAGTGGGTATCATTACGCCAATAAAATCGTGCGCATCAGCCTGAAGGCCTTTGAAGAGGTGATGGGCAGGAATGGCTTGAACGCCATCCTCAACCTGGCTCACCTTTCTGAGCTGATCGACAACCCGCCGCCAGATAACCTGGAACGGGAGTTCGATTTTTCCGATTTTTCCGCCATCAACATGGCGCTGGAGGAGATGTACGGGCCGCGCGGCGGGAGAGGCCTGGCGTTGCGCGCTGGCAGAGCTGCGTTCGCCGATTCTTTGCGTAATTTCGGCGCACTTGCGGGAGTGGGCGACCTGGCCTTTAAGGTCTTGCCGCTGCAGACGAAGCTGCGCATTGGCATCCCAGCCATGGCAAGGATCTTTAGCCAAATCAGCGACCAGCATTCGACTGCCAGGGAGGATGAAGGTGTCTATATTTACACCATCCATCGCTGCCCGGTATGCTGGGGTAGGAGTGGTGTCGATAAGCCAGTTTGCTTCATCGCAGCCGGGTTGCTCCAGGGGGGGTTGAAGTGGCTGTCCGGTGGCATGGAATTCCAGGTGCACGAATCCAAGTGCGTCGCCACAGGGCATGAGGTCTGCGAGTTTATCATCCCCAGGACACCCATCTAAACCATTCTGCAGTTAAAATAAAGCTCACCCTCCCTGTTCAAGAATTATTGTTGCCTGTGCAATTGACCGTCGTTATACCTACTTATGACGAAGCGGAGAACCTGCCAAACTTGGTCTCCGTTTTATTTGCGCTGTCCCTGCCGGATTTGCGCCTTATCGTTGTCGACGATAACAGCCCAGATGGGACGGGTGCCCTGGCGGATGAGATGGCTTTGGCCTCCGGGGGGCGTCTGGCTGTGCTGCACCGCTCAAGCAAGCTGGGTCTGGGTACAGCCTATATGAATGGTTTTCGCCAGGCACTCGAGGCTGGAGCAGGTGCCGTTGCACAGATGGATGCCGATTTCTCGCATCCCCCAGAGCTGCTGCTGAAATTGCTGGAGGCGCTTGAATCCTGTGACGTAGCTATGGGGTCGCGCTACATTCCTGGGGGTGGGGTGGACGAGCGTTGGCCGCTCTGGCGTAAGGCCCTCTCCAGTTTTGGCAATATTTATGCGCGCACCATCTTGCACCTGCCGGTGCGCGATGCAACCGGCGGCTATCGCATATGGCGGCGGGATACCTTGTTGGGCATGCCTTTGGATGGGGTGCGCTCTAATGGCTATGCATTTCAAGTAGAGATGGCTTATATTGCTTGCCGCTTAGGGTACACTTTTCGCGAGGTACCGTTCTACTTCGCAGATCGGCGATGGGGGCATTCGAAGATGTCGTATCACATCCAGCGAGAAGCCGCCTTGCGGGTCTGGCAGATGCTTTTCGAATACCGCCGTCTGGCAAGACGCTGAGCCAGTATGTCTCAAACGGTTCTGACGAATGAGGCGCGTGCAAATTTTCGCAATTTGTACGCAGATGTCTTCTGGTTTGGCGTATTGGGCGGGAGCACCATGGCCTTTGTGGCCATTTACGCCGCCCGCCTGGGCGCATCCAGTTTTCAGGTGAGCTTGCTTACCGCCGGCCCGGCAGTGGTGAATCTGCTCTTCTCGCTGCCCGCTGGCAGGTGGATGCAGGACAAGTCTCTGGTAAGGGTCACCTTTTGGTCATCCTTTTGGCAACGGTTAGGCTATCTGGTATTTATCCCCCTGCCCCTGCTCTTATCTAGCAATGGCCAGGTTTGGGCACTGGCATTGGTCACCCTGCTCATGTCGTTGCCGGGGACCATTTTAGCCATCTCATTTAACGCAATATTCGCAGACCTTGTCCCGCCAGAGTGGCGCGCCGAGGTGGTTGGTCGGCGTAATGCTCTGCTTGCTTTTAGCATGGTTTCCACCTCACTGCTCTGCGGTCAGGTGCTCGATCGGGTGATTTTTCCCTATAATTACCAGATCGTCTTTGCTTTTGGTGCAGTTGGGGCGGGGCTGAGCTGTTATCACCTGGGCCGTTTGCGCCTGGGCGGTGAGCAGCCTGCTCGCGCCTGGGGCCACTATAGAGATCTATCCAGCCGGGAAGGGAGGCGTTTTATCCAGGCCGTCCGCACGGCTTTTGGCTTCCGTTTATTAAGGCGCCCAGGTGACAAATCGCTACTGCGCATGGATTTGTTGCGCACAACCTATGGCACCTTTTTGCTGGCTTGTTTTGCTTTTTATACGTTTCAATTTGTTCCGATCCCCCTCTTTCCTGTGTTTAGCGTGAACGTGCTGCTGTTGACCGACGGCCAGATCAGCCTGGGCAGCGCCTTGTTTTATACCACCATGATGCTGGCTTCGTTTGGATTGGGCTTCCTTTCAGCGCGGCTGGGACACCGGCGCGTCCTGATCGTCGGGTCTCTGCTCTTTGGTCTGTATCCCTTGCTGATCGGGTTGGCATGGGATGCTACCTTGTACTGGCTGGCTTCGATCGCCGGTGGTTTTGCCTGGGGGATCACCAACGGGGGTTTGCTGAACCGTTTAATGGAGCGCTCGCCAGACGGTGACCGCCCGGCTTACATGGCACTGCACAATCTGGCGCTCAACCTGGGCATCTTGCTCGGCTCTCTGGCGGGACCGCTGCTCTCAGCCAAGATGGGGCTGCGCGACGCCATGCTGGTCAGCGCAGGGTTGCGCTTCGCCGCCGGTCTGTTATTTATCTTGTGGGGTTGAGCTGGCTGGGATCAGTCGCTCCGTCGAGTCTGCTCAACCAGGATAACAAGCTCACCCCATTCCTCCAGGCTCAATGTCTCGGCGCGCCGTTGGGGATCGATGCCCGCCCTGTGCAGCAGATCGCCGGTATCGGTGGGCTGCCAGCCCATCCCCCCAGCCAGGGCGTTGCGCAGGGTCTTGCGTTTCTGGCTGAAACCGGCTTTTGCCAGGCGGAAAAAGATATCCAGCCCATCGCGGGGGATGCGCGGTGCAGGGAAAAGCTCCACCCGTAAAACCGCCGAGTCGACTTTTGGCGCCGGATAAAACGATCCCGCGGGGAGATGAGCCACCACCCGCGGCTGTCCATATACCTGAACGCTCAAGGCCAGCAGGCTCATCTTGTCCGGTGCAGCGCAAATACGCTGCGCAACTTCTGCCTGCACAGTTAATACCAGGCGACTGGGTTGGGGGTGAGCCTCCAGCAGATGACGGATCAACGCAGAGGTGATGTAGTAGGGGATATTGGCTACCACCAGGTAATCGCCGCCGCTGATCAGCAGATCGGGATCCAGATTCAAAATGTCGCCCTGGACCAGCCGGATGTTGCGCTGTGAGGCAAGCACCTCTTCCAGTGCGGGGAGCAAGCGGGCATCCAGCTCAACCGCGACCACGTAGCGGGCGCGGTTTGCCAGGTAGCGGGTTAAGCTGCCCAGGCCTGCACCGATCTCCAGCACTGCCTCCTCTGCGGAGATGTCGGCAGCGTCCACGATTTTCTGTAAGGACCACTCATCCACGAGAAAATTCTGCCCCAGGCTTTTATCCGGGTGCAGGTTGTAGCGGCGCAATAACGCTGGCACGTTGAGCGGGGGCAGGGCATCCATGGTCAAGGACAGGTTTTAGATAAATAGCCCACCGGGTGTCTAGGGGCAGGTGGGTTCGTCCGGTTCGCTAGGCCAGCGCCCATCCATGAATCGAGATACGTAGTCCCGGATCACCTCATAATCGGCCTCGAGGATGAAGATTTCATTTTTTTGCTGCGGGCTGTATACGCGTCCGGGTGATAAGATCTCCTCCGGCAAGCTGGTGAACAACAGGTTCTCCCGGCTAAGCCGGGGGGCCAGGCAGGCCAGCTGGCTGAGCTGTGCAGGGCTGAGATCGGTAAGCACCGAGTCCTTGAAGGCGCCGATGATCTTGGGGATTTTAGGGAGCACCTCAGCATTGGTGATCTTCTTCTTCAGGGCGCAAATCACCATATTCTGGTGGTCCATGCGGGTGAAGTCGTTGTATTTCTTGCGGATGCGGGCGAAGCGCAGCGCCTGGTCCCCGTTGAAGTGCCAGTTGCCCGCTTCGAAGTAGCCCATATCCTCCGTCTTATCATCGATCGGCTTACCGTCGACGTCATAAGGCAGGTAAAGGTCGATGCCGCCGACCGCGTTGACGATCTTGACAAAA
>Ga0154775_1091_pt3 | contig 37801 bp, 32 predicted proteins | sample Rifle2008BG16ft_FD_105783 | JGI IMG/M metagenome (GOLD analysis project Ga0154775, IMG submission 105783) | Chloroflexi bacterium RBG_16_58_14 | reverse complement strand
TGTCAGCCTGAACGCAGGGGATGCCGAAGGAGGCGCTATGAAACCGAGTAGAAATGTGGGCTTCTACCAGGGGCTCAAGTACCAGGGTCGAAGCCCGATGCTCCATTGGATGCTGCATCGCATTACCGGCGTGGCAATTGTGTTTTTTGTCGGCCTGCACGTTTTAGCCTCATTCTTTATGCAGCAGACGGGCGCTGATCTTGCCACGCAGGTCAATATCGTGTATGAATCCTGGCAGTTCCAGATCATTGTGGCTTTTATTGTCATCTTCCACGCGTTGAATGGGTTGCGCGTCGCTTTGCTGGATTTTTGGCCTGCATTTCAAAACCAGGTTGACCAATATCGCGCTTTGTGGCTGCAGTGGTCGGTGATTCTCCCCCTTTATGCCCTGACCGTCTTTTTCCTGGTGACCCGTTCCCTGGCGGAAAGCTAGCCAGTTTGTAGTGGAGGTAGAATATGCGCGCACGCAGTGTACAACCTGCCATGAGTTTTGAGTACTTTATGTGGATATTTACCCGCGGCTCCGGGATTGCTCTGATCCTGCTGGCCTTGATCGGGATCAGCGGCGCTTTTCTCATGGGCGCTCGCACTCAGATGGATCTGGCAACGGTCATGCGCTGGACGTTTTTTCCAAACCCCAACCACGTGGTGAATAGCAATATCCCCGATGTGGCCATTGGCTGGGCAACCGCTTTTTGGCAGATCATGCAAATCCTGATCATCATCCTGGCCACTACCCACGGTTATAACGGCTTGCGGGTAGTGATTGAAGATTTTATGGGCGATTCATATCTGCGGCCTATGCTGCGTGGCCTGATTTTCCTGTTCTGGCTGTTCTCACTCATTGTTGCGATCTATGTGATCCTATCCTCCTGACCCCTGGGCGGTTTGTCGGGAGGCCGATTTATCCGGTTATAATTGCAGGGCGAAACAGTCCTGGCGCTGGCTGATGGCGCCCAGGGTTTGGTTTTTGCCCTGTTTTGTTGTTAACAGGCTGTGTAACGCACCGCTCGAGGAGGTTTTAGAAGAAGCTGCATGAAAATACACCAGCAGGATGTGGTTGTTGTGGGGGCAGGGGGGGCGGGCCTGATGGCTGCCTTATACGCTTCCAAAACTGCTAACACCGCGGTCTTGAGCAAGCTGTATCCCACCCGCTCCCATACCGGTGCGGCCCAAGGCGGGGTGGGTGCTGCTCTGGGCAGCCTGGAAGAGGATCATCCCGAGTGGCATACTTACGATACAGTGAAAGGCAGCGATTACCTGGGCGACCAGGATGCCATCGAATTCATGTGCAACGAAGCTGTGCAGGCTGTCTATGAGCTTGAGCATATGGGCTTGCCCTTCTCTCGCACACCGGAGGGTAAGATCGACCAACGGCCATTTGGGGGACATACCAATAATAAAACAGGAAAACCGGTGCGGCGAGCGTGCTACGCCGCAGACCGCACCGGTCACATGATCTTGCAGACCCTGTACCAGCAGTGTATCAAGAACCGGGTGAACTTCTTCGACGAGTTCCAGGTGGTTGACCTGATCCTGGTCAATGGAGCGGCGACCGGTGTGGTAGCCATCGAGCTGGCGACCGGTGAATACCATGTCTTCCATGCCAAAGCGGTGGTCTTTGCTACCGGCGGGCACGGGCGGATATGGGAGTTGACTTCTAACGCCTACGCCTATACCGGAGATGGCATCGCTATTACCCTGCGGCGCGGCATCCCCGCCGAAGACATGGAATTCTTCCAGTTCCACCCAACCGGAATTTTTAAGTTGGGCATCCTGATCACGGAAGGGGTACGCGGCGAGGGCGGCGTGCTGATCAACGACAAGGGCGAGCGCTTCATGGAGCATTATGCACCCAATGCAAAAGACCTGGCCTCGCGGGATGTGATCAGCCGCGCCATGTACCTGGAGATGGCTGCCGGGCGCGGTATTGGTGGCAATCGCTACATCTATCTGGATATGCGCCCGGCTACGGTGAATAAGTATGCTGAGTTGGATGGCCGCAAGCGCCCAGATGGCTCCCCCTATGAGGTGACCGGCGAAGAGCTGCTCAAGAAATTACCGGATATCATCGATTTTTGCCGCACCTATCTCGGAGTTGATCCGGTGTCTCAACCGATGCCGGTCCAACCCACCGCCCACTATGCCATGGGTGGCATCCCCACAAACAAGTACGGTGAGGTAGTGATCGATGAGCACAACACCGTCTTGCCAGGGTTGTTCGCCGCCGGTGAGGTGGCTTGCGTCTCAGTGCACGGGGCCAACCGGTTAGGCACAAATTCCCTGCTCGACCTGATCGTCTTCGGCAAACATTCTGGACTGCGCGCTGCCGAGTTCGCCAATGGGGCTAATTATCAGCCCTTGCCAGCAGATGCAGCCGATGGTGCCCGCGCTCAGTTTGCCGCTTTGCTCAATAGCAGCGGTACGGAAAGAGTGATGGATATCGCCACAGAGATGAAGAAGGTGATGAACGAGCACGTGGGTGTCTTCCGCACCGATGAGGGGATGCGCCTGGCTTTGGATGTCCTGCGTAATCTGAAGGAGCGCTTTCAGCATGTGCGCATCGGCGACCGGGGTAAGATCTTCAACACAGAACTGCTCAACACCTGGGAGATGGGCAATTTGTTGGACCTGGCGGAGGTCACCACGCTGTCGGCGTTGGCGCGTCACGAGAGCCGCGGCGCTCACGCTCGGGACGATTTCCCCAAGCGCGATGATGCCAACTGGATGAAACACTCCCTCACCTGGGTGCGGGACGGCAGTATTGAGCTGCGCTATAAACCGGTTGTGAAGACAAAATTCGAGCCCAAGGAGCGGGTCTACTAGAGAGGTCACGTCACCATGCAGTTTACACTGAGAGTCTTCCGCTTTAACCCTGAGCAGGATAAAAAACCTCACTATGAGACATATAAAATAACAGCCGATCCCACCGACCGGGTGCTGGATCTATTGGAGCATGTAAAAGGATACATCGACGGGACGTTGTCTTATCGCCGGTCATGCGCCCACGGCGTGTGTGGATCGGATGCCATGCGCATCAATGGGCGTAACCGCCTGGCCTGTAAAGTGTTGGTAAAGGAGTTCGGTAAGCGAAAAATCACCGTCGAGCCATTGCTTGGCATGAAGGTGATCAAGGATATGATCGTGGACATGGAGCCATTCTTTGAGCACTACCGCTCTGTGCTACCCTACTTGATCAACGACGAGCCACTCCCCAAGAACGAGCGCCTGCAAAGCCCTGAGGAGCGCGAGCGGTACGATGACACCACCAAGTGCATCCTGTGCGCCGCCTGTACAACTGCCTGCCCTTCTTTTTGGGCCAACGAGAAGTATGTCGGGCCGGCGGCGATCGTCAACGCCCACCGTTTTATCTTCGATAGCCGCGATCGCGGCGCGGCGCTACGCCTGGATATCCTCAACGACCAGTTTGGCGTCTACCGCTGTCACACGATCTTCAATTGCACCGAGGCCTGCCCGCGGGATATCCAGATCACCCAGGCGATTGGCGAGGTCAAGCGCGCCATTGCCACCGGACGGCTGGATTAGGGATTTGCATCAACCGATTCGTGTTATCATTTGATTTGTTCTTTAACATAGGACATGCCCCAGTAGCTCAAAGGATAGAGCGAGGCTCTCCTAAGGCCGAGGTTGTGGGTTCGACTCCCGCCTGGGGCGCTAAACTAAACGACCTATCGAAAATGAAAGCCACTCTTGCAATTTCTATTCGTTTAAGATAATATATAAGGGTCAAACGTCTGGGTGCCCCCCTCACCCAGGCGTTTGACATTTAACCCCCCTCTACGCAATCAACTGCATAAACAGTAGCCGGGCGCTAAAAACTGGCTTTCAAGGCAGCGCGCGCCGCGTGGTAGCCGCACATGCCATGCACCCCACCGCCGGGAGGGGTGGATGCCGAGCACAAATAGACCCCTTTGAGCGGCGTCGAATAAGGCACAATGCGCAGCACAGGCCGGGTATAAAGCTGGCGCAAGTCCTGTACTCCAGCGATAATGTCGCCGCCGACGTAGTTCGGGTTGTAAGCCTCCAGGTCCGCCGGAAAGCGGGTGCTTTGGGAAACGATGCACTGGCGAAAACCCGGCGCGAAGCGCTCAATCTGGGCAATGATATTCCCCGTCATATCCACCGTGGAACCGTTGGGTACGTGACAGTACGCCCAGGCGGTATGCTTGCCGCGCGGGGCGCGGCTGGGGTCGAACAGGCTTTGTTGCGCCAGCAGCACATAGGGTTTTTCCGGGTGTTCGCCGCGCCACATGAGGCGCTCGGATAAGGCGATTTCCTCAAGCCCGCCTCCCAGGTGGAGCGTGGCAGTTTGCCGGCACTCAGGCGCCTTCCACGGGATTGGCTCGCTCAGGGCAAAGTCAATCTTGAACACGCCTGGCCCATAACGGTAGCGAGTAAGCTGGTTCCGGTAGCGAGCGGGCAGGGCTTCTCCAGCAATCTCCACTAGCTGGCGCGGCGAGGTATCGAATAAGATGGCGCGCGCCGGGGGCAATTCCTGCAAAGAGCGAACCTGCACGCCGGTGGCGATCTCGCCGCCCAACGATCGCAGGTAGCCAGCCAGCGCGTTGGCGATCGATTGCGAGCCGCCCTTCGCCAGAGGCCACCCGCCAATGTGCCCATAGATGCCTTCCACCAGGGCTATTGCCGTGGTGGATGGGTTTTCTAGCGGTTGGATGGCATGACCAGCCAGTCCGGCGATCAGGCTGCGGGCGCGCTCCCCACGGAAGGTATGTTTTGCAAAGGAAGCCGCCGGCTGCAGGGCGTACCATCCAAATTGCGCCATCGAGATGGGGTGCCTGGGAAAGCTGAACGGTCCCAGAATGGCGCTCGCGATGAGCTTCCACTCCCTGGTTAGCCTCCCCATCAAGCGCTGGTAAGCAGCGGAATCTGGTGCTAAACCGGCGGCGGTCTCTTCGATTGAATGGTGCAGCAATACGGCTGGGCCATCGTCCAGCGGGTGCGCAAATGGGACCGGAGGGTAGATCCATTCCAGGCCATATTCATCCAGCGGCAATGAACTGAAAAATGGCGAACCCGCGCCCAGCGGATGGATGGCTGAACAGACATCATGCCAGAAGCCCGGCAAGGTCAGCTCTGCGGTGCGCGCACCGCCACCGATGGTCTCCTTCGCCTCCAGCACCAATACCTTACAGCCTGCATGCGCCAGGGTGATGGCAGCCGACAGGCCGTTAGGACCCGAACCGACGACGATGGCGTCGTAGTCTTGAGATTCGGAATTTAACATGATCCGTCGATGATACCAGGTATTCTTATAGATTGCCCCAGATCAGAATATCCTGCTATTCCTGAACTCCCTCCCCGGGGCAGAGGGATTAGCGGCGCGAAAGAGATCGTTTAAGGATTACCGGCATGTAGAGAACTGTGCGGATGGCGGCGTTATGCCAGATATTCTTCGCTGCAGACCACTGCACCTTTGGGTCGATCAGGACCTTCTGCATCTCGACATCTCCATCCACACCCAGGTGGGCTGCCAGGGAGGAGAGCACGTGCGTCCAGATCTTGTCCTGTTGGGCAGAGGCTCCCAGGTAGCGGTTGAAAAATTCATAGAGAGGATCGCTGGCGCGGCTCTGCTCCTGCACCTGGGCAACAACCGTTCCATCTTCTTCAAAAGCGCTGAAGGTGTTCCAGCCAGAGAGCGGATGCCCTTCCGGGCACATCACCGTGAACATTTCATCATCGGCATACAGCACCATCACACCCGTGGCTACTGGCAGCACGCTGGGCAAGCCCGGTAGCGGCGGCACTTTTCCCTCGATCAAGAGCACCTCTCCGGGGGTGATCTCAGACATGGTTGGATAAAAGCGATTCTCCGGTGGTTGGAATTTTGGAAAATTCTCTTTCCAGATCTGCATCACCTGCACCGGTGTCATCTCCACACCGATTAAGCGAATCTTGAAAGTCTTCTGCCACATCTGGCCGAAGCCCTGGAGCGGGGAGGTCGGCTGGCGCCCTTCTACGTTCAGGTTCATCGCCTCAGCCGGCGCTCCGCTCACCGTCATCCGCTGCGTGGGAGGGGCCCAGGCATTCTCAGACCGCTTGTTATCCGGTATTTTTTGATCTAAATTATCCATAATCTGTACTCCTTCGTTCACTACCTTACGCACGGTTAAAACTCATACCATCCAATTATCTGATGCTGTAGAGAACTCTCTGTGAAGTTAGCTACTTACGATCCGATGGCTGCCAGGGCTTCGGCTTCGCTCTGGTAGATGCTGATGGCCTCGTTGAGCCGGGTCAGCTCGAAAATTTGCTGGTAATGCTCCGTCAGGCCATAAGCGATCAGCCGCTGTTTCTGGCGATTGGTGCGGATGAGCAGGGTGACGAGCAGGCCGATACCGGAGCTGTTCATATACTCCAGGCCGGTGAAATTCAATACAATATTTTTTGAGCCGGTGATGTTGGCCTGGGTATAGGCGTCCATCAGGGCATTTTCAGCGAAGGCGTTGATCTCCCCGTGTATATCGAAGATACTAGTACTCTCGTTGATCTGCCTTACTTTCATGACAATGTTGGCTTGCGGCATACTTCATTCTCCTTTTTTTGATCCTTTTATATTAAAACCCATTATTTCTCAGCCAGCACACTCGGTTCATCGTTGTAAATACTGACGAAGTCTGCAAGGCGAGTGATGCGAAAGATCTCCAGGTAGTGCTCACTGAGGCCGAATACTGCCAGGTGGCGTCCGGTTTTGCGCGCCCGGGAGATCAGGCCAACGATCAGGGCGATACCGGTGCTGTTGATATACCCCACCTGGCTGAAATTGAGCACAATGGTGGGGGTTTCGAAGCTCTCAGCCTGGGTATAGGCAGATTGGATCTCCTGATCGGCAAAGGCATCGATCTCACCAAGCATATCAATAATCACCAGGTTATCAAGCGGGCGGATGTTGGTCGTGAAGGAGTGGTTCATGCCTCATCTCCTCTCAGTTTGAAAATCATCTCAACTGAGTGGTGGGTATCGTCGGTTGTGACGTGCATCTCGTCAACCATTTGCTTGATCAAGAACAAGCCCCAACCGCGCGGCGATTGCAACCCGGCAAGCTTGGCATCAAGGTCGGGCGTCGTCGGTTCTGGGATCTGCTGACCGCCGCCATGATCGGTGATCTGCACGCTGAGGAGAGCAGGGGTAGATTGAACGATGATTTTTACGGATAAATCTTCCCGGTATTTGTTGCCATGTTCGAGGGCGTTCATCGTGGCCTCTGCCACGGCTGTCTTCAGGCGCTCCAGGAGGGCTTCTGGCAGGTTGAGCTCCTGAACCGCATCGGCAACCTGCTGCATGGCAAGCAGCTCGTTTCCGGGTTCGCTGGGCAGCTCGAACTCCGTCAGACGGCGCCAGGATTCTGGATCGGGCATTGGGTTCAACTCCGGGGGAGGATTTCCGCCTGGCTTTTCCCCTGGGAGATAAACCGGCACGGCTGAATTGGCAGATACCGGGCTGCGCTCGACCACTACGAATGTGACATCATCTTCTTGTTCCCACCCGGGCCCGGTAAATTTGGCCAATTGCTCGAGCAGGTGGGGGATGAGCTCGTTTGCCAGGGACCGGTAGGCATCCGCATTCAGAGCAGCCAGCGCCTCTCTCAAACGGGGGAAGCCGAACATCTCGCGCCTCGGATTGTGAGCCTCAACCAGGCCGTCGCTATACAGCAGCAGCCCTTCACCGGGAGAAAGCGTGACTTCGATTTCGTCGTATTGCATGCCGGGCATCAAGCCAAGCGGCATTCCGGTGGCGTGCGGCTCGACGATGCCATTGAGCTCATAGTGCATAGGCAGGTTGTGCCCGGCGTTGGCCAGGGTCAGTTTGCCATCAAGCGGATCGAGGACGATGTACAGGCAGGTGACGAACATATTGGCGGGGATGTCCGGGCAGAGCAAATCATTGGCCTGCGCCAGGATCTTGCCAGGCGACGAGTATCGTTCCAGGGCGGAGCGCAGGATGCTGCGGGTAGTAGCCATCACCAGGGCGGCTGGCACGCCTTTATCGGTCACATCACCAACTGCCAGGCCGAGCTTACCATCCGGGAAGAAGAAGAAATCGTAGAAATCCCCGCTGACCGCCCGCGCAGGTTGCCAGTGCGCTGCCACCTGCCACCCCTGCATCGATGGGAGCTCTTTGGGAAGCAGGGTTTGCTGGATGATGCGCGCCACGCGCATCTCCTGCTCCAGGCGCTCGCGCAGGCGGGCTTCCACCTGCTGCTGGCGGGCAAGCTGCGCCACGCGCAGCGCGGGGGCAGCCTGTGTAGCCAGCGTGTATAATAAGCGGCGGTCTTCGGTTGAGTAATCCTGCTCGCTGAGGCGGTTGCTCAGGTTCAACACGCCGATCAGCTCTCCCTGGCTCACCAGGGGCACGGCGATCCTCACCCCGGCGTCTTTCAGGGTATGCAGCGCTGGCGAGTCGAGGTTAACTTTGTCGATCTCCACGACGCCAGATGCCTTTAAAAAATGTGCATACAGCGGGTCGCTGGGCTCGATGTTCACTTCCACCATTTCGCCACGTCCCGGGTTTTGGGGCGGGACTACCGCCTGATCGGAGGTAGTACTCTCCTGCGGCTTGCTGCGATCCGTTTGGTTTTTACGAAATCGGGTAAACATTTTCCTCGAGTCTCTGTTCTAGATACCCATTCTACATGTCTGCCGTCTCAAAATCGTTACGGTTAGTGTTACGGATCGGAAGTCAATTGTGTTCTTCGTAAGCTGGCTGGTCGGATGGCAAGCTGGTACTGGCCGGTTTCAGCCACAGCAGGGTGTGCTCCGGCTGCAGGGTGTTGTCTACCACGGCCATCAGCCGGTCACACAAGGCATCAAGATCGACCTCGTCGCGCAGCGAAGCGCTGAAAGCCGCCAGGGTTTTTTCAGCATCGTATTTTTGGCGATAAAAGCGCCGGTCGATGCTGTTTTGAATTCGGCGGCGGAGCGGGTTGAACAGGGCGGCAATGGACAGGGTGGAGACGATGGTCACCGTCCCGGAACGACTTTCTCCGGTGATGGAGATAAATACCCTCTGCAATACGAGCACGGTGAAAAAATATATCAAGATCAGGGTTGCGGTGAGGGCTGTGTAGGCTATGGTGCGGCGGATCAGGATGTCGATGTCCCACAGGCGGTAACGCAGGATGGCGATGGCAAATGTCAGCGGGAAGAGCATCAGGTAGGCCGTGAGCAGCGCGGCGCCAGCCATGCGCGCGATCACAGAGAAGGAAAAATAAGAGCCGCCGACGCGCTGGTAGAGCAGGTTAGAGACCTCGGGGGTGGCGCTAGCCGGAGAGAAGGCAGAGGAGAGAAAATAAACCAGCGGTCCAAACGCGGCTGCCACCAGGCCAAGCAAGGCCCATTTGGCTTGCTGGCGCTGAACCGGGCTGGATATATTCTCGTAGCGGTAGATCTGGGCGTATATCCCACTACCAGAAAAGAAAATCACCACCAGGATTTTCAGCCAACGCGGCCATGCTGACAAGCTGACCAGGGATTGAGGCAGGAACAACGCTAGCAGGATCAGCGCCAGCCAGAGGATGGCCAGCCAGCGCGTCCAGCGCGGCACAAAATGACCGGTCGGGAAGAAGTAGAGCAGTACGACGCTGGTCGAAAGCCCCAGGGTGGTGATGATCGCTACCAGGGATTGCCAGAGAGCCTGGCTGAGGAATACCGGCGCCCTCATCAGCGAGAGCGGGAAAAGCGCCCCGTTCGCCACCAGGGTGAAGGCTACGAACAGGGCAATCCACTCATCCGGCCGGCGCACGAAGATCACGCCCGCCAGGAAGATGTGGGTCAGCACCAGGATATAGTTAAGCGCCAGCAGAAAACCGGCGTAGAATCCGGCGGAAAACCCCAGGCTGGCCAGAGAGCGCCAGTCGGTGGTGCTGGCAAGCTGCACGAACCGCGATGGAGTTCCCAACAGGAAGAGCGCCAGGGTCAGCAGAGTTACCAGCACCCAAAGCGTGCGGGCAACCCTCAGCATGGTTCCACGCTGCTGTTCGACGGTAGGGAGAGTATTATCTGTGTGTTGAGTTGTCATGCTCCTATTGATATCCTCCAGGACTGAGCTGGTTGTGGTGTGACTTCGACGGGTGGAACGCTTTGCAGGTAAAGCCAGATGGCTTTCAGCTCATCATCCGTCATTTTACCGAACCGCCGCCAGGGCATGAGGTCAGCGTTTAAGAAATTCCCTTCCGGCGTGGTGCCGGTGCGGATGGTTTTTATAAAATCGGCTTCCGTCCAACTGCTCAGGTTGCCCGCCGGGGTGAGGTTCACCCCGCTGCCAAATTGGGTTCCGCCCGCCAGGTCAGGCCCGTGGCAGTGCGTACAGATATTGGCAAGATAAGCGCCGTATTCCACGCTGACGCCGGGTTCTGGTGCCGGCGGTCGGGGTGCCGTGTGGTCGATATTCTGGGCTGTGAGCAGAAATGGCATCATCAAGACAGAATACCGGCCGAGCAATCCCAGGCTGGTCTCCGGCATCTCGTGATCTACGGGGGACAAGGACTTTAAGTAAGCGATAATTGCAACCAGGTCTCCATCGCTAAAATGGTTAAAGGGCGGCATGTTGATCAGAGTCTTTCCCTCTGGATCGATACCGTAGCGGATGGCGCGCACCCAGTCTTCATCGCTGAACTGGCCCCCCACGCCACCTTTCCCGGAGGTCAGGTTGGCGATGCTGAATGTCCCAACGAGTAGGCCTTCATCAAACACTTCACCGCTGAAATTATCCGTATGGCACTCCATGCACAGCCCCATGGCATTCACCAGATGTTCCCCGCGGGCAATCGTGGCAGGGTCAGAGGGGATCACCAGGCCGGAGGGAGACACGTCATAGACCTGGTTCAGTTTTCCCTCGGTGATAACGTACAAAGAGATCGCTGCCAGGGCTAGCAGGCCAAGAAGGCCAGCCAGGATAAATCCAATCCACTTCAAGATCTTTTTAATCATCGATGTCTCCCTATAAACATTGGGGCAAAATGAGTTACGGGGTGGGTGATGGCAGCGGGGTTTCCACAGCCGGTGCCGTCTGCAGGTAGGCCCAGATGGCGCGCAGCTCGTCATCGGTCAAAATGCTGATCATCTTCCAGGGCATCATCTCTGGGTCAAGAGCATTTCCTTCCGGTGTCGTGCCGGTGCGGATGGTATTGATGAAGTCAGCCTCCGTCCAGTTGCCCAGATCGCCTCCCGGAGTGATGTTCGGACCGGCGCCGGGATCGCTACTGCCGGCCAGGTTCTCACCGTGGCACATTTCACACTGAACGCTGATATATTCCCCATACTCGGCGCTGATGCCGCGCTCGGGTGCAGGCGGCCGCGGGGCATCGTGGTCGATCACCTGGCCAGCGAGCAGGAAAGGCAATTGCAGGATCATGTAGCGTCCCATGGGTCCCAGGCGGGTCCTGGGCAACTCATTATCTACCGGGGGCATGCTCTTGATGTAAGCGATGATCGCCGCGGTATCCTCATCGCTGAGGTGGTTCACCAGTTCGGCGGGCATGCCGATCACGGAGGTGCCATCCGGCTTGACGCCGTGGCGGATGGCGCGCGCCCAGTCCTCGTCCGTGAATTGGCCGCCGATCCCCCCTTTGCCGGTGGTCAGGTTGGGGTTGACCAGCAGGACGGTCAACCAGCCTTCATCCACCACGGTTCCGCTTAAATCTTGTCCGTGGCACTCCTTGCAGAGGCCTATTGCATCCACCAGGTGCTCGCCGCGGGCGATGCTCTCCGCATCGGCGGTCACGGTGATATTCGAGGCAGGTACCTGGTAGACCGTGTTGAGCTTTTCTTCAGAGAGCACATAGAGCGCCAGCAATCCTACCAGGATCAAGACGAGGATGCCAGCCAGGACGATGCCGAGCCATTTAAGAATCTTTTTAAACACGAATTTCTCCCTTTAATAAGATAGGCGAGCAAAACTCGCTCGTCAGTGAAAGAATACCCTCTCCTATCACACTTGATTCCTTGCTCGGCGAAGTTGATTGTTGAAGCGAATGGGATATGATCGGTACTCATTGTATTATAACGCAGGTGGTGGGGTTAATTTCGATGGATAACTTGAAAGCATAGAACCCAACGCCGCGCCGCCTGCCAGGGAGGCGGCCAGGTTGCCAGCCATCATCACGGTGAGCATGGTAGCCCGCTCGGCCGCCCCGGGGGCGCCCACCCGATAGCCCAGGGCGTCCATGACCAGATCAACTGCCAGAAAACCCAGCGCGGCCGCCAGGCCTGCACCCAGGGCGAGCCTGACTGCCAGTTTCAGATCTTTGAGGGCGATGCCCATAGCCAGCCCGCCCATCCCCGCTACGAAGAAGGCAGCCGGTACAAACAGGAGGGTGAAGACCACGTGCACGGGCAGGTCTGGGCCGTCCCCGCGTTCGACGATAATGAGCTCCAGCCTACCCAGGGCAATGCCAGCCAGGATCAGGCTGGGGGCGAAGCTCAGTGCCCCCGCCCAGGTCAGGCGCTTTTTCTGATCGGAGAGGGCAACTGCTGCCATAGCCCGGCCCCATAATGCCCCGCCCGTAAACAAGATTGCCAGGAGGACCAGCAGGGAGATCAGGTTCATGGTTTGCTCAGGGAAGTGCATGGGCAGGTTGCTGGCGGCGATGGCCAGCCCAAAGCCCAGCAGCAAGCTTCCGAACAGGAAAAGGGCGGTGGTGTAGGCCGCCCGCCAGGTGATGCGTTTGCGGCTCATTGTAGCATTCAGCGTAACGTTCATCATGGACTCCTCGTTGGGTCTGATTTGTTCAGCCACAAGCTGATCTGGCCGGGCTGCATGGTTTCCTGGGTCACAATCAACTGTGCGTCTGCCAGGCTTTCCAGCTCAACTTCGTCACGGGCGGTGGCCACAAAGGCTGCCAGGCCGAGCGGAGTAGCGGAGAGGGCAAGGGCATTTGATTTCATGGGGAGATCGGATGACCGGAGCTGGGTTTAACCATTCTGCATTGTGTTATAATGCAGATGGCTATCCAGATAGCTATCTATTGGAGGTGGCGTGATGAGTGACCAGTATTCAATCGCCGAGGCTCGCCATAACCTGGCGGCCCTGGTGCGCAAGCTGGAAGTGCAACCATTGATCGAGATCACCCGCCGGGGGGAGCCGGTGGCTGTTTTGATGTCGCTGCAAGAGTACCAGCGCCTGTCCGCTGGGCGGGTCGGGTTCTGGGAGGCGTACTCGCAGTACATCAATGATGTAAACCTGGCTGACTTGAACATCGAACCGGAGGTGTTCGCCGGCGTGCGCTCCCCGGAGCCAGGGCAGAGAGTCGACCTGTGACCCTGCGCTACCTGCTCGATACCAACGTGATCTCCGAACCGCTGAGGGCCGCGCCATCCCCGGCGGTGTTGGAGAAGCTGCGCCTGAACGAAGAATTCTTGGCGATCTCGGCCATCACCTGGCACGAGTTGTGGTTCGGCTGCCGGCGCCTGCCGGATTCGGCCCGGCGGTCGGCTATCGAAAGCTTCCTGCTCGCAGTTATTGCCCCAGCGATGCCGATCCTGCCTTACGATGAAGGAGCTGCTGCCTGGCACGCGGCTGAACGCGCCCGCCTGGCTGCCCAAGGGCACACGCCGCCATTTGCCGACGGGCAAATCGCCGCCATTGCCCACCAGCATCAATTGACCCTGGTGACGTTCAATATGGCCGACTACCAGGGTTTCCATGAGATCCCGTTGGAAGACTGGCGCAGTTAGTTCAGACTTTTCCATCCTGGGGATTTCTCCTCATTGTTACGTATCCATAAGTGTATAAATTTCGGCTGCATGGTCTCCTCCACGACGGCCAGCAGGCGCTCGCTCATCTCATCCAGGTCCACCTCCTGGCGCAGGCTGGCGCTGAAATCCGCCAGGGTCTGCTCAGCGTCGTACTTCTTGCGGTAGAAGCGCCGGTCGATGTCGCGCTGGATGCGGCGGTGCAGCGGGGTGAACAGGGCAGCGATCCCCAGGGTGGAGATCACTAATACGAGGGTGGAAGACTGTCGGCTTATTGCAGTAAAGAGGCTCTGGAGCAACAGCACGCTGCTGAAGTAGACCAATCCCAGGGTTAGGGTCAGCGCACCATAGATCAGCGTGCGGCGGATGATGATGTCGATATCAAACAGGCGGTAACGCAGGACCGCGATGCTCAATGCCAGGCCAATGGCCACAATGCCCAGGGATGAAACTGCAGATAGAATATCTGCCAGCGGTTGCGGAAGAGGCACATAAAAACCAATCCAGGGGGAGAAAGCCATCGCCAGCCCAAGCGCTAATCCACCGAACGCCCAGCGAAGCTGCGCCCGGCTGACAGCGTCCCGCTGGGTGAACAGGCTGTGCACCAGGCTGGCAAGTGTGGCCAAAATCAAAACGGCAGCGAGGCTGATCCCGATCATGGGGGGCATGCCAGCGAGCTGCAGGGCAACAGGCAGCAGGCTCAGCGCATACGGGACCAGCACCAACCAGGGGCGATGCTGGACGCTGGTCTTTGGTCGAGGAAAGGTCAGGCTGAACGCCAATAATGGGGGTCCGGTAAAGACCGAGATATAAATAAACGGTATGAACCAGGTCCAGCTCACCCATGGATCGAATTCCATCGAAATCTCTTGAGGGAGTGAGAAAATGATCGTGAAACCCAACTGGGCTGCACAGAAGATCAGCAGGTGATGCGCTGCCGGGCTGTCTGGTCGCTTGAAGAAGGTAAACAGCCCGATCACCAGCAGCAGGAGCGAAGCCAGCTTGTTGGCGACGCTGCTCGAAGTTCGTGTGTTATAGCGCAGCCAGCCTGCCAGAGTCCAGTTTACCTGCGGCACGTCGATGGTAAGCAGCTGACCGTGCCTTTCCACGGTGTATTTCAGGCTGCCGCCGGCAGCCCAGCCGGCAGGCACTGAGATATTTTCCGTCCCGGCAATTGGCTGGCCTTCCAGAGCGACCAGATGGTCACCCGGGTCCAACATGGATGGCGCGCCGAGAATATTCTGCTCGAATATCCACACCACATCCGGCATATCGCCAGTTTTTGCCCACCCATCTGTAGGCACGCTCAGGGAATACAGGGCGAACGGCAACGGGAGCAAGACCAGGAAGAGGGCGACGATCAATGTCAGCCTCGCGCCGCGGTCAAAGCGCTTTTCATCTTGCCCCTGTGCCTGGATCGTCATAGCCTGGTTTCTTGTCTCCTTTCCACAGCCGGCTTCAGCCACAGGCTGAGATGGCCGGGCTGCATGGTCTCCTGAACGACTTCCAGGAGCGCCTCCGCCAGGCTTTCCAGCTCTACCTGGTCGCGGGCGGTGGCAGCGAAGGCCGCCAGGGTCTGCTCGGCGTTATACTTCTTGCGGAAGAAGCGCCGGTCGATGTCGCGCTGAATGCGGCGGCGCAAGGGGGCGACAAGGGCGGCGATGAGCAGGGTGGAGATGACAATGATGATAGGCGACTCTGCGGTGCCGGTGGCTGCACCGAAGACCTGCTGCAGCAGGGTGATGACCCCCAAAAAGACCAATCCCAGGGTGAGGGTTAGGAGGCCGTAGATCAACGTGCGGCGGACGACAATATCCACATCCCACAGGCGGTAGCGCAGCACCGCCACGGCAATCGAGACCGGCACGCCTATGAAAGCCAGGTTGTAGATGGTGATATAGAACAGCGCTCCGACTATCCCGCCCTGTTGGGGGCTACCCAGACCGGCATAATTAACACCCAACACAATGAATATAAAAGTTGCCACCAACAGAGCCAGCGAAAACACCACTAACTTAACCTGCTGACGTTCTAGCGCGCCGGCATGCCGGTAGCGGTAGAATTGGGTGTAAATACCCACCAGCATGACAGTAAATAATAATGGTAAAAAGTATAAGAAATTTTCTGGAAGGACGCCAAGGATGTCAGCAGTCAGCCCGTAGATCACAAACACTCCCCAAGCCCAGGCAAACCAGCGCGCCCAGCGCGGGGTGATGTGCCCGCTGGGAAATAAATACAACAATAAAAATAAGGCCGGCCACATGAACCAGCTCAGATGCAGGTCACTCCCCGAGGGAGAGACCTCGGGCATCGAAATGTTTACACCCACCCCGTTCGCCCAGCTCAGCAAGAGCAAAGCCAGGTACAGGCCAAACCAGTCCTGGCTTCTGCGCAGCAGGATCAGCCAGCCGCAGGCCAGGAAAACCAGGGAGAAAACCAGGGTTATCGCAAGGGCGTAGACAGCAAAGAAGCTCTCCGTCAGCCCTATAGCCGCCTGGGCATTCTGAAGCTGTTCAACTGTCCACACGGAGTTATCCGGTAATACCAGCGCCGGATTACGGATGACCAACTGGGCTGTGGCCGCGTAGGAATAAATCGCCAGCAGGCTGAATGCAATTCCTATGAGGAAAGCCAGCGGTCGCGCCAAGCGCAGCAGACTACCGGCCGGCATGGTGTGCTTGCTGCTCATATGATGTCTGGTACAATATGGTTACTGTGAGCATCAGGATTGAAGAATTCATCTGGTTGCCTGGTATCATCGAAAAAATACTCTCCAAACATCATGTCACACCCGAAGCGGCGGAGCAAATCTTCTACAATCGACCCCATTATCGCTTACTTGAGAAAGGGCGTATCCATGGAGAAGACATGTACACCGCCTCGGGGCAAACGGATGCAGGACGTTATTTGATCATTTTCTTTATCATAAAACCATCCAATAAAGCATTGATTATCAGCGCCCGAGACATGGATCGATCCGAAAGAAAATATTATGGTAGAAAAACGTAGTAAAACCATTGAACCTCTCCCAGAAAATTTCAATAGCACTGAAGAAGCGGTAGAGTTTTGGGATTCCCACAGCCTGGCCGATTACTGGGATCAAACCAGCGAAGTTGAGATTGAAGTCGATGCGCCGCGTCACCAATGGATCCCGATCGCGGCAAACCTGGCTCAGAAAGCTGCCAGGTATGCGCGGGAAGAGGGGGTGTCAGTGGAAACATTGATCAACCTCTGGATTGCAGAAAAAGTACAGGCAAGGTCATAAAGTCCCTCATCAGCGTCTAACTCGCAACCACAGCGACAGGCTCTCCGGCTGCATGGTCTCCTGGATGACACTTAACAGCGCCTCAGCCAGGTTTTCCAGCTCTACTTCATCGCGGGCGGTAGCGGCAAAGGCCGCCAGGGTCTGCTCGGCGTCGTACTTCTTGCGGTAGAGGCGGCGATCGATGTCATGCTGGATGCGGCGGCGCAAGGGGGAGAAGAGGGCGGCGATAGCCAGCGTGGAGATGACCAGCGCAAGGGTGGAAGACTGCCCGCTGATTGCTGTAAACAGGTTCTGTAGCAGCAGCACGCTGCCGGAATAAACCAGCGCCAGGGTGAGGGACAGCGCGCCGTAGATCAGCGTGCGGCGGATGATGAGGTCGATGTCCCACAGGCGGTAGCGCAGGACGGCGATGGCGATGACGATGGGGATGCTCATCACGGTGAGGCCGAGGATGGTACTCCAGATGTAGCCGGCGAAGGTTTCTGAACCGCCCAGATCAAACACGAATATCGTGATAAACACGGCCACAAACACACCACAGGCGTACAGCAGCCATTTGATCTGCTCCCGCTCGGTGGCTGTGCCACGCCGGTAGCGGGCGATGAAGGCGGCCAGGCAAAGCGCTACCAAAACCACGAGCCCAAATTGCCACGGGCCCAGAATCAGATCGGCGAGTTCAGAAGGAATCACGCCCAGGGGATTGGGGAAAATCCGCCCGCTCAGCTCGATGGTGTCCGCCAGGGCGGCTATGAACACCAGAGCAGCGACCCAGCCGATGGCAGCATAGCCAACCCAGCGCCAGCGCGGGGAGGGCGGTTTGCCGGAGGGAAAGAGCAGCAGGATAAGCAGAGTTGGAATGACCAGCGGCAACAAGAGCAAGTCGTAAAAAAAGACTACAAGCAGGACCAGGGGGGCCGGGGTTGGGTCCGCTGCGGCGATGCTCGTCAGCAGATGCTCGCCCGGCGCACTGATGACAGACGCAGCCGCAGGGATCATCAGCAGCCAGCCAATGGTGTTGCGTGGCTGGCGCGAGACGATCAACGCGGCGGGGAAGGCGAAGGCTATAGCCGGCAGGTGCCAGGCCGCCTGGCTGATGAAAGCTATGAGGCTGGCGTAGCTATCCCGGTTAATAAACTCTATCCACAGCCCGAACAGGGCAGAGGCGAGCGCCAGCCCGCAGAAAGCCCAGGCCAGCAGGGCGATTTTTCGATCCCTCATCAACGAGCCTCACCGATCCAGACCCCGGCGATAGACCAGGTAGCCCAGCGCGGCGCCGTAGGCCAGGTGCGCCAGGCCAAGGTCCCACCAGGGGAGCTGGCGCAAACTGGAGCCGCTGGCCGGCAGCAGGATCATCCAGCCCAGGAAGAACAGCCCGGCAGCGTACACTGCCCCCAGCAGGACAGCCTGCCAGGTCCTCGGAGCGGTGCGGGGCGAGATTGAGACCAGGAACCAGATCAGGCCGTATATAATCCCATAGACGCCGGAGACCGCCAGGTGCAGCAGGAAGCCTTTCAACGGGGCGGCGGCAGGGGTGGGGTCAAAGCGGGTGAAGAGGGCACCCAGCGACTCTGAGCGGAGCAATGCCATGAGCGCTAAGAGCGCTGCCATAACCAGGCCGGCCAGCACACCAGCGTACAGCCCATCGACAATGGCCTCGCTGAAGCTCACTTCTTTGCGGGCGATTTTGGTTGTATCTGCCATCATTTTTTTACCTCCAGTTTCTTTTTATCTCATAACCTTAGGGCAGGCTGGTAGGGATCACCAGGCGCTCAGCCGCCACCAGGACACGTCCATCCCGGATGGTGACCGGGTAGCGCGGCAGCCCTTGCTTTCCCGGAACCCCACGATTAAGGGCGACAGGCCTGCCGCGCAAGTCAAAATAGGTCCCCTGGCCGGGGTCGATAAAGTAGCCCTCACCCGGCCACCAACGCACCACATGACCTCCCGACACCCGGTTGAGCGGGTCCAGCACGAGGAGATCGCCGCCATCGTTCACCACGAACACGTGGACCGGGTCTTGCAGCTCATAGGGCTGCGCCGAGGGCGGGAAGGCGGAGAGCAGGCCAATATCCACGTACTCATCTCCCGGCATGGCAAAACTCAGCAGTGCCCAGGCTGCCACGGACATCAGCAGCAAGAAGGCAATCCCATAAACCACAGTCCACAATGCACGACGTCCCATTGCAGATCGACCTCGGCTATTCTGGCATCTCCAGTGCGGGCAAGGATTTCAGGTACATGAACATAGCCTTGAGGTCAGCCTCGGTGACATCGGAATAAATTTCCCAGGGCATGCCTTCGCTGACCTCTCTACCCTGGGGGGCCACCCCGGTTTGGAAAAGGGCCACGAAATCGGTCTCACTCCAGTCTGCCAGGGAGCCACCGGGGGTGAGGTTGGGGGCAAATCCGGTGAAGTCGCTGTTGCTGCCGTTTAGCTGCGGGCCGTGACAGCCGCGGCAGTCGCCTAGGGAGACCAGGTAAGCGCCGTAATCCACCGTGCCTGAGGGCGGCACCTCTTGCGGGGCAGTGATCGGCTCGCTGACCGATCCGGGGCCGAACACCCCCAGGGCCATAAACACCTTGGCCACCATGTTCACCTGCAGGGGTGGGATCTCGTTGCGCACCGGCTCCAGGCTGCGCAGGTAACCGACTACAGCGGCGACATCCGCGTCGCTCAGGCTGTGATAACTGGCGGAGGGCATAATTATCAGTGCTTTGCCGTCCTTATCGATGCCCTCGCGGATGGCGCGGGCGATCTCGGCATCTGTCCAGGAGCCCAGGCCGGTCTCCTCATCCGGGGTCAGGTTGGGCACGGCAAACAGGGCTGAGATCGGGCCTTCGCTGACGTCCTCCACGTAGCCTGCAAACGGGGCGCTGCCTTCGGAGTGGCAGGCCTGGTCGCAGCTCATCACCGCTTCCATCAAGTATTTACCACGGGCGACCCCACCCGGGCTGGTATCTGCGACGATGGGATAGAGCGGGCGGCCAGCATAGGTGCGCTTGAACGTAATCTGGCTGTAGATGAGGACCCCAATTGCCACCAACAGCACCAACCCGAGGATCGCCCCGAGCACAATACCGATCCACTTCAATACTTTACGCATTTTATCCCTCCAATTTGACCAAAATTTGTCTATATTTTAGCTAACCAGCGTAACCGGATCGTTACGGAGATCGTTACGGTAATAAAAATTATTGATTTGGAGTAAAATAAATTGGATATTCGCGGAGGTTGCATTGTCTCGCCTGTCGATAGTCTTGCTGGGGTCACCCCAAATTGATCTGGACGGCGTACCGCTGGAGGTGGATACCCGTAAAGCGGTCGCTATGCTGGCCTACCTGGCGGTCACTGATGTCAGCCACCGGCGGGAGACGCTGGCCGCGCTGCTCTGGCCGGATTACGACCAGAGCCATGCCATGGGGGCGCTGCGCCGCACGCTCTCCTCCCTGCGTAAGGCTTTGCGAGGCGAATTCCTGGAGATCAAGCGGGAGACCGTCGGCATTCAGCCGCAAGATGGCTGGCGGCTCGACGTCGATGAGTTTCACCGCCTGCTCAACGAGTGGCAAGCCCATGGTCACGCCAGCCACCAGGCCTGCCCGCGCTGCATCTCCAGCCTGGAAGGAGCGCTCCGCCTTTACCGGGACCACTTCATGGCCGGTTTTACCCTGCGTGACAGCCCGGGATTTGATGATTGGGAGTTTTATCAAGCCGAAAGCCTGCGGCGAGACCTGGCAGGCTTATTAGAACGCCTCGGGCAAGGTTATGCCGCTCAAGGCCATTATGATAAAGCCATTGGCATTGCCAAACGGCAGGTAGCCCTTGACCCTCTACACGAACCCGCCCACCGCCAGCTCATGCAGCTCTATGCTCAGTCCGGGCAGCACAATGCCGCCCTGCGCCAGTATCAGGAGTGTGAACGAATCCTGGAAGTGGAGCTGGGTGTGCCTCCGCTGGAAGAGACAACTCGCCTCTACCTGCTGATCAAGCAAAGGCGCAGCGATGACGCTGGAGAGAGCCAAACCTTCTCGCTGGTGGCGCAGGTCGCTCCGGTCTCCCTGGCGCCGCATATCCCTCTGGTAGGCCGGGAAGGTGAGCTGCTTGCGCTGCAAGAGGCTTATGCAAAAGTGATCGGGGATGGTCATTTCCTGGTCATCGAGGGCGAGACGGGAATCGGCAAGACCCGCCTGGTGGAAGATTACCTGGCTGGTCTGAAGTCACGCGGCGTCGTAACGGTTGCCGGGCGCTGCTATCCCGGACAATCCAACCTGGCGTATGCGCCGGTTATGGAGGGGTTGCGCGGCGCCATCCAGGAAAACTTAAACGCTGGCTGGCAGCAATCTGTACCTGCGCTGTGGCTGAATGAGGCTGCCCACCTGTTGCCAGAGTTGAGCCGCATGGGCCTTGACCTTGGCGAGGAAACCCCCCTGGAAAGCCCGGGAGCTCAGATCCGCTTCTATGAGGGGCTTAGCCAGCTCCTGCTGGCGCTGTGCGGCGAAGGCCCCCCCGGGGTCGTCTTTTTCGACGATCTGCAGTGGGCTGATGAAGCCACGCTCGAATTCCTGACCTACCTGGTGCGGCGCTTGCAGGCGCGGCCTGTCCTGGTGCTGGTCACCTGGGCGACCGAGGAGGTGGCACCTGGGCACCCCTTGCGCCACCTGTACGCCGAGGCGCAGCGCAGCGGCCTGGCCAGCGCGATTTCTCTGTCTCGCCTGAGCGCCACAGCGGTCACTGAGCTGGTAGAGGCGGCTGCCTTGCCCATGAGCGATTCAACACAGGCAGTGAGCCAGCGGCTATACCAGGAAAGCGAGGGGCTTCCCTTCATCCTGGTGGAGTATCTGGCTGCGATCAACGAGGAGACCACTGTAAAGCCTGATCAGGCCTGGTCGATGCCGGAGCGGGTGCGCGACCTGGTGCTGGCGCGCCTGGAAAAAGTAGGCGACGCCGGGTGGCAGTTGTTACAGACCGCGGCGGTCATTGGGCGTTCCTTCGATTTTGACACCTTGCGCGAGGCCAGCGGCCGGACGGAGGACGAGGCAGTGATAACCCTGGAGGGGCTGATCTCTCGCGGGCTGATCCGGGAAAGCCAGGTTGGCAGCGATGATGCGCAGAGCGCCAGTCCGCGTGGCCTGATGTACGATTTTGTGCATGACAAAGTGCGCTCGCTGGTTGCCAGTGAGACCAGCCAAATCCGCCGCCGGTTGCTGCACCAGCGCGTGGCCCAGGCGCTGGTAACCCAGGCCCGAGAGCGCCAGGACCGGGCCGGCCTGGCAGGACAAATTGCCTCTCACTTCAGGCAGGGTGGGCGGGCCAGGGAAGCCGCTGAGTACTATAAGCTCGCTGGGGAGCATGCTCATTCCGTGCACGCCAACGCTGAAGCCCTGGCTGACCTTCAGACGGCCCTGGCGCTTGGGCATGCGGATACAGCTGGTTTGGATGAGGCGATTGCCGATCTGCACGTATTGCAGGGCAATTACGCTGCCGCGTTGTTCAGCTATGAATCTGCCAGCGCCCACTACCAGGGCAAGGATCCAGGCCTGGCGCGCATCGAACACAAGCTGGGCGAACTCAGCTCCCGCAGGGGGGATTGGGAGCGAGCGGAAAGGTATTTTCAGGCTGCTGCTGACGGATTACAGGGGAATGACAGCCCGTCCAATCTCTCCCGCCTGTATTCAGATTGGAGCCGGGTAACTTACCGGCAGGGGAAGCCCGAACGCGCCCGGCAACTGGCGACGCAGGCATTGCAGCTTGCGGAGGCTGCACCGGACGCGGCGGCCCTATCCCAGGCGTATAACGTCCTGGGAATTCTGGAGCGGAACCGGGGGGAGTTACCCCAGGCGATCTACCACCTGACCAGCAGCCTGGAGGTCGCTGAGAGAGCGGGTGACTGGGGAGGCCAGGTTGCCGCCCTGAACAACCTCTCCCTGGCTTATGCCGACGGCGGTGAGCTCACCCAGGCGATATCCTGCACGCAAAAAGCCTTAGCGCTGTGTGTCTCGCTCGGAGACCGCCATCGCCAGGCTGCCCTGCACAATAACCTGGCCGATCTCTATCACGCATCAGGGCAAGGAGAAGCGTCCCTGTCTCACCTGAAGCAAGCAGTGGTCATCTTTGCCGAGATCGGAGCCACCGGGACGGAAGATACCCGCCCGGAGATCTGGAAATTGACCGAATGGTAGGTTAGGGATATGGGGATAATTTGGCGAGTTTTGCTCGCCAAATTATCCCCCAAGACCTGTTAATCATTATCCGGGTCTACGGACAGACCTGGAGACTGGCATCGTCAACGTACAGGGTAGTCACGTCACCCAGCCCATCGTTATAGACGCCAAACTGGATGCGCACGGTCATGCCGCGGAAGCGGTTCAGGTTGAACGTGCGGTATGTCCAGGTCTGGCTGTTGCTGCGCTGCCAGAGCAGGGTATCGATCCAGTTGCCGTAACTGTCCAGGACCAGGATGTACTGCAAGTCGTTGTCTGTGGCGCGCTCGCTGATTGGAAAGAGCCACATCCCCAGGGTAGCGCTGCTGGCGCTGGAGTTAATGGAAGCGGTTTGGTAGGCATCTGAATAGCTGAAGCGGTTGTGGAGGGTGTAAATGATGCCGTTGCGCATCGAGCGCAGGCCGGTGTGCGGGTTTCGGGTGGAATAGCCTGCCGTAAAGGCGGTGATGGGGATACCCCAGTCGCTATTCGCCTCGAAGCTGTTATTGCCGAATTTCTCGGTGCAGGTACCTGGAAGTGGGGTAGGTTGAGGGGTAGGGGTAGGAGCTGGCGGCGGCGTGGCAGTAGGCGTGGGCACGCACACGTCCAGCACGGCGTCATCGACGAACATGGTGGTCACGTCGTCTAACCCATCATTATAGGTGCCGAACTGGATGCGGATGGTGCGGCCTGCATATGCTGTCAGGTCGTAAGCCCGGTTGACCCAGCCGGGGTCGGTCCATTTGCTGCTCAGCAGCCAATCCAAGATATTGCCGTACTGGTCCAGCACCAGGATATATTGACGGTCGTTGGCTAATGGCGCCTCGGTGAGCTGGATGTTCGTCGGCAACTTCTCATCTCCTATCGAGATTGGCTCTTCGGTGATGCGGCGGATCCACAGGCTTAACGTTGCGCTGGTGGCGTTGCTGGGGATGGTCACCGTCTGGTAGGCGTCGGAATAGCTGAAGACGTTAGCCCGGGTGTAGATGATCCCGGTGCGCATGGAGCGCAAACCCGTATTTGCTGTGAATGTGGTGTAGCCGGCGGGGTATCTGGTGGGAGCGATCGTCCAGGAGCCGTTGACCTCAAAGCCGCTGTTGCCGAAGTAGTTATCGCAGGGCTGGGTAGGGGCTTCAATGATCGTTGTTCTGTAGTTGCAAAGCTCCAGCGAGACATCATCGACGTACATGGCGGTCACGCCCTCCAGGCCGTCGTTATAGCTGCCTACCTCCAGCTTAATGGTTTGCCCGACGTACTTGCTCAGGTTGAATTCGTAGATCGACCAGGATTGGGCGTCGCTGCGCATCCACAGCAGGGATTCGAGCACCTCGCCACTGCTATCGAGTACATAGATATATTGTGCGTCATTACTGGCTGCGGCAGTGTCAATCGTCGGCAGGTTAGCCTGCTCGATAAAGCCCTGGGCAGTGGCGTCCTCGCTGAGCGGGTATAGCCACAAGCGCAGGGTAGCGCCGGCTGTGCCAGCCGGGATGGTGATGGTCTGCTGGGCGTAAGAGTAACCGGGTTGGTTATCCGTCGTGCTCAGGATGCCGGTCCGGAAAGCACGCCCCCCGGAATGCGCAGCCGCAGCGGTATAACCCGCCTCATTTTGCGGGAACTGCCAGGCCTGGTCGAGCTCAAAGCCGCCATTGACGATCGCCTGGTTGCAGGCAAGGAAGCCGTTGAAATTCAACGTGCTGTCGGCTGCAGGCAGGCTCACCTGGTTGACCGAGGGTGAAAAGACATAACCTGGCTTTGATGGAGCGAGGGAGTAGTCGCCGGCAGTCAGGTTGCTCAGCGTGTAGGCGCCGTCTGCTGAGGTGACGGATGAATGTCCATACTGGTCAATGACTGTCACCGACCCGAGAGGCTGGCCCTGCTCGTCGGTGATCTGCCCGGTCACCTTATACAACGCTGCACCCTGGAGCAATGGCAAGAAAAGCTGTGGACCGGGCGGCAGAGGCTCAAGTTGAGGGTGGATATCCGATTGTTTACCCACTGCCGAGATTCCCGGTGCACTGGAGAGCATCAGGATGATGACAAGTGAGACCTGTACGAGGCGTTTCATGATGGACCTCCTGATCCTTCATTATGGGATGAGTCGCCACCCTGGTTGTTCTGCCAGGGTGCCCCCGGACATCTCTGTCCGTTTCCACTAAACATGACCGCACAAGGCGGTCGTTTCGAGCGCATCTATAGAGTATACAATTCGCAGCAAATTGTCAACAACGAGTTTGCAATCTTTCCGTGTAGATTCTGGCTCGCCTCTTGTACGGCTGTGAAGTATTGGCCGGTTAACGGCGGTGTTATAATGCGGGCAATTCGTGCTTGTGAAACAGTTAATAGGTGAATCAGAATATGCCAGATGAACCGCTCCAACCCAACCAGCCTCTCCTCCTCCGCCTGGATTCAAAGGAGGTCAACGCCCTGCCCGGGCGCGTTACCCGAACGTCGCTTTTCATCACCAACCTGGGCCAATCTGAAGATTTCTTTGAGGTGTCTATACAGGGGATCCCTTTGGCCTGGGTCTCCATTACCACGCCAGTGATAAAGATACCCACCGGTGAAGAGAGAGAAGTGCAGCTAAATATCCAGCCACCCCCCGCGGAACAGGTACAGGCAGGCAGTTTCCCGCTCGTGATCCGTGTGGTCAGCCAGGCGCAGCCTGACAACCACGTGGAGGTGGATGCTGTGCTGGTGCTGGCGGCGCTGGCTGTGGAAGGGCGGATTGGAATCCTGATGGAGGCGGTGCAGTTCACGGTAACGCCTGGCGAGCGGGTTTCCATACCCGTCGTGATCTTGAACCAGGGATTGGAAGAAGATAGCTTCCGGCTGGCTGTAGAGGGTATCCCGGCTGGTTGGGTCTCGACGGCGACTGCCATACTTCGCATTGCTCCGGGTGATAAAAGGGAGGCCACCCTGGTCATCTCTGCGCCGCGTAGCCCCCAAAGCCGTGCGGGGCGCACTCCCTTCCAGATCCAGGTCTTCAGCCAAATGATGCCAGACCAGGTGGCTTCGGTGACCTGTACCCTGACGGTGGCGGCTTACACCCAGTTCGTCAGCAAGCTCGACCCGGCGCGAGTGGAAGGTGGGAAGCCGGCCCGCGTGCTGGTCACAAACCAGGGTAACATCCAGCAGGTTTACCGGCTTACATGGCAAGGCCAGGGCGAGACCCTGGATTTTGAGCCGAGCCCGGTGCAAGAGCTGCGGCTGCCAGCCGGCGAGACGGGCGTAGCGCAGTACCTACCCCATCCCAAGCAGAAAAGGATCCTTGCCGGGGAGGTAGGCCATTCGTACCGCGTGCTGGTGACCTCTGCCGAGAAGGAGACCCAGACACTTAACGGTGAGGTGATCAGCCGGGGATGGCTACCCATCTGGGTCTTACCGGTGTTGGTAGTCATCTGTTTGGTGATGCTCTGCGCCAGTTGGATTTACTTTGGAAGGTCGCGCACCAGCGGCGCCAGCGCCACCCAGACTGCGGTACAGCTTGCCGCTGCTACCCAAACGGCGTCCTTCAACCAGACGGCAGCGGCTATTATCGGGGAGCAGGATAGCGATGGCGATGGACTGACCAACCGGGAGGAGCAGGAGTTAGGTACAGACCCGAACAATCCCGACACCGATCGCGATGAGCTGCTCGACGGCGATGAGGTGAAGCGCTTAACTACTGACCCAAAAAATCCGGATAGCGATCAGGACAAGCTTTCGGATGGTGAGGAAGTCCTGCGCCAGGGGACCGATCCGAAGAATCCCGATACCGATGCAGACAGCCTTTCCGATGGTGATGAAGTGATGCAGCACCGTACCGACCCCAAAAAGCCAGATACCGACAGCGATACTTTAAACGATGGAGACGAGGTCGCTCGCAAGACGAACCCGCTTAAAGCAGATAGCGACGATGATGGGCTGAATGACGGGGCAGAAGTCCAGTTGGGCACCGACCCGCTCAAGCCCGACACTGACAACGACCGCCTGACCGATGGGGTGGAAGGCAAAAATGGCCGAGAGTGTCCGGATCCACTCAACCCGGATACAGATGGCGACGGCATCGTCGATGGGTTGGACCTGGACCCGTGCAACCCGAGCAACCCATCCCTTACTGCCACGGCAGCCACCGGGATCCCATCCGTCACGCCGGTGACCCCTACTGTGATCGTGCCCTCGGTTACTCCCCCACCCCCGGCGCTTCCCGGCCTCATCCTGTTTGAATCCAACCGCGATGGAAACCCGGAGCTCTATTTGAGCAACCCGTCGAGTGGCAACCTCACCCGCCTGACCATCAGCCCTGGAGTGGATAGCCAGCCGGCCTGGTCGCCGGATCGCAGCCTGATTGCCTTTATGAGCAGCCGGGAAGTCAACAACGAGATCTTTGTGATGAACCAGGATGGCACCGCGCAGGTCAATCTAACCGCCAACCCGGCGGATGACCAGTACCCTTCCTGGTCTGCTGATGGGCAATGGATAGCTTTCACCAGCAACCGGGATGGCAACCAGGAGATCTACATGATGCGCGCCAATGGTACTGATGTGCACAATATCAGCAATAATCCAGCCAGTGACTATGACCCGACCTGGCTCTCCGGAAACCGGCTGGCGTTTACCTCTAACCGGGATGGCAACCAGGAGATCTATATCATGAACTCCGATGGTACTGGTCAGACGGATCTGACCGGCCATGCCGCAAACGATTCTCTGCCGAACGCTCTCCCGGATGGAGACCGGATCGTGTTCACGTCGGAACGGGATGGCAACCAGGAAATATATTCGATGAACGCCAGCGGTGGCGGCCTGACGCGGCTGACGAATAACCCGGCCCAGGATTTATCACCTGCCTGGTCTGCGGATAGCGCCTGGGTAGCCTTCACTACCAACCGGGATGGGAATTGGGAGATCTATGTGATCCGCGCCGATGGCTCGCAGCCCTATAATATTACCCGCAACCCCGCCACGGATACCAACCCGGCCTGGCGTTAGGAGATCAACCGGATTATGGGTATTGCATTTCGGCAATGCAAAGCGCCCTGGTGCACAATTGACGTATAATTGTTAAGGGCATCACGCCAACCGTTGTTCTGTTTTCAGGAGGAGAGATATGGATAACATCCGCCAGCAACTTAACCGGCCTGTCGTCGTATTTATCGCATGCATTATTCTTGGATTGCTCCTGGCGCTGGTCATTGGCTATTGGATATGGCCTGTGCAATGGACCGATTCATCCTACGCCGACCTGCGGCCTGACCTGCAGGAAGATTTCCTGCGTGGCGCTATCGAATCCTACTCCTTCAACGGAGATGCGACACTTGCAAATACAAGATACGAAGGATTAGGCGCCAGTGGGCCGGTCATGTTGGCGGCCATCGAGGCCAACCCCGGTACGTTGGATGCGGCAGAGATACAAGCGTTTAGCGTAGCCGTTCAAGCCGAAGCTGCTCCTCCTGAAGCGGTCCCCGCCGAGGCCGAAGAGGCGCCGCGCTCCGCATTGATGTCGGCTTTGATCATTGCCATCGGGCTGCTGGCGGTGGTATTTGTGGTTGTGCTGGTTGTCCTGTATTTGCTGCGCCAGCGGGGCAGAGGCGAAGCGCCAGAGGAGACCTTTGTCGCGGGCGAAGGGCTCATCCCTGTAGTGGATGTTGCGGAGGAGCAGCCGGAAACTGCGCCTGTGGAGCAAGCCTGGATCGCTCCAGCGGCCGCGGCTGGAGTAGCCTTTGCTTTCAAGGATGAGGGAGAACCCCAAGATCAGGCTCTGGATGAGTTTCCCTTCGAAGTAGAAATGCCGCAGGAAAGCGCAGAAATCCCTGCTCCACCGGCAATGCCAGACCTGGAGAAAATGTCTTATGAGATGGACTATATCGAAGGGGTTGGCCCCGTCTACGCTGAAAAACTTAAGGCGGTGGGGATCGATACTCCTAAAGCTTTGCTGGAGAGGGGCGCCACCCCGCGCGGCCGGCAGGAGATTGCTGCCACAACGGGTATCAGCGATAAGCTGATCCTGAGATGGGTCAACCACGTTGACCTGTACCGCATCAAGGGCGTCGGTTCAGAATACGCAGATTTATTGGAGATCGCTGGCGTGGACACTGTTGTCGAGCTTGCCACGCGCAACCCTGCCAACCTCTACCAGCGGCTGGTCTCGATCAATATGGAAAAACGCCTGGTGCGTAAAGTGCCCTTTCCATCACAGGTGGAAGGCTGGATTGAGCAGGCTAAGCAGTTGCCCCGCATGGTGAGTTATTAGCGGAGGGTCATGCATCTCGGTGGCAGGCCGAAATGGCTGTTGATCTTACTCTCCGGCGGCGCTCTCGTACTTGTCATCTCCGTTTCAATAACCCTGTATAGCGCCTCTCTCCGAGAGGCCGCGGAGCTCGCCAGCACCCCAGGAGTAGACATCTATTTGCAGACCCGCCTGGACATGGTCGAAAAGACCATCGAACGGCGTGGGGTAGAAAATAGTGATGTGCTGCGCGCCATGCGCGACGTGGCGCGCCATGAGTTTGTCCTGCCTGAATACCTGGACCAGGCTTATGACGACCACCCATTGCCCATCGGCTACGGGCAGACCATCTCACAGCCGTATATCGTGGCGTGGATGACGGAGCTTTTGGGGTTGAAGCCCGGCGAGAAGGTGTTGGAGATCGGCACGGGTTCAGGGTACCAGGCTGCTGTGCTGGCTGAGCTGGGCTATGTTGAGGTGTACACGATAGAGATCATCCCAGAGCTGGCCAGCAGCGCGCAAGAACGCCTGGAGGCATTGGGTTACAGCGGATTGAACGCCAGGCAGGGGGATGGATATTATGGCTGGCCGGAGCAGCAGCCATTTGACGCCATCCTCGTCACCGCTGCCCCTGACCACCTTCCGTCGCCGCTCGTCGAGCAGCTTGCTGAGGGAGGCCGCCTGGTAATTCCCATCGGGCCGCCGGGAGGCTTTCAATCCTTGTGGAAATTTGTCAAAGAGGGCGCCGACCTGAAAGCGTATAACCTGGGTGGGGTAGCCTTTGTGCCGTTCACTGGCGCGGGTGTGCAGCAGGGGCCGGATGCGCCGCCGCCATTACCGTGAGCCAGGCGATGGCATAACACACCGCGCTCAACCGCAGCACCCAACTGTAACCCCAGGTAAGCGCCAGTAAGGCGGCAGCCACCGCAGCGATCACCGAAGCCGCGCCGTTCACCCCCCATACCCACGGGATGATCGAGATGCCACCCTGGCTGCTGGTTGCTGAACCGTTCCTGGAAGAAAGCCAGCGGAGGCCGGCGGGGAAGGGGACGCCCATTAAGAATCCCAGGGGCGCCAGGAGGGATATCCCAATTAACAGGCGGCTGTAGAATGACAGGCCGAGCGTCGCTTTGAAGGCGATGGACAGCACCGGGGGAATGGCAACCAGGAGGATAACCAGCAGTCCCAGCGCCAGGCGGGCTGGTATACGCTGGCTGAAGTGGCTGCCCAGGCTGGAAAAGAGCAGCAAAGAAAACAAGACCGCCGTCATGGCATAGGAGGGTTGCCCCAGGTAGAGGATATAGCGTTGAATAAGGGGGATCTCAGCCAGAAGGAAGGCCAGCCCGATCGCACCGAAATAAACCAGGGGCGCTACGGCGGCTCGGGGGGTTGAAACCAGGCCGGTCTTCTCCTTACCGGGTATGTATCGGGCGATTACGAGAGGGAGCAGGATCAGGATTGATGCCAGTAGGATTGTCAAGGCCAGCAACGCCAGCAACACAAAATAGCCTGCGCCGCCGAAGGGCTGCCAGGTCTTCCCCAGCTCAGCCAACACCTGGCGTGCCTGCGACCACTTGAAGTAGTGACCGAAGAAGGGGCGGTCATCTGTGGGGGGTGTGACCTCGTAGGGATAGCTGGCGTAGAAACCCTGGCGAGGCTGGGTCTCGAGCAACGATAGGAACGCCTGGGAGTACACCGGTTCGGACAGAATGTTATAGCGGTTGGTTTCCTCGGGGCGGATGTCGGGCGCGTAGACCAGATCGAAGGCACGCTCGTCAGCGAATTTCCTGATTATCTCCAGCTCCTGAGCGGTATATGGGCCGCGTTTAACCAACAGCGTGGCAGTATTGTATCCGCGCAGGGCGACGACCTGCTGGCGCGGATCGGCTGCAGAGCGTTCCAATGCAGTTACTGCCAGGGCAAAGGAGCGCAGAGACTCGCTGGGCGGCATTTGCAGCCAGCGGTTTACCACCAGGATGCCACCTGCCGCCAAATGCTGGTAAGCATCCTGGAAAGCTTCCACTGTATAACGGTAATCTTCTGCCAGGCTATATGCCCCAGAGCGCACGGGGTGGTAGGAAGTAGCCAGCGACAGGATCACAATATCGAACTGTTCGCTGCGGCGGCGCAGATAGCTGCGATCCGATTCGATGCGCACCTGGACTTCTGGCTGGTTGTAAATAGGACTGGCAGCTTCAACGATCAGCGGGTTTACTTCGACGGCGGTGACGTTTTGTGCACCGAGCGCCAGCGCAGACGCCACATCCATCCCGCCGCGCGGTTCCAGGACCAGCACATTTGCATTAGGGCGCAACTGGAAAGCTACAGCGTGGCTCAGATACCCGGCGAATTCCAGGCTGGGGTTGGCCTGCAGAACGGGGCTTAGCTCATCGCCGTCTAGGAACAAGCCATCCTGAGGCGGGAGGGGACGCAGATAACGGTAGCTTAACCCCGGGAATGAATGCACCCCCTGGCTGCGTACTACATCGACGCGTGAAAACGCGTTCCAGCGCTGGTAAGCCAGCCGGGCGCCGGGATATTGCAGGGCATAAGACAGGCTTTTGTAGGGGGAGAGGTTCAGCTCCACCCACTGCGAGGGAAGCTGGCGGTAAACCAGGGATATAGCCAGCAGCCCGAAAGAAAGAATCAGGCGCAAAAAATACCATTTATCCTTACTTTCAGGTTCGCTTGCTGCGCAGGTGAGCGCCGCTAAACCAGCCAGCCCGCTGCATAGTAAAACCGTGCCTTCTCCACCCAACCATGCGGGAGCCGCCAGCGCAAGGATACAGCCCAATGCCGAGCCGAACAGGTTCAGCGCATAAATGCTCCCTGCACGCTCAGAATAACCCGATAGCAGGCTGCCAACTGCCATACCGGTGAAGAAAAACGGCGTCGCCAGCAGGAGGTAATGGGCGATGAGGAGATACACCTGGCGCCGGTCCCAGGCGATGCTGAAGGAGTCAAATGGCATTACGTTGGTCAGCAGGTAAGCGCCCAGGATGCTCAGCCCCGCGGCCAGGCTGAGCCAGGCCATGCTCTGCGGCGAACTTCTCTCTGCCAGGTGCGGGAAGATTGCCAGGACAGTCCCGCTGGCGCCAAATCCTAGCAGAGCGATGCTGACGATCATGAATGCGAAGTGGTAGAACTGGGCGACGGAGAACAGGCGCGAAAGGTTGATCTCGAAAGCCAGCGTGGCAGCGGAGAGCAGGAACAACCCCACCCTGACAGCCAGCGTAGGTGCGCTAAGTGTCTTCACGGCTCGATTGGCGCTTCAGGATATGTTCATGGGCGCTTGATTTCATTATAGTGATATTGCATTTGGGCTGCAATAGCCGCAACCGGTCTATTCGCTGATATCATTTGATTTCCTCAGATAATGATTAAGGAGAAGCAAGATCATGAGAAAATTGATGATGAACGGGATGGACATTGCCAACGATTTACTAGCGTTTGCTCAAGAACTGGTGCGGAGTAAGAGTTATTCTGGCCAGGAAGAGCAGGTCGCGGGGACCATCGCCGCCAAGATGGAAGCCCTGGGCTTCGACGAGGTCAAGATCGATCGCTACGGGAATGTGTTGGGACGCGTTGGCGATGGCGAGAGGATCATCCTCTTCGATTCCCATACCGACACAGTGAGCGTCACAGATGAAGATCTGTGGGATGTGCCGCCATTTAGCGGTGAAATCGTGGAAGGTTATCTCTGGGGGCGTGGTTCTGTCGATATGAAATCCGGCGCTTCGGCATCAATTTATGCAGCAGCTATGGCAAAGAGCCAGGGATTGCTATCCGGAAAGACGATTTATGTTTCATGCACAGTGGATGAAGAGTATTGTGATGGAGAAGGGCTCAAACACATGCTTGAAGAGTGCAACGTCAGGCCAGACTATGCTGTCATCTGCGAACCATCAGCCAATACCATTGCTACCGGGCATAAAGGCAAAGCGCAGGTGATTATCAAAACAAAAGGGATCTCAGCCCATGGTTCTGCCCCTGAAAAGGGGGTGAATGCGATATACGAGATGGCTGAAATCATCCAACGGGTCGAACAAACCAATCTGGAACTCATGCAGAAGGGCGGCAGGAGGGGCACACTCGTCATGTCACAGATTTCCAGCAGGAGTGTATCTCTGAATGCAGTACCGTCGGCATGTGAAGTTTACCTTGATCGCAGAATGGCCGTGGATGAAACCGAACAGATTGTTCGAGATGAAATGGATAGGATTATTGTGGGTAAAAATGCTACATGGGAAATCGGGGCACTCCACAGGACAACCTGGACTGGAGAGGAATTAACTTACCAACCATTCCATCTGGCCTGGGAAATTAGTTTGAATCATGATCTTTCAAAGGCATTCATTGCGGCATATGGTGAAACCTTTGGGCATGCTCCTGAAAGGTACGACTTCTGGGATTTCAGTACCAACGCGGTTGCGACAGTTGGTTTAGGGATCCCTACGATCGGTTTTGGGCCTGGGGATAATAAACTAGCCCATATGCGCAATGAAAAATGTGAAGTAAGTCAAATTGTTGATGCTTGCGCGGTTTATACCAGGGTGATCAACAAGCTTTAACGGATGTGTCTACTCAAGGTGCTTTGTTTGCGTTACAATTTGGTTGCTATTGTCTGACCGGCTTCACACGGGGGTGTAGAAAGTTGTCTCGCTTGGCCTGCTTTAAAAATTTAAACTGCAGGCCCTCATCTCGCCTGCAGTATAAATTGGACCGCCCAAGTCCGGAAGATATTAGTCTTTATAGACTAAATATACCTAAATTATATAATAATATTCAGAAAAATGCAAGGGTATTCGAAGCTCACTATTGAACAACTGGACCTGATCCAGCGCCCACCCAGCGGTACGGTCTTCCTCGAAGGGCCGGCTGGATGTGGTAAGACCACTACTGCTGTGGAGCGCCTCGTCCACCTGATGGATCAAGGTATACCAGCCAGCTCCATCTTGCTACTGGTGCCGCAGCGAACCCTGGCCGCGCCATATTACCAGGCGTTGAACACGCCGGGCGTGATGGCGGGGGGTGTGGTGACGGTGCTCACCGTGGGCGGCCTGGCGCAGCGTATGGTTGATTTATTCTGGCCGCTGGCGGCGGGTGAAGCAGGTTTTGCTCAACCAGACCAGCCGCCCTCCTTCCTCACACTTGAGACTGCGCAGTATTCCATGGCCCATCTGGTGCGCCCCTTGCTGGATGAAGGCTATTTCGATACCGTGACCATCAACCGTAACCGCTTGTACAGCCAGATTCTGGATAATCTCAACAAGGCGGCGCTGGTGGGTTTTCCCTATACCGAGATCGGAGAGCGCTTAAAAGCCGCCTGGGGTGGCGATCCGGGCCAGGCGCGTGTCTATGAAGATGCTCAGTTTTGTGCCACCCGTTTCCGGCAATATTGCCTGGCGCATAACCTGCTGGATTTCTCGCTGCAGCTCGAGGTATTTTTGAAACATCTCTGGACCAGCTCGCTCTGCCGCCAGTACCTGGTGGATCAGTACCGCCACCTGCTGTTCGATAACCTCGAAGAGGATACCCCGGCAGCTCACGATCTGCTGCGGGAGTGGCTGCCCCAATTTACCTCTGCGCTGCTAATATACGATCACGCGGCTGGTTACCGGCGCTTCCTGGGCGCCGACCCCCTCAGCGCCGCTGTGCTCAGGGATTTCTGTGATGGACAGATCGTCTTCGCTCGTTCTTTCGTCTCCTCGCCAGCGGTTAAAACACTGGGCAATCGTCTGGTAGAGGCGGTCCTCCCACCAGGAGGCGATGCGCTCAGCTCACCAGAAGAGGTAAAAGCAGGTGAGACAGGCGACCCGGCGGTAGCCCTGGCTTTCGAATACCAACGCTTTTATCCCCAGATGCTGGCTTGGGCTGCTGGGGAGGTCGCCCGCCTGGTGCACCAAGAAGGCATCCCGCCGCAGGAAATCGTGGTGCTGGCTCCCTATCTCTCAGATGCCTTGCGCTTCTCCCTCGCCACCCGCCTGGCAGAGCTGGGCATCCCGGCGCGTTCGCAGCGCCCTTCTCGCTCGCTGCGCGAAGAGCCTGTCACGCGCTGCCTGCTAACCCTGGTCAGCCTGGCGCATCCTTCCTGGGGCATCCATCCACCCCGCTATGACGTGGCTTACGCCTTGGTGCAGGCCATCGAAGGGCTCGATTTGGTGCGCGCCCAATTGTTGGTGGAGATCGTCTACCGGATGCGAAAGGGGGCGCCGGAATTATCACCCTTCGAGCAAATCAAGCCAGATGTGCAGGAGCGCATCACCTATCGCTTTGGTGGGCGCTACGACGCTCTGCGCCTGTGGCTGGCTGAGTATAGCCAGGGTCCGCAGGCTGAGCTGGACCATTTCTTGAGCCGGCTGTTTGGTGAGCTGCTTTCCCAACCCGGTTTCGGCTTCCACGCCAGCCTCGAAGCGGGTGAAGTGACTGCTAACCTGGTGGAGTCGGTTCAAAAGTTCCGTAGGGTGGCGGGACAGATACTGGCAGAGGAGGAATTTCCCCACGGCAAGGAATACCTCTTGATGGTGCAAGATGGTATCATCGCCGCCCAGTACATGCGTAGCTGGCAGGCCCAACCGGAGGGCGCCGTGCTGCTGGCGCCTGCCTACACCTTCCTGATGAGCAATTATGCGGTAGACTACCAGTTCTGGCTGGACGCCGGGAGCAGCGGCTGGTTCGAGCGTCTGTTCCAGCCGCTGACCCACCCCTACGTGCTCAGCCGCCACTGGCCGCAGAACAGGCCCTGGACGGCTGACGAAGAGTATGAAGCCAGCGCTGACGGTCTGGCCCGCCTGGCCCTGGGCTTGCTTCGCCGCTGCCGCTCTAAGGTCTACCTGGGGATCAGCGAATTAGGCGAGCAAGGTTTCGAGCAGCGTGGCCCGCTGCTGCGCGCTTTGCAGCGCGTGCTGCGGCGCTCTTCCAGCGCTCTTTAGGCGAGCATTGCTTGGATGATCTAATCTTCTAACGGCGAAAACAGATGGCCTTCATCCCAAGACCCAAACAAGAGGAAGTCCTGGCTTACCGCGGCGGCAAGATGGGAGTCTCGGCAGTGCCCGGCAGCGGCAAGACATGGATCCTCTCGCGGCTGGCTGCGGATATCATCTCCAGCAACGAGCTGGCAGATGACCAGGAGGTGTTGGTGGTGACGCTGGTCAATTCGGCGGTGGACAACTTCTACCAGCGGGTAAGCACCTTTGTGAAAGGAGCGAGTCTGCTGCCCCATCTGGGGTACCGGGTGCGCACCTTGCACGGGCTGGCTCATGATATCGTGCGCGAGCGGCCAGAATTGCTCGGCCTGGCGGAAGGCTTCCAGATCCTTGACGAGCGCCAGATGCTAGAGATTTGCGAGCAAGCCGCGCAGGCCTGGCTGCACAGCCACCTGGATCAGTTGGCTGGCTATCTCAATTCCGACCTGGATGAGAACAGTATTGCCCGGGTGAATCGCCAGCACCTGCCGGATTTGGTCAGGGATATCGGGCTGAGTTTCATCCGCTACGCCAAGGATGAGCGTCTCACCCCCGAAAAACTGGCTGAGCGCCTGTCGAAACTTCCCCTCCCACTGCCCCTGGCAGAGATGGGCTGGGAGATCTACAGCGATTACCAGCGAGCGCTGATCTATCGCGGAGCGGTGGATTTCGATGACTTGATCCGGCTGGCCCTGGATGCCCTCGAGCTGGATCAAAGGCTGCTCGAGCGCCTGCGTTATCGTTGGCCTTACATCCTGGAGGATGAGGCGCAGGATAGCAGCCTGCTCCAGGAAGAGATCCTCAGGCTGCTCGCCGGACCGCGCGGTAACTGGGTGCGGGTGGGCGATCCCAACCAGGCGATTTATGAGACCTTTACCACTGCCAACCCGAAGTATCTGCGCGCTTTCATCGCCCGGCGAGGCGTGCAGCGCAAGGAGCTGCCTAACTCGGGCAGGTCTACCCAAAGCATCATCGACCTGGCCAATTACCTGGTGGATTGGACGCAACGACAGCATCCTCTAAAAGCGGCGCGCGCGGCGCTAAAAGCGCCCCCTTATATTGAGCCGACCCCACCCGGCGACCCGCAGTCCAACCCCGTCGACGACCCCAGCCAGGTGCACCTGATCCTGAAGAAATACTCTCCGGCCGAAGAGATCCAGGCAGTAGCTGGCTCCATCGCCCGCTGGTTGCCCGACCATCCGGATGACACCGTGGCTGTCCTGGTGCCGCGTAACGAGCGCGGCAACGAGATCGTGGACGCTCTCCAGAACCGGGAGATCGAAGTGGTGGATAACCTGCTGCGCAGCACCAGCTCAACACGCAATACCGCCGGCGTGCTACGGGATCTGATGCAGCACCTCTCCAACCCCGGCTCATCGTCCCGCCTGGCGGATGCCTATCGCAGTTGGCAGCGGGGTAACGAAGGAGGCGA
>Ga0154775_1084_pt5 | contig 40024 bp, 28 predicted proteins | sample Rifle2008BG16ft_FD_105783 | JGI IMG/M metagenome (GOLD analysis project Ga0154775, IMG submission 105783) | Chloroflexi bacterium RBG_16_58_14 | reverse complement strand
CGCAGGACAACTTCACCGAGATCCTCTTTACTACCCAGCGGTGGGAAATAATGCTCAAATTCGCGCCCAACCATCATGTGCACAATCTTCTCACGCGTTACCTCTGTAGTCATCACAGTGCCCACTAATTCCCCGTCTTTTAAAACTGTGATCTTATCGGCAATATCGAATACTTCGATCAAACGATGCGAGATAAAGATAACTGCCATGCCGCGAGCCTTCAACTTCGCCACCAGATCAGTGAGCATCTTAACTTCTATTGAAGATAAAGATGCAGTGGGCTCATCCATGATCAAAACCTTGGAATCAAACGAGATGGCTTTTGCGATCTCCACGATCTGCTGTTCAGCAACAGATAATGTATTGCACAGGGCAGAAGGCGCGATCATCTGATGCGCTCCCAGCCCAGTGAGGACTCGAGCCGCATTTTTATTTAACTCGCGAACATCCAACGCTCCAAATTTGCCCGGTTCTCTAGCCAGGAAAATATTCTGAGCAACTGTTCGCTCAGGCAGTAGATTAAACTCCTGATAAATAATGCTGACGCCTTTTTCCTGGGCTTGCTTCGGATGGGAAAATGAGACTTTCTCCCCTTGAAGGAGGATTTTCCCTGAATCTGGTATATACGCGCCTGCCATGATCTTCATCAAGGTAGATTTACCAGCGCCGTTTTCGCCCACAACCGCGTGGACCTCACCCGGAAAAAACTGAAGGGAGACTTTATTCAGAGCGATGACACCTGGGAACCGCTTGGAAATATCCTGAACTTCCATCAAGGGCGCCACGTGAATGGTCATTTCATCGGTTAGATTGTTATTTTCAAGCATCCTAACAACCTCGTCGCTTCAAGGTGTTTTTCATGCCAGCAGGGTATTCAGGAATTTCAGTCCCTGCATTGCGATCGCATCCTGGCTGGGGGCAATCTCACGCCAGATACATACCGCGCGCGCAATTTCTATTAGCTGTGATGTAAATGATTCGATCACTACCGGACCCTCATAATTCACATCTTTCAATGCTTTAGCGACTTCTTTCCAATGCACCTGACCAGTTCCGGGGACACCCCGATCATTCTCACAAGCGTGGAAATGATAGATCTTTCTATTCGCCAACCGGATAGCATCACCGCTGTCCTTCTCTTCCAGGTGCATGTGGAAAGTGTCAAGATGTAAGCCCACATTATCCATACCGGTCTGGTTGATAAACTCAAGGCCTTGCGAGACGATATTAAGCATGTCCGTCTCAAAACGATTTAAGGGCTCAAGCGCAAGCTTTATATCTTTCGATTTAGCGTACTGCGCCATCTCACGAATACCGCTCACCGAGAGATCCCACTCCGCTTTTCGAGCCGCTTCATCTTCCACATGCTCTTTGCCAACAGCCGAAAACATGGGGCCGCAGACAACCGGCGAACCGAGTTCAACCGCGGCGTCGATGAGCCAGCGGATATAGATCTTGGCATTCTCAACTATCTTCGGATCACTGCTGCAAATATTCCGGTCAGGTCCAAAAACACCACAAACAATCGGCATCAAATCGTATATTTCTAAGTATTTTTTGACCTGTTTAACATCAATCAACTCGGGGTTTTCGCAGGAAACCTCGAGAATATCAAAACCCATACCCTTTACCTTGGGAGCCAGGTCTTTTACTGCCGACGCCGTGCAAGGTGATATCCAGACAAAAGTATTGACACCAAATTTCATTCCGCGCTCCTCAATTCTCCTATCCCTCACCGGTAGCGACGATCACCTCTGGATTCACAAATGACCTCCCCGTTCTTCTAACAGCTCGAGGATGCGTTGCTTTACAGTGGTGATGTGAAAACAAAGTTCTTTTTTCAAGCTATCCAGGTCTTGATTTGCAAGCGCCTCGAACATAGCTTCGTGTTCTTTTTGTGCCTGGAGGGCGTTTTCTACAGTGTTCAGGTAATGGGCCCTGGCGATCCGCATATGGACATTCAGGTCATTGTAAATGCTGAGCAGTCGCCGGTTGTCGAGCATCTCAACCAGCATCGTGTGCAGATCCCGGTCGTTTGTGATGAAGGCTTCGTAGTCCATGTATTCATCTTCGGAGATGGCTGCCTTCATTTGATTGAGAGCAGGTTTGATCCTTTCCAGGAACTCGCTGCTTTTGGCCCTTTCGAATAAGACATCCGCCGCGTGCAGCTCGATCAATAACCGGATTTCAAAGAGCTCTGCAATATCCCGGGCAGTCACTTCCGTTACGAATGTCCCCCTTCTCGGATGGATCTCTACCAATCCATCGGTTTCTAATAACTTAAGTGCATTGACCACCGGTGTACGGCTGACACCCAGCCCGCTGGCAATGGCCTCGACAGAGATCTTTTCACCGGGCTTAATCTGGCGCTTGAGGATCCATTCTCTTAAAACACGATAGGTTTGCTCGGTTAAATCCAGGCGGTTGAGTGACGGATACTCCGATGTCAGCGGCTGGTTATCCATAGCAGGGAGTAGATATCAGGCAGGTACGTTCTGCGGAGAGACTCTGGAAAAATCTAAAATGTAATATATTACATGTGATATGTTACCAACATTTACGGAGGTTGTCAATAGAGGCGAAGAATTTTTGGGAGTTTATGGTATCATCCTCGGCACACCGGCAGCAGGTTGACGGCCGATTCTCGAGACAAAGATGTATGAAGTCCTGACCGATATCCAGCGCTGGCTCAGCCAGGGCGAAACCGTAGCCCTGGCTACCGTGATCAGCACCTGGGGTTCTGCACCGCGCGGGGTGGGCGCTAAGATGGCGCTGGCCGCGGGAGCAAAAATCTCAGGCTCGGTGAGCGGAGGTTGCGTGGAAGGGGCGGTCTACGACGCCGGTCTGAAAGCCATCGAGACTGGTCACGCTGAGCTGCTCCATTTTGGCGTAGCGGACGAAACCGCATTTTCCGTTGGGCTGGCTTGCGGCGGGAGCATTGAGGTCTTCGTCCGCAAGCTCGATCCGCCCCTTTTTGAGGCCATTCGAGCTGAGATCCAGTCAGGCCAGGCTGCGGTGATCGTGACTGCTCTGAGCGGGCTGCCCGGCGTTGTCGGCTGTGAAATGCTGTACCAGGGAGATAATCGTTTCAGCGGCTCGATCGACGCTGAGCTGGATGGGATTGCCCGGAAATTAGCCCAGGAAAGGCTGGAGCTTGGCTTATCCGGCAGCGTAACAGTAACCCCAGTGGATGGTGAGCCAGTACGGCTGTTCATCGATGTGATATCGCCGCCTCCGGTTTTAGTGATGGTCGGCGGGGTGCATATCGCTGTCAGCCTGGCTGCGCTGGCGAAGACATTAGGCTACTCCACAGTTGTGATCGACCCGCGCAGGGCGTTCGGCAGCCAGGAGCGCTTCCCGCACGTGGACCGCCTGATCCAGGCCTGGCCGGAGGAGGCCTTCGAGCAAATCACGCTGACACGCAACACCTGTGTCGCCATATTAACCCACGACCCCAAGATTGATGATCCTGCCCTGAAGATCGTGCTGAACCACCCGGTCTTCTATGTTGGCGTGCTGGGCAGCCGCCAAACCCATGAGAAACGGAAGCAAAGATTGCGTGCAGATGGACTGACTCAGGCACAAGTTGACCGGCTGCACGCGCCAATCGGGCTGGAACTGGGCGAAGAGACCCCCGAAGAAACAGCTTTAGCCATCCTGGCAGAGATCGTAGCCGTCCGCCGCGGGCACAAACTCTAAGCCGTACCCAGCCCCTGACCAGGATTTTAAGCGGGCAGAAGGGGGAAGATGGGGGTGTCCAACCCCTGTTCTACCGCAAAGCCGCGCCACTGACAGGCGGGTATTGACAAATGGCACAAGCGTCAATATAATCATCTGTGATATTTTACATATTACATGTAACATTTTAGACAAGAGGAGGACAGGCATGACATCTGATCCCACACGCTCTGAGCACGCCGATCCCTCCCCGGAAATCTTCCAGTTGTTTCACCTTGAGGGAAAATGCGCCATCGTCACTGGCGCAGGTCGTGGCCTGGGACAGTCGATGGCCAATGCTTTGGCGCAGGCTGGCGCGGGGGTGGCTATCTTCGACGTCAACCGCCAGGACGCAGACTCCGCTGCGGCTGAAATCCAGGCCAGGGGTGGCAAGGCAATCTCAGCCCAGATCGACGTCACCGACAGCCAGCAGGTCCAGGCTGGCATCCAACTCGCAGCAGATGCCTTCGGCGGAGTGGACATCCTGGTAAACAACGCCGGCGTAACCAGCCGGGCGGCGTTTGAAGACCTGGAGGAGAGCGATTGGGAGCGGGTGCTCCATGTCAACCTGGGCAGCATCTACCAGTGTAGCCGCTGGGTTGCCAGGCACCTGATCGCCCGCCAATCTCCCGGATCGATCATCAACATCGCCTCCATATCCGGCTTCGTCGGCAACCGCGGTGGTAACAACAGCCACTACTGCGCCACAAAGGGTGGCGTGATTGCCTTGACCCGCTCCCTGGCAGTGGAATGGGCGCCACGCCACATCCGTGTGAACGCCATCGCCCCGGGGTATTTCGTCACCCCAATGACTGACCGCCTGAAAAACATCAACCGGGAGTTCTATGATGAGCTGGTAGGCCGTGTACCCCTGGGCCGCTTTGGCGAAGGCCCCGACCTGGCAGGCGCGGTCATTTACCTGGCAAGCCAGGCTTCGATCTTTGTCACCGGGCATGTCCTGGTGATCGATGGCGGTTATACCGCCTGGTAGTGGCCAACCGAAAATACGCTTTGATGGAGAAATCTATGCTGACTCCCTCCGGCATCATCCCCGCTCTGATCACCCCCTTGAGTGCAAAGGAAGAGCTCAACTTAAAGGCTTTACGGAAACTGACAAATTATGTGATCGAAAATGGCGTGCACGGCGTGTTCGCCAGCGGAAGCCAGGGCGAATTCTGGGCATTCTCAGCAGAAGAGAAGCTGCGCATCTGGGAGGCTGTGGTCGACGAAACCAACCAGCGTGTACCGGTTTACGCGGGGACCGCAGCCATCACCACGCGTGAGGCAGTCCAATTAACCCAGGCAGCGGAAAAGGCCGGGGTAGACGCCGTCTCTGTGCTGACCCCGTATTTCATCAACCCCAATGGCGAAGAGCTTTATGAGCATTTCCGCGCAATAGCCGCCTCTACCCGCCTGCCGGTCTTGCTATACACCAACCCAGATCGCACAGGCGTAAAGATGCCCGCGGCGCTGGTTGCGCGCCTGGCCCAGATCGATAACATCGTCGGCATAAAAGACTCGAGCGGTGACCTGACCCTGGCCCAGGAATACCTGAGCTCAGCTCCCGCAAATTTCTCACTGGTGATGGGCCGGGATACGCTGATCTTTTCGGGGCTGTTACACGGCGCACGCGGCGCCATCGCAGCCACGGCAAACGTCGTACCGGCATTGGTGGTCAAAATATACGAGTGCTTTAAAAGGGGAGATATCGCAGGCTCACTTAAAGCCCAGGAGGCCCTGGCGCCTCTGCGGCTGGCCTTCACCTGGGGCACTTTCCCGGTGGTGATCAAGGAAGCGCTGGATTTAATCGGTATGGAAGGCGGCCCGTGCCGCGCCCCAGTGGGTGCTATGTCCGCGGCGCAGCGAGAGCGCTTGAACAACCTGCTGAAGGAGCTAAATTTGATTTAAACTACTCGCACCAATGTGGGCCACGCAAAATGACCGTATCCTGAGCGAAGCGAAGGATCTAGATTCTTCGGTCGCTTCGCTTCCTCAGAAAGACACATCAAAAAAGGAGGTATTAGGATGGCTGAGATGATGAAAGCGGTGAGGAAGATCCGCACAGAACCCGGGTTGGACCTGGTGGAGATACCCATCCCGGAGATCAAACCGGATGAAGTGTTACTGAGAGTGGAGGCAACCGCAATCTGCGGGTCTGACCTCCACTTTTACAACTGGGACGCATACGCCCAGAAAAAAATCAAGCCGCCCCTGACCATTGGTCACGAGTTTTCCGGCGAGATTGTCGAGGCGGGCAAAGCGGTGAAACACTACCGGGTAGGAGAATACGCCACCGCGGACAGCCACATTGCTTGCGGCAACTGTTCGGTGTGTAAGATCGGCCTGCAGCATATCTGCCAGAACCTGAAGATCTTTGGAAACGAAGTGGATGGCAGCTTTGCCGAGTATATTGCTGTGCCGGAAGGCTCGCTGTGGCGTTTGAGCCGGGACATCCCGTCTGAGGTGGGTGCGATCATGGAACCCCTGGGCGGGGCAGTGCAAGCCACCTTGATCGAGCCGGTGACTGCCCAATCGGTGGTGATCTTCGGCGACGGGCCTATCGGGTTGTTTGCAGCCGGGGTAGCCAGCGTCGCCGGCGCCTGCAAAGTCTCCCTCGTGGGCATTGTGCCATCCCGACTGGAAGTCGCCCGAAAGTTGGGCGCTAACGCCGTCTATAACGCGCTGGAAGATAAGCACATCGTCGAGAAGCTTCTCGACGAGACCAACGGCCTGGGCGTAGACGTTGTCCTGGAGATGTCTGGCGCACATGCAGCCTTGAAAGATGCGTTTGCCGTGGTCCGCAAAGGGGGGCGGGTCACATTATTCGGTATCAGCCCCGGACCCGTGGCCGAATTCGACTTCAACTACAACGTGATCTTGCGCCAGGTGCGCATCCGCGGCGTGGCAGGACGGCATATGTGGGATACCTGGCAGGTGCTGGATGGGCTGATGCAGAGCGGTCGCCTGGATCCGCGGCCGGTGATCACTGGCGACCTGCCGCTCGAGGCTTTTGATGAAGGCTTTAAGCAGCTCACCACCGGAGCGCGCGATGGGCTCAAAATTATATTGAGACCCTGAACCTACCCATAAAAATCGCGGCAATAAACCGCTTCCGTTTGTCCAACCGCATATTGAGCGAGGAGAATGATTATATGGAAACTAAACTGGCAATCGAAACCTATCCGATGGTCATCGGCAACCAACAGGTTCCGGGAGCATCGGGGAAATTCATCGAGGTCGTAAACCCTGCCACAGAAGAAGTGGTGGGCAGAGTCCCGATCGCCAGCCCGGAGGAGATCGACCTGGCGGTGAAAACCGCGCAAGCTGTGTTCAAAGTCTGGCGGGAGACGCCAGCAGCCGAACGCGCGGCGATGATGATGAAACTGGTGCAGGCAGTGCGCAAAAACATCGACGAGATCGCCCGCATCCTGACCATGGAGCAGGGCAAGCCATCCTGGGCCGCCAAGGGCGAGATCAACGGCTTCTGTGCGGTGATTGAATTCTATGCTCAGGAAGCGCGGCGGATTACCGGGATGGTGTTGCAATCTGACGTCCGGGATAAGTTTGTCTATGTGCTGCGCCATCCGATGGGCGTGATCGCAGCGATCCCGCCATGGAACGACCCGCTGCACCTGCTGAGCCGGATGATCGGCCCGGCTATGGCGGCTGGCTGCACCGTAGTCGCCAAACCCTCTTCCGACACACCGCTGGCCACGCTCAAGATGGCGCAAATCGTGCTGGAGGCGGGTTTCCCGCCAGGCGTGTTCAACGTGATCACAGGACCCGGAGGCAGCACCGGCGAAGCCCTGATCCGCCACCCGCTGATCCGCAAGGTAGCTATCACCGGCAGCGTGGAGGGAGGCAGGCAGGTGATGAAGGTTGCCGCAGAAGACATCAAGCGCGTAACCCTCGAGCTGGGTGGACAATGTCCCTGCATTGTATGGAATGACGCCGACCTGGATAAGGCCGCAGACGCCATCACTTTCCAGGCATTCCGCGGCTCCGGCCAGGTATGCAACCGCGTGAACCGCGTCTACGTGCATGAAGACGTTTATGATGAGCTGGTGCAGCGCATCGCCGCATTAGCGGCGCGCATTGTGGTGGGGGATGGCTTTCAGGAAGGTGTAGATATCGGGCCGCTGGTGAACGCCCGCCAGCTAAAGTGGGTTGCCAGCCAGGTGGAAGACGCCCGCGCCAAGGGGGCCAGGGTTTTGTGCGGCGGCGAACGCCTGATGGAGAAGGGCTACTTCTATCCGCCTACCGTTTTAGCCGATTGCGACCATAGCATGGAAGCCATGCATGAAGAGACGTTCGGACCGGTGCTGGCCTTCATGAAGATCGGTGATGACCTGGATCAAGCTATCGAGTACGCCAACGACACGATCTTCGGGCTCAGCTCCTATTTCTTCAGTGGCGACATGCGGCGCTGCTACCTGGCGGCGCAACGTCTTGAAGCGGGCTCAATCTGGATCAACGATATCCACGGTTCGTTCGTCCAGGCGCCTTATGGCGGGATGAAGGCCAGTGGAATCGGGCGCGAGCAGGGTTCCGTCGCCATCGACGATTACCTGGAGTGGAAGACGGTCTACCAGGAAATGAGCTATGAATCGCGGGGCGCGCGCATCTGCGTACACCATTAGGAACCGTGCCAGATGACAAAATCGGTCGTCTTACTCTACGAGCCAATTCACCCGAAAGCCGTAGAGCTGCTCGAACAGCACGCCGAAGTGCGCATGGCAGAGAGTCTGGATGAGGAGAGGCTGCTCCAGATCGTAGGAGATGTGGAAGGCATTATCATCCGCGCCAATGGAAAAGTATCGCGCCGCCTGATGGAAGCCGCGCCTCGGCTTAAGGTGGTCGCCCGCCACGGCACGGGTGTGGAAGCCATCGATCGCAGAGCCGCAGCCGAACTGGGGATTGCCGTGGTCAACACGCCTGCCGCCAACGTTGAGTCAGTCGCTGAGCAGTGCGTGGCGATGATGATCAACCTTGCCAAGCGCATTCTGGAAGCCGACCGGGCTTTCCGACTCGGAGATTGGGAGGCGCGCTACCGCCTGACCGGGGTCGAGCTGTACGGCAAAACGCTGGGTGTGATCGGCATCGGGCGCATCGGATACCGGGTGGCCGAGATTTGTAACGCCGGGCTGCACATGCCCGTGATCTATTACGACGTAGTCCCGAACGAGAAGGCAGAAACCAGGCTGGGCGCCCGGCGGGTGGAGCTGGACGATTTGCTGCAAAGGGCAGATTTCATCAGCATCCATCTGCCGCTGGTGCCGGCCACGCGGGGCATGATCAACGCGGATGCTCTGCGCAAGATGAAACCCGGCGCCTACCTGATTAACACCTCGCGCGGCGCGGTGGTGTACCAGGCAGCGCTGATCCAGGCGCTGCAGGAAGGCTGGATTGCCGGAGCCGGGCTGGACGTCTTCGAACCGGAGCCCCTGCCAAACGACAACCACCTGCTCAAGCTGGAAAATGTGGTTGTCACCCCGCACATGGCTGCGCATACCGACGAAGCGTTGCTGCGCATGGCGATGGTGGTCGAAGACGTGATCGCGGTCATCGAAGGCCGCAGGCCGCAGAACCCGGTGCTACCGGAGTGAGCGAGATATTGATAACAGGAGTTGAGAACCATGGACAAACACTGGAGTAATTACTGCACCCTCAGCATCGTCCATTTTATGGCATTCCCCGAGACAATGCGGGGAGATGGCCCGATCGCCGAGACGGTGACAAAGATTGCCGAAGATCCCTTTTTCGGCGCGATTGAGATCGGCTGGATTAAAGACCCGGCGGTGCGCGCCCAGGTGAAAAGGATTGTCGATACCGCCCACATCCAGGTGGGACACGCCGCTCAATCTGCACTGCTGATCCAAAAGCTGAACCTGAACAGCCTGGACGAGGCAGAGCGCATGCGAGCCGTGGAGCAGCTATACCGCAACGTGGACGAAGCTGCCGAGATGGGGGCGCGGCGAGTGGCTTTCCTCTCCGGCGCAGACCCGGGCGATACAGACAGACCCCAGGCGTTCGCCGCGCTGGTTAAGTCCGTAAAGCAGGTGGCGGCTTATGCCCGGAACCAGGGCATCGCCCTGACACTGGAAACCTTCGACCGCACGATCGACAAGAAATGCCTGATCGGCCCCAGCCCACTGGCGGCTGAGTTCAGCCAGGTAATCCAGGAAGAATACCCCGATTTCGGCTTGATGTACGATTTGAGTCACATGCCGCTGCTTTATGAGACGCCCGACACATCTCTATCCGTGCTAAAAGAGCACCTGGTGCACATCCATGTCGGTAATGCTGTGCTGAACCCGCAGACACCTGGTTTTGGCGATTTACATCCCAGGTTTGGCTGGCCCGGGGGGAGCAATGACGTCCCCGAAGTGACAAATTTCATCCGGGGGCTGTTCAAGAGCGGCTACCTGACTGAAAGCAACTCCTCCCGGCCCTGGATCGGTTTCGAGGTCAAGCCACAATCGGCGGATGAGCCATCCTCTCTGGTAATTGCCAGCGCCAAGCGCGTCTGGCAGGAAGCCTGGTCCCGCGCCTGAACCGGGACCCTCAAGGAGACTACAATGCAGTCCAACTCCCAAGAAATGATCGAGAAGAGATACGCAGAGCTTACCCAGAATTTCGGCCAGTGGGAAATCATCAAGGACATGATCGATAACCTGATCGACGTGATCCTGAACTACCGCCAGAGCGGACACCCGGGCGGCTCGCGCTCCAAAGTCTATTCACTGGTTTCACTCCTGTTGAGCGGGGTGATGCGCTGGGATATCCGCCACCCGGAAAAGAAATTCGGGGACCGGTTCGTGCTTTCTGGAGGCCACACCATCCCGCTGGTCTACTGCACGTTGGCGGTATTCAATGAAGCCATGCGCATCAAATTTCAGCAGACCGGTGACGAGCGCTACCAGATCTACAAAGCAGACCAGCGCGCCCTGTATTGGGAAGACCTGCTCAGGTTCCGGCACAGAGGCGGCCTCTCCGGCCATGCTGAGATGGAAGGCAAGACCCTGTTCTTGAAATTTAACACCGGCCCTTCTGGCCACGGCAGCCCGGCTGCGGCGGGTGAAGCGGTGGCGCTCAAGCGCGCCGGCGCCCAGGGCGTAAAGGTGTTCGCAATTGAAGGCGAGGGGGGGTTGACGCCTGGGGTGGTGCATGAGACGATGAACTCTGCCTGGGGGTTGGGATTGGATAACCTCTACCAGTTGGTAGACTGGAATGACTTCGGCATCGACCCGCACACGGTGAGCAGCATTGTCTATGGAACTCCCAACGACTGGTTCGGGGCGCACGGCTGGCGTGTGGTGGGCACAGAGCAAGGAGGCGAGTGGGGCCCGGTGATGAGAACTATCCTGGAGATGGTGCTGGGCGAGAATCAAAAGAATGCGCCTAACATCGCCTGGTTCAAGACGCGCAAAGGCAGGGGATATTATAAATACGACAATGTATCGCATGGCGCGCCGCACAAGACCAATAGCGAACTGTTCTGGAAGATCAAAGGGGAATTTGCGGAGAAGTATGGAGTCGAGTTTAAAAACTTCGGCAACCCGCCGCCTGGCGATCCCCAGGCGTTAAAAGATGAATTCCGCGCCAATTTGCAGGCAGTGATTTCTGTACTGCACAAAAACCAGGCACTGGTGGACTACCTGGCGGATACCCTGGTTGCGCTGGGTGACAGCGTGCCGGCAGAACTGCCCAGGTACCAGCTGGGCAAGCGCGGCATCCCCTTCGAAGATGAGCGCATTTACGATTACCGCAACTATCCTGAGGATATGTATGTGAAACCCGGCACGGCGATCCCCAACCGGGCGGCTCTGGCGAAGTGGGGCTGTTGGATCAATGCCTTCGGCGCGCAGTATTACGACCGTCCCCTGGTTATCGCCGCCTCAGCCGACCTGGCTGAGTCCACCAACATCGTCGGCTTTGCCCAGGGGTATGGGGATTTCCCCGGCTATGGCTGGTACGAGCGGGACGAGAATCCCAACGGCACCCTGCTGCCGCAAGCGATCACCGAGTTCGCCACCTCGGGAATCATGACCGGCATAGCCACAGTCAACTTTGCTGACAACCCCGAGGAGCACTTCGATGGATTCTGGGGGGCTTGCTCTACCTACGGGTCTTTTTCCTACTTGAAATACGGTATGTTCCGCCTGTTCAGCCAGCTGGCTCAAGATTGCCAGTGGAAGGTGGGCAAGGTGATCTGGGTGGCAGGCCACTCCGGACCAGAGACGGCAGATGACAGCCGAACCCATTTTGGCATCTTCTCGCCAGGCGTCACCCAGTTATTTCCCGAAGGGATGGTGATCAATATTCACCCGTGGGAGTACAACGAAGTGCCCGTTTTGCTGGGCGAAGCGCTGCGGCACCCGGTGCCGATCGTCGCCCTGCACTTGACACGCCCGCCAATCAACATCCCCGACCGTGAAAGTTTGGGAATGCCCTCCCACTTCGAGGCAGCCCGCGGGGCATATATCGTGCGAGATTACGCCCCGGATGCGCCACAGGCAGGCACATTCTTCGTCCAGGGCACCAGCTCGATGGTCTCCATTCTAAAGATCCTCCCCGAGCTCGATGCCCGCAAGCTGAACGTAAAGATCGTCTACGTCGCCAGCACCCAATTGTTCGCGCTGCAACCAGCCCACTACCGCGACCAGGTGCTCACCCCAGCCGACCGGGCAAACTCCACGGTGATCACCACCCAAGCACGCTGGCTGATGCACGATTGGCTCTTTAACCGGATCGCTGACGAGTATGCCATGTCTTCGGATTGGGACAACCGCTGGCGCACGGGCGGCGATGTGGACGAAGTGATCGACGAGGCACACCTCTCGCCAGAATGGGTCTTGCAGGGCATGCAAAAGTTCGCCGGCGACCGGGAGCTGCGCCTGCACCGCCTGCAGACCCAGCTCGATGCAGTCATGGAACCGGACATGATCCTTCCGTAATGATAGCTGACCCATTCACCTACTACTGTGGGGAAGAGGCCGTTAACCGCCTGGTGCGTTTCTGTGCACAAGGTAAACAAGAACGTTTCCTGCTGGTGAGCGACAGGAACACGCACGGCATCCTCGGCGAACTGGTGCAGAGGGTGCTGCTTGAGCAAGGCTGGGATGTGATTTGTGTGACTTTGGAGGGGGAGGAAGTGATCGCGGATGAAGAATACCTGGTCCAGGTGCTCTTCCGCGCCGACTCTCAAGCTCGCCTGTACGTGGCGGTCGGTTCCGGCACGATCACCGATATCACCCGCTTCTGCAGCCACCGCACGGGCAACCCTTTTGTGTCCCTGCCCACCGCGCCGTCGGTGGATGGCTTTGCCTCCATCATCGCCCCGGTCGTAATCCGGCGCTTCAAAGATACCGCCTACGCTCACGCCCCGCTTGCCATCTTCGCGGACATCGACACCCTGTGCAATGCCCCGCCGGCAATGATCGCGGCTGGTTTTGGGGATATGCTGGGCAAGTTCACTGCCCTGGCGGATTGGAAGATCGCACACCTGCTGACCGGGGAGCCGTACAACCCAGAAATCGCCGACCGGATGCAGCATGCCCTGGAAACCTGCGTGGAGAACACCCAGGGCATCCAGAGGGCGCTGCCGGTGGGCATGGTGAAGCTCATGGACGGCCTGGTCGAATCGGGGGTGTGCATGCAACTGAACGGGAACTCCCGCCCCGCTTCAGGGGCCGAGCACCACCTCGCCCATTATTGGGAGATGAAGCTGCTGCGCCAGGGAAGACCGGCAATCCTACACGGCGCCAAAGTGGGGATCGGCACAGTGCTTATCGCGGCGCGTTACGAGCAGGTGCGTGCCTTATCGCAAGCAGAAGTGGACAAGCGTTTGCGGCAGGTAGAATTACCAGATTGGGAGCAAGCGCAGGCCGAGATCCAGCGCGCCTACGGTGCAATTGCGCCGCGCATCGCTGAAGAAGAGCAGCGTTATCGGGAGATGTTTACAACAGACTTCAGCGCGTTCAAGAAAAAAATCAGCCAGCACTGGGATGAGATCCACCAGATTGCGACAAGCGTACCATCCGCGCTGCGCATCATCGAGCTGCTAGAACAGGTAAACGCGCCCAGCGGAGTAAGAGAGATCGGTTTATCGGCCGAAGACGAAGCGGACGCGCTACGCGACGCTCATTACTTACGCAGCCAATTCACGATAACCCGGTTGGGTAACCTGTTGGGAATGTGGTAAATAATGAACCCATCTACCCGCCAGCACGATATCTCTCAAATCAACGAATACCTGTTCATCTCAGCCTGGCCAAGAGGCGAACACAACGACCAGATCCGGGCGCTCGATATCCGCCTGATCCTATCCATGCACTGGCAGCGCCCATCCAAGACCCTGGGACATACCCCCGTGCGGTTGCTGTGGCTACCCACGCTCGACTCGCCCCTGACACCTCTGCCACTCAGCGTGCTGAAGCGAGGGGTAGAAGCTGCCCTTCCAGTGATCGAGGACGGCTGGAAAGTGCTGGTGCACTGCAAGTACGGCATCCACCGCAGTGTGGCGATGGCCTGCTGCGTTCTGATCGGGAGAGGCAGCTCGGCTGATGAGGCGATGGAGCTCGTCGCTCAATGCCGGGCGGCGGCTGATCCATATGCCGACTATGTCCAGTCACGCATCCGCAAATTCGAACGAGTATGGGACCAGCTCCACCCAACCACTGCTGCCTGAAGTGACGCGGCGCCCTATTGAATTCAGGTGGTTGCAGTTCGAGAGCATATCTCCAAGATCCCCCATTATTGATCACACGGGTGCAGCGCAGCTATCGCCTTGTCTCGAGCAAATTTTTCCAGGTCCGCCCGGCTGTAGCGGAACGGCAACCCCTCGGCGAACATGATCAAGCGCATCATCACGGGGTGGCGTCGCAAACGCACCTCCAGGAAGTCGGCGATACGCGCCGGGTCGCATATCGGCTCGGCCAGGGCCGCAACAATTTGACCGCCAATCCGCACGTGGACCTGTGGATTAACGACCAAATTCTTAAACCAATCTGCCTGCTGGCCGCGCGCCGAGGCGACGTAGAGGATCCCCAGGTGCTCTTCGTATTGCAGAGGGGTCTGGCGCGGCAATCCTGACTTCCGCCCGGTGGTCGTCAGCAGCAACACCAGGCGTTTTGGCCCTTTCCCCCTCTCCAGAAGCGAGATCAACCGCCCGCTGAAGGCCCTCATCTTGCGCCAGAAGGAGCTGGGAATCTGTCGCCTCTTTGCCATCATGCAATCTCCTTCCCCATGTATCACTCTGCTCGCCAGGATTATTTTATACCCATATGCTAAAATTAATCCGTTGAAAGCCTCCTGATGTGGTGGCGTGCGCCTCACTCCATACAGAAATCACAAAGTCAGTTGAGACCGCAGGAGAACCACATGTCTGCCATACACGTGCAAAACCTGTATAAATCCTTCGGCGAGATCCAGGCTGTGCAAGGCGTCAGTTTCGACGTCATGCAAGGCGAAATTTTCAGCCTGCTCGGCCCAAACGGCGCCGGTAAGACCACCACCATTTCCATGCTGGCAACCCTGCTGCGCCCCGACCAGGGCGATGCCTTCATCATGGGCAAGTCGATCCGCAGCGACCCGATGGGGGTCAAGGCGGTGCTGGGCATGGTGCCCCAGGAAATCGCCCTGTACGAAGACCTATCTGCCCGCGAGAACCTGACCTTTTGGGGAAAAATGTACGGGCTGCGCGGCGCAGAGCTGAAACGACGGGTGAACGAGGTGCTGGAGATCATCGGCTTGACCGACCGGGCGGGCGGGCGGGTGAGCAAGTTCTCCGGCGGCATGAAGCGCCGGGTAAACATCGGCGTGGCGCTGCTGCACAAGCCGCAGGTCATTTACATGGACGAGCCCACCGTGGGCATCGACCCGCAGTCTCGGCGCAACATCCTGGATAGCGTGGTAGCGCTCAAAGACCAGGGTATGACCGTGCTCTATACCACCCATAACATGGAAGAAGCCCAGGAGCTTTCAGATCACATCGCCATCATGGATCACGGGCAGATGATCGCCAGCGGGACGCACGATGAGCTGGTGAAGATTGTCGGTGAGATGGCGCGAATTACCGTGACGCTTCTCCCTGAAAACCAGGATCTGCTGGCGGAATGGAGGGGTATCGATGGCGTGGAGCAGATTACCAGCGAGGACGGCGTCCACTCTATCCTGGTGGAAGACAGCAACCGGGTGCTGCCGCGCCTGTTCGAGACCGCCAACGCCCGGCGGGTGCGGATCACCTCCATCGACATCCAGGAACCTAACCTGGAGTCGGTCTTCCTGCACCTGACCGGGCGAGCGCTGCGCGATTGACACCCGAAAATGAAAGCCCTGGATATTGCCCTCAAAGACCTGACCCGATCCTTCCGCAGCCTGTTCGCGGTGATGTTTATGTTCGGCCTCCCCCTCCTGGTGACCGGACTGTTCGCCCTGATGTTCGGCAGGATCGGCGCCAATGAGGGGTTCGACTTGCCACGCGTCAAGGTGGTGGTGGCGAACCAGGACCTGCACGGACCCCGGCTGCAGGCGGGCTCGAAAAATATCCCCGGCGGGATCAAAGCCGATACGCTCAGCGAGCTTATGGTTGCCGTGCTGGAGAGCGAAGACATGGCAGACCTGCTCGAGGTCAGCCGGGCGCCAGACGGAGCCGCTGCCCGGGCGGTGGTCGACAACCGCCTGGCGCAGGTGGCGATCATCATCCCAGAAGGTTTTTCGCGCCAGTTCGCTGACCAATACGGCAAAGCGGAGGTGGAATTCTACCAGGATCCCACCCTGACCATCGGTCCGAGCATCGTCAAATCGATCCTGAGCCAGTTCCTGGACGGGTTGTCGGGGATCAAAATCTCGCTGGATACCGTCATCGATGTGGTCAACACCAGCAGCAGCGGGGCAAACCCCGCCCTGGTGGGCAATTTCATCCAACGCTACCTGGATTCATCCATCACCCAGACCAGCGACCTGCGCGAAACACTGCTCGACGAGCGCTTGCCAGCCAAACCCCAGGCGGATGAGAAGAAAGAGGAGAACAATCTGGTGGGCATCCTGGGACCGATCATGGGCGGGATGGCAATCTTCTATGCCTTCTATACCGGGACGGCTGCGGCTGAAAGCATCCTGCGCGAGGAAGAGGAGCGCACCCTGCCGCGCCTGTTCACTACCCCCATCAAGCAGTCCACCATATTGAGTGGGAAGTTCCTGGCGGTATTTCTCACCGTGTTCGTACAATTCATTGTCTTGCTGGTCGCCGGGCGGCTGATCTTCCAGATCCAGTGGGGCGGCCTGGCAGCGTTGGGGCTGCTGGTGGTGAGCGTGGTAGTGGTCGCCTCCAGTTTTGGCATCTTTACCAATTCGTTCTTGAAAGACACCAAACAAGGCGGAATCGTCTTTGGCGGAGTGCTAACCCTGACAGGCATGATCGGGATGATGCGCATCTTTACCATGGGCGTTGCCTCCCCGCCACCGATGCTGAGCACCATCACCCTGCTGGTCCCCCAGGGCTGGGCGATCCGCGGGCTGCTACAGGTGATGGACGGCGCGCTGATAAGCGATGTGGTGCTGTCTGTCCTGGTGATGTTCACCTGGGCGGTGCTCTTTTTTGTGATCGGCATCTGGCGCTTTAATAGACGGTATGTGTGAGCGAGGCAATAAGCAAAGCGGGCTCAAGTCATGATCCGCATCCTCGATATCGCCGCGAAAGACCTGCAGCAAATGCTGCGCGACCGAAAGGCCTTCTTGTTCTTCCTGATCATGCCGGTCTTGTTCACCCTGATGTTTAGCCTGGCGTTTGGCGGGAGCAGCGGCGACCCGCGCCTGCCGGTCGGCTTTCGCGACGAGGATCAAAGCCAGGTCAGCCGCCAGCTTCATGGTCTGCTGGCAAAGTCGCAGGTGGTGCGGCTGGAGGAAAATCCGTCCCGCACATTGGCAGACCTGGAAGCCGCGGTTGCTGAGGCAGACCTGGCAGCCGCCCTGGTGGTGCCGCCGGGATTCGGGCGTCTGGTCCTGTACGGTAAACCTGCCAGGCTGGTATTCATTGGCGATGCGAGCACCCCGGCGGGGAGGACTGCGGAGAGCGAAGCGCTGACCGCTTACATTCGCATGGAGAACGCAGTGCGCACCGCGGTCATCCTGGAGGATGAAGCCGGCGAGCAGGCGCCGTTTGACTATATCTTCAAGAAAGTGCTGGAGTCTTGGGCGGAGCCGCCCATCACCATCGTAGATCGCACCAGTTCAGCGATCATCAAGACCGAGGACCGTAAGGCGCAGGCAGCCAACACTTCGCCGGGGATGATGCTGCAATTCGCTATTGCCGGGCTGCTGGTGTCAGCTTCGCTGATCGTCACCGAGCGTAAAAACCATTCCTTGCAGCGCATGCTGACCACCGCTACGCAGCGCGTCCACATCTTGCTGGGGCATTACCTGGCCATCTTCGTCATGGTATTCGTCCAGTTCCTGATTTTGCTAACCTTTGGTCAGCTCGCCTTGAAGCTTGATTATGCCCGCGCCCCCATCGCCACCCTGCTGATGGCGCTCAGCGCGGCATTGTGTATCGGCGCCATGGGGTTGCTGATCGGCACGCTGGCAAAAACCGATGAACAGGCAATCATCTACTCACTGGTACCGATGTTCGTGCTGGCGGGGATCGGCGGAGCCTGGGTGCCGCTGGAAGTCACTGGGCCGACCGTCCAGGCCATCGGACACCTGTCGCCGGTAGCCTGGGCGATGGACGGTTTCAAAAACATCACCATACGCGGCTTAGGGGTAGAGGCGGTGCTGCTGCCGGCAATTGCGCTGCTGGGGTATGCTATCCTATTCTTCTTCCTGGCTGTATGGCGTTTTCGATCCAGCCAGGAGCATTAAGCTTACGAATAGCACATGCCTTTCCCCCAGCGCAGACCAAAATCTGTATTGAGAGGTTTACCCCAATACACGTATATTGATCAGTGACGAGAACAGGCTGGTGACCAGCGGTGCCAGGATGAAGAGACCGGCGCGTAAGTTCTGGCCTACCGTAATGTTCAAGTTTAATATCTCGTCAAACTGTTTGCGTAGGGGCTCTTTCTCTTTGTAATCATCCAGCGTGATGACGGGATAGACTTTATCGCGCAGCAGCCTGCCATACAACTGCACCACTATATAGGTCGGCACATACAGCACACCCAGGAGAAACGTAAAATACAGGCCGTGCGCCAGCACCATATTGTTGGAAAACAGTTGTTCATTGGCCGGGTTATATTCGACCAGCGCCTGGCGCATGGCGCCGGTAGACAGCACCACCAGGCTGATCAGGATGCCGGCGATCACCAGGTATGCCTGTAAATAAGACCGGTAATGGTTAAAAGCCTGGACAGCCGGGTAACACTTTTGGGGATCGGGATCGGCGCGCTCATAGGTCTCTTTTGCGGCCGAGAGGATCGACCATAAGCCAATGGCCGCGGGGAGCATCGCCAGGTACCCCAGGGTGAAGATGACCCACATCTTATCAATGTGCTTGTAGAGGGGGAAAACGATCTGGATGACGTTCACCGCAAATGGAATGGATGCTACAAACAGCCCATACAGAAACACGGATGAGACTGAGATACTGAGCCAGTTCTTCTTGATGTGCTCTTTGAATTCAATGAGTGATAACCACAGGGGAATGCCGAAGACGGGCAGCAGCCCACAAAACACAGCCATCATCATCAGCCAGATCGGGAAGCTGGGTGTGCTGAAGTACTTGAGGCTATCGGGAGTGGCCGGGTAATTCCACAGTACAATCGCCATGCCTGCCAGGCTGCCCAGCGCTAACAGGATGAGAAGCAGATAATTATGTTTGGAGGCTTGTTCGAGTATCTTTTCCAAGGTTGCCTCTCTTTTTTTGATCGAACCGTCACTGCGAGCGTTCTGTGCGAAGCAGTCTCATCATCGTCATTTCGTGTGGCCTACATAGTACAAACTGCTTCTAAGCACGTCCCAGCGCTGCTAAAGCATGCTGGTAATAAATCTGCGGATCGGTTTCGGGGCTGGCATGGTTACCCTCCATCACTTCCACTACTAACCTGCTTGCAGCGGGGAAATTATTCATGCGGTAATCGTCCAGCACGCCCTGGATATCGTCAGGCTGAGCACAACCGGGGAATACATCTCTCCAACGGATGACGCTATCCCTGGCTCCAAACAGGATGACCACCCGGCCGCTGAAGCCAAAACGTTGACCAGGTGCTTTTACGCAGATCCAGCAAATATCTTCCAGCAAGCGCCGAAGTGACCGGGTATAAAATAAATCGCTGAGGATCCCGGCGGCGATCTCGACCATCAGGATCATGACCAACGCAAGCTTGCGCGGGGTCCGGAATAATGTATAAAATAAGATGCGCAGGCTTTCCAGCGCAAAGCTCCACCCGAGCTCGGAGCAACGGCGCTCGACCATCCCTCCAGGGCAGAATAAGATTAAATCCTCGACCGAATCACCAGCCAGGCCCGCTGTCCACAGGGCTTCACCCCCGCCATGTGACCAGCCAATCAGGGCAATCGGGACGTGCGCGTCATCCTCCGCCTCGGATGCGGTTGCCGGAAAAAGCTCGTTGGCAATCCGCTCTCGCAAAAGGGCCAGCAGCGCTTCGCCTTTCACCGGGTCGCCACCCTTAGGGGGGTGGATATCGATAGACCAAACGATATGCGATGCGCTATTTTCGGCAATGGTGAGGATAAGATCCCTGGCGGTACCGGCGAGCTGCCCGTGCCCTGGCAGGAAGACGTTCAGGTTGCCGTCCAACCGGCGGTGGATGTTGTTTTGCTGGCGCTGCTTCTCCGGGCGCGCGTCGACGGAATAGAGAACGTACCCGATCCTCTGCCCCTGAAGGTCGATATAACCATGGAGCTGTTTTTCCTGCAACTCGCCGGAAGGGGATATTTTTTCACCCATTTGGTTGATCGATCCTTTTTTGGTTAGTTTTCTGAGGGAGCGAAGCGACCGAAGAATCTAGCCCCCCGTAGTTCGGGGGTAGATCCTTCGCTTCGCTCAGGATACGATCGTTTTGCGTGGCCCACGAAGTGCGAGCAGCTTATTAAGGATCATTTTACCCGCTAGGTGGGTGGAGGGATAGGGGGAATCACGACCTGTGCGCTCCAAAAAAGGCAAGCGCTAGTTCGTAGCGCGGGTTCAACGAACGCACCCTACTCGCTTACTATCGAAGATACGGTAAAGAGGCAAATGATCACTTGAGTAGATCAGTAAAAGGCGCAGTTGGTGTAGTCTTAAGATTTGATGAAGGTTCGCAGAGAACTGAGAGCGAGGAGGGTATAATTGGTAGGTTATCCTGACCAATCAAAACGGTGGGACAGTCGGCAAGCATGATCTCTTTTCAAGGAGCAGTTTATGAGTGATTTACGCACGGCAGCAGTTCAATACGCCCATCAGAACCGGGGGCGTTTTCTAGAGGAGATGGAGGACTTTCTCACCATCCCTTCTATCTCGACCGACCCGGCTCACAAGATGGATATAAGACGGGCCGCAGAGTGGACGGCTGCGCAGTTGAGAGCATTAAAAGTTAACAATGTTCAGATCTTTGAGATCCCGGGCCATCCGGTGGTGTACGGGGAAAACCTGAGCGCCGGTGAGGCTGCGCCGACTGCCTTGATTTACGGGCATTACGATGTCCAGCCTGCCGACCCGCTCGATCTGTGGGAGAGCGGCCCCTTCGAGCCGGCCCTGCGCGGAGAATATCTCTACGCCCGCGGCGCTTCGGACATGAAAGGCCAGGTGATGGCTGCGCTGAAAGCGCTGGAGGCGGTGCAGCACGCCGCTAAGCTGCCAGTCAATGTCAAATTCCTGATCGAGGGCGAGGAGGAGATCGGCTCTCCTAACCTGGATGGTTTTATCCGCAGCCACAAAGACTTGCTGGCTTGCGATTTCGCCCTCAATCCCGATTCAGGGATGTTAGCTCCAGACCTGCCTACCATCACGTATGCCTTGCGCGGGCTGGCGTATTTCGAGATGCGCATCAGCGGGCCGGATCACGACCTGCATTCTGGCTTGTTCGGCGGTGTGGTGCACAACCCTGCCCAGGTTCTCTGCGAGCTGATCGCCGGGATGCACGATACAGGGGGGCGGATCACCTTACCCGGCTTCTATGACAAGGTTCGCGTTCTCGATACGGAAGAGCGAGCTGAGCTGGCGCGCTTACCGGTAGGGGACGATTTTTATCTCAAAGACACCGGCGTCCCGGCACTCTATGGGGAAGCGGGCTACACCACAATCGAGCGTCTCGGCGCTCGCCCCACGCTGGAGGTGAACGGTTTTCTCTCCGGCTTCACCGGCGAGGGCACCAAGACGGTGCTACCTGCTAAGGCCATGGCCAAGATCTCCTGCCGCCTGGTAGCGGATCAGGATCCGGATGAGGTACACCAGCAGTTCGTGCAATATGTGCGCGACCACGTCCCCCCGACGGTGCGCTGGGAGGTGGTTAAGATGGCTGGCAGCCCGGCGTCCATCTCTGACCGCCACTCGCCCTGGGTGACAGCCATGCTGGATGCATTGCATACGGTGTGGGGGGTAAGCCCTATCTTCCGGCGGGAAGGAGGCAGCGTGCCGATGGTGGCGCAGTTCCAGTCAATCCTGGGAGTCGAATCCGTCAATGTCGGCTTCTCCTTGCCCGGTGACAACCTGCACTCCCCAAACGAGAAGCTCCACCTCCCCACCTGGTACAATGGCATCGACGCCTTGATCCACTTTTACTTCAACCTAGGCGAATAATCTTAATAGTATCGAGGAGCACCGATGAGCGAACCCAGATTCCCTACATATGGCGGGCAGGCGGTGATTGAAGGCGTGATGATGCGCGGTAGCAAGGCGGTCGCCATCGCCATGCGCGCCCCCAATCGAGAGATTATCATCCACACGGAGAGCCTGGGAGGTATTTACAAGAGCCGTCTCACCAAAGTCCCCTTCCTGCGCGGGCTGGTCGTGCTGTGGGATGCTCTCGGCCTGGGAATGCGCGCCTTAACCTTATCCGCCAATGTCCAAACGGAAGAAGACACCAGGCTGGAAGGCCCTGCTCTTTATCTCACCCTGGGCATCTCCCTGCTGTTTGGGATCGCCCTCTTCTTTTTGCTGCCGGCGACCGCGGGACAGCTCATCGAGCGTACCTTGGGATTAAATGCCTGGTGGGGGAACCTGGCAGAGGGTGTAATGCGCTTGCTCCTGCTGATCCTGTATATTTGGGCGGTGGGCAATATCCCGGACATCCGCCGGGTCTATGCTTATCACGGAGCCGAGCATAAGACGATCAACGCCTTCGAGGCCGGCGCTGAGCTGAACGCGGAAAGCGTGGCTAGGTACTCTCTGGAGCACCCGCGCTGCGGAACGGCTTTCCTGCTCACGCTGGTGCTGCTCTCGGTGCTGGTGTTCAGCCTGTTGGGCCCAATGCCCATGTTCTGGCGGCTTGCCAGCCGGGTGTTGCTCCTGCCCGTCCTGGCGGGGCTGGCGTATGAGTATATCCGTTGGACAGCCAACCACCTCGAATCGCCGCTGGTGCGCTGGATGATCCGTCCCAACCTTGCCCTGCAACGGCTCACCACGCGTGAACCCAGCCCGGATATGCTGGAAGTGTCCATTGCGGCTTTCAACGCCATGCGCCAAAACGAGCAGCAACTCAGCCTGTAAAGCGGGTTTCTTGGGGTGGGGATGGGTTTTTGTACCTGGCAACGGTGATCCCCCATCCGAAATACCAACGTGAAACGAAAAATAACCTGGATTGTCTTAATCCTCCTCCTGGTCTGCTTGTGCAGTGTGACCCTTCTCGGCGCGGCGGCTGGCTGGTTATTTTTCGCCCGGCCTCAGCCCTCCCCGGCACGGCAAGAATTATTTCCCGGCGTGACCTATATCCGGGAAGTCCGCCAGGATCCCCGCGCAATGGTGATTCATATCGTGATCGTCGATCTGCGTGACCCAAATATCCGCCTGGTGGTCACTCCTGGAGACCCTCAGGCCGAGAGCTCGCTGCAGGCGCGCACCACTACCGATTTTCTGGAAGAATTCGATGTCCAGGTGGCGGTGAACGGCGATGGATTTACTCCCTGGTGGTCCAATTCGATTTTAGATTATTACCCGCACACCGGCGACCCGGTCGAGCCGGTTGGATTCGCCGCCTCCGAAGGTACGATCTATGCCCAAGGGAGTGGGGCGGGACCCACCCTGTATATCTCTCGCAAAAACCGGGTAAAGTTTAATTCACCGGATGGCGGCATATACAACGCCATCTCAGGTAACCTGATGCTGCTGGCAGCCGGTAAAACGCTGCCCGAAGCGCTCCAGCTGGCAGAGAGCAACATCCCTCAACCCCGCAGCGCCGTCGGGCTGGATAAGAACGGGCGCCGGCTGATCATCGTGGCGGTGGACGGTCGCCAACCCAATTACAGCGAGGGGGCAACCCTGGCAGAACTGGCTGATATCCTGATCGCTCACGACGCTTACTTTGGGATGAACCTGGACGGCGGCGGCTCGACCACACTGGCAGCGCAGGGCCGTCTTGGAAGCGCTCGCTTGCTCAACTCCCCCATCGACCACAGCATCCCTGGGCGAGAACGACCGGTTGGGAACCACCTGGGTATCCAGGTCGTCCAGGATAATGGCAATTAAATACCCGCATGGTATACTTTTCCCGCAGATGAGAACAAGCCTGATCCGAAACTTCTGCATCATCGCTCACATCGACCATGGCAAGTCCACCCTGGCCGACCGGTTACTGCAACTGACCGGTACGATATCCGATCGCGATATGACGGAGCAGGTTTTAGATAGTATGGACCTGGAGCGAGAAAAGGGGGTCACCATCAAGGCGTCAGCAGTGCGCATGAGCTACACCGCCCGCGATGGGGTGACCTACGAGCTGAACCTGATCGATACGCCGGGACATGTGGATTTCGGCTATGAGGTATCCAGGGCGCTGGCGGCTTGCGAGGGCGCCCTTCTGGTTGTGGACGCCTCACAGGGGATCGAAGCCCAAACCCTGGCCAATCTCTACCTGGCCCTGGAGGCCGACCTGGAGATCATCCCGGTGATCAATAAGATCGATCTTCCAGCAGCCCATCCGGACCAGGTGGCAGCGGACATCAGCAGCTTGCTGGGAGTAGCCCCCGACAAAATCCTGCGCATCTCTGCTAAATCGGGGATCCATGTGGATGATGTGCTAGAAGCAGTGGTGGGCCAGATTCCCCCACCTGCCGGTGATGACCAGGCGCCCTTGAGGGCGTTAATCTTCGATTCGCACTATGATCCGTATAAAGGGGTAGTCGCCTATGTGCGGATTATCGATGGCGCGGTTGCGGGTACAGATACGCTGCACCTGATGGCAAGTGGAGCAGAGATCAGGCCGATTGAGGTGGGTATCTTCGCCCCCACCTTACGCCCGACGCAGAGTCTGACCGCCGGCGAGGTGGGTTACCTGGCGACGGGTTTGAAGACCGTGCGCGAGTGCCGGGTTGGGGATACCTTCACCCAGGCGCTGCGCCCGGCTGCCAATCCGCTGCCGGGGTACCGTAAGGTCAAGCCCATGGTTTTTGCCGGCATCTACCCGGTGGAAGGCGAGGACTACGACAATCTAAAAGACGCCCTGGAAAAATTGCAGCTCAATGACGCTTCGCTGGTCTATGAGCCGGAGACTTCCCAGGCGCTTAATTTTGGCTTCCGCTGCGGGTTCCTGGGTATGTTCCACATGGAGATCATCCAGGAACGCCTGGAGCGGGAGTACGACCTGGACATCATTGCCACTGCGCCATCGGTGGAGTATGAAGTCGTGCTGCAGGAGGGTCAGGTGTTGGTGATCGACTCTCCGGCCGATCTACCCGATGAATCCCAGATCGCGGAAATCCGCGAGCCGTGGATGAAGATCGAGATCTTCACCCCGACTGATTTTTATGGCACCGTCATGGATTTGACCACCAAACGGCGTGGGGTTTTCTCAGGACAGGAGTATCCCGCTGCGAACCGTGTGCAGCTTGATTTCGAGATCCCCCTATCTGAGCTGATCGTGGATTTCTTCGACCAGTTAAAATCTCGCACGCGGGGTTACGCCTCGCTGGATTACCAGTTCGCCGAGTACCGCCCGGATGACCTGGTGAAGCTGGAAATCCTGGTGAACAACGAGCCGGTTGATGCGCTGGCAACGATTGTCCACCGCAACGACGCGTATCACAAAGGGCAGGCGATTATCTCCAAATTGAAAGATATCATCCCCCGCCAGCTCTTTGTCGTTCCCATCCAGGCTTATGCCGCAGGTCGGGTGATCTCGCGGGCCAACGTAAAAGCAATGCGCAAAGATGTGCTCGCCAAGTGTTATGGGGGCGATATCACCCGCAAGAAAAAACTGCTCGAGAAACAAAAGCGGGGCAAAAAACGCATGAAGATGGTTGGCAGCGTGGAGATCCCGCAGGAAGCATTCCTGGCTGTTTTGAAATATGGGGAGGAGTGAAATCGCGCTGGAAAAATCCACCGATATGCAGCCGAAACCACGCCCCAACCGTGACTGGCGGCGGATCGTCCCAGGGCTGGTAATCAGCGCTGTCTCCCTGGGCGCTGTGCTCTATTTTGCCGATCTGCGCCGCCTGCTGGAAGCCCTGCGCCTGGCCAACTACACATTGGTCGGCCTGGGGTTAATATCCACGCTGCTCTGGCTGTTGGTGCGAACGATGATGTGGCGCACCCTGCTGATGGAGCGCGCATCTATTCGGGATACATTCTTAACGCTAAACGAAGGTTATCTGATCAACAACCTGCTCCCGCTGCGACTGGGTGAGATCGCCCGGGCATTCTTGCTCAGCAGGAAAACCGACCTGAAATTCTGGGAGGTGTTTTCCAGCATCTTGATCGAGCGTTCGATGGACCTGGCGATGGCAGTGGGTGTGCTGCTGGTTTCATTACCCTTCGTAGTGGGGGGGAGTTGGGCACAGCAAGCCGCTCTGGCCGGGGGCAGCGTGGTCCTGGTCATGTTCGCCGCGTTGTACCTGCTTGCCCGAAACCAGGAGAAGGCTCTGCACTATTTCAGGCTTGCCGGAGAGCGCCTGCCGTTTCTCATCCGCATTGCCGGCAGAGCAGTGCCGGAGTTCATCTCCGGATTGACAGTCCTGACTCATACCAGGCATTTCATAAAGGCAGTGGGTTGGATAATGGTAAACTGGCTGGTCGCCATCCTCCAGTATTACGTGATTTTGCGGGCATATTTTCCAGATGTCCACCTGCTGTGGGCAACGTTTGGCCTGGGCGTGTCTGCCCTGGGTGTGGCTGCGCCATCTTCTCCGGGTGCAGTGGGGGTTATGGAGCTGTCAGTCGTTGGAGCGCTCTCGGTGTTCGGGTTAGATGCTTCGATAGCCCTGGCAGTCGCCCTGACCCTGCACCTGATCCAATATCTGACCACCGGCCTGATCGGCGGCTATGCTTTGTTCCGGGATGGCGAGTCGCTGGCAGGCTTATACACCCGCGTCCGCAGGATGAAAGACGAGGAGACAAAGGAGCAGGCAGGTTAGCCTTGCCTGTAAAGTCGAACGGAATGCGCATCCTCGCCGCCCTCACTTACTATCGCCCGCACTACTCGGGTCTGACCATTTACGCGGAGCGCCTGGGCCGCGCCCTGGCGGAACGAGGACATCACATCGCCGTGTTAACCTCGCGCTACGATCCCAACCTACCCGGCAGAGAAGCATTAGACGGATTGGAAATCATCCGCCTGAAGGTGAGGCTGCGCATCAGCAAGGGCGTGATCATGCCATCGATACCCTACTGGGCCATACAACTGGCGCGCCAGGCGGATGTAGTCCACCTGCACCTGCCGCAGCTCGACGCAGCTCTCCTGGCAGTCCTGGCCCGGATATTGGGGAAACCGGTTGTACTTACCTATCATTGTGACCTGCGGCTTCCAAGTGGGTTTATCCATTCAATTGCTAACCAGGTCTCGCATTTAGCTAACCACATCTCGGCGATTACTGCTTCGGTGATCGTGACCAATACCCTGGATTATGCACAGAATTCCAGCTTTCTGCGCCGTTACCTGGCTAAAGTACGGGTGATCCTGCCCCCGGTCGAGCTTGCGCCGGTGACCGTGGCGGACCTGCAGGCCTTCCGCCGCAAAGCCGGTATCGAGCCAGGGCAGCGAATTATTGGCATGGCCGCGAGATTGGCTGCGGAGAAGGGCGTGGAGTACCTGGTGCTGGCGCTGCCTCTCGTCTTACACAAGCATCCCACCGCAAGAGTGATCTTCGTTGGACAGTACCAGGATGTCTTCGGTGAGCAGGAGTACGCCCGGCACCTGGCGCCGCTGATCCAGGGCCTGGGAGAGCACTGGACATTCCTGGGCGTCCTGCCCCCCACGGAATTTGCAGCCTTTTTCCATACCGCTGAGGTGACCGTGCTGCCCAGCATCAACAGCACCGAATCTTTCGGGATCGTGCAGGTTGAATCCATGACCTGCGGCACACCGGTTGTGACCAGCAATCTGCCCGGTGTGCGCCAGCCTGTGCAGATGAGCAGGATGGGTGAAATCGTGCCAGAGCGTGATCCTGAAGCCCTGGCGCAGGCAATCATCTCCATCCTGGACCGGCCAGGGGAATATCAAGGCAACTGGCAGGCCATCGCTCACCGCTTTTCCCCGCAAGCTGTCGCCGCGGAGTATGAAGCGCTGTTCGAGGAGCTGCTTCACCTGGAGGTCCTCCGGGAGGTGAGCCAGGAGAGGATCAGGGACGCCTGATCACTCTCTGCCGGATGGGGAAACCAGGCAGGTGGACCGTCGATCATGTCTGAGCGGGATTATCTGTGGTTGAATTTGCGAGACCTTCCCTACTTCCGCGGCCTGCTGCGCGCGGTGGAAGCTGGCTTTTACCAGGAATTTGATCTACCCCGGCCGGTATTGGATGTCGGATGCGGGGATGGGCATTTTGCCAGTATTGCATTTGAAGCCCCACTGGATGTTGGGGTTGACCCATGGGCGGGGCCAATCCGCCAGGCAGCGTATCTCGGTGGATACCATACGCTGGTCCAGGCAGATGGTAGCCGCATGCCCTTCCCGGACCGTTACTTCTCCAGCGCAATCAGCAATTCCGTCCTGGAGCATATTCCCCATCTCGACAGTGTCATCTGTGAAACCAGCCGTGTTTTGAAGTCCGGGGCTTACTTCTACTTTTGCGTTCCCAATCACCGTTTCAATGCCAACCTATCGGGAGCCAGGTTGTTAGAGAGTATCGGCCTGCACCGCCTGGCAGGTCACTACCGGCGTTTTTACGACCGCATCGCCCGGCACAAGCATTTGGACTCGCCTGAGGTCTGGAAGGTGCGCCTGGAGAGTGCGGGGATTGAAGTGGTTAACTCCTGGGATTACTTCTCCCCTCATGCCCTACACCTGCTTGAGTGGGGTCATCTGTTTGGCCTCCCTTCCCTGTTAATTCGTCAGCTTACCGGTCATTGGAACTTAGTCAGAAGCGAGTGGAATTTTGCCCTCACCCGCCGCCTGGTGCAGCGTTATTATGACGAGGAAACTCCTCACCCCAGTGGAGTGTGCACATTTTATATTACCCGAAAGGCGTAATCCTTATTTGGTTAGTTTTCTGAGGGAGCGAAGCGACCGAAGAATCTAGCCCCCGAAGTTCTGGGGTAGATCCTTCGCTTCGCTCAGGATACGACCGTTTTGCGTGGCCTATGGAGTACGAACGGCTTTTCTAATGCCTAATTTTTTCCAAAAATACGGCTATTACTTGTGGTCCATTTTCGAATTGTTGACGGGGTTTGAAGACCCAGGGATGGTTATTAAAATCTTTCTGAAGACCACTTCGCCCGGGTTAAAAAATATCCGCCTGCGCCGTGAAGGCTTAGCGTTTACCGTACGGAGTGCCATGGATGTTTGGAGCATAAAGGAAACTTTTTTAGATCGTTTCTATGAGCGTTGCGGCACACCGATAGAAGATGGATGGATCATCCTGGACATCGGTGGAGGTATTGGTGAATTTACCCTGTTTGCTGCCCAGGACCATCCTGGGAATACGGTCTTCGCCTTCGAGCCGTTTCCCGAGTCATTGAATCTATTGAAGGCAAATTTGGAATTGAACCGAATTGCCAACGTTAAGGCATACGAAGATGCCATCTGGAGCAAAAAAGGCTACTTGAAGATCGACACTGCGTCTGGTGAGCCCAGCCAGTTTACCAGCCGAGAACCTGATGCGTCTCTGCCAGAAAATGATCCAGCGATCGTCCCCGCTATATCCTTAGCGGATGCGTTCGCACGCCTGCACCTGGATCGCTGTGATCTACTTAAGCTGGATTGCGAAGGTGCAGAGTACCCAATCCTGCTAAACACGCCGGGTGGATTACTGGAAAAAATAGACCGGATCATCCTGGAGTATCATGACAACGTAGCTGGCCACACACACCAGGATTTGGAAAAATTCCTTTCCGAGGTAGGTTATAAAGTTCAAATTACCCCCAATCTTGTTCACGCCGATTTAGGTTATTTATTTGCGCAGCGCGTTCCCTGAAGCAAGATACCAGATCGGGTAAGATTAATAAGGCCTGCCCTGCGAAGATCATTTCAATTTATAATTCGGCTCTGTGTTCCAATCGGGTGTTGAGTAAAAGTGGACCATATGGACGATCAGGAAAACCGCCCTCTCCAAACTGATGAACCAACCGTGTTAGACTATCTTCGCTACCGGTTGAGCTTCAAAAAAAGTGGGGAAGTAATAAAAATACCCGTTTCAAACGAAGATAAATCCTCACCAGCGCCTGAGGTCGGCAGGGGCTGGCCCTGGCGCACCCTGGGAGCGCTGCTATTTGCCCTTGCGGCGCAGGTTAGCTTTGAGCCCTCACCTGACCGGGGGTGGATCTTTGGGGTCTGTTTGTATGGCATCGCTTTCGGATTGTTAGTCTGGGCTTATCTGAAGTCCGAGTGTGTGCCCACACCTCCCCCCGAAGATTTGTGTATGCCGGACTCCGGCAATATCAATTCGTATTTTCTTATTTTGACCGGCATATTTTCAGCCCTCGCATTTCTGGCTTTCAGTGGCAATCGTTTCAACCTGGTTAATTTAATTCTTTGGTTGCTTGCTACAGGATGCATCCTGCGGGCTTTTTGGATGGGGTCCGATGGCTTATCTGCACCCATAGAAAGGCTTAAATATTTTATCTCCAGGCGAGACTGGAGCCTACAAATTACTTGGGATCATGTCCTGTTCGCACTCATTATTACCCTTGCCGTTTTCTTCCGTACTCACTTGATTAACGTTACCCCACCGGAGATGATCAGCGATCACGCCGAAAAGCTACTGGATGTGGTGGATGTCCTCAATGGCAAAACCTCCATCTTCTTCCCGAGAAATACGGGTCGAGAAGCGTTTCAATTCTATTTGATCGCCCTGACAGCCAGGCTATTCGGAACCGGGATCTCTTTCTTAAGTATGAAAATTGGTACGATAGCCCTTGGTCTGTTGACGCTGCCATACATCTATTTGCTCGGCAAGGAGGTCGGCAATCGCCAGGCCGGACTTTACGCCATGGCGTTTGCGGGAATTGCCTACTGGCCAAATATTATGGCCCGGATTGCCTTGCGGTTCACGCTCTACCCGTTATTTGTTGCCCCAACTTTATATTACCTCATCCGGGGACTACGCACTTCGAACCGCAATGACTTTATCTTAGCCGGCCTGGCGCTTGGTATTGGCCTGCATACCTATACCCCAATTCGTATTCTCCCGTTTGTAGTTATCCTCGCCATTGGCTTGTATCTAGTCCATAAGCAATCTGCAGGGCAGAGGAAAATTACCATAGTCCGCTTCTTAATGCTGGCTACCGTGGCTTTTGTCCTGTTTCTGCCTCTCCTGCGGTATATTACGGAAAACCCAGATATGTTTTTATACCGGGCGTTCACCCGGGTGGGGACCTGGGAAAGACCGTTTCCGGGTCCAGTATGGCAAATATTCCTGCAAAATTTATGGCATGCGTTGCGAATGTTTGGTTGGGATAATGGCGATGTATGGACTGTTTCCATTCCGCACCGGCCTGCATTAGACGTGGTTACCTCAGCGCTGTTCCATCTTGGGGCAGTGTTGTTGGTCGTGCGATATGTAATGAAACGCCACTGGCGTGATTTATTCTTGCTTTTGTCCATCCCCATGCTCATGATGCCCTCCATCCTCTCGTTAGCGTTTCCTGCCGAGAATCCCGTGTTGAGTCGCACGAGTGGCGCACTCATCCCGGTATTCGTCATCGTCGGAATCGCTTTAGAAAGTATACTCGGAGGCGTGAGTAGTAGACTTGATCTTTCCTTTGGGAAGGGGTTAACCCTGGTATTTGGTATTGTATTATTCGGTCTTGCCAGTCTGCAGAACTATGATCTGGTCTTTCGACAATACCAGCAGTTGTACGAACAATCTTCCTGGAATACATCCGAGATGGGCAAGGTGATCCAGGGTTTTGCAAATTCTGTTGGCAGTACGGACACCGCCTGGGTGGTGGGATACCCCTATTGGGTGGACACGCGTCTGGTGGGGATAAACGCCGGCCTGCCCTCGCGGGATTACGCCATTATGCCGGATGATCTGGAAAGCACCGTTACCGAAAAGCGTGCCAAGCTGTTTTTAATCAACCCTCAAGACCAGGCTAGCCTGGAGCGTTTGACTTCACTATACCCGCGCGGGTCGTTGAGCACTTACCCCTCCCAGGTCGAAGGGCACAATTTCCTGTTATTATTCGTCCCAGCAGAGTAATCCGAAACCGGATTTAGTGATTTATATTTCCGAGATCACGTCAATTTCGATTTTGCGGTCATGACTGAAACTACCCCACAAAAGCAAAACCCGCAAAGATTTAACATCCGCGGCTGGATTATCGACCTGCTGTTGGTGTGTGTGTTAATCCTGGGGGCTTATCTCCGGCTGGTTGGAATTTACTGGGGTGAATACCAGTACCTGCACCCCGACGAGCGTTTTTTGGTCTGGGTGGGAACAGACATCACCCCGATGAAATGCCTGGATCCAGCTTACACCATCGATACCTGTCCGCCAGACCAAAAAACCTGGATGGGTCTCGGGGACTACTTCAATGCAGCCAACTCGACGCTGAACCCGCACAACCGTGGTCATGGTTTTTACGTCTACGGCACATTACCCATGTTCCTCACCCGCTACATTGTCCAATGGGTCTATGGCCATTCCGGGTTCAATGAAATGACCGACATTGGACGCCCTCTCTCGGCGCTCGTTGACCTGCTGACGGTGCTATTGGTGTACCTGATCGCCGCCCGGCAGTACGACCGGCGGGTTGGAGTCCTGGCAGCGGCTTTCTCGGCGGCGATTGTGTTGCAGATCCAGCAGTCTCACTTCTTCACCATGGACACATTCGTGAATTTCTTTACCTACCTGTCGATTTATTTTGCCATCCGGGTGTCCAATCAGGGCTGGCCGGTGACAGAGGGGCAGGAGGCTGGCTCAGAGACAGGTGCCTCTGACGAATACCCCCCGGCGGGTCGAGCTGGTTTCTCCAAACTGGCGGCTGATTTCATGCAGCAGCCATATTTCTGGCTGAGCATCGCCTTCGGGATCTCCCTGGGATGCGCAGTAGCCTCAAAGCTGAACGCAACCCCGGTAGCCGTGATGTTGCCGGCTGCTTTTGCATTGACATTTGTTCCGCTCTCCCCCGCAGCGCGTAGTCGCTGGTGGCTCAAGGCCCTGCTGTACCTGCTATTGGCAGCCGTGGTCAGCCTGCTAGTGTTCCGCATTTTCCAGCCTTATGCCTTCAGCGGGCCGGGATTCTTCGGGGTGAAGCCCAATCCTTTGTGGGTGGCCAATATCCGTGAGCAGCGCATCCAGGGCGGTGGGGATGTGGATTTCCCACCCGCCATGCAATGGGCGCGCCGCCCGGTCTGGTTCTCGGGGGTAAACCTGGTTGTATGGGGTCTGGGTCTTCCGCTGGGCATCCTCGCATGGGCCGGCTTTCTCTGGATGGGCTGGCGGATATTAAAAGGTGAATGGGTGAGGCACATCCTGTTGTGGGGCTGGGTGGGCTGCTATTTCATCTGGCAATCGCTGGCCTTTAATCCCACCATGCGCTACCAATTGCCGGTTTACCCGGCATTGACGATATTTGCCGCCTGGATGGTTTTTTATCTTTACGACCTGGGGAAGTCGAGGAGGGAGGCGCAAGACCAGTCTGCCAACCACGGAAACCCACCGCGTTGGGTGCGCATTTCAGCGCTGGTGCTCGGTGCTTTTGTTTTGCTGGGTACCTTCGCCTGGGCGTATGCCTTCACGCGCATTTACGTCCGGCCTGTTACCCGGGTTGAAGCAGCACGCTGGATCTACCAGAACATCCCCGGGCCGATCAACCTGAACATCCAGGTCGAAGAGGGGGTCTATCGGCAGCCGATCCCCTACCCGTACGGCCTGGCCATTTCTGCGGAAGGACCTTTCGATTCCATCTTCACGTCTACTGTCTCGGGGGTAGTCCAGGAGATTGTTCTGCCGCATGTCGTTGATACCAGCAATACCCCAGGTGAGAAGACATTGCTCGTCACCCTGGGACGCCCCGAAGAGGGTGGCTCTCAAGCGACTGTGGTCTCCGAGTTCCTGGTGAAAAATGACCCGCGCGGAGAGGGCATTCGGGTCACCCTGGACCAACCTGTAGCACTTCAGGAGGGTGTGCAATACCCTCTGCGTCTTGCGCTGGTCTCAGGCGACGGGCAATTAACATTAAGCGGAGCTGCTCCTGCCAATGAGACAACCTGGGACGACGGGCAACCGCTGCGCTTAGATGGTCTGGATGGCTACGGAGGCATCTACCAGCTCGGCTTGAACCTTGAGCTGTATTGGGACGAAAACCCTGAAAAATTGCAGCGATTCCAGACCAATCTTGACCAGGCAGATTACATCTTCATCACCTCCAACCGGCAATGGGGGAGCTTACCGCGCCTGCCAGAGAGATATCCGCTCACCATTGCCTATTACCGCAATTTGTTGGGCTGCCCGCCTGAGGAGCAGATTGATTGGTGTTATTCCGTCGCCCAGCCGGGCATGTTTAAGGGTGAGCTGGGTTTTGATCTCGTAAAGGTCTTCCAATCCGATCCATCGCTTGGCCCGTTGAGCGTAAACGACCAGTTCGCCGAGGAAGCCTTCACGGTTTACGACCATCCAAAAGTGCTGGTATTTGCCAAGACAGACGCCTATGACTCACAGAAAGTCAGCCGCATCCTGGGTGCGGTTGATCTGACGAAAGTGGTCCATGTCACCCCCCGGCGGGCCAGCTCCCACCCAGCCACACTTACCCTGCCGGAAGAGCGATGGACTGAGCAGCGCCAGGGTGGTTCCTGGTGGGAGCTTTTCGATACCCAGGCCCTGCAAAACCGCTATCCATTCATCGGAGCGCTCATCTGGTACGTTGCCCTGTTCTTTTTGGGGCTGGTTGTCTACCCCATGCTCAGACTGGCGCTTCCTGGCCTGGCTGATGCTGGCTATCCCCTGGCGCGCACTGCTGGCATGCTGCTGCTTTCCTGGTTGGCCTGGTTGGCAGGTTCTTACCGCGTCCCCTTCACGCGCCTGACCATCGCTGCATCTCTGGCGTTAATGGTCTTAATTGGCTTGCTGCTGGCGTATCGCCAACGAAATGAGCTGGGTACCGCCTGGCGCACACAGCGGCGATATTTCCTCATGGTGGAAGGCCTCTTCCTGGCTTTCTTCCTGTTCGATCTGTTCATCCGCCTAGGCAATCCGGACTTGTGGCACCCCTGGAAGGGGGGCGAAAAACCGATGGATTTCGCCTACTTCAATGCGGTATTGAAGAGCACCTCCTTCCCGCCCTACGACCCCTGGTATGCCGGCGGTTATCTGAACTACTATTATTATGGCTTCGTCATAGTCGGAACTTTGGTCAAGCTGCTGGGGATTACCCCGTCGATTGCCTACAATCTGATCCTACCCACATTCTTCGCCATGATCGCTCTGGCAGCCTTTTCCTTAGGTTGGAACCTGATGGGGCGGGGCTCGGTGCAAAACGCTGGCAAGAGCTTGCAGTTCTGGATTGGACTGGCCGCCTCGCTGGGGATGGCAGTGTTGGGCAACCTGGGTACTGTGCGCATGATCTTCCAGGGATACCAGCGCCTGGTTGCTCCAGGCGGGGTGATAGACGGCGCAGGTATCCTGACCCGTTGGGTATGGGCGATCCGAGGTGCAGCCCAGGCATTTGGCGGGACACCCTTGCCTTATAGCCTGGGAGATTGGTATTGGATTCCCAGCCGGGCGATCCCAGCCTTGGGAGACGTAGAGCCAATCACTGAGTTTCCCTTCTTTACCGTCTTATACGGCGATCCGCACGCTCACCTGTATGCCCTACCTATCACCCTGCTGGTGCTGGCATTTGCTCTCTCGGTCGTCTTGAGCCGCGCCCGTTGGCAGGGTCTTCTCGGCATGGCTGCTGGGCTGTTCTTCGGCGCCCTGTCCATTGGCGCCCTACGGCCAACCAACACCTGGGATTTCTACCCATACCTGGTGTTGGGGTGCATCGCTCTGGCCTACCCCATTTTGGCTTACCCCCGGCCGAAGGCGCACCGCCTCCCCGGCATCGACAAACTGCCGGAGACCAGTCAGCGCATCATTCTGGCCCTGGCAAGTGTGGCTTTGCTCGTCAGCCTCTCGGTGATTTTGTACCAGCCTTTTATGGACTGGTATGGGCAGGGTTACTCTAAGGTGGATATCTGGAAAGGGACACACAGCTCATTAACCGCTTACCTGACACATTGGGGACTGTTCCTGTTCGCCATCCTCTCGTGGATGATCTGGGAGACGCGAGATTGGCTAGCAAGCACGCCGCTCTCCTCAGTGCGCAAGCTCGAGCCGCATCGCCTCTGGATTTATGCCTTCATCGCCCTGATCCTCTTGATAGAGATGATCTTGATTTATTCTGGTGCAAGTATTGCCTGGTTTGTCCTTAGCCTGGCAGCCTGGGCAGGGATTTTGCTGTTGCGACCGGGTATGCCGGACAGCAAGCGCTTTGTATTATTCCTGATCGGGACCGGACTGGTTTTAACTTTGATGGTGGAAGCGATTGTATTACGCGGCGACGTGGGTCGTATGAACACTGTCTTTAAATTCTATCTCCAGGTGTGGAGCCTGTTTTCCATCAGCGCCGCGGCAGCTCTGGGCTGGGTGCTGATTGCCCTGCCGCGGTGGTCTCCCCGCTGGCGGGCTGTCTGGCAGGTTGCCTTTATCCTGTTGGTTGCCGGAGCAGCGCTGTACACCCTGTTGGGCGGAATGGCAAAGATCAAGGACCGCATGACTACCGCAGCCCCACACACCCTGGACGGCATGGCATTTATGAAGGTTGCCGAATACGCTGACACCTGGGGCGTGATGGATTTGAGCCAGGATTACCGCGCCATCCGCTGGATGCAAGAGAATGTATCGGGAAGTCCTGTCATTGTGGAAGCTAACCTGCGTGAGCTCTACCACTGGGGCTCGAGATTCTCAAACTACACCGGTCTACCGGGTGTAGTCGGTTGGGAGTGGCACCAGCAGCAGCAACGCGCTTTGCTGCCGTCGAGCTGGGTTAGTGACCGCATCGCAGAAGTTGACAACTTTTACACCACCACCGATCTTCGCCAGGCAGCTGATTTTCTGCGCAAGTATGATGTCAGGTATGTCATCGTCGGCCAGCAGGAGCGCGGCAAGTATCCTGGCCTGGGATTGGATAAATTCCCGGCAGCCAATGGGGTTTTGTGGCGCGAGGTCTACCGAGATGAGGATACAGTGATCTACGAAGTCATAGACGCCCAAGGTGTGAATTCATAAAAGAGCGCTCGATGAGAGAATCAGGATGATCTCGGCCGTCTCGTGGTACCTGGTAGTATCCATCGCCAGCTGGATGGTCTTCCCGATGGTATACCGCCTGCTGCCTGCCTTACCGGAGCGCGGTTACTCATTTGCCCGAACCATCGGGTTGCTGTTTTGGGGTTACCTTTTCTGGTTGCTGGCTTCACTGGGCGTGGTAAGGAATAACCTGGGCGGGTTGCTGCTTCCCCTGGCAATCCTGGCGGTGGGTAGTGCGTACATCCTGCGGGGTGGGGGAGCAAGCGAGTTGCTTGCTTGGCTGCGCGCCAGGGCAGGGCTGGTCCTTAGCGTTGAAATCATCTTTCTGCTGGCCTTCGCTGGCATGGCGCTCATCAGGGCAGCCAACCCTGAAATCCTTGGCACCGAAAAACCGATGGAGCTGGCGTTCATCAACGCTGTACTGAAATCGCCAACCTTTCCACCGCACGATCCCTGGCTGTCGGGGTATGCCATCTCCTATTATTACTTCGGTTACGTGATGGTTGCCATGCTCGCCAGGTTGACGGGGACTCCGGGTGGTGTTGCTTTCAACCTGGGGGTCTCGCTGGCTTTCGCATTGAGTGCGGCAGGTGCATACGGTATCGTTTACAACCTGCTGGGAGCTTCACCGCTCGTCTCAAAGTCTGGTTCTTCCATTTCAGCGGCACGTTCTCGCTGGCTTTCCCTGCTCGGGCCAGTGTTTGTCCTGTTGGTCAGTAACGCTGAAGGTTTTTTGCATGTTTTGCATACCCGCGGCCTGTTCTGGCGGACAGACGCCTCAGGCCAGCTCGTCTCCCCTTTCTGGAGATGGTTGGATATCTTGGATCTGAACCAGCCCCCTGCCCAACCGTTTTCTTGGGTGCCAACTCGTTTCTGGTGGTGGTGGCGGGCTTCTCGTGTAATCCAGGATTACGATTTTTCCGGCGGTCCGCGCGAGATTATTAATGAATTCCCCGTCTTCTCATACCTGCTTGCTGACCTGCACCCACACGTGTTGGCTATGCCCTTCGCCTTTCTGGCGATGGCTCTGGCATTCAACCTGTTCTTAAGCGTGAACCCGGTCAGGTTGGGCTGGTTACGCTGGCGGCTGCCCTTTCGTAGCCAGGCCTGGATAGCCCTGCTGTTTTTCGCGGGTGGTGCCTTAGTCTTATGGTTCGGACTAAGCAGCCTCAGCCTGAGCCTGACCATTGTAGGGCTGGCAGGCATGCTCGCCGGAGGGGTGCTCTTTGTGCGCATACCGGCGGAGATCCGCCGCCAGGGGATCCGGCTGTGGATGGCAGTGGACCTGGGAGCTGCTGAAATTGGCCTATCCCTTTATATTAACACCCCCAACTTCCTGCTCTATTCCCTGGTGCTGGGAGGCTTGGCTTTCCTGAACACCTGGGACTTCCCCATCTACCTGGCTCTGTTTGCGGGTGCTTACCTGTTAAGAAGGACTTACTTTGATAACCCCGAGGCTAACAGAACGCTCAATGATCTTCTGAAAGATCTATTATCCCCCCTCCTGGCACTTGGCGCTGCCAGCCTTCTGCTCTACCTGCCGTTCTACCTGGGATTCTCCTCACAGGCGGGAGGGATGATCCCGAACCTGATTTACCCGACCCGCGGGGCGCAGCTCTGGGTGATGTTCGCTACGCTGCTCTTACCCATCCTGGCTTACCTGGTGTATCTCTGGAGATCAGCAGGCAGCGGTTCTCAATTGAGACGCGGATTCACTCTGTCCGTGGGCACGCTCCTGTTGCTGTGGGCGCTATCCTGGTTGTTTGCCCTGTTCATCTTGCTTCTGCCTGGGGTGAAGGATGTGTTCCTGAGCAGCCTGGCGGCGACGGGGGCCGCTGAGCTATTCCTGGAGTCACTCCTCCGCCGCTTTACCAGCCCAGGAGGTTGGATAACTGCCTTGATCCTCCTTGTGCTGGGGAGCGGTTTGCTCCTACCCGCACGGAAAGATAGCCAGGCTGGTCATGCACCGCTTGCCCCGGCTCAAACTTTTTCTATCCTGATCATCTTACTGGCTACACTCCTTGTACTGGGTGCAGAGTTCTTCTTTCTGCGTGACCAGTTTGGCTGGCGCATCAATACGATCTTCAAGTTTTACTACCAGGCCTGGTTAATGTGGGCAGTCGGCGCGGCATTCGGCAGCGCTGTTCTACTGGTCCAGTTACCCCGCATTTTGGGGGGTATTTTTAGGGTCAGCTTGGGGATCATTTTACTGGTCGGTCTCACTTACACCCTGCTCGGTTTATGGTCTAAGACGGACGGCTTCCAGCCTGCGCTAGGTTGGAGCCTGGATGGTACGGATTATTTCGCCCGGCAATCGCCGGATGACATGGCTGCTATCCGCTGGTTGAGCGCCGCGCCGCCTGGCGTGGTGGCAGAAGCCGTCGGTGGCAGCTACACTGAATACGCCCGCGTAGCAACCCTCAGCGGGCAGCCCACCGTGCTCGGCTGGCCAGGCCATGAGAGCCAGTGGCGGGGCGGTGCTGAAGAGATGGGC